>Ga0116217_10001898_pt1 | contig 19691 bp, 17 predicted proteins | sample Sb_taG_6_FD_89697 | JGI IMG/M metagenome (GOLD analysis project Ga0116217, IMG submission 89697) | Peat soil microbial communities from Weissenstadt, Germany - Sb_50d_4_PS metaG | ecosystem: Environmental > Terrestrial > Soil > Wetlands > Peat | place: Germany: Weissenstadt | collected 2010-09-21 | reverse complement strand
CGGCTCGGCTACTGCGTCACGTTGCAACAACAAGTCGTGCAGCAACCAGCGGCCTAACTCGGTCACTTTGTGCAGCCAGGGCCGCCATTTTCATAGCAGCGAAGGATCTCTGCAGTTGTACGTGAGTGGTTGAGTCGTAAGAAACTGCGGAAATCCTTCGCTGCGCTCAGGATGACAGGCGGCTGAAAACTAACACGGCGGGATAAGGCGGCAAAGGGAGCTCGAGCATGAAATACGGCGTCAACACAATGGTCTGGACGACGCGCGTTAACGAAACCCACGAAGCGTTGCTCGCCTGCATCAAGGCGTGGGGTTTTGACGGAGCGGAGCTATTCCTCTCGCCGCAGGAACCGGCGGACATACCCGCTGTGCGACGAATGTTGGAAGCGAATCACCTGGAATGCACGACGTGCAGCGTCCTGCCCCGCGAATGCCATCTGGTGAGTTCCCAGGCTGATGTGCGGGCCCGGGGAGTTGCGTTTCTAAAGACCTGCGTGGAGCGCACGGCGGAGCTTGGCGCGCGCCTCATTTGCGGTCCGATGTATGCTGGATTGGGCGTGATGACCGGCCGCCGCCGCACTGCGGAGGAATGGAACTGGGCCGTCGAGGGATTGCAAGCGGTTGCCCGGCACGCCGAAACGCGCGAGGTGACGATTTGTTTGGAGCCGCTCAACCGCTTCGAGACTTACTTCCTCAACACGCTCGAGGATGCGGCCAGCCTGGTTCGCGACATCGGCGCTCCGAACGTCAAGATCCACTTCGATACCTTCCACTCCAACATCGAAGAGAAGCATCCGGCGGAAGCGCTGCGCTCGATCGCCACGGAGCTGGGGCATGTTCACATCTCCGAAAACGACCGGGGGATTCCCGGCAGCGGCCATGTCGATTGGCAAGGCGTGCTGAGGGTGTTGAAGGCAATCCGCTACAACGGCTGGATGACCATTGAGTCTTTCGCGCAGCCGGAGCCCGACCTGGCCGCGGCAGCAGCCATCTGGCGCGACGTGGCTCCTTCCGGCGACGAGTTGGCGCAGCAGGGATTGCGCTTCATTCGACGCTTGGCCGGGGGGCTGGGGATTAAGTAAAGGTGTCAGGTGCCCGGTGCGGGCGAACGTCCGTTGTCAGTTGTCCCCTGCGGCCGCACCCGTCTGTCATTCTGAGCGCAGCGAAGAATCTCAGCAGTTGCGTCGGTTACTCGAAACGCAGGGATTCTTCGGTGCTCTGAAAACGTGTAGGGGTAGGGCTTGCCCTACCCTCGTCGGGTCCAGCAGAAATGCGGGGACGGCAAGCCGTCCCCCTACGAGCAGGTAGGGGAGGGGACTCGTCTTCATGGTTTCCGGGCGCTCGTCAGCCGACGGGCATGAGCGACGGCTCTGAAAATCGTTGCAACAGACAACTGACGACGGACCACGGACAACTGACGACTGATTTTGGAGGCCCCATGAATGCTCACCTTCCTGACAGCTCCCGCCTCGAGAGAGTAGGACCGCGGCTCCTGCTTTTCAGAGCGCTGCTCCTGACGGTTGTAGCAGCCTTCTACTTCGTTCCCCGCGCAGGCGCGCAAGGCTCCGACGAGATTGCCTTCCGCAAGCAAACCATCGACTTGGGCCCCAGCGAGACCGTGGCCATCGTCGACATGAACCGCGACGGCAAGTTGGACATCGTCTCCGGCGAGAACTGGTTCGAGCAGGCGCCGCCTGCCGCCCCCGGCGAAGGGCCGCGTTGGATCAAGCACAAATTTCGCAGCTTGCCTTATTCGGACTTCTACCTTGAGGACCTCAGCGACCTAGCGATCGATGTGAACGGCGACGGCTACCCTGATATTGTGAGCTGCTCGTATTGGACTGATCCGCTCACGTGGTGGGAAAACCCCGGAGCGACGGGCGGGCCCTGGAAGAAGCACGTCATCGAGTCGCGCTCTCCCGTCGAATTCGCTTTTCTGGCGGATATCCTCAACACCGGCAAGCCGCAACAACTCTTGCCGCAGTTTGGCGATGAGAAGTTTCCGCTGACGTGGTACGAGCTTTCCGGCAAAGGTGGCGATGAGGCCTGGATTCCGCACATCGTTAGCCCGAAGAGCTACGGCCACGGCATTGGCGCGGGCGACGTGAACGGCGACGGACGAACCGATATCATCACGCCCAAAGGTTGGTTCGAAGCGCCGCCCGACCCCCGCACCGGTCAATGGATCTTCCATCCTGAGTTGGACCTCGGCGCTACCGGATTCATTTACACTCTGGACGTGAACGGCGACGGCTTGCCGGACATTGTCACTTCACTCGGCCATGGTTACGGAATCTTCTGGTACGAGCAGAAGAAAGACTCAGCCGGCTATCGCACCTGGGTCAAACACGTGATTGACGATAGCTGGTCGCAAGCTCACGCCGTGACCCTTGTCGACCTCAAGGGCGACGGCCACATCGGCATTGTCGCCGGCAAGCGCTACTTTGCTCACAACGGCCACGATCCCGGCAGCCGCGAGCCGCTGGGAATCTACTGGTACGAGCCCATCAAGGTGGGAACCGAAATCCAGTGGCGGCGCCACGTCATCGACTACGGCGGCCGCACAGGCGGCGGCATGCAGATCCCCGTCGTCGATATCGACGGCGACGGAGATTTGGATATTGTTGTGGCAGGGAAGTCAGGGCTGTTCCTGTTTGAAAATCTGACCATCAATCACTGACCCCCGTGGATTGCCAGCCCTCCCCAACGGGGTCTGCGCCGCAGGCGCTCTGGAGTGCGGCAGCTTGCTGCCGCTTTTAATCAGGCCAGCTTGCTGGCCGGGATTGAGAACCTCACCGCAGCGGCGCGAGCAAGCTCGCACCGGGGAAAGCGGCAGCAAGCTGCCGCACTCCAAAGCCGGGCGTCCGCCCGGCAAGCGGGCCTCGCTTGAGCCGACCGAGTTAACATACGGGAGGGCGGTTCCCGGTGCTGCGCAAATCGGCGAGGAAGTTCACTTGGAGCGGGCCGTCACGATGACAGTCTTCTCGCTGGCCAGCCAAGCCGCATAACCCATGGCTTGCTTTATGTCAGCCGGCTCGAGTTCCGGGTAGGCGGCGACGACTTCAGCCGAGGTCTTCCCGTTGGCCGGGAGTCTGAGGATCAGGTGAACGGGGATGCGTAGGCCACGAATGCAGGGCTTGCCGTCGCACTGCTGCGGGTCGATCGTAATTCGGTCAAACATTACCGTGGCCATACATCTATTTTATCACGGCGCGTTTGACCGGGTAGCGCAGAGGTGGGCGCCTTTTGCCCTCCTCTGCGTCTTTTTACATTGGATAATCTTAAACTTATTAATGCTCCTACGCGTATATGGCACTTGGAACATCCGCAGAGGAACGCAAACTGCGCGTACCTCTGCGCTACCTGATTTCGGGCTGGGCGTTCGGAATCAAAAATTGGAACTGTTCGGGAATGCCACTTCGGTTACTCCCAGCATTCAGGACGACACCCGGTGCAGCAATTATGGGTGTCGCAGCTGGAGGAGGACCGAGTTCTCGAAGGGTTTCGTCCAAAGTATGATGGGGCTCAGACCCGACCTGGATCAGCAATGTATTAGGCGACAAGTCCGCTTCGGGAGCACTTATTTCGGCATCAATTTTCGATTGTCCAAGTCCATCGCGCAACGCTCGGGCCGCGCCCCTAGCCTGTTGCGATAGCTTGGGCGCAGAATAACGTCGCAGAGGACGACCCCCACAAAAAACAGAACTGCCCAAGACTCCAAGAATGAATGGAAGTTTTCGACCGTTTCCAGCGAGTCGGACCAAGGCAGGTTCATGCCGGACCTTTTGAAGATATTACTTTCCCTGGTTATTTTTGCGCTTTGCGGCTGGCGCAAGGCGAAGCTTTGCGGCCTTCCGAAACTTGAAATCCGGGGATGCGCAGAGCTTGGTTATGGTGCGAGCCTGCCGCAGCAACCCCTCACCCGTCGTGCTCTGGCTGATGAAAACGCCGGAGCACGACACCCTCTCCCCAAGGGAGAGGGCTATCGTTCAACGTGTTGCGCGTCGGCTTATCACGCCGCTTTCGGCTGTTCCTCGCGGCTTAGCCAGCGCTCGCGGAGGTGCAAGACGCGCTCGGCGATGTGTTCGGCGCTGAGGCCGAATTCCTGCATCAGTTCCCACGGTTTACCGGAGAGTCCGAAGCGATCTTGGACGCCCACCATATCGAACAGCAGCGGGTGCCGGTAATTCTTGCGGTGTTCGAGGATGGCGCCCGCGACGATGTTGCCGAAGCCGCCCACCTGGTGTTCTTCGGCGGTGACGATCAGTTGCGTTTGCTCCGCGGCCTGGACGAGCGCGGCCACGTCGAGCGGCTTGACGGTGTGCATGTTTATGACACGCGTTTCCAGCCTGTATTCCTCCTTCAGCAGCCAGGCCGCGCGCATGGCCTCGGGCACCATGGGGCCGCAGGCGATGATGGAAACCTCCTCGTGCTCGCTCGTGTACTGGGTGGAAAGGGAAGTTTCGAAGGCATCGAGGAAGCGGGCGGTTTCGCCCCGATAACGGATGATATTGGCCACACCGTAGCGGTAGGGGGTCCAGGAAGTGGTCACCACCGGCGTAGCCTCGCGCGCGTAGCGAATGTACGCCGGGCCGTTCAGGTCGAGCAGGCTGAAGAGCGTGGCGCGCTCAGTCTCCAGCGCATCGCAGGGAGCGAGCACGTGCATGTTCGGCAGCACGCACATCAGCGAGAATTCCTCGAGCGCCTGGTGCGTCGCCCCATCCCCTCCCACGGAGATGCCGCCGTGCGCTCCGGCGATTTTCACATTCAGGTTCGAATAGCAGATGGTAGTGCGGATCTGGTCCCAGCAGCGGCCCGAAGCGAACACGCCGTAGGTCCCGGTCACCGGCACGAACCCTTCTTTCGCGAGGCCAGCGGCCACTGCCATCATGTTCTGTTCGGCGATCCCTACGCTGAAGACGCGAGGCTTGCGCTCGGGGTGCTTAGCCTCGAAATCGGTGATTCGGATGGACCCGGAAATATCCGCATGTACTGTCACCACGCGTTCGTCGTCGCCGCACTTCTCGAGGCCGCGACCGAAGCCCATGCGAGTGGGCTCCATATCCACATTCATGGTTGACCCGGCGTTCCACCAATAGTCGCGGCGAAAGGCCGGAAGCCTGCCTCTTGCCTTGAGAGAGATCTCCGCGCCGTAATCGGCGGCTTTCTCGAGCAAGGCTTCAACCCGCTCGGCGGGAACCGAGGGGGTCGCGAGGTCCACCATGGCCTTTTCGAACTGGTCGCGGTTCGGCGCCACGCCGTGCCAGCCCGCTTGGTTCTCCATGAATGACACGCCCTTGCCTTTTACCGTGTGGGCAATGATGAGGGTCGGCTGTCCCGAGCCCGCTCGGGCGCTCTCGAATGCCGCTAGTATCTGCTCCATATCGTGCCCGTCGATTTCCAGCACGTTCCAGTTGAAGGCTTTGTACTTTTCCGCCAGGGGGTCGATGTTCATCACGTCGCGCACCCGGCCGTCGATCTGGAGATCATTCTTGTCAATAATACCGCAGAGATTATCCAGTTTGTAATGGCCGGCAGCCATCGCCGCTTCCCAGATGCTGCCTTCCTGCTTCTCGCCGTCTCCCATGATGCAGTAAACGCGATAGGGCTTTCCCAACAGCCTTCCCGCCAGGGCGTTGCCCACCGCGACTCCCAGGCCCTGTCCCAGAGAACCGCTGGAGACTTCCACCCCGGGGAGTTCAAGCCAATTGGGGTGGCCCTCGAACCCGGAGCCTAGCTGGCGCAGCAGAACGGTGTCATCCAGAGGGAAGTAGCCCGCTTTGCCAAGGGCAACATAAAGCGCCGGCGCTTTATGACCGGTCGACCAGAAAACCCGGTCGCGTTTCGGCCAGGCAGGATCGCTCGGGTCGTGATTCAACACCCGCAGGTAGAGCGCTGCGGCTATATCCATGATCGAAAGGGTGCCGCCCGGGTGACCGGAACCTGCGGCAAAAATGTCGATGATATCGAGGGCTCGCATCTCGGCGGCTGCCGCCCGTAACTCGTCCAGCTTCAGGTGCGGACCACGCTGCTCACAATTGGTGCTCATATTACGTCCCTCCCTTCCACTTGGTACTGATCCCAGCGCGTAGAGCTGGCCTTTAGGCCAGCATTGCCGACCCTTCGCTTTGCTCAGGGCAGGCTCTGAAGGTCGGCGCTACGTTCAAAATCAGCTCTTGCCCTTTTCACGCCAAACGAGCATAAACGCCCAAAAGTGCGAGGATTGGCGCGGTGGTCACGGCGAAGAAGTTCAGACCGATGATGCCCCGAGACCGGCAGCCCGAGCCGCAGCAATGCCATAACCCCTTTTGTTTTAATGCAGTAAAGCATCGCCTGGAAGGACATACGCGCGCTTCCCGAGGTCTCCTGTGAACCGCACGTCCAGAGTAATCCTCGCTCTCGTCTTCCTCAATAAGCACAAAGCGAACCGAGGCAAGCGGCGAAAATGAAAGGGTTAAATGCTAAGCACAAGGCGGCGGGAGCCGCGGCGAAATGGCGCTCTCGGCCAATGTGTCAAACGGCAGGGAGAGTTGCGGGTGCCTGGCTGCCGGAGGCGTTTCGCCCCGATTTCCGTCCAGACCGTAGCGAGTCCGGAGTTCAGTCAGCAGTTTAGTCATTTTTTCTTTGTACTCCCCGTTCAGATACGCCGAGTGCGCGTAGAGTTTCCGGTAGCGCTTGGCAAGGCGCGGGAACTCCTCTTCGAGGAAGGGCATGAATTGTTTCATGGCGGAGGAGGTCAGGAAGAGAATATTCCCGTAGAGGAACCTCGAGCCGGCCCGGCGCGCGGCTTGCGCCAAATCGCCAAGCGATTTCTCGGAGTCGTTCAATCCGGGCAGGATGGGCATGGCATTAACGCCCACGCGGATTCCGGCCTCACATAACTGCTTCACCGCTTCCAATCGCTTTGACGGCGGCGGCGCCTTGGGTTCAAGCAGGCGCGCCAGGCGCTCGTCGGTAGTGGTTACGGTCATGTGGACGCTGAAGCGGTGCCGGGCGGAAACTCCCAGCAACAGGTCGAGGTCGCGCAGAATCAGCACGGACTTCGTGGTGATCGAGAAGTCCAAACCTTCGAATTCCAGGAAGACTTCGAGCATCCTGCGCGTTACCTCAAACTGCTTTTCGGCCGGCTGGTAAGGGTCGGTCGCGGTACCGAGGGCAATCGGCAAGCCCCTGTCTTTGGCTTGGCGAAGTTCGGCCCGCAACCGTTCCGGGGCCTCCTCTTTGGCGTAGATCTTCCGCTCGAAATCCAGGCCGTCCCACATCTCCATGAACTCGTGGGTGTAGCGCGCGTAGCAATACTTGCAACCGAACTCGCATCCGCGATAGGGGTTGAGGGTCCAGGCAAAGGGCATGCGGCCGCTCGATTCGCGATTAAGCGCGGAGCGGCAGGGAAGCGCGAAGTATTCGACTTCAGCGCGCTCGCGCACCCGAGGGCTTTCGGCAGCCATGCGAGCGATGCCCACCAATCGCACTGGCGAGTCGGGCGGAGCGGGAACTACCGGCACAGAAGCCATTTGACACCTCGAAACTTAGGATAGAGATAGTTTCGCTTTTTATTCGCCTTTTGTCAAGGGGTAGGTTGCCGCTGATGCGGCTTGGCGTGGGGTGATGGGCTTATTCTAGCGCCTATGGAGGAAAAGGGAATGGGACCATAGGCGTTAAAATACGGGGGAAGCGGTTGATGCTGAATGCCCGAAGGGCATTAAGATCATTAGCCGTAGGTGAAACCTACGGACCAGGTACCAGCCCCCACAACTCGCTAGCGACCCCGAAGGGGTCAATGGTTCCGCGGTTCAACCCCTTCGGGGTTGGTTAACACTTGATGGGCGCGCCTTCCGTAGGTTTCACCTACGGCTAATAATATTGGGTCCCTTCGGGACCCGGCGAGCGCCCTAACATCTATGGGGATGGGCCCGGCGCGCGTTTGCCGCATCCCCTCCTGGTACAGGGGACGAACACATAACTGAGGACGGACGGGATCACGGACAGCAGGAGCCCGGCCTTACCACGGGTCTATCTTGGTCTAACCTCAAGCGCCTTGCGGCATTCCTCGAGCGCATGGTTTACGTGCTCGATCGCCTTCGCACGGTGCCCGTGGAACTCTTCGGGCGCTGCCTCGAGTTCATGCTTCGCTTCCTCGAGATGGTGGATGGCTGCCTCGATCCGCGGATGATGTTGGGGGGCCGGGCTCGCTGCTGGCGGGACCGGAGACGGCGTGGCTGCGGCGGCTGCGGCGGGCTGTGGGGACCGCGGCTGCGCGTGAAAAACCAGTGGTAAAGAAGCTGCAACTACTACTGCCAGTCCTACTGCCCATACGGTCAGTCTTTTCGTCATAGTTCCTCCATACATTGAGATTTTGAAATGCTGAGCTGTCATCGCGCCAGGAAGAATCCCGGGGCGACTTGTCGGTAGGACAAATTTACTCATAATTCAAAACTCTTTGTCAAGGACATCGCTGAAAGCCTCGTGCTACACTCGGAAAAGCCAATGTCGACAGTCGATTGATCCGACTTTCGAATTTCGACTTTCGAATTTCTCAGTTCCGCTTCCGGGGAGGGTTCATGAAAGTCGCTGCGGTGCAGATGGACGTCAAGATTCTGGAGAAAGAAAGGAACTTGGAGAACATCCTTGACTGCCTGAAATCTACAGCTCAGGCTGGCGCGGGGATCGTGGTTTTCCCGGAGTGCGCGCTCACGGGCTACTGTTTCACTAGCCTGGAGGAGGCTGCCCCGGTCGCCGAACCGGTGCCTGGCCCTGCCTCGGAAGCGCTGGCGGCAGCGGCGCAGAAGCTTGATTGCACCGCCGTGGTCGGCATGCTGGAACGCGACGGCGATCGTATCTACAACGCTGCGGTGGTTGTAACGCCTCAGGGAATTGCCGGGACTTTTCGCAAACTGCACCTTCCTTACCTCGGGATCGACCGGTTCGTCGCGCCGGGCGACAAGCCCTTCCCGGTTTTCGAGACGGCGCATGGGAAGATCGGCATTAATATCTGCTTTGATTGCAGCTTCCCGGAAGCGGGCAGGATATTGAAACTCAAGGGAGTTCAACTTCTGGCGATTGCGACGAATTGGCCCATAGGCTCGGATAGCTGGCAGCATACGCCTAAGGTCCGCGCTGCCGAGAACCATTTTAACGTGGTGGCGGCTAACCGTGTGGGCGAAGAGCGTGGGTTTCGCTTCGTAGGCCATTCGCAGATCGTGGACTTTACCGGCAAGACGCTGGCCGAAGCGGGTGAAACCGAAGAGACAATCCTGCTTGCGGACCTTGACTTGGCGGGGGCGGACCGCAATCGGGTGGTCCGCGTGCCGGGACAATGGGAATTTGACCGCATGGCCGCGCGCCGCCCTGAAATGTATGGCCCTCTCGCGGAGCTTGATCGAGAGCCGTAGGGACGGCTTTATGCCGCCGAAAAACGCTTGAACGCTGTCATTCTGAGCGAAGCGAAGAATCTCGGCAGTTGTAGTTTCAACGAACTACGGAGATCCTTCGTCGCCTGCGGCTCCTCAGGATGACAGCCACTAGAGTTTGCCCCCTGCCCGTTAAGGTCGCCACATGGCGAGGCTAACCCGCCGCTACGATTGAATCCGCGGGCTGCAGGTGGCATAATAGTTGAGGGGCTAACGACTAATGCCAACGAACGGATCTTCGGGTTTTGAGGGTTTGATCTTCGCCAAACTGGACCAGGCGGTGAACTGGGCTCGCAAGTCGTCGATCTGGCCAATGAGTTTTGGTCTCGCCTGCTGCGCCATCGAGATGATGTCCACCGCGGCGTCCCGGTTCGATATCGCCCGTTTTGGCGCGGAGGTCTTCCGCGGCTCACCAAGGCAATCGGATTTGATGATTGTGGCCGGCCGGGTCTCCCAGAAAATGGTCCCGGTAATTAAGAAGCTCTACGACCAGATGCCGGAACCCAAATGGGTGATCTCAATGGGTGCCTGCGCAACGTCGGGCGGAGTCTTCAACAACTACGCGATCGTCCAGGGCGTGAACCAGTTCATTCCCGTGGATGTCTACGTTCCTGGATGTCCGCCCCGGCCTGAAATGCTCCTGCAATCTATCGTCTTGCTGCAAAAGAAGATCATGCAGCAGCGGGGGACTTTCAAAGCGGCCGTCCTGCACACAAAGTAGCGGCAACTCCGTGCCGCTTTCCCCACCCCAGTTGAGGTAGCCCGGAAGGGCGGCTGAAGAGTCTGTGTGTGAACCTCGTTGAGTCTGTCGTTCCGGGGAATTTCCATGGGCCTTTGATCCACCCGAGGCAATGAAAATCGGTGTCGTCCCCGCGAAAGCGGGGACCCATCGTCAGTACAATGGATTCCCGCTTTCGCGGGAATGACGTGACCCTCGAGTAGGGGCGGTTCGCGAACCGCCCCTACCAGAAAACATTCAGAGCGAGATTCCTCGCTTCGCTCGGAATGACAGCCTAAATGAGGTTTTCAGACAGACTCTGAAGCCGCGCCTCCCCAAGGGTGTTCGAGAAATGCCTGGGCTAGCGGCGTAAATACGCGGAAATGAAGATTACCGCGACCGCTAGGCCCACGGCGATGGCCAGCCAGGCCTGCCGCCGCGCCCGCACCCAATCGAATAGCTTGAAGGGAAGGGTCAGGGCCAGCGCAATGACGAAGACGATACAGGCGAGAACGATCTTTACAGTCAACAGTTCCCAGGACTTGCCCCAGGCGACTTCCCAGTAGGACTCCCGAATGTTGTACAGCCCTGAAAGCAGTAGTGCCGCCATTGAAGGCCAGAGTACCCACCTGAATCGGGCTAGTACCTGTTTGATTAACAGGTCGCGCTGTGCAGGCTCCAAGTTACCGAGTTTGGGCGTCAGGACGAACAGCAGAAACGCCATCCCGCCCACGCCCATGACAGCCGCGGTTACGTGAACCCATTGCAGGAATGTGGGCATCGGCTTGTTCCAGAATGCAAGTCATCGGGATTCTAGGCACATCGGAGTTGCGGAGTCAAGAAGTTGCGGAGTAGAGAAGTCAGCGAGTTGGAGAGTCGAGAAGTCGTGAAGGCGGAGACTCGACGGAACCCTGAGGGCACCGTTGCCTTTCCGCACTCTCGAAAATCACGTCATTCCCGCGAAAGCGGGAATCCATTATGTTCCGGACCGACAATGGACCTCTGCTTCCGCTGGGGTGACGCACCTGATTGTCACCGCATTGGGCGGGTCCGAGACCCGTGGCAACTCCTCAGCTCCTCGACTTCTCAACTTCCTGCCGAATAAATCTTGTCGAGAGTCTCCGCAAGCTGGAAGTCCTTTTGCGTGATTCCCCCCTCGCTGTGCGTGGAGAGGTTGATGCTTACCTGGTTGTAGTTGATGGTGATGTCCGGATGATGGTTGGCCTGCTCGGCTGCTTCAGCGATTTTGTTCACAAATGCTATGGCGGGCATAAACGATTTGAGAGTGAACTTCCTGTGAATTTCGTTGCCCGCAAGCGACCATTCCGGCAGGCTCTTCAGTTTCTCCTGGATCTCTGCTTTGCTCAATGCTGCCATAGTTGCTCCTTTTGCGGTCCCTAGAGGCCCGAGTAGCGCTGACCTTCAGGTCAGCACGTGGCTGGCGCAGAGCGAAGCTCCGCGGTCCGGAGCCATTGCGACCTTCCAAACCGCAGAGCTCCGCTCTGCGCCAGCCAGCGCCGCGCTTCGTCACGCCGAACTGCCGCTTGCCCCGCCGGGATCTTCAACCGGAGCCAATCCAATGAACGATGTTTGTGCGCCGATTGCGCCAGGGGTTTCGTGGTTTGAGCTGCGCGAATAACTGCCGTCGGGCTGCAAGCAGCGCGCTTTGGCCTGGTCGGAGAGGTAGATGTCGAGGATATCCTTCAAGCGCCGGAGCAGTCTGGGCGATTCCACGGGAAAGATGATTTCCACTCGGTGGCTCAGATTGCGGTGCATCAGGTCGGCGCTGCCCAAATAGATTTCCTCAGCTCCACCGTTTTGAAAGTAGTAAACCCGGCTGTGCTCGAGGAACCGTCCCACAATGCTGATCACGCGGATATTGTCACTCACGCCCGGCACTCCGGGACGAAGGGAACAGATGCCCCGCGCCAGCATGTCGACCTTCACTCCTGCCTGTGAAGCCTGGTAAAGCAGGTGGATCATGTCAAGGTCTTCGATCGCATTCACTTTGAAAATCAACCGCGCCGGCCGCCCCGCCTTCTGGTGCTCGATTTCCCGGCGAATCATTTCAGTCAGCTTCTCGCGCATATTGACGGGAGAGACAAGCAGTTTCTGCGGTTCCTGGCGCGCCGCATAGCCTGTCAGGGCGTTGAAGAAATAAGTAGCATCGGCGGCGATATGTTCGTTGCAGGTAAGCAGGGCCAGGTCAGTATAAAGCCGCGCGGTGATGGGGTTGTAGTTGCCGGTGCCCAAGTGCACGTAGCGGCGAATCACATCGCCCTCGCGGCGCACCACCAGCGCGATCTTGCTATGCACCTTCATGCCGGCGATCCCGTAGACCACGTGCACTCCGGCATCTTCAAGAGTCCTTGCCCATTCGATGTTGCTCTCCTCATCGAAGCGCGCCTTCAATTCTATGAGCACAGCCACTTGTTTGCCGTGCTCCACCGCGTCCAGCAGCGCGGCCACGATCGGTGAGTTTCTTCCCACACGATAAAGGGTCATCTTGATGGCGAGCACGTTCGGGTCCCGCGCCGCCTGGCGAACAAACTCCACCACCGGCTGAAATGAGTCGTAGGGGTGGTGCAGCAGGAATTCCTCCTGACGGATCAAGCTGAAGAGGTCCCCTTGGCAATCCGCGCCCAAACTGGCGGGAGTCATCGGCACAAAGGGCTTGTCCTTCAGGTCCGGCCGGTCGAGGGAATAGAATTCCATAAACCGATCCATCCCGAGCGGCTCGTTGACGCGGTACACGTCCTGAGGGTTGACTCCGATCTGGCTGGTCAGGATCTCGAGTATTTTGTCCGGCATCTTCTGCGCGACTTCCAGCCGTACCACCTCGAGGAAGCGCCGCTCCCGCATCGCCTCTTCGATAGTTTCCAGCAGGTCGTCACTCTCCAGTTCCTGAATCGCCACTTCCGCATCGCGCGTCACACGAAAAGGCGACGACTCCACTATTTCCATCCCCGGGAACAGCAGGCCAAGGTTTGCCGCGATCAATTGCTCGAGCCAGGCGAACTTGAACGGCTTGGGCGCCGCAGCGGCCGTCTCGGAATCGCCCGGAGTTGCAGTTATCTGAACCAGTTGAGGCAGGATGTCCGGAACTTTCACGCGGGCGAAGTGCTCCTCTCCCTTTGGGTCGCGGACGACCACGGCGAGGTTCAGGCTGCGATTCGAGATGTGAGGAAAAGGCCGCCCGGGATCGAAGGCCAGTGGCGTTAAGACGGGAAACACGTGCTGAGAAAAGAAGGCGTCCAAAGCGGCGCGCTCGTCATCCGCCAGGCAGCACAGATCAACGAGTGAAATAGCCTGTTGCTCCAAAGAAGGTTGAACGTCCTGCCGCCACAATTCGTGGGCTTGCTTTGTAATCTGGCGGACCTTTTCCCTGATCAGTTCAAGCTGTGCCGACGGCGGCCGGCCGTCCAGCCCCACCTCTGCCGTGCCGCTGGCGACTTGCTTCATCAGTGCCGCCACCCGAACCATAAAGAATTCGTCCAGGTTCGACCCCAGGATAGCAAGGAACTTCACGCGCTCGAGCAGCGGGTTCGTTGCGTCCGCAGCCTCTTCCAAAACCCGGCTCTGGAATTCCAGCAAGCTCAGCTCGCGATTGATATAGAGCTCGGGATTATTCAGGCCGGCGCCTGCGTTGGGCGGAGCCGTCGTCGGTGCGACGAACGACTGCTTCGCGGTCTTCGCCGCGGCGCGATGAGAATGAGTCTTGGAAGCCATGAGCAGTTCTATGATAACTGATTTCGTACGTCAGGACAAACACGAGTAGGGTATCGAAGACCCGGCGTCGTCTGCCGATACCTGCGCCGGGCGCGCGAATGTGGGCCTCGCCTATGGCCACTTCCAGAGGCCCGGAGGGCCGACAGAAAGTAGCCCATGGCGTAAGCCGTGGGATCGAAGAGCGGCCCCGGCGTTGTCTCAGCCCCGGAGGGGCGGCAGATACTGCGCCACCTTCTCTGTCGCCCCTCCGGGGCTGCGGACATGAACGCGGCACGGCGTCCCACGGCTTACGCCGTGGGCTACTTTCTGGCGCCGCTCCGCGGCTCTCGTAGCCCTCACATCTTTCGGTTAACGCTGATGTGTGGCCGCCCGGGCAACCACAACGGTTGCCCCTACGGAATCGTTGTATCAGGTACAATGGTTGAGGGCGGAAGGAAGGATGACTGAGGATGATTCACGAGATTCTTCCCGTGGGCATGCTGGCTTGTAACTGTTCCATCGTGGGCGATGAGAAGACGGGCGAGGCCGTGGTCATTGATCCCGGAGATGAGACCGACCGCATTCAGGAAGTGCTGGCCAAGCACAGTCTGCGGACGAAGTACATCGTCGTCACGCATGCGCACATTGACCACGTGGGCGGCCTCGAGCAATTGAAACGCGCCACCGGAGCGGCGGTGTTAATGCACGCCGCCGATCTGCCGCTTTACAAAAACGTAGCCGTGCAGGCGGAGTGGTTGGGTCTACTCCCACCGGGCGTGGTGAATGTGGATCAATTCCTGAAAGAAGGCGATGCCCTGCGCTTTGGTACTTATGTCTTGGAAGTTCTGCACACGCCGGGGCATTCCCCAGGCAGCCTTTCGCTCCACCTTGCCGGTCCGCAGACAAAGATCTTCAGCGGCGACACGCTGTTCCAGCAGAGCATTGGCCGAACTGATCTTTGGGGCGGATCCTTCGAACAGATAATAAAATCCATTCACAACCGGCTGCTGATTTTCCCCGATGAAACGCCGGTCTTTCCCGGACATGGCTCCTCCACTACGATTGGCGAAGAGCGTGAAATGAATCCGTTTCTGCAAGGGGCAAGAGGCAATTTTGGATTTTAGATTTTGGATTTTGGATTCACGCTACTTACACTCCAATCAGTTCGCGCTGCTTGTGGGTTATTCAATTTGCAAACCTTAAAGTCGTTCTGGGGCAGGTGAGCAGCGGGCGGCTGCAGGGGCTCGCCTGGAGCCAGCCAGCGATTGGCAAAAGCCGGCGAGGGGTGGGCAGGGCCAATCCCGAATGCGAGTTCGCAATCCAGAATCCAAAATCGAAAATCCAAAATCCAAAATGCTCTGCCCCGGCTTGGTCTGTTCCCAAATTGGCCCACTTGGCTCTTTACACTAGCTCATGAATGGCCTAATCTGGTCTGGTAACGCCACAAAGGGGTTCAGGCTGCCGTGCTGGTGACACTCGATTCCAGTTTGCCCAAGCCGCTCTACCTGCAGATCCGCGAGCAGTTGCGAGCTCGGATCGTTTCCGGTGCGCTCAAGGCAGGAGACCGGCTGGAACCGAGCCGCGAGTTGGCGAAGCGTCTCGACGTGCATCGCACGACGGTCGGGAACGCATACGCTGAACTGGAGGCTGAAGGGCTGATCCAGGGAACGGTCGGCCGGGGAACGTTCGTCACGAGCATGGCTGAAACGCTCCGCTCCACGACCCGTCCCAGCCGTCAGGCGGGGAACGACGTGTTCTGGGAAAGTTACTTTTCCGAAGACCTCCGTGACGATTCACTGGGGCGGTTGATGGCCAGCACTTATGAAGCAGGGGTCATCTCCTTTGCTGCCGCCCACGGCGCGGACGAGATGACGCCCCACGACCTCGTGCGGCGCGCTACTGATACCGTGCTGCGACGTGAGGGCGCGAGAGTGCTTCAGTACGGTTCGAGTGATGGCTACCCGCCGCTCAAGAACTACTTGCGGGCGCGCTTGCGGCGCGACGGGATTCCGGTAGAACTGGACGAACTGGTGATCACCAACGGTTGCCAGCAGTCCATTGACCTGTTGCGGCGCACGCTTGTGGCGCCAGGCGACGCGGTGGTCTCCGAGAACCCCACTTACACGGGACTTTGGAACGTTTTCGAGTCGCCCGGCGCGCGCTTGATTGGCGCTCCGGTTACGGCGGAAGGGATCGACCTGGATTTTCTGGCCGCGGTGCTCGAGCAGACCAAGGTAAGACTGATTCTCTGCAGCCCGAATTTCCAGAACCCCACGGGAAATACCATGCCGCTCGAGTCCCGCAAGCGCTTGCTGGAGCTTGCGGCGCGATTCCAGGTTCCCGTCGTGGAGGATGATATTTACGGGGCGCTGCGCTTCAGCGGGAGGCAGTTGCCCCCATTGAAGGCTCTCGACACGAACGGCCTGGTGATTCACCTCGACAGTTTTTCAAAAGTGGGGTTTCCAGGCTTGCGGGTGGGATGGATCGCGGGTTCGCGCCGGGTCATCGAGCGCCTGCGCTGGCAAAGCAACGCGCCGACCTTCACACCAACCTGCTGGGGCAGGCGGTGCTCGAGGAACTGGGGAGGCGCGGCTGGCTCGATAAGTGGATTCGGCGCATTTGCAAAGTCTACGAGCATAAGCTCGAAGTCTTGCGGCGCGCCGCGGCGCGACACTTCCCCGAGGCTGTCCGTGTGGTTTATCCTGAAGGCGGGATGTCCGTCTGGGCGGAGTTGCCCGCACACCTCGACACGGCGGAGATTCTGGTGAAAGCGCGCGAGCGGGGCGTGATTTTCGCGCCTTCGAAGTATTTCTATTTCCAGAATCCGAAGCACAATGCGCTGCGTTTGTGCTTCACCGGCCCGACCGACGCGCAAATCGAAAAGGGCATCGGCATTTTGGGTGACCTGTTCAAAGCGGAAATTCGCAAGGCAAAAACCGGCGGAAAGCGCTCGACGGAAGGGGCAGGGGTGGCGTTGGTGTGAAGGGAAGTCGAAAAGTCGAGGAGTCAAGGAGTCGAGGAGTCAGGAAGTTGAAAGGCAGATACGGCTTCTTAACTCCTCGACTCTTCGACTCCTCAACTTCTTGACTCTGAAGGAGGTCAGCGATGTGGGAATACGATCAAACGATGAAATTGAAAGTAGGCTTGGCGGAGATGCTCAAGGGTGGCGTCATCATGGACGTTACCAACACTGAGCAGGCCAAGATCGCCGAGGAGGCAGGCGCGGTGGCTGTGATGGCGCTCGAGCGTGTGCCGGCGGATATTCGCAAGGAAGGCGGCGTGGCGCGCATGGCGTCAATCAAGATCGTCAAGGAGATCATGGAAGGCGTGACGATTCCAGTGATGGCCAAGGCGCGCATCGGACATTTTGCGGAGGCGCAGGTCCTCGAAGCGGTGGGCGTGGATTACGTCGATGAAAGCGAAGTGCTGACGCCCGCCGACGAGGAACATCACATCAATAAATGGCCGTACAAGGTGCCTTTCGTCTGCGGCGCGCGCAATCTTGGCGAGGCGCTGCGGCGCATCGGCGAAGGCGCGGCCATGATCCGCACCAAGGGCGAGGCGGGCTCCGGCAACATCGTCGAGGCGGTGCGCCACCTGCGCGCCATCACCAGCGAGATCCGGCTACTCACCACGCTACGGGAAGAAGAGCTGATGGCCAAGTCGAAAGAACTCGGCGCGCCCTACGACCTGGTGAAGTGGGTGAGCGAGCACGGCAAGCTCCCCGTGCCCAATTTCAGCGCGGGTGGAATCGCTACTCCCGCCGATGCTTCGCTCGTGATGCAACTCGGGGCCGAAGCGGTCTTCGTCGGCTCGGGCATCTTCAAGTCGTCCGACCCGGATAAACGCGCCAGAGCGATTGTCCGCGCCACCACGCACTACAATGAGCCTCAGGTCGTAGCCGAGTGCTCCGCAGAAGTCGGCGAAGCCATGCGCGGGCTGGATGTGCAGAAACTCGATCCCAAGGAATTGCTGCAGACGCGAGGCTGGTAGAAGGGTGGTTGACACTGCCGCTGCGCGAAGCGCCTTGGAGTGCGGCAGCGAAGCTGCCGCCGCTGCTGCCTTGGCGAATGGGATGAGGTACGTCGTTATCATCGAAAAGGGCGCGAGCAGTTTCGGTGCGTACGTGCCGGACTTACCCGGTTGCGCGGCTGTGGGGGAAACGCGAGAGGAAGCCCTTCGACTTATCCGCAAGGCCGTTGATCTACATGTCTCGAGCATGAGAGAGCACGGAGATCCCCTGCCGGAGCCAACCTCGTCCACTGAGTACGTCCAGGTTTGAAGATGCTCTGGGAGTCCTGGTTGACCCCCTCACCCGGCCCGCCCCGGCTGATGAAGACACCGGTGCGGTCCACCCTCTCCCCCAAGGGGGCGAGGGTAGCTCCATCGAGGGGCGAGTGCTTGAGCAACTGACGACTGACCACTGACAACTGACGACTGACCATGAACAACGGCCACAAACCCATTGGAGTTCTCGCCATTCAAGGCGATTTTGGCATGCATGCCAAGATGCTGGAGCGGATTGGCGCGCCTTACAAGCTGGTGAAGCATGCATCCCAGCTTGCTGAGGTAAGCGGATTGATCATGCCGGGTGGCGAGAGCACCACGATGCTGAAGTTTTTCTCGAAGGAAGGCATGGGCGAGGCGATCAAGGAATTTGTGGGGGCGGGTCGACCCGTGTTCGGAACGTGCGCGGGCGCGATTCTGCTCGCGAAAGAAGTTCTGAATCCCGCGCAGGAGCGATTGGGCCTCCTGGACATCACCATCGAGCGCAACGCGTACGGCCGGCAGGTTGACAGCTCGGTGCGTCAAGGCGATTGCCCCGCACTCTCCGAGCGCCCGGTGGAAATGGTCTTTATCCGGGCCCCGATCATCCGCCGGGTCGGTGAGGCCGTGCGAGTGCTAGGGCGCTGTGACGGCCTGCCGGTGCTGGTTGAGCAGGGGAACGTCCTCGCCGCCACCTTTCATCCCGAACTGACTGAGGACGAATCGGTCCATCGGTACTTCATCGAGAAATTGAGCCATTGACTCATTTGGCCATTTGGCCATTCATCCAGCGGGTCGATGATTCATGGTGCGAGATCGTTTGCTTAGCAACTGGCTGTGCCATGGGCTCTGTCAATGGCTCGATGACTCAAGGGCTCAATGACCCAATGAACAAGTGATCCAATCTCACGATGGTCAAAGTTCTCTTCATTTGTTACGGCAATTCCTGCCGCAGCCAGATGGCGGAGGCGCTGGCCAACCAGCTCGGCGACGGGAAAGTCCTGGCTTCGAGCGCGGGTACGCATCCGCTGGGTATGATAAGCTCCGACACGCGTGCCGTCTTGGGTGAAAAGGGGATCACGCTCGAGGGCCACTGGTCGAAGGGCCTCGAGGATGTGCCCGTTTCCGATATGGACGTGGTGGTGGAAATGGGGTACGGAGTGAAATGCAAGCTTCCGCCGGATTTCAAAGGGCGATTGGTCAAGTGGCAAATCCCCGACCCTTTCTTGCTGGGTCGCGAGCATTTTCGTGACGTGCGCGACCTGATCGAAAGTGAGGTTCGAAGGTTGTTGGCGGAGCTCGAGGTTCAAGACTCGAAACTCGAAAACCGAAATTTGAAGCCGGAAAATGGAAATTCAGAATTCGAGGGAGGTTAAAGTGCGAGAGAGTCCTGACAATTACGATGCTGAGCTGCTGCTGCGGCTTTATGAGTTGCGCCGGGAAGAGAAGTTGCGCAGAGCACGAGAGTGGTTGATCGGAAAGTTTCATGCTGATTCGGTCGAGGAATTCGACAAGCAGTATCCGATGGGTTCCGAGGAGAACGCTCTTTTCCGCATGGCGGTGAGTTATTGGGATATGGCGGCTTCTTT
>Ga0116217_10001889_pt1 | contig 19743 bp, 20 predicted proteins | sample Sb_taG_6_FD_89697 | JGI IMG/M metagenome (GOLD analysis project Ga0116217, IMG submission 89697) | Peat soil microbial communities from Weissenstadt, Germany - Sb_50d_4_PS metaG | ecosystem: Environmental > Terrestrial > Soil > Wetlands > Peat | place: Germany: Weissenstadt | collected 2010-09-21 | reverse complement strand
TCTCCCGACGGAGACTGCACTCCTACTGTTCCGGTGGACTCCGCCATTGCGCCGCGTTGTTCGCGCTCCGGTCGCTTCGCAGCGGGCGGCGAGAGGGCGGGCGCAGCTGGAAGGTCGGGGACAGCCATGAGCGGGCGGTGCAGTGCGCGTTCACGGATCGCCTCGGCGACTTTGAGGTGGTCGAGTGGCACACCGAATTGGCCCTCACCGTCCGTGCGCAGCCACTTGGCGTACTCGTCGCGCACGGCTTGTCGCCCCGCGGTGTCGAAGAACGGTTTGCGGTGCGGTTCCTGGCCTGACTTCGGGATGTGCAGCTTGCCTTCCTCGGGGCCGCGCCACATGATGAAGTCTTCACCGCCGAACACATAAAGGCATTGACCCGGTCCGTGCCAGCGAGAGGCGCGCTTGAACGCTTGAGCGCGGGCGTCATATTCGGCCCGCGCTTCGGAGGTGGATTCTCCCTCCCCAAAATCCGAGCTCTCGCTGCCGAATACGGCAATGGAGCAGGTGATCTTGAAATAGTGAACCGTGTACCGGTTCCCTTGATCATCCTGCTTTGGCACTTCCTTGTGGATCTCGGTCGTGAATACCGGCTTCTTCCAATTCGTGCCGCAGCACAGGTTGAAGCGGTCCATCAGCGTCTCGCCGATCGTGTACAGGGCGATCTTGCACGGCCACTCGGCGTTCTTGGGCGCCTGGATGATGAGTGGCCGTATCTGGCTTGGCAGGTACGGGGCTCGTAGGTCCGGCAGCGCTTCCTCGTAGGAGGAGGCGGGCAGGATGATTGCTGACATTGATGCTCCTTTCGTAGTAGGTGAACCGGCGCACGCCGATTCGCGCGCAACAGCGAGCGCGTCGGTGTGCCGCTGGCTGGCTACGCGGCTTTCGCGAGCGGCTGACCGGGCTGCTCGGTGATCCGGAGCAGCGCCTGGCCATAGAACGGGCTCGGGCCTGATTGACGGCCGTTGCGTCGCAGCGCGTAGGAGAGAAACAACATGCGCTTCGCGCGGGTGAACAGGACGTAGACCATCCTGCGCTCCTCCTCGATCTCCTCCTCGGTCACGGCGTAGATCGACGGGCAGATTCGCCCCTCGATCCCGGCGCCGAAGACGATCTCCCATTCCAAGCCCTTGATGGAGTGAAACGTGCCGATGGTGACCCTGCCTCCGTCGCTTGTGGCGGCGGACAGGTCATCGCGGCCGGTGAGGAGCACGTCATTCAGCCATCCCGCGAGGCTTGGCTCGTCTGCTTGGCGCTCATAGGTTTCGGCGGCGTCGCAAAGCGCGTCCAGTCGCGCGACGCACCGCTCGTGCTCGCGGTCGGCCGCGAACGCTTCGGCGACACCGTTCGGCATGTGAATGACGTCGTCGGTGAGCGCGCTCACCGACCGGCTCTCGGCTCTCGCCGTGAAGGCGAGCATGTCGAGCGCGAATCGCCTGATGTTTTCGCGCGCCGTGTTCGTGATCTGCCCTGGCAGCAGGTCGGCGGCAAGCGACGCCTCAAGGAGAGTCAGGCCGTGCCGCGAGGCGTAGGCGATTACCTTCGCAACTGTGCCAGCCCCGATCTTCGCCCTGATCTCCAAGGCGGCGGCGAACGCCGCCTCGTCGCGCGGGTTGACGATCAGGCGCAGGTGCGCGAGAGCAGTGCTGACCTCGGGGCTACCGAAGAACGTCTGCCCGCCGGTGCGCTGGTAGCTGATGCCGGCGGCGGCCAGCGCGTGCTCGACTTTGTCGACCACGCCTTTGTGGCGCGCAAGGACCGCGATGTCGCTCTCCTTCTCGCCCTGCTCCAGCAGCCGCAGGATGCGCGAGGCGATCCACTGTGCCTCCTCCTTGTCGGTCGAGGCACGGTGAACCATGATCGGCTCACCGACCGGGTTGGCCTCGTCGGCAAAGATTTTGAGCTCGAATTGCCGCTTGTTGTGGTCGATGAGGCTGTTCGCGGCGTCAAGGAACCGCTGCGGGCTGCGGTAGTTACGCTCGAGCTTCACCACTGAGGAGCCGGGGTATTCGTCCTCGAAGCCGAGAATCAGGCCGACATCCGCGAGCCTGAACCCGTAGATCACCTGCCGATCGTCACCTACCGCCATGAAGTGCCGGTTCTCCGGGCACTTGACGAGCAGGCGAAGTAGCCGCGCCTGGATCGGATTGGTGTCCTGATACTCGTCAACGAGCACCACCGGCCAGCACCTGCGGTACGCCTCAAGCAGGTCGGAGCGCGCCTGCAGTAGCAGTACGGTGCGGGCAAGCAGGTCGTCGAAGTCCAGGGCGTCAGCACGGCGCAGCTCGCCTTCGTATTCCCTCCAGACGCGAGCCACGACACGGCTGCGCTCGTCGGTCGCGAACTTCGCGTACTGAGTTACGGTGACTGCCTGGTTCTTGCACGCCGAGATTTCTGCGGGTATATCTCGCGCGGGGATGCACGCGGCGTCGGCGTCTGTCACCAACCGCTTGAAGACGCGCTTCTGGCTGTCTTCGTCGTAAATGGTGAAGCGCGGGCTGCGACCGATTAGCTCGGCGTGCGATCGCAGCAGGCGCGAGCACATGGCGTGGAACGTGCTCGCCTGAACTCGGTCAGCCGCAGCACCACACAGTAGCCTTACGCGGCGCTTCATCCGACGCGCCGCCGCATTGGTCAGCGTGATAGCGAGGATGTCCTCGGGGCGCTCCCCTTCGGTGTTGATGAGGTATGCGGTCTTGCTGGCGAGAAGTTCCGTCTTCCCGGTGCCGGCGCCTGCGAGCACGAGCAGGTGGCCGGGTGGATGTTTGACCGCTTGCTCCTGCTCCGGATTGAGTTTGAGGCGTTTCTTCTGCTTGCGAGTCGCCGGGTGCTGTGTGTCGGCTTTGGTTGGGGGCCGCTGGGGTGGCGGCGCCAGCGGAGCTGTGTGTGTGTCGGGCACCGCTCACCCTCCTTTCTGTTGGTTGCGGGTGTGTGGGGTTCTGCGTGGTGGCGGCTGGGCGTGAAGCCCAGCGCCGCGCCGCGTGGTCGCGGCGCGCGTGACCGTGCGTACACCGGGCTCCTTTCTGCTGGGGCGCGTGCCGGCTTTGGTGTGGAGGTGTTGGCCACTTAGGCCGTGTTCCACTGTGGGATCGGCGGACCGGTGCGGGCGCTATGAAGGCCGCTCGGTTGCGCCGGCGCGTGCTTGCGCGACGAGTTCCCCGGAGGTGCGATCGTCGAGCGATAGGACGCACTCGGAGCGCCGATGCGAGACCTGGGATCTCGCGGTCGGGGGCGACTGCCGCTTGCGCGAGGATCAACGCGCCGCAGTCGCATCGGGGCAAGCCGTCGGCGCGCAATGGTGTGTCCGTCGTCACGAGGTGAAGCGGGGTACCGGCTGATGGTGGCGGTTTCACTGTTGCCTTTCTGTCGGGTTGGATGTGTCGTTGCGCGTGCGCTAGCGCTCGCGGTTAGCCGCGATCTGGTGGCTGGGTGCTGCGCCGGTTGGTGCCCGGTATGTGTGTGCAACCGGGCTTCGTTCGGTTGTTGTGCGTGTCGGCTTTGCTGCGGGTGCGGTGTGGGCGCTAGCCCGTGTCCCACAGGGTGGGCGTGAGGTTGTGCCCGTCTGCGATGCGCCGCCAGATGATCTCTTTCACTTGACGGCGCCCCGTGAGTGATGCTGTGACGTGGTGGTCGAACTCCAGCCGCTCAAAGCCTCCGCCCGCCAGGGCGCTGTAGCTTGGGTGGTCGAAGCCGGACAGCACGATCGACCCGTGCGCGTCGAGCACGGTCTCGATCAGCCGGTCGTGGTTGGCGGCGGTGAGCTCGTGCCTGTACCCGTTACTTCGGCTCAACCGCCCGCGTGTGGCGGGATGGTACGGCGGGTCAAGGTAGAAGCAGGTATCTGGCGAGTCATACAGTGCGATTGCCCTCTGCCAGTCGATGTGCTCGACTTGCACGGTGCGCAGCCGCTCCGCAAAGCGATGCAGTTCATCGACTGTTGAGGCGAACGAGCGGGCGCGGGTGCCGCCGCTCAGCGACCCGTCGCGTTCGTAGCCCCAACTGACTGATGCTGAGCAGCCGAACGCCTGACGCATTCGCACGTACCAGCGGCGTGCGCGCTCGATGTCGTCCTGCGTGGACTGCCAGGAGTCCCGGCAGAGGGCGAACTCCTCCCGCGCGTAGGGTGTGAACCTGAGCGCGCGGGCGAGCGCGTCGGGGTGATCGCGCAGCGCTCGGAAAAACGTGACGAGCCCCGAGTCGAGATCGTTGTAGACCTCAAGGTTCGCTGGATTCTTCGCGAAGAGGACCGCTGCGGCACCTCCGAACGCCTCGACATACGTGTTGTGGTGGGGCAGCAGCGCGGCGATTCTCGTTGCGAGCCGTGCCTTGCCGCCGTACCACGCGATCGGCGCGGCGGCGATCATCGGACGCTCTCCGGCCGAGGAACATCAATGTCCATGAGTGCCTCTCTGCTCGCTGGCCAGCGTCAGCCGCGCGAGCGGCGTTCGTCAACGAGCTCGACGGCGGGACGCTCGTCGGTCGACAGCACCGCCTCGAGCGCCTCGATGAGGCCGGGAACCTCTGCGACTGGCGCCGTGGCCACAACGTCGAGCATCCGGTCAACCCACTCCTGTAGATCGCCGCTCGTCGGCACGAGCCCTAGAGCCCTGGTCATTCCGGCGTGAGTGTCCGGGTGGTCGTCGCCGTAGCGGGCGTGTAGAAAAGCGACACAGTCGTCGGCGTTGGTGGGCGCGAGTTTGTACTTCGGCATGGCGTTACCTCCCGTTCGGGGTTGCGTGTGGTTTCTTGATGGGCGTCGCTTTGCGGCGCCGATGAGGGCTGTGCGCGGGACGGTGCCCGCGCAGTTTTGTGCCCTGCGCTAGTTGTCGGGGTGAAGCGCGGCGTTGAGTTGGGCGACCATGAACCGCAGCGCTGACGCGACGTTCTCGCGATCACGGGTTTCGTCGGTGTCCCGAACTCCGATGCTCGCCGAGTCGAGCCATCCGGTGCTGACACGCGCACGGCCGTCGGTGGTCGTGGCGAGCAGGATCACGTCGTTACCGTGTGTTTCGTTGGCGAAGCACTGGACTCGCAGCTGTGCGGGTACCTTGATTGCGCCGTGTGCGACTGCGGTGGAGAACAACGCTGCTGCTGTGGGGCCGCCGAAGTTGTCGTAGCCGAACGGGCCGCCGTCGGTGGGAACCTCCATGTGTGGCTTGATGTTCGTCCCGTCCACTGTGAGGTTCTCGCCGTGGTACAGGACGCGCAAACACGGCTGGCGACGCGGTCGTCGGACAGCGACGATCGCCGCGAGCGTGAGTAGCGCGGCGAGTTCCAGGCGCTGCCCCTGCTCGGCGAGGAAGGCGAGCAGCCATGCCGTGGCGAGCATCGCGGTCGTGGTCGCGAGGTAGCTCGCCGGCAGGTTCGTCGCCGCGAGGGTGCGCGCCGTGCGCCTGAGCGTGCTGTGGAAGGTGAGAATCGTGCTGTTCAAGGTAGTTCTCCTTTCACTCATTGGCGGGCGCCCGAGCGGGAGCCCGCGTGGTTGGTACGTCCGATGCAGTGCTAGAACGTGAAGCCGAGTTGGCCTGGCCGCTCCGCGCGGAGCTTCGCGAGGTCGCGGTCACAGGCCGGGCATTTGTCGACTTGGGTGTCGAAAAGCCCGTCGTCGCTGAGCGTGTAGAAGCTCACTCGGCTTGAGGACCAGGGGTACAGGCCGAATGTGAAACCGCAGGCGCAGGCCCAATGCTCGGCCTCGTCGCGTTGCCAGCGTTCCTGGTGCTTTTGCTCGTACAAAGCGGCAAGCTCCAGGCCGGGGCGTGCCTGAGCCGAGTCATAGAGCACATCGCCCGTGAAGTGCATCGCCTTGTGAACGATGGGGTTCACTTCGTACAGGTCGCGAAGTTCGCCGATCAGGTCCGCGTCTGGTTCCTCGACCCACCCTTTCATCACCATATGGTCGAGGGTGACTTCGATCACGGCCCGCTCAATCGGGTTCGCGATTTCGTCCAAAAGGTCAAGTGGGTGGCTGTCTTGCGGCGGTGTGTGGTGCGGCAATAGCGGGCCTCCGTTTCTGTGGTTTGAGGGGAACAGCCGTGCCTCTAACGGCCATGCGTGCTCTGCGAGGAGCTTCGCCGCGGCGAAGCGGATCGCGTGCGGGTTGATGTCGCCGCCGATGAACCTGCGTTCGAGTCGCCACGCTTGGATGGCTGTGCTGCCCGATCCGACGCACGGATCGACGACGAGTTCACCGCGCTCGGTGCACGCCTCGATCGTCCGGCGGACAATCAGGTCCGGCAGGCTATTGTCGTAGCGCAGGAGCCTGGGCCTGTCTGCTCGCCCGTTTTCAGGCCACCAGTCCAACGGGTAGTCCACATCGGAGCGCGCCTTCGGCAGGTCTGACGGGGTGTTGAACACGCGCAAGCGGCTGCTCGGATGGCCGCTGCACATCATCGTGACGGTCCAGTGCGAGCACGCGAACTTGCGGGTCGTGCGGAGCGCGAACTGCTTGAAGGCCGCGACGCTGTTAACCCACCGCAGTCCTGCGTCTTCTGCGGCGCACTGGACGATTGCGGCCTGTTGCGGGCCAGTGATGATCGCAAGTGTGCCGCCGGGTCGAAGCGCTGCGGCGGCAGCCGTCACCCAAGCATGTGTGAACTCGCCGTATTGCTCGGCGGGCACGTCAACATATCCGGGGACGACCTGACTTTGGTTTCGCTGGTAGAACCGAGTTGCTTCGGGGTCACAGCCTCGCCCGAGCCCGTAAGGCGGATCGCACAGCACCAAGTCCACTGACTCATTGAGGCTGGAGAGCAGCATCGCCGCGTCTCGAACGACGAGCTCGATGTGGCAACGCGGCCCCGCTGGTGCGAGGAGCAGCAGTTGTTCGGGAGCGTGACGCGGCCCACGGATCACCCACGTGCTTGCCTGCACCCGCCTCGCGGTACCTTTCGTGCGCAGGTTCTGGAGAACGCCGCGAACTCGGCGGCGCCAAATCGTGTCGGTTCCGTGCCGGTCGTCGGGTGGTGCGAGTCCATTGTTTCGTGCGATTTCGGCGCGCTCGGCGACGAGCTCGTAAAGCTCGCTCATGGTGTAGGTGCCCTCATCGAGCGTGCGGATGACGTCCGACTCGCTGACGAGCGCGCCGCTCATACGCGATGTTCGCGGTGGGGGTCAAACACGCGTCCGCCGAAGCGCAGAAGGATGGTGACGTAGACGTCGAGTGCGACCCGGTCAAGGGGGCCTGCGTTCCCGAAGCGCGCGTCGCGCCCGTCGGTGGGCACGTCCTGCCACCGCTCGATCGCTCCGAGGAGGTGCGCGACATGGCCATCGGGGAGTCTGATATCGCCGAGCGGGCCTGATACGGCGAAGCGAACGATGTCCTCGTCGGGAATAGCGCGCGTGTCGGTGCCCAGCGCATCGGGGGTGAGGTCGGCCAGGTGCTCCCGCCATGTCTCGCCGTAGTGTGAAAGGGTTCCGAGGCCGTAACGGAGCGAGCCTTCCTGGTAAGGCGGGAAATGGATACTCCAGCCGTGTTTGCCGATCGACAGCCACGGGCCTTTCGGGCAGGCGGAGAGTTGCTCGATAGCAGATGCGTTCTGTTCCGCCGTGCGTGCTTTCACGGTCCTCGCCGCGGATGTGCTCATGGGTAGTCCTTCCTCTTTGGGTGGGTGGGGGTACTGCTCGCCGGGCGCGCGTCGGCGCGCACGCGGGTTGGTGGGCGTCAGAGCTCGCCGGTGTAGATGCGCGAGCGCCACACGCGGACGGTGCGCCCGCCGTTGGCTTGCCTGATCGAGCGGCGATGGGCGTCTGTGTGCTCGATCAGCCCGTCACGGGCGGCGGCGACCATCAGCGTGCTCATCAGCGACGGCTTTCGAGGCGGCATCATCAGGGCCATCCGGACGTCATCGACCGTGACATGCCGGCTCGCCGCGGCAACATCGCGCACGGCGGTGAGGGCGCGCTTGATCCAGGCGGCGTCCTGGGCTCTGTCAGCGGCCAGTTGCTCGGCCGGCTTGACGATCGCCCGCGCGGCCTGCTTCGGCACGCCGATCGCGTCGGTTATGGTGCCGTCGGGCGTTCGCCACACGCCGTCTTGGCCGAGCGTCACGATCGGCTGGAGGGTGTCGGCGTGCAGCAGGCTTGAGCCGCGCAGCAGCAGAATCTCCTGGGTCGTGGTGTTGGCGGTCATGTTTGTTCCTGTTCGGCCTCCACGGTGCCGCTCTGCGCGACCACCTTGAGCAGGTGGTTGGTTGGGAAGCCGACGGATTCCCCGTCGAAGTCGATACGCACACAGTCAGGTGACTCCCGCTCGACGTCCATGACTTCGATGAGTTCCCAGTAGTACCGGCGGTGGTCCAGCAGCGGGTCCGCGAACTCGTCACCCTCGAGATCGACCAACTGCCCGGCCCGGACGTCGGACGCTGGCAGGTACGTGAATGCGTTCTCCTTGGTGCACGCAGCGGCCTGGCTGTCGCCGCAAATGCCACATAGAGCCTCGATCGCGTCCGCCAGGCGCTTATGCCCGCTCGCCGCGGTCGCTCGTTGATCGAGTGTGTCGAGGGTGATGCCCGGAGCGTTTTGGAGATACACGTCCCATTGGTCGTCCTGGGTTTGGTCGCCGCTCGCGACGCGAAGGTTCTCGACGCGGTACTTGCCGTCGTAGGTGGTGTAGATCCCTGGGGTGATTAGCCGCAAGGGGCGGCGTGGACTGTTCACTGTTGACTCCTCTCGGATTGATGAGATGCGCGCCGTCGAGGTGACGGCGGAGGCGGTGATGTTTCGCGGCTACGCGGCGTTGCGCCGCGTGCCGCTGCCGATAGTCGGGGTGCTGCGCATCGGCGGCCGGATGTGTGGTGCTCCGGTGCGCTCGGGGGTCGGGTCGTCCGGTGTCCACAGCTCTGCGGGCAGCGCGTTCAGTAGGCGGCGCTCGTCTGGTTCGCCGGGGTATCGCGGGGCGACGGTGACTGCCTCGTAGTAGTCGCTGTCCACCGACCGCAGGCGGTATCCGGGCTCGATTCCGCGCCGGCGCCAGTACCGCTCGATCGCCTCCGCATCGCGGGAGCGGGCGATCAACACCGTGCGGAAAAGCCCCATTCCTGGGACGTTCCAGGTGCCCACGTGCCGCTGCGGGCGATCCGGGTCGCTGCGCAGCACGAGCCCGGCGGAGACCTCGTCCTGGAGCAGCAACTCACGATTGACGACGCGCAGCCGGTCGAAAACGCGCCGGCCGTTGCCGTTGGTGACCCGGATCGGGCCGGGTGTGAACTTGCGGTCTTCGGCCTCGGCGACACGGCGCAGGAGCTCCTTGAGCTTGCCGGGGAGCCCCGCGCTCATGATCTGAAACGGCTCGCTAAGCATCCACACTGCGAGCCCCGGTTTGTGGTTGCACGACTTCGGCAGGCGCCCGCGCTTGCGCTTGCAGTCACATAGGCACGACACATCGAGTGCCGAGTACCGCTCGCCGTGGTGGTCGGCGAGCATTTTGGATGCCGAGTCGTGAACTCCGGAGGGCTTGCAGAGCGTGAGCTTTGATTCAACGCCGGGCTCGAACTGAGCGACCTGGGTCTCGCCGAGGTGGATGCCGTCGGCGGCCAGTTCGATGAGCGGCACGCCGTGAACCTCGTGCGCGACGGGTCCTGGATCGCGGCCGGGGCTGTGAATCCGCGCAGTGATGGTGACGGGCCGGCGCGTCCCGTAGCTGTGGACTGTCACTTCTCGTCGCCTGCGGAGCACTGGCACCGGGCAATCGTCAAGGGCGGCTATACGCATCTGACAGTCGCCGCACGCCGGTCCAGTGCGGGTCGCCTTCTCATACCAGCGCTCCCCCCACCGGGACCGCTCGATTCCGAGCCGGTCGGCGCGTTTCTGCAAGCGCAGGATTTCCTTCACCGCGGGGTCATCGCCGTACCAGGAGGTGAGGAAGTCGAGCTCCCCTTCGCTTGCGTGAGCGCCGCACAGGCACTCACCCGAGTAGTGAAGGAGGGACGCGACATCGTTTTGTGGGATGTCGTGCTGCTCGCGCCAGCTGAGGAGGTCCGCGCGTGTCCAGTACAGGAACGGTGCTACCCATAGGCGGCCACCGACCGATTCGATCGGGTGCTCTGCGATCTTCATGCGTTTCTGTGACTCGGCTTTGCGGATGCCTGAAAACAGCAGCACTTTGCTGCGTCGGTGCCATCCGCGCTTGCGGTATCGCACGTAGTCTTCGAGTGGCCGTTCCTTGAGTCTCTGATAGGCGTATGAGTGAGCAGCAGGGCCGGGAAACCCGGCCGTGATCGTGACGATCATCGTCTCGTAGGCCCCTGGAGGGGCGTGCCACACCTCCAGCGGCAAGCCCAGGTAATCGGCGAACTCGCGCACGAACTTGCGGGTGCCTTCGAGTCCGGTCCCGGTGTCGAGGAACAGCAGCTCGTCAAGGAACCCGTGCCACGCGAGCCAGTGCGCGAGTGTGGATGAGTCATCGCCGCCCGAGAGCATCGCCGTCCGGCGAATGATTCGGTGGCCGTGCTCGTCCCATGCGTCACGGATAATTTGGTGCGGGTCAGCGCCAAACATGCTGAGTTGGTTCTCGTCAGGGCGGTAGCCCATCGCTTCCTCCTTGCACAGTTGGTGCGGGGTGGGGGTTTTGCGTTACGAGTTGCACTACACGAGGATGTTGTGGTGGGCTGGCGCGCTGGCCCACTCGAGGTATTTCTGCACCTTGCTTGGGAATTTCGAGGCGCCTGTGCCATCGAAGCTGTCGCAGCCGATCGCACCGAAATGGCGTGCGCGACGAAACGAGTTGCACCGGCCGCCGTGAATCCACAGGCCCCGTGCCTTGCCGGCGGCGGCGATTTCCGCCATCTCAGACGACAGCTTGTACCTGTCGCTGCCGGCCAAGAACAGGCAACGTAGGTTCGGTGCGTCCCACGGTATTCCGACGTTCCCCGCACCGTCCTGGACCGCGAATGCCATGGGCAGGTCCGCCATTGACGGATGGAGCCACTGAAAGTACCTGTAGGTCTCCGCCGCGTCAGCGACGACATCTGGAACTACGACCCACAGCAGATTCTCTGGAACGGGGCCGAGCATCGGCGACGGCGGCCCGAGCGGGCTCGGCGTGCCGTCTTCGTTTGTCGGCCAGCCGAGCCCGGCGTGTTGGTGAAGCTGGCCGTGGGTGGGTAGTTCGCCCCAAAGTTCCTCGCGGACGGCGGCGAGCATTCGGCCGAATTTGTCGAAGTCCACACCGTTATATCCGTCGTTGTCGATTGCGAGCTGATATCCGGCGGCGAGTGTGTCGGTGAGCCGTGAGAAGTCGCGCGGTTGCAGCAGACGACCGAGGTTGGGGTGCTTGTTTTCTTCGACTCGCCGAAGCGAGCCTGCGTGGAGAAACAGCAAGGGGTGCTCCTTCCTGCGCCGCCGGAGAGCGGCGGCGCGGCAGAGGTGTGGGTGTGCGCCGTCAGTGGAGACCGGGCGGCGCAAGGAGAGGGATGGCCCCGCCTAGCGGGGCACGACGGCGTTATGCGCTGGCGGGTTCGCCCTGTTGGTCGGCCGCCCGGCGACCTGTCACCTCGTGGTAGGGGTGGTTGTCAGTCCACGAGTAGGGCGTCTCGACCGCCAGTGTCTTGCGGTTCACCCGCTTCACCTTGGTCCAGCGCCCGCGGACGAGCGCGAGGTCTCCGGGCTTGAAGTCCTCGGGTGTGTATTTGCGGGCGCCGCTCTGCTCGATCTTCTCTCGCAGGAACTTGAGGTCCGCCTGGACGTCGGTGAGGCGGCTGTGCGTCTGCTCGGCGTAGTCGCCGGTCGCGGTTTCGAGGATGCGTGTTAGTTGCCGTTCCTCGGACTCCAACCGCTCCACCTTGCGGCCCATCACTACTGGGTTTCCCGGCGCTTCGCTTCGCGGGCTGCCGAGTCCGACCGTTCTGCGGCGCTGGCGGCGTTGTCGCTGTGCTCGCGTGCGGCCCGCTCGTTGGGGTCCGAGTGCGCTTCGCCGAGCTGCTGCTCGTGTTGGGCGCGGTCGGCTAGTCGTTCGCTACGCTCGCCTGCAGCGTTCTGGAGGGCGTCGAACGCTGCGGCCGGCTCGTACTGATCGATCTCGATCTTCACCTCGAAGCCCGCGTCACGGAGTCCGGCGGCTAGCTGGTCGATCCGCCCGCGTCGAACGGCACACCCTCGGGACTGAGGCATGAACCACATGCCGAGCCGGCGCGACCACTTGAAATGTGCAGCGCGTAGGGGCTCTCTTGAGCCGTCTTCCCGCTGCGTGCCGGTGACGAGTGTTCCGTCCTTGTTGGTGTGGCTGATGGTGATTATGCGCCACTGCGTTTCGTTAGCGGCGATAGCGGTTGTGTTCAATGGTTCTTTCCTTTCTGCGCATCCGGGCGAGCGTGCCTGCCCGCGCCGGCGACTTCTGGTTGGTGCGTTTGAGGACCACCGGCCTTCCGGGCGGCGGCGATCAGCTTGCGTGCGTCCGCTGAGGGGTCTGAGTGCTGAGGGCGAGCGTCAACGTGGTCTCGCCGTGCGCAGCGATCGTCACGGTGCCGATCTGGATGCTTACCGGGATCGGTTTGTGCGCGGTGTCGGCAAAGTCGCCGAGGTGCGCGAACACGCCGACCAGTTCGCTGCCGTCAGGCGTGCGCTCGGCGAGCCGTCGCTCGAGGCGCAGCGAGTGGCGGATGCAGCTGATCCGTCCCTCGATGTCGGCGAGCGCCGCTCGCTGGACCACCGATGCCGAGTGGAGGTCACTGGATCGCATGTGCCTCGCGGCCCAAATCGCGAGCGTCGGCTATCCACTCCTCGCGCTGTGCCTCCTCGATCAGATCGGCGATCAGTTCGCGCTCGGTGTCTGTCCCGTGCGCGCGAATGAGGTTCAGCGGATCGTCGTGATTGTTCACGACTAGGCCCATCGCGTGCTCTAGGTCATCAGCGGTCATCGGCTCGTCTTTCTCCGCGGCGACGATTCGAGCGACCGCACATGCGACGGGGCGCGCAACTGATCGTGTCGGTGCCGTAGCGTGAGCCTGGCACCGACAAGTTATCGCCGCGCGTCAGGTATGCAACTGCGTGCGCGTAGGCGTGAAACGGGGGAGCAAAGGTGTCTCCTTTCGCTCGTGAATTTTCCGGCTCGTGCCCGGACGGGTCAGATGAGGTGTTTGGCGCGCGCTGCTGCTTCGGCGGCGGCAAGGTGCGCTGCGGGGTCGCCGCCGCGCTGCACGCACTTTTCATACGCGGCCCCGGAGCCGGCGCGCAGACTTGCTAGGGACTCCAGGAGGTTGTCGGCGCCCATCGCCGGGTAGTTGCGCATCCACGCTTTCTCCGAACGTGCCGGGGCGCTCTTGCGCACGGGTGCGGGTTGTGTGGCGCCCGCCTCGACGGGTGCGGGTGCCTTGTCGAGGGGGTGGCGCAGCCTCACGACTTGCGGGAAGCGCAGCGCGCCGCTGTCTTGAACTCCCCAATGGGCGAGCTCGACTGTCCAGCCGAGGTACTTCTCCGGGTGCTCCCACAGTTCGGCCCGGAGCGGGTCGGCCATGCCGGCGGCGCGACCTTCATACACGCGGCCGTCCTCGTGGCGGAGCCGGAAGCAGATCCCGCCGACAGCCCACGGCTCCGGTTTCCAGTTGCGAATCGGGGCGTACCGGCTGCCGGGCTTCGGCTCGTAGACGCCCGTGAACTCGGCGTCGACCGTTTCTTTGGGCTTGATCTTCACCCAGGCGCCGCCCCGGTCGCCGCAGAGGTAAGCGCTGTCTTCGCGCTTGCACACCACGCCCTCAAAGCCGAGGTCGAGTATCGCCTCAAGCGCGACGTCGCTCGGCGTGTGCGTGTGGATCAGCATGAGCGGCAGGTCGTCGCGGTCGTTGATCCCCGCGCACATCTCCTCAAGCAGTGCCCGCCGCTCGGACAGCGGCAACCGCCGCACGTCCCGCTCGCCCGCCTGCAGCACGTCGAAGATGACGTAGGTCAGCGGCGGGTCCTTCGCGGTCGGCCGGTGCTGGTATCCGCCGCGCGTTTTCGAGAGGATCGACTGTGTGCGATTCCACTGTCGGCGGCTGCGAAGATCGACTATCTCGCCGTCGAGAATCGTGCCTGTCGGAAACAGCTCGCGGATTGCCTGCGCGATGTAGGGAACTTGCGATATGGAGTTGCCTGAGCGGGTCCAAAGGCCGACTCGGTCGAGCACTCCCGCGAGGACGCGAATGCCGTCGTACTTGGCCTCCATCCACCAACTCCCGCCCGTGGGCAGGCGCCTGGCGGCCTTCGCGAACATCGGCTCGGGTAGCAACATGTGAGGCTCCTTTCTGACCGACGCACGCCGGCGCGACACCGCTTTCGGATGCCGCGCCGGCCCGCGCGGTTTGGTGTGGGTGGGCTAGTTGTTGGCGGCAGCGAGCGCCGGCTCGCGATCCGCCGGGGCCGCGTCCAGCGCGGCGCGCAGCGCAGCCATCAGGTCCGGCTCGGCCTCAGCAGCCGGCGTCGGCGCTGTGACAGGCACGGGCTTGCCGGCGCGTGCCGCCTCGATCGCCTGCTCGCGAGCGGCGACCGCCTCATCACACGCGGCGTCGAAGTCGAACCGGCCCGGCAGCCGTTCGAGCAGCTGGATCGCGAGGTCGATTTCCTCCTGGGAGACGCTGCCGTCGCCGAGCACGTAGGGAGTCGCGTCCCTAACTTCTGACTCGAACAGCAGGACGCTGGCGATCAGCCGTTTCTCGACGGGCCGAATCACCACCAGTATTTCCCGGCCGCGCGGCGCCCACTTCGCGACAGCCATCTTCCCCGACCGCGCGAGCGCCGCGAACAGCAGCTCGACGGCCTTTTTGGAGCCCTTCACCTTCTTGTCGTGAGTGATGTAGTACAGGCCGCTAGTCCGCTCCAGCGGGATCTGCTCAGGGGCCAGGAAGGCGGCGATGCTGATGGTGTCCGAGGTGCCGGCCTTTTCGATCGCTTTCAGCGTCTCCTTGTCGAGCGCGACCCACTCGTCCTCACCGTTGGGAACACCTTTGACGGCCTCGGTTGTCCCGTCCGTCTCACCAGCCTTCCTCATCTCGTCTGTGAGCCGAGTGAAACCCTCGACACAAACGGTTTTCCGGTCGAACGGCTTTTGGTGACATGAGCAAAGCTCGACGAGCCCCTCCCGCCCCCGGTAGTCCTCCTTGCCCTTGACGAGCGCGATGTGCGCTTCCAGGAACGCATTGAGGTGAAGCGCTCCACTCCACGTCGGTCTGGCCATAACGTGGTTCTCCTTTCGCTTGTTTGGCGCCGCTCCGCGCGGCACCGTTGGCTTGCTCACGCACGGACGCCCTTTCGGGCGCACCGCAGGTGAGATGCGGTTGCGCGCGGCTGCGCGTAATCGCGCCGGGCGAAGGCGCCCGGCCGTCTGTCCGCGGCCTGATGGCCACGGGCAAGTTCGGGCCGCGCCTTATGAGCGCGGCGGGCCGGCTACCCCGTCCAGGCGTCCGCCGGCGGTACGGCCGCTGGCGACTGCGCCAACGCGATGATCTCCCCCATCGACGTTTTGTGCGTGAACGAGTGGCCGGTCTTCTGCTCCGCCCGCAGGTACCTGTGCGCCTTCATGGGGTCGGCGCGCGCCGCTAGCACGAGCGCGCCCTTGGACGCCAGCGGGCAGAACTGGCATGACAGGCGCGGCATCCCGTGCTCGGTGTAGGCCGGGTGAATGCGCGTTCCCGCGCTACGGCACCGCGCCCAGACCTCCTCGACTTGCCAGCGATGGATCGGGTGCCACACGTCTACGTGGCGGCGCCCGTTGCTCGCTCTCTCGTCGTACTCGAATGACAGCCTGTGCCGGCGCTCCGGGGACTCTTCTGCGCGGAAGCCGAACACGTTGAGCACCCTGACCGGACGGCCCAGGCGCTGCGGGTCGAGCTCACGGACGAGGCTCGTCATCACTGTCAGGCACGGCCCGCGCTTCCAGTCGCTCGTGCACCACCGCCGACGACGGTCGGGCCACATTCCGCGCGCTTCGACCTGCTCCAGCAACTCCTGTGGCCTGCGCCGCCCGGTCTGCGGATCGGCGATTTCCCGTCGCACGACCTCAAGCCGCGCGCCGTAATGAGCGGCGTGCTCGTGCACAAGTGGCAGCGTCTGCGGCCAGTCGGCTTTGCCGAGGTCAGCGTGCACCACCACGATCCGCTGCTCGACGCCGGCGTCGGTTGCGAGTTCGTGGATCACGTCGAGTGTCGCCTGGCTGTCCTTGCCACCCGACACGTTGACGAGCAGCAGGTCATACCAGTGCAGGTCGGGCGCCGGATCGGGCCACAGTGGCTCTTGGGGCATCTGTCACACCCCCTGCACGACGAGCGCCCGGTCGAGCAGTTCAGCCTCCACGCCCGGGGTCAGGCTGTTCCCGGCGAGTCGCACACGATCGCGTTTGGAGCCGCTGAGCTGGTAGGGGATCACCTGGTAGCCGCCGCCGGGGAGTGGCACGAGCCGCTGGTGAATACCCATCACCCGCGCGCACTCCTCCGGAACCACCATGCGGAACTCGGCATCCTCGATCGGATAGGGCAGCCGCTCGACACTGTTCAGCCGCGTACGGCTTGTGTTCAGCGGCGGCTCGATCAGAGCGTGCCTGTCAACGCTGGTTTGTGTGCCGAAGGGGTAGCGGGAGGCGTCGCTGGTGACCGTCGAGCCGCCGTAGTAGCTGGCGATCACCGCCTCGCGCGGCACACGGACGACAGACTGTTGGGTGATTCCGTACTGTCCGCCGCCGGTGAGGGTGCCCATCGGCTGCTCGGTCACATCACGTACATGACCACCGCGCTCGGAACCGAAGTTCGCGACCGCGAACGCCTCCCCTGACAGGAACTCGTCGGGTGGCGAGACGATCGCCTTGTCGAGCGTGCCGCTGATGACCGGCGAGGGCAAGTCGGCGCTCCACGCCCTTGCGTAGCCCGGCCGCTCGAAGGTGTGCCCGGCGGCCTGCACGAGGACGCCTGCCGGCGGCGTGAGCAGCCCGTGGTGGTTGCCCGAGCCGCATACCGTCCGCCACGGTTCGCTGATCGGAGAGGTGTCGGCGTGGTTGCGAAGCGTGAGTTGCATCGCGTCTGCGGGCGGCGAGACGATCCCGAAGTCCTGCCTGCCGGTCTGTGTCGGGTAGGGCATCCACATTGGGACGGGCTGATCGCGCTCGGGGTCGTTCAGCCGCGAGAGCCGCATGATGTGTTCGGCGTAGTGGCGCAGCAGCCCGACTTCGATGCGGCGCATCGTCGCTGGGACGAGTGGCTCATCGCGGTCGCCGATGCGTATTCCGCGCAGCCGCCAGTCGATCGCCTTTTCGGCCGGGATGATGTAGGGCGCGACGACCGTCGGGGTGCTGCGCGTGCCGCAGAGCGGGCAGCGGTAGAAATACTGTCCGGTCTTCGGCCCGTACTTGCCTACGGGGCCGGCGCTGGTCGCGCGTTTGAGGGCCTTGTCCTTCCACGTCTGGATACCGAGCACGTCGGTTTCGCATTTCAGGCATCGGCAGAGCGGACGGAACTCGGTGTCCGGTGTAGGGACGCTCTTGCGTGTTACCAGTAGGTACAGCCGGTCGCGTGACTGTGGCGCGGCGCCCCATATCGCGCTGTTCGCGCAGACCGCTTGTACGCGCCAGCCGAGGCCGTCCCATTCCTTGACGTAGCGCGCGAAGTCGCGGGGTTTGCGCACCATGTCAACGACCTGCTCCATGATGATCGTCGTGAGATTCGGTAGTGCGCTGGCGAACCTCATCGGGCAGTACACCGTCGCGCGGGAGCGCCCGATTCCCTGTTTCGGGTCATATGGCCCGAGTCGGCTTACCTCCTCCTGGTAGTTGCGTGAGAGGCTCCATCCGTCGCACTCTGGTGAGGCGCACAGCACTGGCGCCTGGCGGATGCGCGGGGCGAGCTTGAGCGGGTCGGCGACCGCGAGGTCGCCGATGAGGTGTTCGATGTCGGGGTAGTTCGCGCCGCTGTTCGCGATGGCGCAGGTCCAGTGGTTAGCGGCGAGCACGCCGTAGCCGCCGAGCATCTCGACGGCTTGGAGGTCTCCCCCGCCACCGGAGAAAAGGTGAATGGAGTCGAAGCGACTCATCGCCCTCCTTTCAGGTGAACGTGATGCCGGCGCGCACGGCGCCGGCGCGGCTACATGAGCGTCAGCTGGCTGCTTGACGCGGCGTCGGCGGCCCGCTGCGAGTCGCGGTCCTGCGCGAGCCGACTGGTGAAGCGTGCGGCGAGGTCAGGTAGCTCGCCGAGCGCGGCGGCCCATCCGGTCTGCTCCGCAGCGCCGGGGTGCTGGAGGCTGTCTGCCGCCAGTTGGGCGAGCAGCGCTTCCTCGAGCTGAGCGTCGGTTTCCGCGATCCGCTCGATGACGCTGGCGGCGAATGTCTCTGGCTGTTCGAGAAACGGCCCGTCGAACGTGTCGTCCCACGTGCCGGCCGTCCAGGCGCGCAGCGCGTGCGCGCACGGCAGCTTGCGGGTCGTTGCGAGTTCGACGATCGCACGGAACGTGGGTGATGTGTGCCGCTCGACGTGGAAGGGGTCCAGGCGCCGTTGAGTCTCGGCCGCGCCGTCGACTTCTGGTGCGGGGATCGCCGCGAGCTCGCAGGCACGCTTGGGGGTGAGCGGCTGCCAGCTGCTTTCGCCGTCGCCCTTGGTGAGCAGCGCGCGCCCGTCGGCGAGACTGACGGCGAGGCCGGTGTCTCCGAGGAACCTCCGTGACTCTGCGAGGTGCGTGCCGTCGCTTCGGGTGAGGTGCCCGAACGCGTTGTCGACCCCGATCCGCCAGGTGTAAGGAACGGTGCGGGTCATCCCGCGACCGCCGGACTTGGGGGCACCCATGCGAAGCGCTTCTCGTAGCCGTGCGCGATCCGGTGGTTGCGCAGGTAGCTGCGCAACCGGGAACCGTGCGCGTTCGTTGGCGGGTCGAACACGAACATCTCGGCCCACTCCTTGAACCTTTGCGGCGGAAGGCCCAGGATTCTCTCGATGTCGCGGAACTGGGCTTCGGTGAGTGTCTGTTTGATTTCAACGGTGTGCCCGGCGTCGTTGTAGCCGAATACTGCCGCTGCTTTTGCGGTCATGGCGTTTGTCTCCTTGTGAGGTTGAGTTCGGGGCGGTGCCCCGCTGGTTAGACGGTGAGCAGATTGAGTTGCTCGCCGTGCGCGGCGTGTTCGTCTTCGGAGGGGTTCTTTTTCCGTCCGGGCTTCGACGGTTCGGTGTCGCTGCGCATGAAGCCAAGGGCATCGCTTTGCGCTTCGATGGTGCGTCGGAAGGCGTTGGCGGTCATGAAGTTGCCGTCCTCTGCGATGCGGGCGAGCATGTCGATGACGGGCACGCCCTCCGGGGTTCGCATCGTCAGCATCCCAGGCACGTTCTCCATCACGAACGTCTTGGGCTTGATCTTCACCACCCAATGCATGAACTCGAACACGAGGCTGTTCCGCGGGTCCATCGTGTCCCGTCGGCCTGCCATCGAGAAGCCCTGGCATGGCGGCCCGCCGAACACGCACCCTGCGTCGCCGGGCCTGATGCCCAGGTCGGTCATGACCTGCTCTGGCGTGAACTTGCGCAGGTCGCCGAGGTAGAAGTGCTCGACCGGCTTCTGTCCTGGCTGCTCCTTTATCCAGCCGCCTCCCGGCTGCCAGATGGGGAGCTTCGCCAGTCGCGTCCGCTTCGCCTCGGCGGCGAGCGTCTTGTGCCAGCGTCGCTCGGTGTCCCGGTCTGCGAAGTGCAGGACCGTGTCGGGACTGCCGAGGTTGCATAGGTACGTCATCGCCGCTGCGGGCTCCCACTCGACGGCGGCCGTCACGTGCCAACCGGATTGGTGGAAGCCGAGAGAGAATCCGCCAGCGCC
>Ga0116217_10001888_pt1 | contig 19748 bp, 14 predicted proteins | sample Sb_taG_6_FD_89697 | JGI IMG/M metagenome (GOLD analysis project Ga0116217, IMG submission 89697) | Peat soil microbial communities from Weissenstadt, Germany - Sb_50d_4_PS metaG | ecosystem: Environmental > Terrestrial > Soil > Wetlands > Peat | place: Germany: Weissenstadt | collected 2010-09-21 | reverse complement strand
CGCGAGTCGTGTACCATTCCTTTTCGGGATGTCATCCAAGACGTGGCAAGAAACGCGCATCGCGCAAGAAAGGCTCATGATGAACAAGCGCAAACTGGGCAAAACCGGACTGGAGATCTCTCCTCTCGTTTTTGGAGGAAACATCTTCGGTTGGACAGTGGACGAACCCACATCTTTCAAGCTGCTGGATGCATTCGCAGCGGCCGGTTTCAATGCAGTCGATACCGCGGACGTGTATTCCAAATGGGTGCCCGGCCACACGGGCGGTGAGTCGGAGATCATTCTTGGCGAATGGATGAAGCGAAGCGGAAATCGAAATAAAATCATCGTCGCAACTAAAGTTGGAATGGACATGGGCGATGGGAAAAAGGGGCTGTCGAAATCTCACATCCTGCGCTCCGCGGAAGATTCCCTGCGGCGCCTCCAAACGGACTACATCGATCTGTACCAGTCGCACATCGACGACCCGGACACGCCGCTGGAAGAAACTCTGGGAGCCTACGCGGAACTCCTCAAGCAAGGGAAAGTCAGAGCCATCGGGGCCTCCAATCACAAGGCAGAGAGACTCGCAGCGGCGCTGGAAACGAGCAGGAAATCCGGCCTGCCGGCGTATCAAACTCTTCAACCGAACTACAGCCTCATCGAGCGCGCGGAATATGAGAACAACCTCGAACCGGTATGTGAAAAGGAAGGACTCGGCGTCATCAATTATTTCCCTCTGGCCGGCGGTTTTCTCACCGGCAAATACCGTTCGGAAAGCGATGTGGCGGGAAAGGCCCGCGCCCGCAACGTAACAAGGTATCTCAACGAGCGTGGCTTCAAGATTCTCGGGGCGCTCGATCAGATCGCAAAAAAATACAATGCAACCCCTGCCAGGATTTCTCTCGCATGGCTGTTGGCGCGCCCCAGCATTACGGCGCCCATTGTGAGCGCGACGAATCTGGAGCAGTTGCGGGATTTAATTTCGTCCGTCGATCTCGCACTGGACCGCGAGTCTGTCGAGTTTCTCGACAAGGCAAGCGCGTAGCGCCACTTAGGACGGAACAAGCCCGTAGCTTTTCCGCGAGTAGCTATGGCCCCGCGTGCGTGCGGCTGTTACAATATCGCCCAGTGAGCGATTGGAGACAAATTCAGGCCCGCATCCGCAAAGCGAGAACCAGCGCGGATCCCCCCGGCCAGCTATCCGCATTGTATGAACGCACGCACGACGCCATGGTGGCGTTCGAACTCGCCCAGCTTTTTGAGAAAGCAGGCGCGACCGAGGAAGCCGTCCGCTGGTTCACCACGGCAGCCGAGCGTTTCCGCCGCCCACAATGGAAACAAAAAGCGGAAGAAGGCCTGGTCCGTTTGGGCGCGCCAATTCCGGCGCCGCCTGCCGCGAACCCGGGCGTAGCCGTCAGCGAAACCACTGCAGAGCCAGTGAGCCGATTGGAGCCCATCATTGCAGAATTTTCCGAAGAACAGCCCAACGAAACCGGGCAAGAAATGAACGAGGGCGAGCAGGAATCCGTTTTCGAACAGCCGCCGGCCGCAGCCACGGCCTCAGCAGCAGCGCAAACTTCCGAGACCGGCCCGGAGGACCGCCGCCGAAGGCGTCGTGGGCGCCGGGGCGGCCGCGGCCGCCACAAGGGCGTGCGCACCGCTGCTCCCGCGTCGGCAGCGCCGGCTGCTCCACCAGCTCCACCATCCATGTTTGACCGCGTCGTTGAGCCGCGAACGTTTCCAGCATCTCGTCCCGCGGCATCCGCTGAGATTGCGGAATCACGAGTGCGTGAACCGGAACCCGCGCGCGGCTACGAGCCGGCCCCTGCCGGTTCTTCCTTGTCGGCCCGCGTTCGCTCGGGCGATCCCGCGCTTTCCTCGCGCATGGCGCAGCTCGAGTCTCAGCTTCGGCGCCTTTTGGCGTGTTCGATCCATTCGCTCGAGCAAGCCGAAGAAGCGCCCGCCGGTCCAGGCGTCTTTCTGATCACGGACACGGACCAGACGACCTACTATTACGCCGAAGCGTGCCAGACCCTGCGCGTAGGGATCGGGAACATGCTCCGCAGCGGCCGCGGCAGCCGCGAAGGCTCGAACCTGAAAGAAAAACTCGCCGAACATCTCGGCATCAACGAAGCACGCGTCGGAAAATATCTGAAAGACCATTGCGGCGTGCGCTGGTTGCAACTCGATGAAGGCGCGCCGCTGCTGGCTCATTTTGCCGTCGCCGTCCTTCGGCCCATCTCGAACGAATAGCGCCTGATTCTTTCCTGATTCTATTTCGCGTGCATTTCATTTTGTCCATTCCCGCCGTGGACAAGGTGCGCCTGTGTGTCTAAACTGCGCGTAGTCCTGAACACATCTCAACGAGCGAGAGGGAAAACAGTGCGCACGCAAATCGGCATCGTCGGGGCGGGTCCGGCGGGATTGGTGCTTGCCCACCTGCTCCACCTGCAGGGAATCGAATCCGTCGTCATCGAAACGCGCAGCAGGAAATACATCGAAGAGCGCGTCCGCGCGGGCTTGCTGGAGCACGGCACGGTCAAGCTGCTCATCGAAACGGGTGTCGGCGAGCGCCTCCAGCGCGAATGCCTCACTCATCACGGTATCGTCCTTCGATTTCACCGCGGCAGCCATCGCATCGACTTCAACGATCTCGCCGGAGGCAAGACGGTTACGATCTACGCGCAGCAGGAGGTCATCAAGGATTTGGTCGCCGCGCGGCTCGCAGCGGGTCTGCCGATTCTCTTTGATGTCGAGGACGTCAGCGTGCACGGTTATGAGGGCTCCAGCCCGTCCATTCGTTTTCACGCCGCGGGGAAGGAAGAAGTCCTGCATTGCGACTACATCGCCGGCTGCGACGGTTTCCATGGCATCTGCCGCCCCAGCCTGCCAGCAGGCGTGCTCACAGAATTCGAGCGCGTCTACCCGTTTGGGTGGCTCGGCATCCTGGCCGAGGCGCCGCCGTCAAACGACGAATTAGTCTACTGCTACCACGAGCGTGGCTTCGCTTTGTTGACGATGCGCACTCGCCAGATCAGCCGTCTTTATCTCCAGGTGCCGCACGACGAAGATATCGAGGCTTGGTCCGACGACCGCATCTGGAGCGAACTTCGGAAGAGGACGGAGGCGGATGGCGGCTGGAAGCTGAATGAGGGCCATATCTTTCAGAAAAACATCGCGTCCATGAGAAGTTACGTCGTCGAGCCCATGCAGTACGGCAAGATGTTTCTGGCTGGCGACGCCGCGCACATCGTGCCGCCCACCGGCGCCAAAGGCCTCAACCTCGCGGTGGCCGACGTTCGCATCATGGCGAAGGCGTTCGCGGAATTTTACAAGACCGGAAAAACTCACCTGCTCGAGCGGTATTCCGAGACGTGCCTGCGCCGCGTCTGGAAAGCCCAGCGCTTCTCCTGGTGGATGACGTCCATGCTCCACCGCTTCGACACCGACAACGCCTTCGATCAGCGCCGCCAGCTCGCCGAGCTCGACTACGTAACCAGTTCCCGCGCCGCCATGACAAGCCTCGCCGAAAATTACGTAGGCCTGCCGTGGGATTGAGTAGGACAGGCTTCAGACTGTCGGTTTTGTGTAAAATCCCAACAAGAAAAGGCAAAACCAGACAGGCTGAAGCCTGTCCTACTTAACTCAGCGGCCGGCCGCCATCCACGGGAATGATTGCGCCAGTGGCGAAGGTGAGGTGTTTGATTGCGGCGATCACGGCGGAGGCCACTTCGTCGGGGGCGGCGAGCCGCTTCAGCGGCGTGCGGCCCACTTGTTCTTCGAGCCACTTTGGGTCCATCGAACGGATGAAGGCGTTGTCAACCACGCCCGGCGCGATCGACACAACGCGAATCTTCGGCGCGAGTGCGCGCGCAAGCGACTTGGTCATGTTATCGACAGCCGCTTTCGACGCGCAATAAATCACGTTGCTGCCCATCGCGGTCAGTCCGGCAATCGAGGAAATGTTCACGATCACAGCGCCGCCGGGGTAGTTGCTTTTTTCGAGCAGGGGGCGCAGCGCGCGCACGGTCGCGAATGGGCCGCGCACGTTGGTGGAAAGTATGTTTTCGATCAACGCATCATCGAGCGCGTCCAAATCGCCGTGCGGCACGAAGCGCGTTACGCCCGCGCAATTCACGAGGACATCGCAAAAGCCGTAGCGGCTGCCAATTTCCGCGGCGAACGTGGCCAGCGCCGCGCTATCGGTCACAGGCGAGGCAAGCGCTGCGTGTCCGCCTCCCGGCAAGCTCGCGGCAAACGTTTTCGCTTTCTCGGCGGAGCGGTTGTAGCCGACCACCACGCGCATGCCTTCGCGCGCGAGCGCGCCGCAGATGATCGTGCCCATGCTCCCCGCGCCGCCCGTCACCACGGCCACGCCACGCTCGCCGTTAAGTGATTTAGAATGAAACAATTGGGAATGCCCCGTTCCACTGGGGTCCTTCTCACGGCGATTCGACTGAGGCTGGCCTTTCTTGCGCGACGTTGCCATCGGCTAAGCCACCACCTTTTTCAGGCCGTAGCGGCGCACCCGCAGGTCTGCCTGCTCCTTGTGCGCGGCAAAGCCTTCGAGCGCGCAAAGGCGCGAGCAATACTCGCCCACCAACGCGGCGGCCTCATCCGTGAGCACGCGCTGGTACGTGCAAGTCTTGATGAATTTGCCGACCCACAATCCGCCCGTATAGCGCGCCGCCTTCATCGTCGGCAGGGTGTGATTCGTGCCGATCACTTTGTCGCCGAACGCGACGTTTGTGCGATGCCCCAGAAACAGCGCGCCGAAATTCGTCATGCGCTTCAGGAAATAATCCGGATCGCGCGTCAGCACCTGGACGTGTTCGGAGGCGATTCGATCGGCCTCCTGCACCATTTCGTCGAGCGTGTCGCACACGATAATCTCGCCGCAATTCTGCCAGGCCTGCCGCGCGATTTCCGCGGTCGGCAGCCAGGAGAAGAGTTTTTCAATCGCCGCCGGAACTTCCGCCGCAAGCTTTGCGGAATTGGTGACTAGGACGGCCGGGCTGCTCGGCCCATGCTCCGCCTGTCCGATCAAATCGACAGCGGCCATTTCGGCGTCACACGAATCGTCCGCGAGAATGAGGGTTTCGGTCGGCCCCGCTAGCAAATCAATGCCAACGCGCCCAAACAACTGGCGCTTCGCCTCCGCAACGTACGCGTTGCCCGGCCCGACCAGCATATCCACGGGCGCGATCGTTTCGGTGCCGAGGGCCATGGCGGCGACGGCCTGCACGCCGCCAAACGCGTAAATTTCGTCCGCTCCGCCAAAGTGCATGGCCGCGACCGTGGCCGCGTGCGGCTTGCCGCCTGTGGGGGGTGCGCTCGCGATGATCCGCTTCACGCCCGCGGCCTTGGCCGTCACCACGCTCATGTGCGCGGAGGCGACCATAGGATACCGCCCGCCCGGAACGTAACACCCGACGCTGTTCACCGGAATATTCTTGTGGCCCAGCACCACGCCGGGAATCGTCTCCACTTCCACGTCCTGCAGCGCGGCCCGCTGCTTCAAGGCAAAATTGCGGATCTGCTCCTGCGCGAATCGAATGTCGTCGACAACCTGCTGCGGCAATGCGCGTATGCATTCGGCAATTTCGCTTTCGGAGAGGCGGAAGGATGCGGGCGACCATTTGTCGAACTTTTCCGAGCACTCGCGCACAGCCGCTTCGCCGCGCGCGGCAATATCCGCGAGGATCGCTTCCACAGTCTTGCGAACCTGTGCGCTGTTTTCGGCTTTGGTTTCGGCGGATTGGCCGGTCTTGATGTGGCGGATCATGGCGTGCTCCCCAAAATTGATCCGTCCAGTATACGACGAACTTTACTGGATGCACGCCCCGGTGCAAAGCCCCGCTTCATTGCCGGATGCAAGCCAATAGTGCACTTCTGGACGCGGCGAGCAAACTAACACGATCTCGCGCACGTCTCCAAGCTCGTGGCTGGAGTCTGACTTCACTCCAGCCACTACGCTGCCGGCAGGCCCTGGCAGAGTGCCAGGGGAATTGTTTGGATTGTGCCGCCTACGCCGTGGAATTGACTGGCGCTCTTAGGCGGATGCCAAAGGTCACATTGGCACGGCGATGGCTTTTGCCTCGAGTTCGCCGGGGCCTTGGCTGGCAGGTGTCCGGGTCAGCCCAGAATCGAAACCTGCGGCCTTCGTTTCAAAAGACGGCACCGGGTAAATAAATACGGGGGTCAGGCCTTGCCCCACGTAACCCAGGCGTTCCGCTGCTGCTTCCGACAGATCGAGGATCCTGTGAAGGCGAAGATTCGGACCTCGGTCTGTAATCGTCACAACCACGGATTCTCCATTTTTCACGTTCACCACTCGGACCTTCGTTCCGAGTGGAAAATACCAACTCGCGGCCGTTAATTTGTGGCGATCAAATGGTTGGCCGTTAGCCATTTTCCGCCCTTGTCGTTGCTCTCCGTACCAGGAAGCTGTTCCTACGTATTGAGTCTTGAACTTCCTAGCCTTGCTTTGCACCTTCGCCCCTTGGGATACCGCAAACATTGGGGTTATCCAGAGCAGGCTCGCTACGACCACTAAACCTATAACGCGTAGCTGGGTCCGCATGTGTGTGTCTCCTTTTCCCCGGTTCCATTGAGTTAAGTGTCCCCCCAGCTGTGCCGGGGTTTTAGCCTCCTTTCCTTTCGTGAGTTGACCTCGAACAGTGTCCTGTCTAGTCTCCCAATTCGGCCCAGGCGCAGGCCGGAACTGGATCCGAATCCGTGGCTGCCGCTGAAACTGGATGGTTTACCTCGTCCTCACCAAGCATCAAGTCCACGGCTTCCGATCCGCAGATCCCACATCGGCCGTGTCTGTCCAGTCCAACCTCTGCCTCACATCCAGCGCACCACCAATGCTTCATAAAAGTAAGCCTCCTAAGACTTATTCAACTGGGTGTATGAGAACAGTCTGGACCCGGGGTGTTTTTTTGGCGATAGGCAGATGGAGCCAATCTGTGGGTACGTGAGTACTGGGGAAATTTCTACCCAACTTGCTCTTTTGAGAAGATCCCTAAAGAACAGATTGGAAGTGCAGGATCCAGTTATGGACCGTGTTTACAATGATTTGTGCGAGATTGTAATCCACGTCTTCAACTAGAACTTGAACTTACTAGCGGTAGGCCTTCGTACTGGTCACGTGCTTAGCCCCCTGCCAGGCTCCGATCAGGGGGCCGGAGCGGGCAAGCCCAATGACCGTGGATTCGGCGGGCAGTCGGCTGGGAAGAGCGGCCCAGATCTCGTAAGTATAGAAGTCGCTGGACGCCGACCTGTGAAGCCTAGGTTGCCCCTTTCGATGGCTAGAGTGCCCCCAGCAGCATCCCTAGCCGCCCTAGACGAAAACTACATGATCTGGGACAAATGCCTAAGACAACCAATGTGTGCGATTTTCCTTTCCAAATTATTGACGAGGGCTTTTCTACTACTGAAAATAAAGGGAACGACAAGGCCATTATTTGGCGATGAGTTCACATTCGGGAGCAGAGACAAAAAAACGGTTTCGGGCTGTTCCCATTGGCTGCACTCAATTGCCATTCAGCCCACTATTTGCCCCTTTTGGTACAACCCTGTGGACGCTTTCAAGGGTTAACATGCAAAGTACACTGTGGGAAAGGTTTACCTAGACGCCAAGGGGGCGTAGTTGGTAGGCTATTCAGGCATCAGGGGCCGTTTTCTTCTACTGAGGGCTCCCGTTCGGTTTTGAATGCTCTGTTTTCGAATCGCAACTGTGGAGGACTGGAAAGATGGCTCAAACTTTAGGTACACGTGCATGGAAAGCAATGGACTATGTCCTTTGCAAGACAGCGGGCGTGACCTTCGATACGATCCAAATTTTTAACAAGTACAATCCCAATCCGAATTTCACGCCTAAATGGTCCGATAAGCCGCTGCTGAAGTCGTGGGAGAAGTCCAAGCCCACGCTCGGCTGGCCGCGGCAAACTGACTCGCTTTGCCCGGGCTGCGTCAAGGACGCCCGCGACGCGATTTTCGAGGGCAAGAAGGACTGGCGCGACCTGATGCACGAAAAGGTCGGCGAGATCAAGGCTCAGATTATCGAGCGCGACGGGCAAGTCTGGATGGTGAAGGAATGCCCGATTCATGGCCGGTACGAAGACATGATGGCCATCGACGCGAAATTCTTGAACTGGATCGAGCAGAATTTCCCTGGCCGCGACATCCCGGCGCACAACGACGAGGATCTGCACAAGCACGGCTCCAGCACCGTCCGGTACGGGCGCGGCTCCGTGCTCACCGTGGACCTCACCAACCGCTGCAACATGATGTGCGATCCCTGCTTTATGGACGCCAATCAAGTGGGATACGTTCACGAACTGTCCTGGGAAGAAATCCAGGAAATCCTGGACAACGCGCTGAAGATTAAGCCGCGCCGGCAGATGTCTGTGCAATTTTCTGGCGGCGAGCCGACCATGCACCCGCGATTCTTCGACGCCATCCGCCACGCGCGCAAGATCGGCTACAACAGCGTGCAGGCGGCGACCAACGGCATCGAGTTCGCCAAAAGCAAGGAATACTGCAAGCAGGCGTTTGAAGCCGGCCTGCGTTACGCGTACCTGCAATTCGACGGCATCGGCAACGATGCGAACAGCCACCGCCAGGTGGGCAACCTGTTTGACGTGAAACTGCGAGCCATTGACAACATGCATGCGGCGGGTATCGAGATCATCCTGGTCACGACCATCGTCAACAATCTGAACAATGACCAGGTCGGCGCCATCGTCAAATTTGCCATGCAGAATCCGAATAAAATCTCGTTTGTGGCTTTCCAGCCCGTTTCGTTCACCGGTCGCGACGAGGAAATCACTCCCGAGCGCCGCCTGAAGCAGCGCTATACGCTCTCGCACCTCGCCCAGGACGTCAGCGCGCAAGTCGGCAAGATCGAGCCGACTCGCGACTGGTTTCCAATTTCGCTGATCAGCACATTCTCCGCATTTGCCGATCTTTCGCATGGGCCCGACGCGGCGTGGGGTACGGTGAGCTGCGGCTGCCACCCAAACTGCGGGGTGGGGACCGGCGTATTGATCAACAAAGATACGAAGGAATGGGCGCCTGTGCCAAAGTTCCTCAACGTGCCGCAACTCGTCGAGGACATCAAGAAGGTCACCGACGCAGCTCGCGGCAAGACCTTCTCCAATTTGACGTTCGCTCTGGCAATGCTGAAGAACTACAACCCGTACGGCGCGCCATCTACCTTCCGCCTGATCGATTTGCTCAGGAAGATGGACAAGTCCTGGGGACTGACTCCGAACCAACGCCAGAAATACGGCACAGCGGGCCCGGAACGCACGTTTGAAGACGCCAAGAAGCGCCGCACCGATCCCTGGAATTTCCTGATGATCGCCGGCATGTGGTTCCAGGACCTATTCAACTACGATTTCCGCCGCACCGAAATGTGCATCATCCCGTACGCGACGCAGCAGGGCGAAATCTCCTTCTGCGCGTATAACACGGGTCTAGGCTGGCGCAAAATCATCGAGAACATGTACAAGAACGCGACCGTCGCCCAGTGGTACAAGGAACACGGCAAGCACGAGATCTACGCCAAGGGCAGGGCCGTGAGCCTCGATGCCTACGATCATTCGCTCGTGATCGACGCCGAGGACGCCGCGCGCGTCCGCCAAGTCGACCACGAAGTGCCCAACACCGCGGCCGAGGAAAATCGCGCCCGTCGCCGCGCCGATTTCCTGAAGGAAGAAGCCCGCGTCCGAAAGATCTACGAGGAACTCGTCCTGAAGCAGACACCGCAGGAAGTGGTGCAAATCGGCTCGCTCACCGACATCAAGAAGGCGACTCCGTCTGTCGCTCCCGTGACCATCAGTAACGCCAAGGGTAATGGGAGCGGCGCAGCCGCGAAGCCTCAGGTAGCCGAGCAAGTTGCCGGCGACTAGTCTTCTACAATCTCAAGACTTTCCAACTGCCTCCGGTTCGCCGGAGGCAGTTGCTTTTTGGCCTATGAATCCATGCTCTTTGTTTTGACCCAGAGCTACCAGAGGGCTAGACTAACGTCATGGCGCGCCAAATTCGCATCAATGGGGCAAAGAGAAAGAAACAGGAACCGCAAGACTTCGCTTTTACCGTGATTTACCTGCCTGTGAATCAGGGCGACGGAGGCAACGTGACCCGCGCGAAAAGAGCAAAGCGAGGCGCCGCGTCCCTGAGAATTCCTGAGTCAAGCACTGGATTTCAGGTGACAGTTCCAGTCTTGCCTGGGCTCGTGACGTATGGGCGAACCTTGGCAGAGGCCCAGGAGATGGCACGAGATGCGATTGAATGCCACATCGCGGGGCTGCGGAAATCCGGAGAGCCCATTCCGAACGAACGGCTTGCGCACAAAGTCACGCTGCGAATAGCGCTCTCGGCCTAGATGGCGCCGGACCTTCCTGTTCTGAAGCCCCGAAAAGTGTTACGCGCGCTTTTGCGTGCCGGATTTGCGATTCATCATCAAACGGGGAGCCATGCCCAACTGCGTCACCCCGGCAAACCTCATCTTCGGGTGACTGTACCTCGCCATGACCAGTTTGACTTGCCCAAGCCCATCTTGCGAAGTATTCTGCGCCAGGCCGAGATCACCGTGGAGGAGTTCCTCGATTTGCTGTAACCTGAGATAAGTTTGGAGTGAATGAAAATGCCCATCTACGAATATGTTTGCGACGATTGCCAGGCGCGCTACGAGCGCATCGTGATGTCCGCACGCCAGGAAATCGAATGTCCGAAGTGTGCGAGCAAACACCACACCCTCCTACTCTCCGTATTCAGCGCGGGAAAATCCGCGAATGGAACTGCCTCGTCCAGCGCGACTTTCGCGTCCAGCGGTTGCGGCTGCACGCCAAATTCGTGCGGTTGCCGGTAGCGTTTTAGTAGCACAGACTTCAGTCTGTGGGTTTCCATTAGTCCTTGCATACACCGAGCCGCCCGGCTTCCGTCTGCGAAATTCCGTTCTTGCTCGTCGCTGTAATTTCTGGTTAATTTGCGGAAACCCACAGACTGAAGTCTGTGCTACTTTACGTCCCGGAGGAGTCCCACGGTGAATGCCAGCGCGGCAATTTCGGAATTGGTGATTGCGAATCGCATCGTCGCGCATCTGAAGCTGGTCGATTCCTTCGGGCACGTCACCGTGCGCAATCCGGAAAATCCACAGCGCTTTTTCATGTCGCGGGCGCGCGCGCCGGGCCTCGTGACGAAGGAAGACATCCTGGAATTCAATTTGGACAGCACGCCGGTGGATCTACGCGGGCTGCGGCCGTATTCCGAGCGGTTCATTCACGGGTGCCTCTTCAAATCGCGGCCCGACGTCATGGCGATCTGCCACAACCACGCCCACGAATTGCTTCCCATGGCGGTGACGAAGACGGTGATGCGTCCCGCCCTGCATTCGGCGGCCGTTATCGGCCAGGAAGTCCCCGTCTGGGACATTCGCGATCTGTTTGGCGACACCAACATGCTGGTGACGACGAACGAGATGGGTGACTCCCTCGCCGGCACGGTGGGAAAAGGCAAGACGGCGCTGATGCGCGGTCACGGAAGCGTGATCGTCGGGAAGACTGTGCAAGATGCTGTCTTCACCACGTTCTATCTGCGCCTGAACGCGGAGGTCCTGATCAAGGCGATGTCGATGGGCGGGACGATCACGTACCTCTCGCCGGGTGAAATCGATCAGTCAGGCGAACTCCACTCTCAAGCGGCGGCGCAGGGACGCGCGTGGGAAGATTGGTGTTCGCAAGCAGGCGTCGCAAGCCCTTCCATGAAGTAACGGAAGGCGCGGATCCATGCCGCCGTAGAAATACCGCACACAGTTGTAGAAATTCTCATGATATCGTGGGCGCAGCCGCCGTTGGAGGAACCATGCCCGTTTTGAATCGTTGGTGGATAGCCATTGCCGGCGTGTGCTTGCAGATGGCCTTGGGCGCCGCTTACGCATGGAGCGTCTTCCGCATCCCGCTCTCCAAGGAATTCGGCTGGAGCATTACCGAAGTCACCTGGACCTTCCTGATCAGTTGGTTTTTTCTCGGGTGCAGCACGGTCGTAGGCGGCCTGTGGATGAAACGCGAAGGTCCGAGGATCGTCGCGATGGTTGCGGGCCTGCTGTGGGGCGGAGGGGTGTTCCTCGCGAGCTTTTCTTCTCACAGACTATGGTGGCTCTATCTCACCTACGGAGTCATTGGGGGAATCGGGCTGGGCATGGGCTACATCGTTCCGATTACCGTCCTGGTGAAGTGGTTTCCCGACCGCCGGGGACTCATCACCGGAATTGCGGTAGCCGGGTTCGGCACGGGAGCATTGTTCTCGGCGCCCGCAGCGGGATGGCTCATCCAGCACGTAGGATTGATGCCGACCTTCGCATACCTCGGCGTTGCCTATGCTATCGTCGCCATCGCCTCAAGCGCATTCATGCAAAATCCGCCTGAAGGTTGGGAGCCGGAAGGGTGGACTCCCAGCGCCGCCCAAATATCCCAACGATCGGACCGCGATTTCACTCTCGGGCAGGCGCTCAGGACTTGGCAATGGTGGGCAATCTGTTTACTGATGTCGATCAATACGATGTCGGGCCTGTCGATCGTTTCGCAGGCGTCGCCCATTTTTCAGGAGATGGGAAAAGCGAGCGCGGCCACGGCCGCAGGGCTGGTCGGAGTGGTGGCGCTGTTCAACGGCGCCGGGCGAATTTTCTGGTCCTGGGTTTCCGACTTGACCACTCGGAAAACGGCTTTCTTCATGATGTATCTTGTCGAGGTGGCTCTCTTCTGGACTTACCACAACATTCATTCTCTCCCGCTACTGGTGGTTGCCACATTCATCGTGGCCATGTGCTACGGCGGCGCTTACGGGATCACGCCGGCGTTTGCGGCCGACTATTTTGGGCCTCGTGACGTCGGCTCCATTTTCGGCTTGATGATGTTGCCCTGGGCCTTCGCAGCCGTCTTCGGTCCGCTGTTATTCGCGTATCTGCGCCAGATCAACGGAAACTATATCGAGGCCCTCTATGTCATCGCAGGGGTCATGACGGCGGCGCTCATCCTGCCCATTCTCATAAGCCCACCGAAGAGCCGGAAACGCACGGAGCAAAATTCCGCCGAAAGTTCATTCGCCGTAGGAGCTCTTCCGGAAGAGTCGATCGATCAGTAGCGCGGTTGCGCTGCCTTCTCATCGCGAGCAGAATCAGCGGTATCTAATCGGAGCTTCAAGGCGCATTCATTTCGTGGGGCTAAGTCGAAAAGAGATTTCTCTCTTCGCTTGGAATGTCAAAAGGAGTGGGGCTCTTTTTCCAGGCCTGCGAATCCTGCGCTACAAATGCGGATCAGAACTCCTCTTCATCGTCTGACGTTTTCTTCTTTGAAATTTTCATCGTCACGCGAATGCCGCGCGACTTCAGGTCCTTGAAGATCGCTTGCCGGTTTTCCAGTGGGATCGCCCCGGGAGGAAAAACTCCTGCTGATTCGCGTGGGAAATGTTTGATGAACAGCGAGGCCATGTGGGCCGTGGCGTAAGAAATTGGGGAGAGCGCCAGGCCGCGCTGGCGGATTTGATAGAGTGAAGGAAAGGTGGCGTCGTAGCGGACTTCCATCGGGCGGTCCTGCTTCATACCGCGCACGATGACGGCGGCGGCAAACCTGGCGTTTTGCAGCTTGCCCTGGCGGATCATGCGCGCCACCTGCCGGGGACTCGGCGTTTTCGGGAATCGCGAGGCGACCAGTCCCCTCGACTTGGAAAGTTTTCCCTGCCGGTACCAACGCCGCAGCCGGTCGATTTCGTTGCCGCCGATCTTTACGTCCATGTCCTTTAGCTTCAAAAAATAGGGGACGGTGCCGACTTCATCCTGCGCCGCCAGGACGACAGTTGTCTCGCCAATCGGCGGCAGGAAACGGAATTTTTCCGGTTCGCCGAAACGCTTGCCATACCGGAAGCGGCCGCTGCGCACGATGCGGGGAAGGGAAATGGCCTCATCGAAGGAGGCCTCGGCCGACCACTGTGAGATAGGATCGTCGCTTTCGATGCTTTCGTACAGCCGAATGTGGACGGCGTCCACGGAATCCATCATCGCGGCGGCGCGCGCCACCAGCAGATTCGTCAGTCCCGGCGCGGCGCCTGTCGTAATGACGCCCACGCGATTCTTTTTCTGGAAGCGCGCATCGAAACGAAGTTGCTCGGCCTTGAACGGATTGCGCATGAGGTGCGCGCTCAGGTCGATGTAATGCGCGCGGATGCGCAAGGCGGCACGCAGGACAATCTCATTGAAAACGGAGGCGCTCGCGTTCACGAGCAATTGCGATCCCCTCGCGGCGCGCACGATGCCCCACAGGTTCCGCGCATTGACCTGAACCACCGGGATCGTGCTCTTCTTGCCAAGAAAGCGGCGAGCGCGGTCGAGGTCGCGGTCGCCGCAAGTGACTTGGTGCCCCTGCCTCGTGAGCAGGTGCGCCAGATAAGAGCCGGTCGCTCCGGCCCCGAGAACGAAGATTCGCATTGGGGCAAAACTCTACCACATTCGTTTCGGGATCACGCTTTTTGTAGCACAGGCACACTTGCATGTGTGCTTTTCGGCATGGCGGCAATCGCGAAAACCGCACAGGCAAGAGTGCCTGTGCTACAAAAAGCGTCTCCACTGGAAATGCTCCGCGCAATGATTGACAATGGAACCGCACTCGGCAGCCTTGCATCCAAATGAGTCAGGATGCGATGGGACAAACGGAGCGAGAGTCCCAGGGCTTTCACAGGCAAAATCCATGGAACCGGAAGAACACGAACCGAAATTATTCAGTCTCTCGGAGGCGGAGCACGCCCGGCGCCAGGTCGAGCCGCTTCTGATAGATGCGATGGAAGGTCGCCGCCTGATGTCGGACCTGGAAGAAAGCTTGAGCGCTATCGCCAACCGGATCCAGATCATGGGCGGCATCACCATCGATTACGACGTAGCCGCCCGGATGCGCGCCGACCTGAACCGGGTCGTCGCCAAGGTCAAGGACGCTCTCGACCAGATCCAGGCGACGGGCTGCATTGTGAAAGACCTGGATACGGGTCTCGTGGATTTTCCCTCCATGATCAAAGAGGAAGAGGTCTACCTGTGCTGGCGGTTGGGCGAAGACCGCATCCGTTTTTATCACCGCCAGGATGAAGGTTTTTCCGGACGCAAGCCAATCAATCCTGAAGACACCGGTCCCCAGCATCCGATCCAATAACGATCAACAATTTTTGTGCGGCCGCGTCTCGAGCGTCCGGGAAGGAATAGAGTGAACGAAAAATCCGAAGGCCGCCTCGCCCGAGCCGCAAGTCCTTATCTCCGCTCCGCCGTGCATCAGTCGGTGGATTGGTACGAGTGGGGCGAGGAAGCTTTTGCCCGAGCGCGCGCCGAGGACAAGCCCATCCTCCTCGACATCGGCGCTGTCTGGTGCCACTGGTGCCACGTGATCGACCGCGAAAGCTACGAGAATCCGCAGTTGGCCGCGATCATCAACCGGCTTTTCATTCCCGTCAAAGTGGATCGCGACGAGCGGCCCGACGTGGACGCCCGCTACCAGGCCGCTATCAGCACACTCTCCGGGCAAGGCGGCTGGCCGCTCACCGGATTTTTGTTGCCTGATGGGCGCCCGTTTTTCGGCGGCACCTATTTTCCTCCGGAAGACGCCATGGGCCGCCCCGGTTTCCGCCGCATTCTCGAAGCGGTCGCCGCGGGATTTCGCAACAGGCGTGCCGAAGTGGAAGAGGCCGCGTCCCGCCTTGCCGAAGCGGTGGCGAATGCGGAAACATTCGCAGGCGGGCGGGGAACGTTCGACTCGCGCGTGGCGGAGGATCAGGCCGAGTCCATCTTGAATTTATTCGATTCGCGCAACGGGGGATTTGGCCGCGCGCCGAAATTTCCGCATCCCGCGGCGCTCGATCTGCTGCTCGAATGTCACCAGGCAGGCGGAGGCGCACGGATGCTGGAAGTGGCCGCGTTCACGCTCGAAAAAATGGGCTCCGGCGGCGTCTACGACCAGGTGGGCGGCGGGTTCCATCGCTATTCGGTGGATGAGCGCTGGTGCGTGCCGCATTTCGAGAAAATGTCGTACGACAATTCGGAATTGCTGAAGAATTTTCTGCACGGCTACCAGGCCGCGCGCGAGCCGTTTTTTCGCGAAATAGCCGAAGGCATCATTCATTGGACCAATGCCGTGCTCTCGGATCAGTCGCGTGGCGGCTTCTTCGCGAGCCAGGATGCCGACCAGACGCTCGACGACGACGGCGATTATTTTACTTGGACGCTGGACGAAGTGCGCGCGGTCCTCACGCCCGAAGAGTCGCGCATCGTTGAGCTTCGATACGACGTCGAAGCTCACGGCGAGATGCATCATAATCCGGCGAAAAATGTTCTGTGGATCGCGCGGTCCATTGCCGAAGTAACGCGGACGATTGGTGGCGGCGTGGACATGGCCGCAGTCCGGCTGATCCTGGCGTGCGCGAGGGGGAAACTGCTGGCGGCGCGCGCGGCGCGGCCCGCTCCGTTTGTGGACACAACTCTATACGTTGCGTGGAACGCGATGTTTGTCTCGGCGTATCTCGATGCGGCGGCAGTGCTGGGAGGAGAGAAGGGTGCCGCGTGCCGCGCGTTCGCGCTGAAGACGCTCGATCGCATGCTCGGCGAAGCCTGGAGCGACGCGCGCGGATTTGCGCATCGCATGGGCGGCGCGCGCCTCGACGGCTCGCTCGACGATCAAATTTTTGCGGGGATCGCGCTGCTCGACGCCTATGAGGCGACGCTCGATCCGAAATATTTCGAGGCGGCCCGGCGCGCGGCGGATTTCGCCATCGCCGAATATTTTGATGCCCAAGGAGGCGGCTTCTTCGATCGCGCTTCGGGCGCGCCGCCGATGGGCGGGCTCGAAGTGCGCCGCAAGCCGCTGCAGGATTCGCCGACGCCCGGTGCAAATTCCTCGGCGGCGATTCTGTTCGATCGTCTGCACGGCTACACCGGAGACGCGCGCCACCGTGCGTGCGCGGAAGCGACGCTCGAAGCGTTTGCCGCCATCGCGCCGCAATTTGGGATTCACGCCGCGAGCTACGGACTTGCCGCCCTGCTCCATGCCCGCCAACCGTTCGAGGTGGTCATCACCGGCGCCAGCGATGATCCGCAAGCTGCCGCTCTTGAAAAGGCTGCAAATTCCGTCTACCGGTTCGGCAAGGCAGTTCTTCGGGTCACTCCTGAGCGTATGGCATCTCCAGATGCCCTTGCGCCCGCGCTAGCCGAAACACTTCCGCATCTTCGCGCCGACGTCGCGCAAGCGCTGGTCTGCGTGGGCACGTCGTGCCGCCCGCCCGTCACCGATCCCGCCGCGCTCGTCGCGCTGCTGACGCAAAAGCCTGTCGTGCTTTCCGCTGAGTGAACAAAAATCCTTGCAATGGCGGTCCTCGAATATGAAACTTCGACAGAGCGATTGAAGTGGCGCAGGCTGGAAGCCTGCGCCACTTCAAATCACCCACCGCAGCCGGATTCTGGGAATTGGGCGCTTACTGTTCCGGCACTGGGTCGCCGTTTGGGAAAAACTTCGAGACGAAGACTACCGTCGCCGCGCCAAAGTAGCCAAACGCGAAGTGCCAAGGCAGCGGCGAGCCCGCGCGCCAGGGCAGAACAAACGTTCCCTCCGCCGCAGGGGAGTGGATCACCCCGAACAAGCAAGCCAGCGCGCCCACGACCAAGCACCAGGCGCTGCGTCCGAAGCGGCGATCGATAAGCTCGGCCGTGGCCGCTCCCCAAATCAATGCCGAAATGATGAATCCATTGCCCAGCAGGATCACCGTGCGGACCGTTTCGCCAACGTCGCCGGTCAACTGCGTCACGTGCGCGCCCACGGCTCCCAGCGCCGCTGTTACTTCGAGCGCAATCAGAAACGCAAGAGAGGGCAGAAGAGAGACCGCAACCGCCAAGCCGTGGCGCGCCGGCGTCGCTAAAAAGGTCTGGGAGATCACTTCGAGACCAATGTAGACCAGGATTGGCGCAATCGCTGCCGCCGGAATCCACGCCACGAAAAATGGCAGATAGCCAAGGATCCCGCCGAGTCCTATGAACAAACCGGTCAAGACCACGTAGCCTGAGCCCGCGCCCATCGCTTTGTAGGCCGGATGACCGATGTAGGGCGTGCTCTCCACGACCCCTCCGCAGAGGCCTGCCAGCAAAGTGCAGAAACCCTCGGTAAGCAGGATGGCACGCGTGTCATATACATCTCCCGCGGCTGCGGCACTTTCGGTATTGTCGATTCCTCCCACGACGGTCGCTAGGGAGAATGGCAAAATGATCGGCAGGTAGACCCATGCGAGCGAAAGACCGCCGAGGAATGCCACGTTTGGCCACGGGAAGGCTAAATGAAACGCCGCGGAACTCCCTGTCGGTGCCGCGACGAGAGGACTCATGATATGAACCGCGCGAAGGACATGAAAGGCGGCGATGCCAACCAGCGCGGATGCAAGCGCTCCCGGCACCTTACCCGGTATCTTTACGTTGCCAACCAGCGAAACCAGGATGACGCCGAACGCCAGCAAACCCGGAATCGGGTCGGCATACATTTTTAGCATTGGCAACAGGGCGATCAGCGCCAAGCCCGCTCCACCGATGGAGCCTAAGAGCGCTGCCCGCGGCAGGGTCCGCCGAACAGCATTTCCGAAAAACGAGAGCGCAATCTTGAACAACCCCACAAGAACGGTCACTGCCATGCCCATCTTCCATGCCAGATACGCGTCGTGGGTCACTAGATACGCGGGACCCAAAACGCCGAATGACATTCCGAAGATGCTGGGCGCGTTCAGGCCCAGCGGCATCGCCGTGACATCGTCGCGGCCCGTCTCCTTGGCGAGGCGGCCCGCCATCCACGCGTAGAAGAGATCGCCGGCAAGCACGCCCATGGCGGTGCCCGGAACCATGCGGTACAAAACGATCGACGATGGGAAACCGAATGCGCCGATTAGAATACTCGCAAGAATCACGAGATTCGCGACATTATCGAACATCAGCGCAAAGAAGCCGTTCAGGTCCCCCGCCCGGAACCAGCGATAGCCTGTGGTCATGTCTTTTTGTCTCCATCTGCCCGCGCGGAAGGACGGCGTGCAGGCGCACTTGATACTACAGGTGGCTTCGCCGCGCGAAGATAATTTAAGCCGGAAACTCAGGATTGGTTCATGTAGCGCCCGCCTTCAGGCGGGCATCTCTTGCGGAAAAACTCAAAATTTTGTCATTCCGAGGCGCGCTGCGCGACGAGGAATCTCTCTGTTCCGGCGTTCAAACCAAAGAGAGATTCCTCACTTCGTTCGGAATGACAAAATAAATTACTTTTTCCGCGGGCTAATCTGCATGATCCTAAAGTGCCATCGCCAAATTAAGGCACAACCAAGATTTTGTTGGCAGGCCGGGCATGCGATAATCCGAGCCATGACACGTGCCAGGAAGCGCTCCGCGAGCAAGCCGTCTCGACGTTCCCGCCGGGGTGAACCGGGCGCTCGCTTTCAAAATTTGTCTGCTTCCCTTGCGGAGATCGGAAGGAGTTTCTATCAACGCGGATGGTTGTTCGGAACGAGCGGAAATTTCAGCGCAGTCGTGAGCGAGCGGCCACTGCGCCTGGCGATCACGCCCACGGGATTGGACAAAGGCGCGCTTGACGCGCAGCAATTCCTGGAAATCGACGAAGCAGCGCGTGTAGTCCGGGGGAACGGCCTGCCCTCGGCGGAAACTGGACTGCACCTTGCAATTGTCCGCGTTCGCGGTGCCGGCGCGGTAT
>Ga0116217_10001883_pt1 | contig 19772 bp, 16 predicted proteins | sample Sb_taG_6_FD_89697 | JGI IMG/M metagenome (GOLD analysis project Ga0116217, IMG submission 89697) | Peat soil microbial communities from Weissenstadt, Germany - Sb_50d_4_PS metaG | ecosystem: Environmental > Terrestrial > Soil > Wetlands > Peat | place: Germany: Weissenstadt | collected 2010-09-21 | reverse complement strand
CCGACTCCCGGCATCAGCGGCACGAAAGGATCGCGGTACTTGGCTTGGCCAGTGGTGGCGAGGGAACCGAAAGTGCGTCCATGAAATGAGTTGTCGAGAGCGAGGATGCGCCACTTCGGCTTGTGGCCATTCGTATTCCTGGTGCGCGCATAAATACGTGCGAGCTTAAGCGCGCCCTCCCAGGCCTCGGTTCCGCTATTGCAGAAGAAAGCTCGGTCCAATCCGGAAATCTTGGTTAAGCGCTTGGCGAGTTCTGCCTGGTACTGGTGGAAAAACAGATTAGAAACGTGAATCAGTCGCCCCGCCTGGCGCTTCAAAGTCGCTTGAATCGCAGGATGCGCGTGTCCCAGGGCGTTTACCCCGATCCCACTTAGGAAATCGAGATAACGATTCCCGCGCGAGTCCCACAAATACACGCCACGCCCTTTTTCGAAAAGGATCTTGTTGCGATCGTAGGTCGGAAGCAGCAACATCTCTTCGGAGCGAATGACGGAAGCGAGGCTCATGCGCCAATCACCTCCGTCCCACATGCCAGCTTGGTGAAATAGAACTGCGGCAGAATCTCGACCTGTGCCGCCGGCAGAATCCTCACTCGTCCAACACCTTTATGGAGTGCCTGACTGCAAGCTTCGAGCTTAGGCAACATTCCCCCACCGATGACGGAATCGGCAATCAGCGCAGCTACATCTTTCGTGTTCAACCACGGGATTACGATACCGTCGGCGTCCTTCACTCCATCCACATCGGTGAGGAAAATCAGAGAGTCGGCATGGCAGGCCACAGCGCAGGCGGATGCCATTTGGTCTGCATTGATGTTGTAGTACTCGCCATCGGAACCCAAAGCCACGGAAGACAGCACTGGAATACCCCCTGCGCTCCAGATGGCTTCGATCCAGCGCGGCTCGGCGTAGCAGATTTCCCCGACAAATCCCAAGTCGCAGCCCGCATTTTGTTTCTTGCGCGCTCTAAAGGCCATGCCATCGGCGCCACAGAGACCCACCGCTGCACTTCCTGCAGCAACGATTGCCGCAACCAGGTTCTTGTTTACGATCCCTGACAACACCATGAGAGCGACGTCGCGAGTCTCGGCGTCGGTGATGCGCAATCCGTTTACGAAGTCACTCTCCTTGCCCAGGAGCTTGAGAGTTCGAGTGAGCGCGCTTCCTCCTCCATGGACTACGGCAACGTGATGACCGTCCTGCGCTAACTCGACAATTGTCCGGGCGCACTTGCGCAATCGGGATTTATCCTCGAGCGCCGCGCCTCCAATTTTGACTACGATCTTCACTGCAAGCCTTCCTCTTCGTTCCATCCGTACATCAGGTTCATGTTCTGCACCGCTTGCCCGGCTGCGCCTTTGAGCAGGTTGTCCACGCAGGAGACCAGCACCAGTCGGCGGCCGTCGTCAGCCAGGCAGAAGCCAAGGTCGCAATAGTTCGTATGGAGAGAGAACTGGATTTGCGGCAGCTTCGGCGTCGCAAAAATGCGCACCCAGCGCCCGCCGACATAAAAGTCGCGAAAGCAGGACTCGACCTCGCTAGCCTTCATCTCACGGTTCAAGTGCACGTAGATGGTCGAAAGAATTCCTCTTGGAATCGGAAGCAGATGCGGCGTGAAAATCAATTCACTCGCGTCCAGTTGTAATTGCTCAAGCATTTCGCCCACATGCAGGTGGCCGAAAACCGAATAGGCGGAAAGGTTGTCGGCGACGGAAACAAAGTGAGTGCGCGAATTCGGCTCCTTGCCCGCACCGGATACGCCAGACTTGGAGTCGGAAATGATTCCGTGCTGGCGATCGACAACGCCGGCCTTGAGCAGAGGAGCCAAAGCCAGGATCACCGAAGTCGCGTAGCATCCTGGATTTGCCACTAAGGCCGCGCTCGGGATCTGATCGCGGCTTAACTCCGGCAGTCCGTAAACCGCCTTGTTGGTGAGGTCAGCTGCCGTTACAGAATCTGCATCCTCGAAGCCATAGACCGCGCGATTCTGCGCTTGCTTAAGTCGCCACGCTCCACTCAGATCGATGACGCGAAGCCCTTGCGCGATGGCTTCGGGCACCAGCGAACGCGAAGCTTCATGGGGCGTAGCCAGGAATAGCAGCTCGACGTTCTGTTGCTGAAGCGACGCCCACGAAAGCGGTTGTAGCAGATAGCTTCCGTTGCCTGACAGCGCGGGAAACATGTCAGCCAGGTTGCACACGGCTTCGGTGTCGCTCTGGCGACGGAGCAGGGCAGGTTTTTCCAACCGAGAATGGCGCAGCAAAAGCCGCGTCAGCTCCAGACCAGAATATCCAGTCGCTCCTAACACCGCAGTCTTGAGTTTTGCTGGCATCAGGCAAGCATCTCCTCAATGGCAGCAGCCAACTTCTTCGCATCTTCTTTGTCGGGGCAAACAATCAGGATTGTGTCATCTCCCGCGATCGTGCCAATTGCTTCTGGCCACTCCTCTTCATCCAGCGCAGCAGCCACGGGTTGCGCGCTGCCAACGCTAGTCTTGATCACGAGCAGGTTCTGGGCGGGCCGCACCTCGAGCACGAACTCTCGAACCAACCGTGAGACAGGAGGCAAGGCCGGGGCAGACGAACCGCCACCTTGCAGCAAAGAGTAACCGTCGGCCGTTTTTGCCAGACGCAGGTCACGAATGTCGCGGGACAGCGTTGCCTGGCCCACTTTCAGTCCGCGTTTACGCAACGCCCGTTGCAAGTCTTCCTGACTGGCGACGGGGCCATGCTTCAGCAGTTCAAGGACGGCTCGCTGGCGTAGAGACTTATTCATTGTGAAGAATTATGCACTATGATGCATAAACATTCATTTATACTAACTGCTGCAGCGCAGGTGTCAAGTGGAAAGTTAAGAAAACAAAACACGAATACGTTGTCTCTGGCGAGACCTGGCTCCAGCCCAATCCGCGCACTTCTCCTGTCCCCCCGGAGTTTCGGCATCGCGGAATAAGCGCTTTCCATTGTGGTAAATTGTTAACGGTGGGGCGCGTAGCTCAGTTGGCAGAGCAATGCCCTTTTAAGGCATGGGTCGATGGTTCGAGTCCATCCGCGCTCACCAGATTTCAAGTGCCTTCAGCAATGTCCCTCAGTTAGAGCGGAAGTGAAAAAGGTCAGCGATGCTTATCAGCGCTCATGTTGCGACCGAGTCGCAGCTTGGAAGATCAAAAAACGATAGAGCCATTACCCGCCCTTCTCTAATGAAGGAGCTGGCTGCAAAGGGAGTCCGTATGACCGCTCAGAGGCGGCTCCTGGTGGGCATCATTCAGGACTCGCCCCGGCATCTGGACGCCGCTAGGCTTCTGGAGATTGCCCGGAAACAGGATCCGGATATCGATCGCGCCACGGTCTATCGAACCCTCGCGTTGCTCAAAAACCGTGGGCTGATCGATGAACTGGATCTGATGCACATTGAGGGCGAGAAGCACTATTACGAGGCCAAAACCAATCGAGATCACTGCCACATGGCCTGCTTCCGGTGCGGCGCGATCATGGAATACGCGAGTTCGTCTTTCGAGAAACTGAAAAAAGAGATGGTTAAGCAGAGTGGCTTTCAGATCCGAGTAGTCCGGCTGGAAGTGGGTGGATTTTGCAAGCGGTGTCAAAAAGGATCGACGTTGTAGTTTTTTTTATTGTGTCGATGCGACTCAGTCGCAAGTACTACGGAACCGACAACCGATGAACCAACGAGCGTGATCTTAGCGGACATGAAACGTAACAAGGAAAACAACGGCATGGCGGGTACCCAGCAGAATTGCGTCTTGAATCGTCGTGTGTTGAGTTTCCGGCGCTCATGCCTGCTTTCCCTATACCTTTCTATTTCAATGGTCATGTTCTTTGCCGCCGATTTGTGGGCTGGGACGGGCGGCAGTATTTCCGGCACCGTGAAAGATGCGAGCAACGCGGTAGTTCCGAACGGCACCGTGAAGGCGACCAATACTGCCACGGGAGTGCAGCAAAAGGTCATAACCAACGACCGGGGCTTCTACTCCCTCCCCAACCTCGCTGTTGGGCGTTACAACATCGTGATCGAAAAGATGGGCTTCACACCCTACCAGCGAACCGGCATCGCCATCGACGCGAACAGCACGCTGGTGGTTGACGCCGTGCTGGAAGTCGGCGGACACACGGAGGCCATCACGGTGACCGAGAACGCTATGCATGTTGAAGTGTCCGACACGCAGATGGGAGAAGTCGTCAGCGGAACGAAGATGGCGGCAGTGCCTCTAAACGGACGCAGCTACACTGATCTTCTGGCGCTCCAGCCGGGCGTTGTTCCCGCGACCTCCCTTACTTCGAATACTCAGCAGGACGTCGGTGTGAGCGCGCTGTCGCCTTCCGGTAGTCTCAACCCCGGAACGATCTCGATTCACGGACAGCGGGAATTCTCAAATGCATTCGTCGTGAATGGAAGCGACGCTGAAGAAGACGTGAACTCCGGGACGGCGATCGTCCCGAACCTCGATTCCATTGCCGAGTTCCGCATTCTTACCAGCAACTTCGACGCAGAATACGGCGGGCACAGCGGAGGGCAGATCAATGTAGTCACGAAGTCCGGTACCAACCAATTTCATGGCGACGTGTTTGAGTTCCTGCGTAACACGAACCTCGATGCGCGCAACTACTTTTCTCCTACTCGCGGAACCTTCGACCAGAACCAGTTTGGCGGAACATTCGGCGGTCCGATTCGAAGAAACAAAGTGTTCTTCTTCGCCGACTATCAAGGGACCCGATTGACCCAGGGAGTCGACACGGGCCAGATCCCGGTCCCTTCAACGCAGGATCGTTCTGGCGATCTACTCGATCAGACGAGCTCGCTGACCGGCACAGTCACCGGCCAATCCTGGGCAAATCTGCTGTCGCAAAAACTCGGATATCCCGTTTCCCCTGGCGAACCCTACTACACGGCGGGATGCTCGAGCAGTGGGTCCACTCCGTGTGTTTTCCCGGGAGGTGTGATTCCACAGAGCGCGTGGTCGGTCCCTGCAATCAATCTCTTGCAATACATTCCTTCGCCTAACACTTTGAATGGCACTTTCGCGACTTCCAACTCCAACGAAATTTTGCGCGACGACAAGGGAGCCTATCGGCTCGACTACAACAGTCATTGGGGCGCACTCTCGGCGTACTACTTTTTGGACGACTACACTCTCAACAATCCCTATCCGGTGGCGCAGAGCGGGGCAAGTGTGCCCGGTTTCAATGCGCTCTATTTGGGGCGAGCCCAGTTGCTCAGCTTAGGCGACACGAAAGCCCTCGGATCGACAGCGGTCAATGAGTTCCATTTCACCTACATGCGCAATCACAACGATCTGGGCAAACCCATCGGCGGAGTTGGGGTCAGCCTGGCGTCGCAAGGCTTTGTGACCGGTGCGGGAACGCCCGGCATTGTGCCGCTCAATCCTCAAGGCGAGGGGGTTGAGAACATCGTCTTCAATGCATTTTCCATCGGGACAAACGGGAACGAATTGCGGCAGGTCAACAATACTTTCCAATGGACAGATAACTTCTCCAAAGTGCTGGGCCGTCACACCATGAAATTCGGAGGAGAAGTACACTTCGACCAGATCAACACCAACCCGATCGCGCAATTCAATGGGAATTTCCTGTTCACGGGGAGCGAGACCGGGTCCGACTTTGCCGATTTCCTCCTGGGAATTCCGAGCCAATACAACCAGAGCCAGCTACAGCCGTTTTATGGCCGCAATCAATACTGGGGACTTTACGCGCAGGACAGCTGGCGTGTGCGTTCCAACCTGACTCTAAACTACGGCGTGCGCTGGGACCGGATCGAACCCTGGTCCGAAAAAAACAATGGGATCTCGACCTTTGCGCCGGGCCGGCAATCGGCAGTCTTTCCCGGCGCGCCTGCCGGAATTCTCTTTCCCGGCGATCCCGGTATCCCTCGCACCTTGGCGCCTCCGGGAAACCTGGACTTCGGTCCACGCGTCGGCTTGGCATATTCACCTGAAGCGAGGGAAGGCACGCTTCTCGGTAAGGTTCTGGGTGGACCAGGCAAGACCAGCGTTCGCGCCGGCTACGGTATGAACTATACGGCGATCGAGGCGCTGACCGTTGGGATTCTTGCGGGGAACGCGCCCTTTGGAATCACCTATTCCAGTCCCGCCCCGCCGCTGTTCGCCACGCCCTTTATTGCCGCGTCAACTGGGCAAAACCAGGGTCAGCCTTTTCCGGTGGCATTGGCCACACAAAAGGCTTCCAGTGGCAATCCGAATTCGAGTGTCAATTGGTCGCAATACGAACCGATCAGCGGGATCCCCGGCTACTCCGCGAGTAACCGCATCCCCTATGTGGACGAGTACATGTTTTCTTTGGAGCGGCAACTCGGAGCGAACACAGTGCTAAGTATTAGTTACGTCGGAACGCAGGCGCATCGGCTGCTCGTCATGGTGGAAGCCAACCCTGGGGATCCCGGGCTTTGCCTGAGTCTCAGCCAACCGAACCAGGTGGCTCCCGATTCTCCCACGTGCGGTCCCTTCCGGGAGAGTAATGTATTCACGACGCCTTCGGGCCAGGTGATCAACGGAACCCGTGGGCCTCTCGGTTTCAATTTCGGTAGCGACACCAACCAGGCGACCATCGGAAAATCGAATTACAACTCCCTTGAACTGAGCTTGCGCCACACCAGCGGAAGGTTGGAATTGTCTGCCGGATATACCTACGGCAAATCCCTGGATGAATCTTCCAATTTGGGGGAAGAGGTGAATCCGATCAATCCTGCCTTGAGCTATGCGTTGTCGTCCTTTGACATCCGGCAAAACTTTGTTGTGAGTTACAACTACAAGCTTCCATTCGAAAGCCTGTTCCACGCTACCAACCGCTGGACGCAGGGCTGGGAACTCTCGGGGATTACCCATTTCAGTTCGGGTCTGCCGGTGACGCTCGTGAATTACGGGGACAATTCTCTGCTCGGGGCGGAGCCTAATGGCATCAACAACTATGGTATCGATGAGCCGGATTACACTGGTGGACCTCTCGATCTCAACCGCAATCCCCGCAATGGGCGGTCTTACTTCAATACCTCCCAATTCAGCGATAACGCCTTGGGCACGCCGGGCACGGCAAAGCGGCGGTTCTTCTCGGGACCGGGGCTGGACAATTACGACATGGCGGTGCTCAAGACCGTGGGTCTAACCGAATCGAAGTCCCTCCAGTTCCGGCTCGAAGGGTTCAACATTTTCAACCACGCCCAGTTCTTCGGACCCCAATCCGTCGACGGTAATATCGGCAGTCCTTCATTCGGTCAGGTTGTTAGTGCTAATCCACCCCGCCTGATTCAGTTGGGCGCGAAGTTCCTTTTTTAGAGACCGGGGCGCGATGTCTCGAGCGAGCCTCCAACCCGCCGGGCTCAGTTTGGCGGCACGCATGTGGCAGTGCTAGACTGCGCGAATGGCTACCAAAAAGAAAACCAAAAAGCGGCCCGCGAAGTCAAAGAAGACCATCAGTAAGAAGGCAACGCCGAAAAAGAAACTAGCCAAGAAAAAGCCTGCTCCCAAAAAAGCCGCCGGTAAGAAGGCCGCTGGCACGAAGAAAGTTGTTGCAACCAGGAGGCGAACCCCAGCGCGCAGGCAGTCTGCACCGGATTTCTCTCGCGAGAGAGCAGGATCGCAATCAGGCGAGCTATCGGGAGATTTGCAGGGACTCTCCAACCGGGAAGCTGCAGATTCAGAGAGTGTCGACGAGTTGCTTGAGGAAGGGAACGCGTTCGAGGCTGACGCGGTCAGCGGAGTGGAAAGCGCCGATGACACTGACGAGCAGGAAGTGCACACCCATGAGGTGCCGGAGGATGACGTGCCTGCCGAGTATCTGGACGAAGATTAGTCCGATTAGCTTGCGAAAGACGAAACTATGCTCCAGGAGGGCGGAGTCACCTTCATTCCTATCCAAAATCCCGGTACTGATCGAGCACATCGTGCTCGGCCGCTACGCTTAAGTCCGATCAGGGGGGCTGACACCGTATGAATCCAGGACATCGCGCAGGGTCAGGATGCCTTCCAATTTGTGCACATCCGCACGACTCACGACGGGCAGGATTTCGATCTGGTTTCCGCCCATGCGCTCGAGCGCCAAATCAAGCCCCTGGTCGGGGTGGACATGCGGAAAGGCCAGCGCATCCACGAGCTCGCCGAGCGTCTTGTCAGCACCTTCCGCCAGCTCTCGCTCCAGCGTGGGAAGGTTGATGACGCCAATTACCCCTCGTCGATCCGTCACCAGCCACGTTCGGAATTTACTCGATCGAAACCGCTCCAGCGCCTCCCGAACCGTAATCTCAGCGGGCAGCAGCTGGCTCGCACTCTGCATGATTCTTGCTACCTGACGCTGACCAGATCGGTGGCGCGTCTTCGCCGTCGGCAGGTGTATCCCATCCTGCACGGCCAACGCTTCGTAGATGGGCTCATGCTGCAATCGTGAAGCGATGAAAAGGCTCACCAGATTCGCAATCATCAGCGGGACGATCACCGCATAGTCCTGCGTCATCTCGAATATCATCAGCACCGAGGTCATAGGAGCACGCACGATCCCCGCGAAGACCGCGCCCATGCCGACCAGCGCGTAGGCGCCCGGTGTCGCAGTGTAAGCGGGAAACAAATGATGGGCCACCGTCCCCACCGTACCTCCCAACATGGCGCCGATGAACAGCGCGGGGCCGAAGATACCGCCGGCGTTGCCCGAAGCATAACTCGTGGTAACGGTGAGCAGCTTCAGAACCACCAGCAGCAACATCAGATTGAACGCCATCTTTCCGTTCAACGCGTCGCCGACAAACCCATAACCGACGCCCAGAACCTGCGGCACAAACCAGCCTGTCAGGCCGACCAGCAACCCGCCCGCCAGCGGTTGGAACCAGACCGTCTTCTGCGGGAACTGCAGGAAGCGCGCCCGCATGCCCAGCAAGAGCTTCGCGAATGCCGCCGAAACCACACCGCCGGCCACACCGAGCACCGCATAGACCGCGAACTCCGTCGGATGCACCAGTTGATATTGCGGAACTTTGAAGAGAGGATGATCGCCCAGGAACACGCGTAGAACCATCCACGCAGTCGCCGAGGCCAGCACCACCGCGCCCATCACCGGTGCGTGGAGATCGCCCATGATTTCCTCGAGCGAAAACAAAACGGCTGCCAGAGGCGTATTAAACGCGGCTGCGATGGCCGCCGCCGCTCCCACCGGAATCAGCTTCTTTACTTGCTCGGAGCGCAGTCCGAGCAGACGTCCGAGCACCGAAGCGATACCCGCACCCACTTGAACGGAAGGCCCCTCGCGCCCCAGTGGGATTCCGCAAGCGAGCGTTGCTGATGTGCAGAAAAACTTGCCGAGTACGGTGCGCAGCGTGATGCGTCCTTCGCGAGCGAACAGCGCAGCCTTGGTCTGGGGCACGCCGCTGCCCCGGGCGTCGGGAAAATAGCGGAACAGGAGATAGCCGATTCCCAGGGAGCCCACGATCGGAAACAGCAGACGTCGCCAACGAGCACCGCCCGGCGGATACAGCCGCATCCCCGTTCGTTCGGTCAGCAAGATGAAAGCGACGACCGCCAAGCCTGTCAGGGCGCCTATAACTAACGCCAGGACCAGAAATACCTGATCCTCACGTTGTTGCAGCTGGCCCAAGCGATGCAAAAGTTGGGTTTTCCACCAAGTCCGGCTCGTCCTCTGGATGTTTTCACTCATCTCTCGGGAATGTCCTCCCCAAGAACATATCTCACTGGATTTGCCTGCGACTCCATCTTCGTCGAACTCTCGCCCAACACGGCCGGACAATCTGTAGGCGGTGAAAAAATGCCTGCCCAGAAACGAAACCCTACTAGCGGTGACTGCGATAGAGATTGATGGGTTCTAGAGTGACAGTGAGGATCAGCAACGGAGGATGGTGCTGTACTCGTAGGAGCCAACCGATCGGAAGTCTACCTTCGAAAGTGACGTCCAAGACAGAACGACGAGCGCCGAAACCGGGAAGCGTCCTACGGACGCGAGTGCAACTATGGCGACCCGCAAGCGCGCCGCTGCTCGCGCTGCCTGAAGAGCAGTAGCCGGTCCGTGTACCGCAGAATACGGACCCAGCATGGCCGGAAAGAGAAAAACGGTGAGAACGCCGAGAACTCCAAGTATCGCTAGTTTCCATCCAACGCGACGCGAAATCATTGAGGTGTCGCCATCATTATATGGCCATTGTCGTTCCGCGGGAGTGACGTTATAAGAAAAACTTGGCCTTGAACTCATCGTGTCGCTGACGCGCCTGGCTCATCAGGGTTTGGAATTCCGGTTCGTTGCGAATATTTTGCAATAGAGGGTCGCGCACGAAGTAGGGATAACAAAAGAACCCTCCCCCGATGCTATGCCGCAGCATGTGCAAGGCTGAACCCTTGTCCCCCAAGACTGCATAGGCCTGAGCGATCTTGTAAATCCCCTCGGGATCGGTCACTCCCAGCTCTTCGATCCTGTCTTCGGTTTCGTGAAGAAGCTTCACGCCACGCGCATTGTCATGTTTAATCGAATAACTGAGCGCTTTCCCTACGTTTGCGGGAAGCAGGGAAGGCTCCATTTCGAAGGCTCGATCAAAATCCTTGGCCGCCTGCGCATAGTTGTTCAGATAGTATTCAACAAAGCCGTGGTAGAAGAGAATGTAAATCGAATCGTTGACCGGCAAGCTCTGCATAAACTTTTGATATTCCCCCAGGTACAAATAGCTGTTCAGCGCGGAGCTGTTGATCTTGACCTGCGGGTTGTTCTGGCGAGCCTTTTCACATTCCGCCACGGATTCCTCAAGCATCCCTCCAAATCTGTAGGCATATCCAAGCTCCCAGTGTGCCTCGGCGTTATTGGGGCTGATCTGCAGAGCCGATCGCAGCAGGGGCACGGCCTGTTCCACTCTTCCGGTATCGGTCAGTAGATTGGCCATATAGATTCGCGGCTCGACCAGCGAGGGATTTAATGCAATCGCCTTCTCATACGCAGCCTGCGCCTTGGCGTAGTCCTCGCGCCCACCGAAGCGCAATGACGCGTTGGTCGTATACGCCCTGCCCAGATGCGCCCAAGTGAGCGCATAGTTCGGTTCGATGGCAGCGGACTTCTCCAGCATCTGGATCGCCGTGGCAAACTCATTCAGCGAATAGAGATCGACTCCGCGCAGGTAGTATTCATAAGCCAGGGGATTTATTGCGCCATCAGGTTTGAGATTCGCCGCCTCGGAAGGCGAGAGGTTCAACTCCAGTCCCTTGATGATTTGTTGCGCCACGCGGTCTTGCACGGTCAACAGCTTGTCGTACTTTAAATCGATCGCATCTTGCCAGAGAATCTTATCCAGCTTTACATCGACCAACTGTGTAGTGATCCTGAGATCATCGCCATCTTTAATGAAGCTGCCCGTCAGCAGCGTGTCGACATTCAAATCCGCCCCGACTTTCCTGGCATCGAGGATCTGATTGCGATATTTGTCGACAGACGAAGAAGGGCGCACCGTAAGAGCGTTGACGTAGCTGAGTTTGGTGATGACTGCATCGGCCAGCGAAAATCCCAGGAAGTCGGTCTGGGGATCCTGCTTAAGATTTCGAAACGGCAGAATCGCCAGGCTGCGCGGCTGGGCCGGGGGTGGCGTCGTATTGGATTTCCGCAGAGCGAAGTAGCCGATAACAAGCACTCCGAGCAGCAGCCCAGCGACCGCCAGCAATTTTCCGCGTGAAGAAGTTAGATCGGAATCGAGTGGCTCATCCTCTACCGCGACTGACCTGCGACTACCCGATCCTACCTTGGCTGGCTCGAGCCGAGGCGCTCCACGCGCGCCGCTACTCTTCGGCCCAGCCGACCGGTTGGCGGGACGAGCCGACCTTCGAAGCTGTGCTTGGAACTCCGTCTCCTTCTTGAAATCCTGCAGGTCAATCAGCAAGTCTTTTACGGTTTGATACCGGTTCTCGCGGTCCTTGCGCATGGCTTTACTGATAATGCGCTCGAGTTCGTGCGGCACTTCTGGAGCAAATTCGACCGGCGGCGGCGGTTCCACTTTCAGGATTTCGGCGATGATGTCGCCGGCTGTTTCTCCATCGAAAGCCGATTTTCCCGTAACCAGTTCATAGATCACCGCTCCCAGGCTGAAGATATCGCTGCGCGCGTCAACCTCAACTCCACGTGCCTGCTCCGGGGACATGTATTTCGCGGTGCCCAGCACCATTCCAGGTTCGCTGGTCGAGGCTCCCACGGTCGTTGCCCGGCGGCGAATGGTCTCTCCTACACGGCGCTCCGTCAGCTTCGCGATTCCAAAATCGAGGACTTTCACAATTCCGTCGGTCCGCACAATCACGTTTTCCGGCTTGATGTCGCGATGAACAATTCCGCAAGCATGCGCAGCCGCCAGCGCGCCGGCAATCTGGATTGCAATTTCGACGGCGGTACTCAACTCGAGCCTTCCATTCACCAGGCGCTGGCGAAGGGTCACGCCCTCGATGAATTCTGAGGCGATAAAATGCAGCCCATCGGCCTGCCCGAATTCATGGATGGTAAGAATGTTGGGATGATTGAGCGCCGAAGCCGCGTGCGCTTCGTGCTCGAAGCGGCGCAATCCACGTTCATCGCGAGTGAGTTCAGGCGCTAGCAGCTTGAGTGCGACCTTGCGTCTCAGGCGCTTGTCCTCGGCAAGGTAGACCTCACCCATTCCGCCCGCACCGATCATGGAAATAATTTCGTAATGTGTCAGCTGGGTGCCGGGGGCAAGGCTCGTGGGGGAAGGGTCGCCAATCATCCGGTGTGCCGCCTCGAGCAAGGGCCTTTCCAGAAAATCAATGGGCTTCTCGGCGGACTCCAGCAAAGTTTCCACTTCTTTTCGCAGCGCCGTGTCGCCATCGCAGCTCTTGTCGAGAAACTCCGCGCGCACTTCGGGCTTGAGCTCCAAAGCCGCATAAAACAAGGCTTCGAGCCGCCGCCAGCGATCAGAACCGGAAGAAGAAGCCATCGCCAAAGGATCCTAGGAAGTACCTTGCGTGAGTTCGCGGTGCAGCCAGGCTTTCGCCATTTTTAGCTCACGATGCACCGTAGCTGGAGATATCTTGAGGGCAGCTGCGGTTTCGTCATAAGTGAGCCCGCCGAAGAAAAGCAATTCGATCAATTCGCTTTTGCGTTGGTCGTGAACCGCGAGACGCTGCAACGCCTCGTCTAACTCCACAATCCCTCCCGTTGCTTGTGGGCCGACCAGTATGGCCTCATCCAACGAAAGCTTCTCTGCGCCGCCCCCCCGCTTGTCGCGGTTATGAGCTTTCGCGTGATCGACGAGAATACGGCGCAGGAGCCGTGCAGAGACTGCGAAGAAATGAACCCTGTCCTGCCAAGCCACATCGGCATCGACCAGCCGCAAGTAAGCCTCATTGACCAAAGCCGTGGCCCGCAGCGTGTGATCCGGACGTTCGGCGCGCAAACACCGTGATGCCAGCTTTCGAAGTTGCTGGTAGACAACTGGCATCAGCTCGTCAAGGGCCGCTTTATTCCCGCTCCCCCATTGTTGCAGAAGCTGCGTCACTAACTGCTGCTCTGAAGGCATCTGCTTGGTTCCCGTAGATTTGGCTCGCAGCGCCCATTCGACTCTATGAAAGGGATAGTCGGTTCCAGGGCGTGCTCATCCCTTTCTCCCCAGGCGGGAAGAAGTTGGGCGACGTGGCGAAATGGATGTGTGTCCATGGAGCTTGCTATACAAGGCGGGCTCTATTGCGCACCAGAGTAGCACAATTTTCCGGGGTGCTCCATACCCACTCTTGGTTCGCCGAAGAATTTCGCAAACCTGGGGCTCTCCTGCTTGCTATCATCCTGTCTGCAGTCCAGATCTGAGACAAAATAGATCGCGCTTGTGCTTCACCGCGGTAGTTTCTCTTGCCTGGGGAGCAGTCCACCTTAAATTTGTATTCACTTGTTTGGGTTAAACCATGAACCACCCCTCAAACGAGCGATCTTTAAACGAAACCCAGTTTGCTTCCGCGCCCACTACTGCTTAAACTTTAAGAACAACCAAAATGGCAAACGTAAACACAAAAAAGGGAGTCATCGGAATCCTCACCGGAGGCGGCGACGTACCCGGCTTGAACCCCGCAATCCGCGCCGTCACCTTCCGGGCGATCCGCGAGGGCTGCCAGGTCATCGGCCTACGCCGGGGCTGGGCAGGTCTCGTCGATATGGTCCGCGAGAAGGATTACGACAACAGTGATAACTTTCAAACTCTAACCGAAGAGATCGTCAACCGCGCCGGCCGCACCGGCGGCACGTTCCTGCACAGCTCGCGTACCAATCCCGGCAAGGTAAAAAAATCCAGCGTCCCCGAGCATCTGCAAAGCACCTACAATGCCGACGTCAACGACCTGACCCCGGAAGTGCTGAAGAATCTCGCCTGGCTCGGAATCGATTACCTCATCCCCATTGGTGGTGACGACACGTTGAGCTACGGCGTGCGCCTCTATCAGGAAGGGGTCAAGGTGGTCGCAATTCCCAAGACCATGGACAACGATGTTCCGGGAACCGATTACTGCGTGGGTTTCAGTACTGCGGTCACGCGCACCATCCAAATGACCAACGACCTGCGCACCTCCGCCGGTTCGCACGAACGCTTCCTGGTTCTCGAGGTGTTTGGCCGCTATGCCGGTTTCACCGCAATGCTTCCGACCATGGCGGGAGCCGCCAACCGCTGTGTGATTCCGGAGCATCGCTTCAACATCGAGCAGTTGACAGAATTGCTGGTCGCCGATCGTCGCAAGAATCCAAGCCACTATTCCGTGGTTCTGGTTTCCGAAGGGGCCATGTTCGAAGGCGGCGATATGATTTTCGAGGACCAAACCACAGACGCCTTTGGCCACAAAAAGCTCGGCGGCATCGGCGACCTGGTTTCCGAAAAACTGAAAGAGCTCTCGCCCAAATACAACAATGGCAAGACTATCGAAGTAATCAATCAGAAGCTGGGATATCTCGTCCGCTGCGGCGATCCGGACGCCATCGATTCGATCGTGCCCATGGCCTACGGCAACCTCGCCCTCGATTTGCTGCTGAACAAGATTCACGGCCGCCTCGTCGTGCTGAAGAACGGCCGCTACGATAACATGCCAGTCGACGCCGTAATCGCCTCGAAGAAAGTCGTAAATGTGAAGGAGCACTACAACACCGCGCGGCTACGGCCGCATTTCAGCAGCTTCGAGATGAAGCCGCTGTTCATCATGACCAGCGAAACCTGATAGGCCATTGGGCAGTCGAAATCGCAAGAGGAAGGCGTGCCATGCAATCGCAAAACGCACCCGAGCCAAAGCAAAATTCCGAACACACACCTGTCGTGGAGCATGTTTCACATGCTCATGAGCTGCTAAATGCCCTGCGAAAACGAATCGGAGAACATCCCGAACTAGCCGAAGCCATCACTAAGCTGGAGACCGCCCTGAGCATGTTAACGGTGAAAACCGGAGGAATGCTGTAAAGAGCTCGGAAAGCGGCGATTCTGGCGACATCACCTAATCGGTCATCACAGCCAGCCTTTCGTGCGGGCGATACGCGCCGCCTCAACCCGGTTGTTCGCGCCCAGCTTGCTGATGGCCTCCGATAGATAATTACGAACCGTTCCCTCGGAAAGACTGAGCTCGGCAGCAATGTCGCCGCTGGTCACACCGTCGCCCGCCAGTCGAAGCACTTGCCGCTCGCGGTCGGTCAGCGGATCCGGTTCTGCCCAGGCTTCTGTGGCCAACTCCGGATCGATCACGCGCAAGCCCTGCTGCACCCGGCGCACGGCCTCAGCGAGTTCCTCGGAGCGCATGTCCTTCATCAAATATCCCGACGCTCCAGCTTCCAGGGCCCGGCGCAAATAACCGGCGCGTGCGAACGTGGTCAAAATAATCACGCGCGTTCCGGTTCGCCGGCGTTTCAGTTCTCCCGCAACATCGAGGCCAGTCATCTCCGGCATCTCAATGTCGGTGATGAAGACATCCGGTTTATGTTCAAGCACCGCCTGCAAAGCTTCTTTGCCATTGCGCGAGCGCGCCACGACGGCGATGTCGCCTTCGATCTCAAGCAGGGCCGCAAGTGCTCCCAACACCATTCCCTGATCTTCCGCGATTACAACGCGAATCGCCTTGCGTCCGTTTTTGGGTGAAGGATTCAATGGTCAACATTCGCTTTCGGTGTCAACGGGAACTCAATGCTTAGCCGGGTTCCCAAGCTGTTCTCGCGCTGGAGAGTACCGCCCAGCGCCTCAATTCGTTCCCGCATGCCACGCAAACCGTTTCCCTCGACCGCGCCGCCGCCGCGCCCGTCATCGTGAATTTCGATCCGGCAATTTCCATTTACCGGAATCAGCCGCAAGTGGCAATTTCGAGCCCGCGCATGACGTACCACATTGGTCACGGCTTCCCGCACCACCAGCGCCACCACGCTCTCCTGGGCCGGCGTCAGCCGAACCTCCTCGGCCTCGGACCGAACGATTACGCCCGCAGTTTCGAGCGTAGCCTTAGCCTGTTTGAGCTCCGCCTCGAGACTGTGAGCTCGATATCCCCGGATCGTGCTCCGAACATCCGCCAATGCCGCGCGGGAGGTCTGTTCCACATCGGCGATTTCCGTTTTCGCGCGTTCCGGATCGTGGTCAATCAGTTTCCCAGCCAATTCAGACTTCAGAATGATCACGGAAAGCGTATGGCCCAGCACGTCGTGCAGATCGCGTGCAATCCGTTCCCGCTCCGCCACCTTGGCTAGATGCTCGATTTCGGCATTGGCCGCTTTCAGCTGGCAAAACATCCGCGTTCGTTGAGCAAAGTAGATGTTGGTTCCACCCACCACGACGGACAGCCCCCCGGCGTAGAAGAGAAACCAGCCCGACAAGTGCCAGACCCACCATTCCACCCCCACGATCACCAGGATGACCGCCAGCAACTTGACTGCCGCGCCTTCCGTCTCCACAACATACGGAAGCAAGGCCGCGGCAAAAATGAAGAAGCAAGTGGCGCCTCCATTGAACTGCACATACAGGGTTCCCACCAGGAGCATCACGCCGATGCCGACCAGTGGCCACGGCTTTCGTTCGACCCACAAAACACCAAGGTACAAAACCAGGAAGACGATCGTGCCCAGGCCAGTCAGCAACCATTCTTTCCAGCCCGCATGATCCAGTATCGGTTGCAGGAAAAAGAATACGAAATAAGCCAGCGGCGTATAAAAGGCCCAGCTATGCTCGGATTTCGTCGTCACTTTCATCTGTGCAGCTCTAGCATCTTTGCAACTCTAGGCTACCCCTTTTTGATGTCGCCCGTCAGCCCGGGTTTGTGGTGCCCGGAACATCCAATTGCGAAAGCCAACAGAAGAGACAGCGGAAGCAGGATCAGCAGCAAATCGATCCTGCCAAGCGTGACCAGCAGCAGAATTGTCCCCAGAACAAGAGTCCAGCCAGCATATTGATTAACGTTCATAGCGTCTCCTTGACTGACTGTTTGGCTAGTTCGGCTCTAGCCGTACATCTTTCCTTCGTCGCGCTGAAATCCAAGGCGTGCCACGCCAAGACAGATGAGGAAGAATCCGATCAGGGCCTCCCAGTGAATCCAGTTTGATTCGTGCTGTCCGGCTCCCACCACGCTCAACGCGAGTTGGGCCAAATGATAAGGCGGCAGAAAATGGGCAACCTGCTGCAAGAGCTTGGGCAAGAACATGATCGGAACCCACAGTCCAGAGCAAAAAGACAGTGGCAGGTAGATTAGGTTAGTGGTTGCGACCGAAGAGTTGGGACCGACGAAGTAACCGATGGCCAAACCCATCGCGCAGAAGGGAAGTGATCCCGCAACCAGGATCGCCAGCAGTTTCGCAGCATCCAGTAACGGCATACGCACTCCGCCGAAGACAAATCCCAGCAGCAACAGGAGCAGCACTACGACCGTGCTAAAGATCATGCCCAGCGCGACCTTCGCCGTGAAGTAGGCAAACGGAGGCATCGGGCTTGCGCGCTTTACTTGTAACCATCCCAAGCCGCGCTCCGCAGCCAGTCCCGACGCCGTGCCGAACAACGATGCCCCCATGACGCCAAATGTGCCGTAGCTCGGGATCAGGTAAGTCGCAATCGTGGTGCCACCGACCGCCGCATCTTTCGGATTCAATACCAGGCCGAACAGGACATAGAACATCAGAGGAAAGGAAATCGTAGAAATTGAATACGCCCGAAGTCGCAACCGGGTCAAAAACTCATATTTCGCTTCCTTGAGATAGATCGCAAGAGTTCTATTCAGTGGGCGTTCCCATGTGCTCGTAGCGAATGTCGTAGAAGCAGTTGCCATTTCCATCACCTCATTGAAATGTAGTGCAGATTCTTAGAGCGGTTCCTCAAGCGTGGTTATGCTCCAGAGTCAGTGCCAGAAATGCTTCTTCCAATCCGGCGCTCGTAACCTCAACGCCGGAGAGTTCCGTATCTCGCGCCAACAATTCGCGAAGAATGGGCTCAGCCGAAGCGGCGCGGATTTCCAGCGCATCGCGATCCCTGCGGACGTCGTTTACTCCAGGCAGGCTGCGCACGGTTTCGATATCCAGAGAACTCACGCAACGAATCCGGCGCCCGGCAGTGCTGGCCTTGATCTCGGCCGGTGTTCCCTCGGCAATGATCTCTCCGCGATTGATCACCACCACGCGATCAGCGAGCGCGTCCGCTTCCTCCAGATAATGCGTCGTGAGAAGCACGGTCTTACCCCGCGCGATCAGCTTGCGAATTTCCTCCCACAGCACGCGACGAGACTCGACGTCGAGGCCAACCGTGGGTTCATCGAGAAACAGAATGTCCGGGTCGCCGCACAAAGCCAGTGCGAATAGCACCCGCTGCCGCTGGCCGCCCGAGAGTTCTCCGAACACCCGATCCTTGATCTCTTGCAGGCCAGCCGCCGCCAGAGTTTCGGCCAGGGGCAACGGGTTCGGGTAATAGGACGAGAACAGATCGATGTGCTCCCTGACGCGCAACGTCTCCGGCACTTTCGCCACCTGCAACATGGCTCCGATGCGAGTACGAACCTCGGCATGAATCGGATCACCGCCAAACACGCTCACCGTGCCCGAGGTAGGTTTGGCCAGCCCGAGAAACAGCTTGACAGCGGTAGTTTTGCCGGCGCCGTTCGGTCCGAGCAACGCGACCAACTCGCCGGCTCTGACGGCGAAGTCGACCTGACGCAAAGCCTGTACCTCGCCGAAGGTCTTGCTGGCTCCGTGCAGGCTGGCAATCACCGCCCCGCAACTGCCAGCGTCTTTCTTCCGATGCTCTAGAGTTTCTGGTAGTTCCGCGATCATGGATTCCCCCGCTCGCCGCGGGATCTGGATCGATCCAGCGAGTGAACTCATCATCGGGGAATTGAATGTAACCCGCCAGTGGAGATCATCATCCGCTTATGGTGACAAATGTCATTTCTGGCCAGGCTTTGTCCGGACGGCGTAACAAGCGCCCCTCCGTACAAATAAATCGCCCAAGGTTCGGTATAATCCCAAGTTTGCTAGAGATCGGCATATTGCTCTCCGGGAACACAGCTGTTTACGAGGCTGCTCGGGTTTGAGCGGTAGCCGCTCCGCCTTAGATTGGAATTCGATGTGGCTTCACGGAGAATGGTTCTCGGTTTAGTCGAGGAAGACGTGCGAGGTGTGATGCGAATACGCCCTGGAGTTGAGCTGGCCAGCTTGAGCGATATTGGCTGCCAGCGAGAAAATAACGAGGACCAATATGCTTACTGGGAGCCCGCCAACGACGAAGAGTTCGCGCGCAAGGGCAGACTCGCCATTGTGGCGGACGGCATGG
>Ga0116217_10001882_pt1 | contig 19780 bp, 21 predicted proteins | sample Sb_taG_6_FD_89697 | JGI IMG/M metagenome (GOLD analysis project Ga0116217, IMG submission 89697) | Peat soil microbial communities from Weissenstadt, Germany - Sb_50d_4_PS metaG | ecosystem: Environmental > Terrestrial > Soil > Wetlands > Peat | place: Germany: Weissenstadt | collected 2010-09-21 | reverse complement strand
GTCGTGGCGCCGGACCTCGACCCCGGGGCCCGACCCGTCCTGGGTCCACGACACGTCGATGTCGGTGGCGAGCACCCTGCCCGTGGGCCCGACCCTCTGCGCCAGCCAACGAACCACCGAAGGACCACCTGCGCCCACCTCCCAGCAGTGCCATCCGGTGCTGATGCCCAGCGCGTCGATGTGACGGAACGTGGTGGGGTCGAAGATCGCCGCCAGGGCGTCGAGGCGCGTCCCGGCCCCGGCCGACCGGTTGTCGAGCAGGTACCGGTCGTCACCCATTGCTCTGCGTTCGGGCCCGGTCTCCCGACACCCTCACCCTCCCCACACTTCGTAATAGAGCTCGGCCGAACGTTTCACGATGCCACCTGTACCGGCGTCCCAGCCGGCGCGCTCGACGCCGGCCATGGTCGACTCGCCACGGCGATAGGAGTCGAGGGCGTCGAGGCTCGGGAAACCCTGCTCCCACAGATGGGTCCATCTCGGTGGGCCCATGATCGGCGTGACCCCGTCGAACCAGGCCGAGCCCATGGAATTGGCGGCCATGACCGAGACCACCATCTCGGGGACGTCCTCGGGGGTCCGTTCGAGCTCCTGGCGCAGCCGCGACAGGTCGGTCTCCGACGCCTCGTTGTCGACGCGGAGAAGGACGAGGCGCCGGACACCGCCACCGCTCATCCGGTACGCGGGAGTGTCACAGGCATAGCCGTAGAGCCCGGCTCCCAACGGGCCGTCGATGACGATCCTCTCGGGTGCGTCGGGCAGCAGATGGCGGTCCACGACGACGGCGTGATACGGGTGCACCATGTAGCGCCCGTACGCATCAGGCGACGCGTAGGCGTGCTCCCACACGAGCTGGACCGGCGCATCGGACAGGTTCCTGCCGATGGCGCAGTCGAGGACCTCGGGGATGAACCGCCCGCAGAGGCGGCACGCCGCTTCGAGGGCGTGCACGCCATCGACCGGCGCGTCGGGCCCGAGCGCGTAGACCTCGAAGCGCCGGAGCATCACGGAGACGGCGACAGGGTCACGGGAACGAAGAAACGGCGAGACCCACCCACCCGCAGAGAGGCGGCCGTGCTCCCGTATTCGTGGTAGCGGGGATCGAGCACCATGTTCTTGCGGATCTCGTTCCAGTGCACGAAGTCGTCACATGACCACACCACCTGGACGTGCTGGGGCTCGCCGAGCCCGCCCGGGGTCGTCGCACACGACACGAAGGTGGCGCCGGCGTCGGTCATGACCGCCATGCCCAAGGTCCTGACCAGCTCGAGGTAGCCGTCCACGTGCTCGGACTCGACCTCGATGGTGTCGACGAGGTGCATCATCGCCGACGTTCCCGCCTCATTCCCCGTCGCCGAGGACCCACGTGAGCCCACCTTGGAGATGCCCGAGATAGGCAGGGGTCTCCCACGCCCCGGGGAAGTGCCCCAGCGACGTGTAGAAGACGCGTCCCTGTCCTTCGGTGAAGCACCACGCCAGGGGGAACCCGACGGGCGGCCGGCGCGCCCCGGGGACACTCATGTCGAGCTGGCCCTCCGCCACGCGCAGCAGGACCCGGGCGTCGGGCCGCAGGTCACGGAACAGGTAGACCTCGTCGTGCCACCGCCACACGGCGCCGAGGTGCTGCGTGCTCGCGTGCGACTGGTCGAGCACCTCGATGTCGAAGGTCTCGGTCCACGGGTGCCCGTCGAAGCGGGCCCCGAGGAGCGATCCGTACTCCTCCCACGCCGTGCACGCGTCGGTGGCGGCGTGGACGCCCAGGATCGCCAGTCGACCCGAGCGCACGCCGTCGGTGATGGCGGCGCGCTGTGCAGAGGACCACGGGGTCTCGCCGATGGTGAACAGCGCCAGGACGCCTCCGGCCGCCAGGGCGGCGGGCTCGACATCGGGGACGGCGTGCACACGCACGGCGTCCAAGGCGGCCAGCCCGGCCAATTCCGACAGTGCCACCGCCGCCTGGGGAAGCACGCCGTGGACGCCGGCCGGCCCGTGAGGGTACGGAGAGACGTCGGTGACGATGAACAGCGGGGGCGGGCTCACGGTCGTGGATGGTAGCGACCCGGCACGGCCGGGGCCCTACGCCGTGATGCCTCCGTCCACGGCCAGGACCGCGCCGGTCGTGTACGCGGACTCGTCCGACGCCAGGAAGGCGATGGCGGCGGCGACCTGGTCGGGGGTGCAGAAACCCATGCGGCTGGTGATCCTGTGGATGTGCTTCGGGTCCCCTCCCTCGGGAAGCCGGAAGCTCCCGATGAGCGGCGTGTCCACTCCCCCGGGCGCCACCGCGTTGATGCGCACACCCCGGCCCGCGTACTCGATCGCCAGGGCCTTGGTGAACATGATCACCCCGCCTTTGGAGGCGGAGTACGCGGCCGAGTACGCCGCTCCCATGATGCCCGACGTCGACGCGATGTTGACGATGCTGCCTCCCGGAGCCTCGAGCATGTAGGCGAGAGCCGCCTTCGTCATGAGGAAGGTCCCGGTTAGGTTGACGGCGATGATGCGGTCCCACGTGGCGAGAGGCATCTCGGCGGTGTGGGCGAAGGTGCCGATGCCGGCCACGTTGCACAACACCTCGGGCCGGCCCAGGGCCGAGGCCACTTCGGTCACGGTCTCGTTGACCTGCGACTCGTCGGTGACGTCACAGCGGTAGGCGACGGCCTTCGCTCCGAGGGTGGCCAGCGCGTCCACGGTCTCGTCGAGATTGTCGGCCACCACGTCCAGACAGGCCACCGATGCTCCCTCCACCGCGAGGCGGATGGCCGTGGCCCTGCCGATGCCCGAGCCGGCCCCGGTGACGATGGCGGTCTTGCCTTCGAAACGGCGCGCCGGCGGTGTGACTACGGCGGGATCGGGGCTCACGAAGACCTCCTGTGGTCGTTCTGGCTGCGGTCGTCCTGGTCGGGCCACAGCATGTCGGTGTAGGTGTCGGTCCCGGGGATGGTCGGGATGAACGGCAGGGCGGCCACGACCGTGGCCTTGCCCGACTTCTCCAGAGCGGCCCGGTGTGCCACCACCACCGAGTCCCAGGCCTCCTGGGGCGAGGTGTCGAGGAACCACAGGGTCAACTGGCGGCGGTCGTCGGACTCCGAGCGCGGCACGTCCCCCGGCGCGTCGATCAGGAGCGGCAGCGGGTCCGCCGCGATCACGAGTCGGGCCGCTGTCCCCGGGAGCAGCGCCGCAAGGTGCTCGTCGCGCATCCACGCCTCGAACTCGGCGGCGTCGACACCCTCGGAGCGATCGGTGAACACGGCGACGAGCCCGGCCGAGGGATGGTCGAGTGCGAGCTCGGCGGGCAGGCCGTCGGGATCACGGGAACGCTCCCACGCGTAGCGGTACAGAAGGGTGTGGACGTGGTCGCGCTCTTCGAACATGCGGCCGGCCTTGTGGAGCGCTTTCACCTGGTCCACCGCCCACCGGTTCCAGGTGTCGTGGTAGCCGTCGAGCACCCAGTACACGGACAGGAAACTTCCCCGATCGGGCTCGCCGGTGATGCTGGAGGGATCGGGGTCGCGCAGGGCCTTCAGCTCGGCGGTGGCCACGAAGCGCTTCCCGGCGAACTGGTAGGGACCGATCATGCACCCTGCATAGAAGTGGTCACGCTCGTACCAGCGGTTGTAAGCCACTTCGTGGCCCCGCCGGGGCTCGACCAACGTGAAGAGCATCGACCCCAGCTTGATGGGCTCCGCCCCGGCGACGATGGGGTGCTGGCGGGGCGGCCGCTCCCCGGCCGGCTTGGCCGGAGCGTCGCTCTTGGTCACCGGGTCCTTGGCCTCGGTCATGTGGTCACTCGCTCCTTCACTCGTTGTGTCTCGAGTTCGGCGGCGCGCGCCGCCAGCTCCCGCTTGTCGATCTTCGCCATCGCCGTGAGGGGCAGCTCGGCCACGAGGTGAAGGCGGTCGGGTGCCTTGTAGTCGGCGAGGCGCGCGCGGCACTCCGATCGGAGCGCGTCGAGTTCGGGGGGAGCACCGGCGCCCGCAGGCACCACGAAGGCCGCACCGATCTCGCCGAGGACGGCGTCGGGAGCCCCCACCACCGCGACCTGGGCGATGCCGGGCAGCTCGCCCAGCACCGCTTCTACCTCGGCGGGGTAGACGTTGTACCCGCCGCGGATGTACATCTCCGTGACACGACCGGCCAGCCTCAGGTTGCCGTCCTCGCCGACAGAGCCGAGGTCACCCGTGGTGACCCAACCCTCGGAGTCGAGCACCGCGGCGGTGGCCACGGGGTCGAGCAGCGTCCCCGTGGCGAGGTCGCCCACGTACCCGCGCAGCACCGCCGGGGACCGCAGCCGGACCCTTCCCACCTCGCCGGTCGCGACCGGCGTGCCGTCGTCGTCGACCACCTCGAGCTCGACACCGGGCACGGGCCGGCCGACGGTCGTGGCCACGACTTCGTCGGAGTCCTCGGGCCGGGTTCCGGTCCCGAGCGACGACTCGGTGGAGGTATAGCGCACCACGACGGGACATCCCAGGCGGGCGCGCATGGCACGGACCAATTCGGGCGGGACGCGCGACGCACCGGTGCCGGCGATCCTCAGGTGAGAGAGGTCGGCACCGGCGAAGTCGGGGTGGGCGAGCATCAGGGCCCACTGGGTGGGCACACCCTGCCCGACGGTGACCCGCTCCGAGCTCAGCAATTCGATGGCCGACGCCGCGGTCCACGGCTGGGGCGCGATCACGGTGGTGACGCCGTGGGCGATCTCGTCCCAGGCGCGGGTCATGTAGCCGACATGGGGAAAGGGCAACGGCGACAACCGGCGGTCCCCGGGATGGGAGAGCACGTCGGTGCCCGCCGCCACGGCCTGGAGGTTGGCGTGGTCGAACACCGCCCCTTTGGGCACACCCGTGGACCCACTGGTCCACACGATGGCGACCGGATCACGGGCGTCGGCCGCGCTCATGGGCGGCGCGGTGTGCTCCCAGGCGCCGGCCAGCGCGTGGCGCGCCAGCAAGAGGCCCGACCCGGGCGGAACCGCGCCCGGCGCCACGGCATCGGTGTCGACGACGGTCAGCGCCGGATGCACCCGGGCCGTGATCGAGGCCTGCTCGGCCGCGCCCATGCGCAGGTTCACGCCTGTGGTGACCGCCCCGAGCCGTGCGGCGGCCTGGTAGCACACGGCGTAGTCGATGGACGAGGGGAGAAGGAGGCACACCACATCACCCTTGGCCACTCCCAAGTCGCTGAACAACCCCGCCACGGCGCCGGCGGCGGCGTCCCATGCCGCGAACGTCAGGCGCCCCCGCCCGTCGGTGCCGGGCGCGACCAGCCCCGAGGCACCGGGCCCGGCCATCTCGACATAGGCCTCGACCTCGGCGTTCGTGTCGGCGGCGGCCCGCAGGACGCCGGTGACGGTGGTGTGCTCCCCCCGGATCTGACGCACCGTCATAGAGGCGCGCGATGGTAACAGGACGGGGAGGCCGCCCATCTTCTGTGCTCGGGCCCCGTCACCGGGGCCGTCCGGCCTCACCACGGCCCTGCGCCATCACCCGAGGCACCCATCCTCGGGGCGCCCTCCCTCGAGTGCTGGGGCCGAATCGGCCGCGTGCCACAGTCGACGCCGGAGAGGCACCGGGGACACGTTGTGGACATGATGGGGGCGTGAACGGCACCGAGGTACGCGCCCTGCGCAAGGACGAGCACCGGGCGGCGGCGGCGGTGACGTCGCGCGCGCTGGCGGACTCACCGACGTCGGTCGCCATGTACGGCGGCGACCCGCTGAACGCGCTGGCGGGGCTGTACCGGGAGCTCGGACCGTTCTTCGAATTGCTCCCCTCTCCGCAGATCGCCGCCTTCGCCGGCGATTGCGTGGTGGCGGCGGCCGGGGTCGCACCGCCGGGGGGCTGCATCGGCTCGTTCCTGGCGGGGAACATCTCCGAGCTCCTCGACGCACCCTTGCCGCCGGTGGGCGACCCGGCGCGGGCGCACGCCTTCTGGGCACATTGGGCGCAGGCAGACGTCGGGGAGGAGCATTGGCATCTCGGCCCGGTCGGCGTCGAACCGGGCTTCCAGGGCCGGGGCATCGGCGGGCTCGTGATGCACGAGGTGTGCGGCTGGCTCGACGAGGGCGGGCGCATGGCGTGGCTCGAGACCGACAAGGAGCGCAACGTCCGCTTCTACTCGGCCCTCGGATTCGAGGTGGCCTCCGTTGCCACGGTTCTGGGTGTCGAAACGTGGTACATGCGACGGGACCCTGTCCGGTGAAGGGCGTAAAGGTGCATCTCGTGGACGGTACCTACGAGCTGTTCCGGCACTTCTACGGCGCCCCGCCCCGGGTCAGTGCCGAGGGCGGTGAGATCGGCGCCGTGCGGGGCGTGGTGCAGTCGGTGCTCTCGATGCTGGCGGGCGGCGCGTCGCACGTCGGCGTGGCCACCGATCACGTGATCGAGTCGTTTCGCAACGAGCTGTGGCCGGGATACAAGACCGGCGAGGGCGTGCCCGAGCTGCTCATGGCACAGTTCCCCCTCCTCGAGGCCGCCCTCGAGGCCATGGGCGTCGTGGTCTGGCCCATGGTCGCGCTCGAGGCGGACGACGCACTCGCATCAGCGGCCGCCGTCGCGGCCGACGACGCCGGCGTCGAGCAGGTACTGGTGTGCACCCCCGACAAGGACCTGGCCCAATGCGTGCGGGGCAGGCGCGTCGTCCAGCTCGACCGGCGCAAGGACGTGGTCACCGACGAAGAAGCAGTGCGCGCCCGCTACGGAATCGGGCCGGCGTCGATCCCCGATTGGCTGGCGCTCGTCGGGGACAGCGCGGACGGGTTCCCCGGGCTGTCGGGCTGGGGAAAGCAGTCGGCGTCGACCGTGCTCGGGCACTACGAGCACCTCGAGGCGATCCCCCCCGCCGTCTCGGACTGGGACCCCGACCTTCGACGGACGGTGCGCGGCGCGGCGAAGCTCGCCGAGCGCCTCGCGTCGGGCGTCGACCTGGCACTGTTGTTCCGTGACCTGGCGACGCTGCGCGTCGACCGCGCGCTGCTGGCGTCGGTGCAGGACCTGCGGTGGAAGGGCCCCACCGACGAATTCGAAGACATCGCCCGCTTTCTCCGTGACCCGGCCCTCGCCGACCGCGCCGGCGCCGTGAAGGTGGGCGGGTAGCAGCCCGGCCGGAGCTTTCGGCCCTGACGTCCGCCCGCTACCGTGCGGGAATGAGCGCCGCAGCGAAAGACGAGCACGCACTGCAGTTCCCGCCTGGATTCCTGTGGGGAACAGCCACCTCCTCGCACCAGATCGAGGGTGGCGACGTCAACAACGACTGGTGGGACTGGGAGCACAACCCGGACTCCGGGTGCGTCGAATCGAGCGGGGACGCCTGCGACTCGTTCCACCGGTGGAACGAGGACGTGGGACTCGTGGCCGACCTCGGCCTCGGTGCCTACCGCTTCTCTCTCGAATGGAGCCGCATCGAGCCCGCAGAGGGAGAATTCTCCCTTGCCGCGCTCGACCACTACCGCCGGATGTGCGCGGCATGTCACGAGCGCGGCGTCTCACCGGTGGTGACCTTCCACCATTTCACGACGCCGCGGTGGCTGGCGCAGCGAGGTGGGTGGGAGGCCCCCGACGCGCCGGAGCGCTTCGCGCGCTATGTCGCGCGTGCCGTGGCCCACATCGGCGACCTGATCGGCTGGGCGTGCACCATCAACGAGCCGAACGTGGTGGCCGTGCTGGGCTATACCGTCGGCCTTTACCCGCCGGGCATGAAGGACGAGTACGCCCGGCACTTCGCGGTGAACGAGGCCATGGTGCGCGCCCACCGGCTGGCGGTGGACGCGCTGCGCTCGGGACCGGGGTCGTTCCCCGTCGGGATCACGCTGTCGATGGAAGAGCTCGTGGCCGGCGAGGGAGGGGAGCAGACACGGGACGCCGCCGAGCAGATCCTCGAGAACACCTTCCTCGACGGCACCGCCGGTGACGACTTCATCGGCGTGCAGTGCTACGAGCGCACCGTTCTCGGCCCCACCGGGCCCGTCGAGCCGCCTCCGGGGACGCGTCTGACACAGATGGGATACGAGTACTGGCCTCAGGTGGTGGAGTACACGGTACGACGGGCCGCCGCCTACACCGGGATCCCCGTGGTGGTGACCGAGAACGGGCTCGCCACGGAGAACGACGCCGAGCGTGTCGAGTTCATCACCACCGCCCTGCAGAGCCTGCACCGCTGCATCGCCGACGGGGTCGACGTGCGCGGCTACTTCGTGTGGAGCCTGCTCGACAACTTCGAGTGGCACCTGGGATTCGGGCCCAAGCTCGGCATCTGCGCCGTGGACCCCGTCACCTTCCAGCGCCACCCCAAGCCCAGCGCCCACTGGTTCGGAGACGTGGCCAAGGCGAACGCCCTGACCCTGCCCGCTCCCTGACCCTGCCCGCTGCCTGAACCTGGCCTCCCTGAACCTGGCCGCTGCCTGAACCTGGCCTCCCTGAACCTGGCCGCTGCATGACGTCGAGACTGAGACCGAGGGTCAGGCGCGTCGCAGCTGCGGACGTCAGTCCCCGTCTGCGGCCTTGAGGGCGTCGCCGATGGTGGCGTCGATCGTCCACAACTTGGGCGCCAGGTGGTGTTCCAGTGCCCAGGACACGGTCAGGGTCTGACTGCCGGCGCGTCGAAGCAGCTCGGCGCCCAGGCGATCATGGGTCAGATAGAGCCCGACTCGGGACCGCCACGAAGGACGTCCGCCCCGTGAAAGGTCCCCGGCCCAGCGGATCAATCGGGCCCGGCCGACGGCCAGTGCCGCGAAGGTGACCCACACACGGGCGAAGGTCCCGAACGACGACTCGACCTTGCCGACGTCGTGGAGGAGAGCCGCGGCGACGACCTCCCTCCCCGGTTGCTCGGTATCCAGCAGGCGAATCGTGTCCCGGGCGACCCCCACGGCATGACGCCGGTCTGGTCCCGACATGCGCCGCCACAGCGCTTGCTCGCCCTCGATGAGGTGGTCCAACGCCCAGGACTCATCGGCCGGGGCCGGGCCGCGCGGCGAAAGGGCGGTGAAGAAGCGCCCTGTCAGATGTCGCCACGAGCCGAATCCGCTGCTGGCGCCCACGGAATCCAGGGTAGCGCGACGCATGGTGCAAACCCCCCAGGTCGGGTGGGTAGATTTTGGTCGGCTCGTGCCGGGGGTCCGGCCCGACCGCGAAGGAAATCGCCCAATCGGAGGTGTGTCATGGAGCACTTTCTCGAGACCTGGGGCTATGTCGCGGTATTCGGCCTCAGCTTCATCTCGTCCATGGGCCTGCCCGTCGGCGCCGAATTGGCCGTGATCTACGGCGGGGTGCTGGCCAGTGGCCAGATCGCCCACGAACCTCATCACCTCAACGTGGTCCTCGTCATCGTCCTGGCCACCTTGGGCGAGGTCATGGGTTCCCTGGCGGGCTATCTCATCGGCTTCTACGGCGGACGTGCCTTGGTCGACCGGTTCGGCAAGTACGTGTTGCTCACCCACAAGGACCTCGACCGGGCCGAAGCGTGGTTCGGCCGCCACGGCGAGCCGCTGGTCCTGTTCGGCCGCTTCATCCCGCTGCTGCGATCGTTCGTGTCCTTCGCCGCCGGCTTGGGCGAGATGGCCATCGGCAAGTTCTTGGCCTTCACCGTCATCGGCTGTGCCATTTGGTGCACGGCTCTGGCCAGTCTGGGTGATGCCCTCGGGTCCAGCTACAACCACGTCCTGAAGGACTTCAGCTACGCCGGATACGCGCTGGCTGCGCTGGCCGTGGTGGCGGTGGTCCTGCTCTTCCTCCACCGCCTCCGGACGGTACGAGAGGAACGGCACAGCGCGTCAGGTTGACCGAGCAAAGGGTCGACCGAGTGTCAGGGTGACCGAACTTCAGGCTGATTGTTCAGAGGGTCGCCCCCACCCGACGGAGAGCCCCTTCCCGTCGCCTACGACCGCGATCTCGAGGTCGGGTCATGTCCCATGGCCGGCACCAAGAGCGCGCCTGGTGCGCAGGTGCTCGTGGTGCACGACGATCACGGCCAGCGCGCTCGACCCGGCGGGTCGCCCTGGTGGGCATGAGACGATGCACCCGCGGCGGCCGTGGGGTCCGATGAGAGGAGCACCATGCAGGTGATCATCCTGGGTAGCGGGAGCCCGCTTCCCGATCCGGCTCGTGCCGGCCCGTCGACACTGGTGCGCACCGCGGTGGGAGACCTGCTGTTCGATTGCGGACGCGCCGTGCTGATGCGTTGTGCCGCGGTGGGGTCGGGCGCGGGGGCGATCCGGGGCTTGTACCTGACCCATCTCCACAGCGACCACATCACGGACCTGAACGACATCTTCACCATGCGATGGGTCATGTCGTTGGTCCCCAATCCGTTACCGGTGTTCGGTCCGATCGGCACTGCGGCTCTCGTGCAGGCCACCGAAGCGATGCTCGAACCGGACATCGGCTACCGCCTTGCACACCATGACGACCTGCAGTGGCGACCGGCGGCAACCGTGACCGAGGCCGACGGGGGCGTCATCTTCGACGAGGGGTCGGTGCGGGTGACCGCCGCCCCGACCGATCACGCCCCTGTCCGGCCGACCCTGGGCTTCCGCGTCGACGACGGAGACCGGTCGGTGGTCATCGCCGGCGACACGGTGCCGTGCGCGGGGCTCGACGAGCTCTGCGCCGGTGCCGACATACTCGTGCACACCGTCGTACGGCGCGATCTCATCGAACAGGTCGGCCTGCCCCGGCTCACCGATGTGCTCGACTACCACTCCTCGGTACCCGACGCGGCCCGGACCGCGCAGCGACATGGCGTCCCGACCCTCGTGCTCACCCATCTCGTTCCCGCTCCGGCCCCCGGCACCGAGCAGGAGTGGTTCGACCAGGCCACGGCCCATTTCACCGGTGACGTGGTGCTGGCCACCGACCTGTTGACACTCGACGTGACTCCACCTCGTCGTCGTTGAGGCCACGGGATACCCTTTCCGGACGAGCAGACAAGGAGGGCCCCATGACCGTCGACACGTTCCGCAAGGGTTTCACCGGCAACGTCATGGTGCCCACCTCCGAGGGCTACGAAAACGCGCGCGCACTGTGGAACGGTGACATCGACCGGAGACCGGCGGTCATCGCCAAGTGCCGAACCGCCGACGAAGTGGCTTCCGCCCTCGAGTTCGGTCGCGGCGAAGGCCTCGAGATAGCGGTACGGGGCGGCGGGCATAACTTCGCCGGCCACGGAGTGTGCCACGCCGGGCTGATGATCGACCTCAGCCCCATGCGCGACGTGCAGGTCGACCCGGGCGCTCGACGCGCACGTTGTGGGGGGGGAACCACCTGGGCCGAACTCGACGCCGCCACCCAGGCTCACGGGCTCGCCACCCCCGGAGGGGTGATCAGCCACACCGGTGTCGGGGGCCTGACATTGGGTGGGGGGATCGGGTGGCTCACCCGGAGAGCCGGTCTCAGCTGCGACAACCTGGTGTCGGCACGGGTCGTGACCGCCGATGGCCGCCTCCTCACCGCCTCGGAGGCCGAGAATCCCGACCTGCACTGGGCGCTGCGCGGCGGAGGGGGGAACTTCGGGGTGGTCACCGAGTTCGAGTTCGCCCTTCACGAGGTGGGCCCGGAGGTCCACCTCGGCCTCTTCTTCTGGGGGGTGCAACAGGGGGTCGACGCGCTCCGCTTCGTGCGGGACTACACGGCCTCGGTCCCGCCGGGCACCGGTGTCCAGCTCATCGGGTTGAACGCGCCGCCGGCGCCGTTCGTTCCCGAGGAGTTCCACCTGGCGCCCGGCTATGCCGTCGCTGTCGTGGGATGGGGCTCGGCGGAGGAGCACGCCGCGCTGGTCCAACCGATTCGTGACACGCTTCCTCCGCTGTTCGAGTTCATCACCCCTCTCCCCTACACCTTCCTGCAACAGATGCTGGACGACTCAGCACCATGGGGGATCCTGGGGTACGAGAAGGCGTTGTACCTCGACGACCTCGGGGACGGCGCCATCGACGTCGTGGCCGAGAGGTTCCCGGCCAAGTCCTCGCCGATGTCGATCATGCCCGTGTTCCCCCTGGGCGGTGCGTACCACGAGGTGGCGGACGACGCCACGGCTTGGGGTGGCAGCCGGGCAGTCAAGTGGGTCTTCAACATCGCCGCCATCGCACCCACCCCCGACCTGCTCGAGGCCGATCGGACCTGGGTCCGCTCGATGTTTGACGCCCTTCAACCTTTCGCAGCCGGCGTCGGCACGTACGTCAACTTCATGAGCGATCCCGACGAGGAGCGGGTGCGGGCCTCCTACGGGCCCAAGTACGAGCGGCTGTCTCGTATCAAGGCGGAGTACGACCCCGAGAACCTCTTCCACTTGAACGCCAACATCAGGCCGTCCCAGCCCGGCACCGGCTGAGGCCTGCCTCTCGCGCCGCCGGTTCCGGTCCCGCCTCAGGTGGCGCCCTTTCCGGTCAACGACCGGGACAGCGACCAGGGACCACAGTGACTTCGACCGTCTCGGTTGACGACGGATTGGTCACCTCCACCGCGCTCCCGACCGTACGGAGCCGGCCGGCCGAGGTGCGGGCACAGTACCCATGGGGATACTTCCGGGACGGAATGCCGATCAGCGTGGGGGCCTGCACCTTGGGGTTGGACACGAAGTTGAGGTAGAAGGCGCCCAAGGTGGCGTCGTAGTCGATCAAGGTCAAGGATCCCGCCACAGCCTCGGGAAAGGGCTGGGACAGCGCATTGGCGATCGGGTGCAGCTGCCCCGAGGGGCTGGCGAGTGCCTCCGCCGAGCTGCCGGTGGGGTCGTCGTAGTACTTCCACGACCAGTACGCCCAGCCGATCAGCGATTGGTCCGCAACCCTTGTCAGATTCTGGAGCAACTCGGAGCTCTGGGTGGCGCCGAACTCGGACATGAACAGGGGCAATCCAAGCGGTTCTGACGGCGTGGCGACCAAGGGGGCTTCAGCGGACCGCCGCACGAAGGTCGACTCCTCTTGAGCCACGCAAGCGGCGAGATTGTACGGGTTGCCGGTCACCCCGCTCCGGAAGCTGCAGTAGTCGTGGAAATTGAGCACCAGATTGGGGTAGTTCATGGCGCCCACGTAGTTGGGGGCCCCGTTACTGGTGAAGATCGTGGGCTCGCGGAAGATCAGGTGGTGCGGATCGGCAGCGAGGATCGTCGGAATCAGCCCGAGCGCGGGGACGGCGGGAGGGCAGGCAATCGCCTTCGTGCTGTCGAGGAGGTGCCCGGGTATCGCGGTCCCCGTGTAGAAACACTCGAGGCGAACATCCAACTCCTCGGGGGTCAACCGGTCGAGGGTGGTGGTGAAGGGCTCGTTGACGGGGTCGTAGCCTACGACCCAGGGATCGCTCTCGAACGTCGAGGCGACGGCGGCCCAGCTTCGGTCGTACTCCCCCTGGATGTCCCCCACCACGTCGTTCGTCCAGAAATTGCGGACGGCGGCATTGAGCGAGGGGGAGGAGTAGTTGTTGGACCAACGCCCGGGCAACGTCTTGATCGGCAACCCGTTGGTGCAAACAGCCCAAGGCGGAGCCCCCTCACCTCGAAAGCCGGTGCTGTAGACGTCCTGGTGCATGTCCAAGAGGGTGTACACGTGGTAGCGACCCAACTGGTCGACCGTCTCTCGCACCCTCGACAGGTAGCGGTCGGCGACCCCCTGATTCCACTGGTGGGGATCACTCGGGTTCCCGTGCGCGCAAATGGCGGGATTGTTCGCTTTGAGCGTGCCCGGCTCGATCCCGGCCCAGATGATCCCCAGGCGAACGACGTTGAATCCGAGACCAGCGATGGCGGCGGCATCCTTGCGGGTGAAGTTCCACGGCTTGCCCGGATCGATGAACAGCTCGTAGGGGGGCCGCTTGTACACGGCGTTGACCCCGTGGAGGATGACCACTCGGCCGTATTGATCGTTGATGAATCCCCCCTGGAGGCTGGACAAGACCCCGTGGACGAACGGGCTCGTCGCCGTGAGGCCGGGCGCAGACGAACCTGACGAGCCTGACGTACCTGACGTTCCCTTCGCTGCTCCGCCTGCTCCGCCTGCTCCCCCTGCTGCGTCGGCTGCGTCGGCTGCTCCTCCTGCGCCTGCTGGCAACCAGAGGAATGCCGAGGCGACGACGGCTGCCACTGCAAGGCCCGAGATCAATCCGATTCTGAGTGCCCGCTGCATCGCGGTACGGTACCAGCGGCAACACCGTTGCCGACGTGGGCGGTCCGGGCGTTAGTCGGGTCGCTCTTCGTGCTCGCTCAGGTAGTCCTCACGGCGAATCACCAGGGGCGTGAGCTTCCTCGGGGTCTTGTCAATGCCCTCGCCACGAGAGCCGAAGGCTTGCACCAGAGAGTCGAACCTCACGGCGAACAGCGCCAGGTTCCATCCCGACTCCCCCATGTCCAACAGCAACCCCGCCGGATACTGCCCTGCACCGATCGTGGCCGATATCCACCATGGGGTCTGGAAGACCCCCGAAGACCTGATGTCCTTCAGGCTCCACGTCGAAGAAGTGGGGAACAAGGCGCTGCCTTCTCTGGGCTTGCCCCGACGATCGGTCTTCTGAATCCTGAACTCCGTGAGCCCGAATGTCATCACGGCGTACTTGTCGAACCTCGTCCCGTAGAGATTGACGTCAAAGGCAAGACGCCCGATGCCGTAGAAGCGCATCACCAGAACGTGGAACGCTTCTGCTCCCGCGTCTCGGGGCTCGTGGACCACGGCGGGCATCTTCGCAGAAACTCCGGACTGCCCGGGGATGTCGGCGCCCGATTATGATCCGGCTCGCGGTGGGGACGAGTTCTGTCTGTCGCTCGTCGTCGAGCGACACCGGCCTGATGGGCTGTGGGGAAGGAGCGAGGACGTGTCGGAGAACTTGCGGGTTCTGGGAAAGTACAGCGCCGCCATGGAGTCCGGTGACAGTGACGCGGTGTACGAGTTCTTCTCCGAGGACTTCCACAGTCACGTGACCGAGCGCGTGAGTCCGGAGCGGGTCGGCACCGACCTCCGGGGCGATGAACAGCAGTGGTGGCAACAAGCGCGATCGGCTTTCCCGGACATGACGTTCACCGTCGACCTGCTCGTCGAGTCGGGCGACCTGGTGGTTTCGAATTGGACGGTCAAAGGAACCCACTCCGGGACGCCCTTTTACGACGTGCCGGCCTCCGGGGAGCCTGTGACGATCAACGGCACCGCGATCCTGAGGATCCAAGACGGGCAGATCGTGGAGCACTGGGGTGGCCCGCACTGCCAGAAGGCCCACGGCTTGATTCTCTGAGGTCGGCTTGCGTCGACGACCTTTGCCCAGGTCCGAACGACTGCTTGTCAGCTCCCCGGCAGCCCGTTCGATCGGGCCACGGCACCGAACCACGATGCGCTGGGCTTCGGATGGCGGGCGAAGGTCTCCGGATCGACGCGGTGCAGCCCGAACTTCGGCCGATAACCGAGACTCCACTCGAAGTTGTCGAGCAGGCTCCACACGAAGTACCCGCGTATGTCCACACCATCGTCGAGACAGCGCCGTACCCCTCGCAAAGCCTCGGTCAGATAGGCGATTCGCTGGGCGTCGTCGTCGGTGGCGATCCCGTTCTCGGTGACGAGCACCGGGAGGCCGGTCACGGCCGCCGCACGCCGGGCACAGTGCTCGACCGCCTGCGGCCAGTACTCGTAACCCATCTGGGTGGTGGGCACCTCAGGATCGTTGGGGGCCTGGCCTTCAGGTCCGAAGTGCATGCGCGAGTAGCACTGGACCCCGACGAAGTCATCGCCTTCGGTGGCCCGCAAGAACCTGTCCTCCAGGATCTCCAGAGCAGCCTCGCGTACGTCCTCCCCGCCCGGCTCGGCCACGAGCTCGTCCATGGAAAGAGTCAACCCCACCGGGACGTCTCCGGGGCCAGACCGCAGCGCCGAGACGGCCAGACGGTGCGCCCGCACCATGGACTCGTTGACGGCGAGGTGACGGCCGAGATCCCCCTTGACCCCGGGTGGAGAGCTCCCGACGGTGTACCCCATGACCCCGATGACGTTGAGCTCGTTGATCGTGCACGCCCAACCGATGAGGTCGCCGAGATGAGCGACGGACCGGGACACGAAGCGGGCAAAGGTGTCGGGTGCGTCGGCCGCCTCCCATCCGCCACGCACGCTGAGCCATGTGGGCGTCGTGAAGTGGTGGAAGGTCACCACCGGCGTGATGCCCCGATCGTGGCACGCCGCACAGATGCGTCGGTAATGGTCCAACGCAGCTATCGAGAACTCCCCTTCTGCAGGCTCGATCCGGCTCCACTCGAGCGAGAACCGATACGCCCCGAGGCCCATCACGGAGACGAGCGCCACGTCCTCGGGCCAACGATGCAGCGAGTCGCACGCATCTCCGCTGGGCTCGGCGCAGCCCGAGCCGGGGTCGTGTTCCCAAGCCCACCAGTCGTTGTTGAAATTGCCACCCTCGATCTGGTGGGCGGCCGTTGCCGTGCCCCAGAGGAAGCCGTCGGGGAACTTCGCATCAGGTGTCGCCGAGTCGGGCTGGTGCACCACCGAACCGTATCGCTCTGTGCGTGCTGACCGGCTACCGGGGCCGGTATGCCCCGCCGGACCGGCGACCGCTCCCGCCCCATGTCGGCCAGACGGCAGAGGGTTACCCTCCCGGCAGGTCGCTGGTTCCACCACTTCGTGAAGACGGCGGAAAGGGGGCCGATGATGCGAAAGCGTGCATTTGCATTGGCGGTTCCGCTGCTCCTGGTAGCAGTCTTGTATGTCATCTGGCCCGCACCTGCAGCCGCCGCGAGCTGTGTGCCCGGTCCCGGTGCCCAGTTGCAAAGCTGCGGTCTTGCCGGTGCCGACCTGGCCGACGCCGACCTGGCCGGGGCCAACTTCGCACTCGCCAACCTGACTGGCGCCAACCTGACCGGGGCCAACCTGTCGTTTGCGGAGCTTCCCCTGGTCACGCCAATGCGACGGACGCCAAGTTCAGGGGAGCGACGTGGGGTAACACCACATGTCCCGACGGCAAGAACAGCAAACGAACGGGGGACGTGTAAGCACGACCTGTAGGCACGGGCTGGTGAGGTCGGTCGCCTGTCGACCCGACCGTGACAGTACGCACGTCGATCATCGAGGCATCGCCCGAGGTCGCCGTCATCGGCCCGCGGGTGACCGCTTCCCGGGCGTCGTACTATTGGAGGCGTGAAGGGAGACCGGGTCGAGGTGGTCGTCGACGTGGGCGACGGCGTCCAGCGCTTCGACATCCGCGCCACGCGGGCCGGTCGCCGCGTCGAGATCCTCAACTCGCGGGGCTCGGTGGAAGTCACCGAGGTGACCCGGTCGGGACGTGCCGTGCGGACGGCACGCTTCATGGCGGCCCGGGTCGTGGCCGTGGTCGAACATCCCGCCGAGGACGCCGGGCCCTGAAGGGAACCGCTCCGGACTCGGTGCGGGCGGTGCTCTTGGACCTCGATGACACCCTCATCGAGGAAGAGGGCCATGCCCGGGCCCAGCTGCGGAGCACGGCCGACCTGGTCGAGGGGATCGACCGGGAGGCATGGGACCAGGTGGTCATCGACTCGGCGCGTTCGCTGTGGCACGCCTCCCGGTACGCCCCGGACTTCGCCCAACTCGGCTTTGCGTCCTGGGAGGGCCTGTGGGCCACCTTCGAAGGGGTGCACCCGCGCCTGGAGGGGTTGGCGTCCTGGGCACAGGCGTACCGTGCCGAGACCTGGCGGTCCGCATTGCGGGCCGTGGGACAGGACGCGTCGGCCGGTGACGTCCTGTCCGAGCGCTACATCGAGGGTCAGCGATCGGGACACCCTGTGCTCCCCGGAGCGGTCGAGCTCGTGGCGCGACTCTCGGCGGCGGTACCGGTGGCGCTCGTGACCAACGGGCCACCGGACATCCAGTGGCTCAAGATCGAGCAGGCGGGAATCGGCTCCCATCTCTCGGCTGTGGTCATCTCGGGCGAGACCGGAGTCGGGAAGCCTGATCCCGCATCCTTCGGCCGGGCGCTCGAGCTCCTCGACGTGTCACCCGAGCACGCCGTGATGGTGGGTGACAGTTGGGAACGTGACGTGACCGGAGCCCTGGCGGTGGGGATGCGCGCCGTGTGGATCAGCCACGGCCGACCGGTCCCGAGCTCCCATCCGCGCCTGTCGGTGGCCAACGGCCCCCGAGACGTGACTCTGCCCTGAACCAACGTGGACGGCACCGGGCTTCCCACGACGACGCTCGGGCGCTCCGGCCTCGAGGTCACCCGGATGGGCTTGGGGCTCGCCGCGCTGGGGCGGCCCGCGTACATCACCTTGGGGCGCGACATCGACCTCGGAGCCGACCGCGATCGGTCCACCATGCAACAGCGGTGTCACCACATGCTCGACGCCGCGTATTCGGCGGGCGTCCGCTACGTGGACACGGCGCGTTCGTACGGAAGGGCCGAGGAGTTCCTGGCATCGTGGTTGCGGGCACGGCAATTGGGGCCCGGTGCCCTCACCATCGGCTCGAAATGGGGATACCGCTACACCGGTGCGTGGAACATGCATGCGGCTCTCCACGAGACCAAGGACCTCTCCCTGGCCATGTTCCGCGACCAGTTGCCCTGGACCATGGGGCTCCTGGGTCGTCATCTCGCTCTCTACCAGGTGCACTCCGCCACTCTCGAGAGCGGTGTCCTCGATGACGAGGCGGTGCTGCACGCCCTCGCCGAGCTCGGTGACGGCGGTGTCGCGGTGGGGTTGACGGTAAGTGGGCCCCGCCAGGCCGACGTCGTCCGCCATGCTCTGGAGGTGGAGGTCGAGGGAGTGAACCCCTTCTCGACGGTGCAGGCCACGTGGAACGTACTCGAGTCGTCGGTCGGCCCCGCACTGCAGGAGGCCCATACCCGAGGCTGGGGCGTCCTGGTGAAGGAAGTGCTGGCCAACGGGCGGCTCACGGGCCGCGGCGATCACCGTTCGGAGGGCGCCTTGGAGGACGTGGCGACCCGGCGCGGTGCCTCGGTGGACCAGGTCGCCGTGGCTGCCGCCCTGAGCCAACCCTGGGCGGACGTGGTCCTGTCCGGCGCCGTGACCCCCTCGCAGCTGGAGTCGAACCTGGCCGCACTCGACCTGCTGCTGACGCAAGAGGAAGGGGAGGAGCTCGCGTCTCTCACCGAGGACCCTCCCAGCTATTGGGACCGGAGAGGCGCACTCCCCTGGCAGTGACGCTCAGATGTTGACGCGCAGGCTCAGTTCGTCGAGTCGCCGTCCCATGGCGTCGGGAGTCATCCCGAAGAGACACGCGATGGCCCGCACGTCGCTCGACCGGATCGTGATCAGCTGTCCGTTGAAGTCCTGACGCTGGACCTGGATCATGCTCACGAACCGCCGGATCAGGTCGCGTTCGGGACCACTGACATCGCGTAACCGGGTGAGGTCGATGGTCACGGTGTCGCTGTTCTGCCACGGTTGCGCGGCCAGGCGTTCCGGGGTCTCCCCGCCCTGCGCTTCGGCATCCTTCGACATCCACCAGCGCGTGGCGTCGCTCTCGTTCGGCAACAACTGGTCGACGCTGACGCCGTAGAGCTTGGCCAACCGTTGCAATCTCGACACCGATACCGCTCGCTCGCCCCGTTCATAGGCCCCTAGGACCGAAGCCTTGAACTCGTGGTTCGAGGCGGCCTCGACGGCCTGCAGGGAGAGCCCGAGCTGGTTGCGCACGACGCGCAGCCGGGCGCCCACGGCCCGGATGTATGACTGTGCCGCCTGGCTGAACTCTTCGTCGGCTGATGTCACCGTCTCGTCAGCCATCAACCGTGGTCCCCACTCTCGGCAATGACGAGCCCCCGATCCGCATTCGGCTGCCCGGTTGTACGCATCCTACGAAGTGCCG
>Ga0116217_10001879_pt1 | contig 19790 bp, 15 predicted proteins | sample Sb_taG_6_FD_89697 | JGI IMG/M metagenome (GOLD analysis project Ga0116217, IMG submission 89697) | Peat soil microbial communities from Weissenstadt, Germany - Sb_50d_4_PS metaG | ecosystem: Environmental > Terrestrial > Soil > Wetlands > Peat | place: Germany: Weissenstadt | collected 2010-09-21 | reverse complement strand
GCGTGGCCGTGGTGCGCAGGCTCGGCGCCAGCGCTTCGAGCTCGCGCCAAGCCGGACAGTCAGTGCCAGAGCGATTAACGATCGTCATCAGCAATGCTCCGCATAGCGGCAGGGGGACGGCAATTCTAGCGACAAAGACGCCATTGCGAACCGGTTCGAGGGGTTAGTCCACCACGCGTGCCGCCACAACATCGCTCAATTCGATCGTTCCAGTGACCGCGGGCACCGGCTTGAGCGTGCTCCAAACGCAGCGTCCGCCGCTGCACTTCGTCAGCAGCGCCAGCAGTTCGGCATGGGCGGCGCACTCAGCGGCGCTGGCGTGAATGACCACCAGCGGCTCGGCTGGCCGCGCCATGGGCGCGAGCTCAGCGGTGCTCGCCGCCGCATGCTCGCGGGCCGACTCACCGAGCGCCAGCAGGCTTTGCCCACCGCTCATCGCCAGATAAACGTCGGCGAGGATGCGTGCGTCGAGCAATGCGCCGTGCAGCTCACGGTGCGAATTGTCGACGCCGTAACGCTTGCACAAGGCATCCAGGCTGTTGCGCTGGCCCGGGTGGCGCTCGCGCGCCAGCGCGAGCGTATCGAGCACGCGACAGAGCTTGGCGATCAGCACCGGCGAGGGCAGCGCGAGCAGCGCGAATTCGCGCTCCAGGAATGCGACATCGAAGCCCGCGTTGTGGATGATCAGCTCGCTGCCTTCGATGAACTGCAGCAGCTCGCTCGCGATGTCGGCGAATCTGGGCGCCTGCGCGAGTCGCGCGCGCGTCAGACCGTGCACCGCATGTGCGCCCTGCTCGATATCACGCTCTGGGTTGAGGTAGCGGTGAAAATGGCGGCCGGTCGCACGCCGATTGAGCAGCTCCACGCAGCCGATCTCGATGATGCGATGCCCGAGCTCGACTTCCAGCCCGGTGGTTTCGGTATCGAGAACGACCTGTCGCATGTCCAGTCGCTTCGCTGTCAGATAGGCGAGTCTACTGCAAGCAGCGCATCGATGGCCGCATTGGCCAGGGCGTCGACGCGCTCGTTGCCCGCAACGCCGGAGTGTCCGCGGACCCAGTGCCATTCGATTCGATGCCGGCCCGCCTCGCGCTCGAGCAGCTCCCACAGGTCCTGGTTCTTGACCGGCTTCTTGTCGGCAGTCTTCCAACCGCGCGCTTTCCACTGCGGCAGCCATTCGAGCAGGCCGCGGCGTACGTACTGCGAATCAGTGTAGAGCCGCGCCTCGACTGGACGCTTGAGCGCCTGCAATGCCCCGATCACGGCCTGCAGCTCCATACGATTGTTGGTAGTCGGATTCTCAGCCCCGCAAATCTCTTTTTCCCGTCTGCCCATCGACAGCAGTGCCGCCCAGCCGCCCGGTCCCGGATTGCCGCGGCAGGCGCCGTCGGTGTAGATCTCGACCAGCTCGCTCACATGCTCGGCTCCGCCAGGCCGCCGAGCAGCGCCGGGCGTTCGCGCAGCCGGGGGCGGATGGGTGTGAGCGTATAGACGCGCTTGCGGGCCTTGATGACATAAGCGGCCGACGGCCATGGATAGCACCAGCCACGATGCAGCATCCGCGCTACAGTGGCCTCGAGCTCGGCGGTAGGTCGCCGCGGCAGGTGGTACAGGTAGGGCTTCAGACTCACGATCTCGTAGCTCAGCAGCCCCAGCCAGTCACGCACCCGGCCACTGGCGAGCCGGCGTCGCAGCCCGGGCGGATAGCCGCCGGGCGCGGCCGCCGAGCGCAGACCCCAGAAGCTCGCGGGCCGGAACCCGAGGACGATGAGCTGCCCCTCTGCGGCCAGAACCCGATCCGCCTCCCGCAGCACCGCGTAGGGGTCGGGAGCATATTCGAGCGTGTGCGGCAACAGCACGGCATCCACCGCGCCGCTGCTGATCGGCAGATGCGCCAGATTGGCCACCAGGTCTCCCGCGCCCACACTGGGGTGGGCCCCGGCCACCACGCTTTGGCGCCGGATTCGACTCTGCGCCAGCAGTTCCCGTCCCGAGCCCCAGGCGCCGAGCTGCAGCAATTCCTGACCGAAAACATCGTCAAAGGTCGTGGCCAGTAAGCGCGCTTCCGCAGCGATGAGCGCGCCCCCCAGCGGATCGCTCTGCCATTGCTGCAAAACACAAGGAAATTCCGCCATGCTCAGACTGTGAGTTGGTACTGCCGAAAACTAGCAATTTTGTGAACTTACGGGTTAAATTCCGCTGGCCTGGCGCTGCGGCTATGGCATACCGTAACATGTTCCTCGATCCGCTACGGAGAGCCCACCGTTGAGCCCAGCGAAGCTGACCCGACTGCCGAGGCAATTCGTACTCTGGACCCTGGTGCTGGTGGCAGGCTGTGCGCACCAGCCTAAGCCCGACCAACCCGCACCCGCAACCGCCGTTCCTCCGAGCCCGCCCGCTGCAGAGGCTGCGCCGAGCATCGCGGCAGTGGCCGTGACCGCGCAGTCCGCTGCGGCAGATGCCACCGCGCTCTCGAGCGAGTTCAGCACGGCCACGGATGCGCTCGCCGCGCCGATGGACACGGCGATGGCGAATCTGGATGCCGAAGCTTTGCCCGGGCCTCCGGCCGATAGTGTCGTGATCCTCAAGCAGGCCGATCTCTGGGAGCGCCTGCGCGGCGGCTTCCAGCTCGACGATGTCGATGAAGCGGCAGTCGCCGCGCAGCTGAACTGGTTCGCCAACCACCCCGACTTTCTCGAGCGTACGTTCGGCCGCGCGGAGCTGTGGCTCTATTACATCGTCGGCCAGCTCGAGCAGCGCGACATGCCGCGCGAGCTCGCCTTGCTGCCGGTCATCGAGAGCGCCTTCGAGCCCTACGCTTATTCCAGAGCGCGCGCCTCCGGGCTCTGGCAGTTCATCTCGGACACGGGCCGCCGTTTCGGCCTGAAGCAGGACTGGTGGTATGACGGCCGGCGCGATCCGATCGAAGCCACCCGGGCCGCGCTCGATTATCTGCAGGCCCTGCACGATGAGTTCAACGGCGACTGGCTGCTCGCGATCGCCGCCTACAATTGCGGGGAGCTCGCCGTCAGCCGCGCGATCGAGCGCAATCAGCGCGCCGGCAAGCCGACGGATTTCTGGCATCTGAAGCTGCCGGCCGAGACGCGTGCCTACGTACCGGAGCTGCTGGCGATGCGCCGCCTGGTCGCCAATCCCGCACGCTATGGCCTGGAATTCAGCCGCATCGTCAACGAGCCGTACTTCGTACCGATCTCGACCGGCGGACAGATCGACCTGCAAGTCGTGGCGAACATCGCCGGCATCAGCACCGAGGACCTGTACACGCTCAATCCGGCGTTCCATCGCTGGGCTACCGATCCGACCGGCCCGCACCGACTGCTGGTGCCGGCCGACTCCGCCGAGGGCCTCGAGCAGACGCTGGCGCAATTGACCCCTGAGCAGCGCATGCGCATCGAGCACTACAGCGTGCAGCGCGGCGATACGGTCGCATCGATCGCGCGCCGATTTGCCACCAAGCCGGAGGTCATTCGCGAGCTCAACGAGCTCGGCTTGAGCGACCCGCTCGTGATCGAAACCGCCCTGCGTGTCCCCTCCAGCAACATCGTATTGCCGGAAAAGGCCGCCCGCGCCGCGATGCTGTTCGATTCCCCGGTGCGACTGCGGCGCCACCGCGGTGTTCGCCCGGATATCCGCGTCGTGCGGCGTGGCGACACCCTCTATGGCATCGCCCAGCGCCTCGGTACCGATGTGCAGACCCTGGCGGCGGCCAATGGCCTGCGGCCCGGCGACCGGCTGCACGCGGGCCAGAAGCTTCGAGTCGCCTCGAGCACGCCGGTCGCGTATTCGAGCTCAGCGGCTGGCAAATCGGCCTACCGCGCCAGCGCCTCGGCGCAGACGGTGGCATCGAGCGACAGCGCTCGCCGCGTTCTGTATCGGGTGCGTCGCGGCGACACGCTCTACAGCATTGCCCGATTGCTGCAGGTCACGGTCATCGACCTGGTTGGGTGGAACCGCATGTCGGGCGACCACAGCATCAAGCCTGGACAGACGCTGATCGCCTTCGTCCGATCACGCACCTGAGCGCCGTGGGCATCCTTGCGGGCAAGCGAGCGCTGATCGTCGGCGTCGCCACCGAGCGATCGATCGCCTGGGGCATTGCCGAGGCCATGCACGCCCAGGGCGCCGAGCTCGCTTTCTCCTACGCCAACGACAAGTTCCGGGAGCGGGTCGAGCCGCTCGCCACCTCGATCGGCTCGAAGCTGCTGATGCCGCTCGACGTGCAGTTCGACGATCAGATCGACGCAGCCTTCGAGCTGCTGCGACGCGAATGGGGCGCGCTCGATATCCTTGTGCACGCCGTAGCCTATGCGCCGCGCGAAGCCCTGAGCGGCAGCTTTTCCGCCAATACATCGCGCGAAGCCTTTCGCATCGCTCACGATGTATCGAGCTACAGCTTCACGGCGCTGGCCAGGGGCGCGGCCGCGCTCATGAGTGGCCGCGCCGGCGCGTTGTTGACGATGTCCTATCTCGGCGCGATGCGCTCACTGCCGAGCTACAACGTCATGGGTCTTGCCAAGGCGAGCCTCGAGGCCAATGTGCGATTCCTCGCCGCTGACCTGGGACCGCGCAACATTCGCGTCAATGCCATCTCGGCCGGGCCCATCAAGACACTGGCGGCCGCAGGCATCGGTGGATTTCGCAAAATGCTCGGCTACGTGGCGCGGGTGGCGCCGTTGCGACGCAATGTCACGACGCAGGATGTCGGCAATGCGGCGGCCTTCCTCTGTTCGGATATGGCCGCCGGTATCACCGGCGAGATTCTCTATGTCGACAACGGCTACAGCACGGTCGGCATGAGCTTCGAGGATGACGCCGGCGAGTAGCGCGCTCACGGCTACTGGAAGATGTTGGGGTTGCGCTTGACGCTGGCGCGATTCTGCAGCTCGAGCAGATAAGCGTTAAGGTCGCCCTCGCGATCACGGTTCTTGTACTGCATGGCCAGCTGCTCGTCGTTCTTCGGGTTGGCGCCGGCGGCGCCGGCGCGTACCGCGTTAATCATCAGCAGTGCCGCACCGCCATTATCAAGCGCCAACGCGCGATATTCCGGCTTAGCTGTAGGATGCGGCGCGACGAAGGCCGCTTCTCGCACCTGCGCCGGCAGCTGCGGATCGTCTCGGCTGACGAATGCGGCGGTCGCGGCCGTCATACCGAGACCTTTGACCACCGCGTCGAAATCGGCGCCGCCATCGAGCTGCTTGACGGCCTGATCAGCGGCTGATTTGGCCGCATTGGTGCTGGTCGTCTTGCGCACCGCCGCGATCACCTCATCGCGCACGTTCGCGAGCGGCTGGGGCGTCGGCGCGTGATGCTCGAGGTCCTTGAAGATCACGAGCCTGTCCTCGCCAAGTGCCACGGGTCCGCCGATACGATTGCCCGCGAGCGCCTCTTCGCTAAACACTGCCTGCGCCAGTTCCGGCTTGCCGCCGAGCGGCGCAGCGCCGGCGCGCGTGAACTCCTGGATCTCGCCGAGCTGCAGACCGAACTCGCTCGCGAGCGTCGGCAGATCGCTGGTCGAGCCCTGTTCGAGCTTCTGCTGCAGTTGCTCTTCGCGATCGCCGAATATTTCCGCTGCCTGGGCGCGACGGTATTCCGCCTCGATCTTGGCGCGGCCATCACTCAGCGACAGCACGTGCGCCGGTCGAATTTCATCGACCCTGATGATGTGATAGCCGTACTGCGTCTTGACCGGATCGCTGATCTGTCCGGGTTGCATTTGGAACAGGGCATCGGCAAACGGGGCCACGTAAGCATTCTGCTCGGCCCAGCCGAGATCCCCGCCCTGCGCCGCCGACCCTGGATCGGCCGAATACTTGCGCGCGAGTTCGCCGAAGTCCTTCCCGGCCTTGAGCTGCGCGAGCACCTGCTGCGCCTTGGCCAACGAGGCCGCATCCGACTTGGGGTCCTTGGCATCGTCGATCGATATCAGGATATGGTGCGCGTGGCGCTTTTCTTTCTCGGAGTAGCGGCTCTTGTTCTGCTCGTAGTAGGCCTGCAGATCCTCGTCCTTGACATTGACCTGCGCGCCGACCGCATCGAGCGAGAGCTGCGCATATTGCAGCCGCACCGACTCGGGGCTCATGTAGTCGCCGGGATGCGCTTCGTACCAGGCTTTGATCTGCGCATCGTCGATCTTGGCGGCGGCATAGCGCTCGACAGGCAGCAGCGCGAAGCGGATTTCACGTTGCTCGTTCTCGAGCGCATAGACGCGGTTAAGCTCCGCGCCCGTCAGGAAATCCGATAGCTGAATGCCCTCGGTCAGCTGCGAGATCTGCAGCGACTGGCGGCGCTCGGCCTCAAAGGCTTCGGGCGTCATTCCAACCTGCGCCAGCATGGTTCTGGCGGCCTGGGGACTGAACTTGCCGTCGACTTGAAACGCCCGCTCGCTCTGCCAGGCGGCAAGCAACTGCTCCTTGCTGGCGCGATAGCCCGACGCCTGTGCGCGCTGGCGCAGCGCGGTCTGACGGATGTATTCATCGATGAGCTGCTGCTGCAGGGCCCGGGTCTGCGTCGGACTCAAGGCAGCGCCTTTGAGCGCCTGCGCGTACTGCGCCTGGCGCTCCTGCCAGGCCCGGTTGAGCGCTTCGGTGCCGATGCGCTCGCCGTTGATCTTCAAGGCGTAATCCTGCGGCGCGAAACTGATATTGACGATGCCGTAGGCGCCCCATGCCGCGAAGATCAGCGCCAGCAGACCCAGCAGCAGGGTGGCCAGCCAGCGCTGGTTCTTCAGTTTGTCGCTAATATTCTGCAGCATGTGGGTAAATGGCGGAGCGGACGGGACTCGAACCCGCGACCCCCGGCGTGACAGGCCGGTATTCTAACCAGCTGAACTACCGCTCCGTTTGAGGCTTACGTCCCAACCGGGACTACCATGGCTTGAGGTTCAACAGCACTCAGTAGCAAGGGTTTCGATCGGCGTGCAATGCAAACAAATAGTATACGGGCTGGCAGCAGGGCTTGCCACCGGCGGGAGGCTGGTGGGTGCTGAGGGACTCGAACCCCCGACATTCGCCGTGTAAAGGCGACGCTCTACCAACTGAGCTAAGCACCCGGCCGGTGTTCAGTGCGCCTGCACCTGCTTGCTGCCACGCGCCTTGGAGCGCCGCCCGGGCTTGGCCGCTGGCGGCTCTTCGGCCGGCGTCTCGGGCCTGGGCACCGGTTGGCGCGTCAGCGCGATTTGCAGCACCTCGTCGATCCACCGCACCGGACGGATTTCAAGCTTGCCCTTGACGTTGTCCGGGATCTCCACGAGGTCCTTGCGGTTTTCCTCCGGAATTAGCACCAGATCGATGCCGCCGCGCTGCGCCGCTAACAGCTTCTCCTTGAGTCCGCCAATCGGCAGCACCTCGCCGCGCAGCGTAATCTCACCGGTCATCGCCACGTCGGATCGCACCGGAATGCGCGTGAGTGCGGACACCAGCGCCGTGCACATGCCGATACCCGCACTGGGGCCGTCCTTCGGGGTCGCGCCCTCAGGCATATGCAGGTGCACGTCGTGCTTCTGATAGAAATCCGCATCCAGCCCGAGCACAGCAGCACGGCTGCGTACCACCGACATCGCGGCCTGAATCGACTCCTGCATGACCTCGCCGAGTTGTCCGGTATGCAGCAGCTTGCCCTTTCCGGGCACCACCGCAGCTTCGATCGTCAGCAGCTCGCCGCCGACCTCGGTCCAGGCGAGCCCCGTGACCTGCCCGACGCGATCGAGCTCCTCGGCCTTGCCATAACGGAAACGCCGCACGCCGAGGTACTTGTCGAGATTGCGCGGCGTGATTGCCACGCTGGCGGCACTCTTGCCGGCCTTGTCGAGCAGCAGCTGCTTGACGGCTTTGCGGCTGATCTTGGCAATTTCCCGTTCCAGATTGCGCACGCCGGCCTCGCGCGTGTAGTGACGCACGATGTCCAGGATGGCAGCATCGGATACCTTGAGCTCGCCGTCCCTGAGCCCGTTCTGCTTGATCTGCTTGGGCACCAGATAGCGCCGCGCGATGTTGAGCTTTTCATCCTCGGTGTAGCCCGGCAGCCGGATGACTTCCATGCGATCGAGCAGCGGCGGCGGTATGTTGAGCGAGTTGGCCGTACAGACGAACATCACCTCGGACAGGTCGAAGTCCACTTCCAGGTAGTGATCGTTGAAGGTCGCATTCTGCTCCGGATCGAGCACCTCCAGCAGCGCCGAGGAAGGATCGCCGCGGAAGTCCATGGCCATCTTGTCGACTTCATCGAGCAGGAACAGCGGATTGTGCACGCCGGTCTTGGCGAGGTTCTGCACGATCTTGCCCGGCATCGAGCCAATATAGGTGCGGCGGTGGCCGCGAATTTCGGCCTCATCGCGCACGCCGCCCAGCGACATGCGCACAAACTTGCGATTGGTGGCGCGCGCCATGCTCTGACCCAAAGAGGTCTTGCCGACGCCCGGAGGACCGACGAGGCAGAGAATGGGTCCCTTGATCTTCTCGACCCGCTGCAGCACCGCCAGGTACTCGACGATGCGCTCCTTGACCTTTTCCAGCCCGTAGTGGTCTTCGTCCAGCACCTTCTGCGCATTGGCGATGTTCTTGTGCAGCCGCGTGCGCTTCTTCCACGGCACCTTCACCAGCCAGTCGACGTAGTTGCGCACGACGGTGGCCTCGGCCGACATCGGCGACATCATCTTTAGCTTGTTGATCTCAGCCGTAGCTTTGTCGCGCGCCTCTTTGGACATCCCGGCCTTGGCGATCTTCTGCTCGATCTCGGCGATTTCATTGGTGCCGTCCTCCATCTCGCCGAGCTCTTTCTGGATCGCCTTCATCTGCTCGTTGAGGTAGTACTCGCGCTGGCTCTTTTCCATCTGCGCCTTGACGCGGCCCCGAATGCGCTTCTCGATCTGCAGCACATCCATCTCGCCTTCGATGGCCACCAGCATGTGCTCGAGCCGTTTGCGCACATCGAGGATCTCGAGCACCTTCTGCTTCTCGGCCAGCTTGAGCGACATGTTCGCCGCAACCGTATCGGCGAGCCGTCCCGGCTGTTCGATGCCCGCGAGCGCGGTCAGCACTTCGGGGGGCACCTTCTTGTTGAGTTTGACGTACTGCTCGAACTGCGACACGACCGAACGCACCAGCACATCCATCTCGCGCTCGTCGTATTGATCCGTATCGACTTCGATGGCGATGGTCGCCGAATAGAACTCTCCCGGGTGCAGCTGCTCGACGCGCGCCCGATCGACGCCCTCGACCAGTACCTTCACGGTGCCATCGGGCAGCTTGAGCATCTGCAGGATGCTGGCCACGGTACCGAACCGGTGCAGATCCTCGAGCTTGGGGTCGTCGACATCGGCCTGGCGCTGCGCCACGAGCATGATGCGTTTGTCGGAGCGCATCGCGGCATCGAGTGCGTGAATCGATTTTTCCCGCCCGACGAACAGCGGGATCACCATGTGCGGGTACACCACCACATCGCGCAGCGGCAACACCGGCACGGCAACGGGCACCAGGGCGGAAGTTGAGGTCGGGGTTTGTTCGGTCACGTAGGCCTCGTGTCGCTGGATTGGACGCTCAGGTCAGATTTCGAAACAAATTGGGGCGCGCCGCCATATTTCAATGGCGCCGCGCCCCGCCTGCAACCAGGGCCGAAGCTGTCAATCAGCCGTGCAGCGAACCGCCCGCCCTCCTCGGCTCCTCGATGGCCGCCACGCGGCCCTCATCGGTGCGATACACGATGAAAGGCTTGGTAGTGCCTTCGATCACGCTGTCGTCTATCACTACCTTGGAGACGTTTCGCAACGAAGGCAGATCGTACATGGTATCCAGCAGCACCGTCTCGAGGATGGTACGCAGTCCGCGGGCGCCGGTCTTGCGGTTCATGGCCTTGCGCGACACGGCGCGCAGCGCCTCATCGCGAAATTCGAGCTCGGCACCCTCCATCTCGAACAGCTTCCGGTACTGCTTCGTCAGCGCGTTCTTCGGCTCCGTCAGGATCGACATCAAGGCGCCTTCGTCCAGCTCATCGAGCGTGGCAACGACCGGCAGGCGACCGACGAACTCCGGAATCAGGCCGAACTTGATGAGATCTTCCGGCTCGACGTCGTGAAACAGATCCGAGCCGTGCGGCTTGGAGTCGGCACCCCGCACCTCGGAAGTGAAGCCGATGCCGCTCTTCTGCGTGCGATTGAGAATGACCTTTTCCAGGCCGGCGAACGCGCCACCGCAGATGAACAGGATATTGGACGTATCCACCTGCAGAAACTCCTGCTGCGGATGCTTGCGCCCGCCCTGCGGGGGCACCGAGGCGATCGTGCCTTCGATGAGCTTGAGCAGCGCCTGCTGCACCCCTTCCCCCGAGACGTCGCGCGTAATCGAGGGGTTGTCGGATTTGCGAGAGATTTTGTCGATTTCGTCGATGTAGACGATGCCAGTTTGCGCCTTCTCGACGTCGTAGTCGCACTTCTGCAGCAGCTTTTGAATGATGTTCTCGACATCCTCGCCGACGTAGCCCGCCTCCGTGAGCGTGGTGGCATCGGCGATCGTGAAGGGCACATTGAGCAGTCGCGCCAGAGTCTCCGCCAGCAGCGTCTTGCCGCAGCCGGTCGGTCCGATCAGCAGGATATTGCTCTTGGCGAGCTCAACCTCGTCCTTGGCGCGGGCACTGCCGCGCGTCTGCAGGCGCTTGTAGTGATTGTACACCGCCACCGCCAGCACCTTTTTGGCGCGATCCTGGCCGATGACATAATCATCGAGCACCTTGCGGATTTCGTGCGGCTTGGGCAGCTTGTCCCGGGCCCGGTCGGCCCGATCCTCGAGCTCCTCGCGAATGATGTCATTGCACAGCTCGACGCACTCGTCGCAGACGAACACCGACGGACCGGCAATGAGCTTGCGGACCTCGTGCTGGCTTTTGCCACAGAAGGAGCAGTAGAGCAGCTTGCCGTCATCGGTACGCCCGCGGGAATCATCACTCATTGGCACACACCTCGACGTTCATGCACCTTATATAGCATGGGCCCGACCGCTGAGGCAAAGAAGTGCGTCATCCGCAAGACATTGTTATTTAGCGTTTTTGCGCGCTCGTTCACGTCTTTGCGGGTACCGGCGGGACCTCGCCGCGCTTTTCGAGCACGCGGTCGATCAGGCCATAGGCGATCGCGGCTTGGCCATCCATGAAATTGTCCCGATCGGTATCGGTACGGATTTTGTCGACGCTCTGACCGGTGTGCTTGGCCAGAATGCGGTTGAGCCGATCGCGCGTGCCGAGCATCTCCTTGGCGTGAATTTCCATGTCGGCCGCCTGGCCCTGAAAGCCGCCCAGGGGCTGATGCACCATGATGCGCGAATGGGGCAACGCAAAGCGCTTACCGCCGGCGCCGCCGGTCAGCAGAATCGCTCCCATGCTGGCAGCCTGGCCGATGCAGATGGTGCTCACGTCGGGCTTGATGAACTGCATGGTGTCGTAAATGGCCAGTCCCGCGCTGACCACGCCACCGGGAGAGTTGATGTACAGCGCCACGTCCTTGTCAGGATTCTCTGATTCGAGAAACAGCAGCTGTGCGACCACCACATTGGCCATGTAGTCATCCACCGCCCCGACGATGAAGATGACCCGCTCCTTGAGCAGTCGCGAATAAATATCGTACGAGCGCTCGCCCCGCGAGGTTTGCTCGACGACGATCGGAACTAAATTCAAACCGCGTTCGTTCATAGTTTTAAGTCCTGTTCCAAATGGGTTCTACGATTGTTCAGCTCTTCTGACCGAAGCCGGTCAGCTCGCGGAACGTGGAGGGTTTGTCCACGACTTTGACCTGTGTGAGTGCCCAGTCGAGGGCCTGATCTTCCAGCGCCGAGGACTCGAGCTGCTCCATTGCTTCGCGGCTGGCCAGGTACTGGCGCCGCACCTCCTGCGGATCGGGATAGGCGGCGCTGATCGCCTCGAGCTTCTGTTCGACGCGCTCGCGCTCGACCTTGAAGTTCTGCTGGCGCACGATTTCGCCGATCAGCAGGCCCAGTGCGACGCGTCTGCGCGCACTCGGCTCGAGCGCTTCGTGCGGCGGAGCCTGGGCGGGATCGTGCGTGCCCGCGCGGCGCATGGCCTGCACCTGCAGCTCGCGAATCTGCGCCTCGAGCATGCTCTGCGGTACCTCGAGCGGATTGTTGCGATACAGCGCATCGAATAGCTGCTCGCGCACTCGGCCGCGAGAGGCCTCGGCGAGCTCGCGCTCCATGCTCCTGCGCACCTCGGCGCGCAGCTCGGCAACGCCGCCTTCCTGCACCCCAAAGACACGCGCGAACTCCTCATCGATCTGCGGCAGGCTGCGCTCCTCTATCTTGGTGACCTTGAGGTCAAACTCGGCGGCCTTGCCGGCAACCGAGGCGGCGGCGTAATCGGCGGGAAACTGAGCCGCAATGCGCTTGGCATCGCCGACGCTCATGCCCACCAGCGCCTGCTCGATCTCGGGCAGCACGCGGTGAGCGCCGATCGTGACCGACAACCCCTCGCCCTTGCCGCCGGGAAATACCGCTCCGTCCACGCGGCCCTCGTAGTCGATGGCCAGGCGATCACCGTCCTGCGCCGGACGCTGCATCGGCGTGAATATCGGACGCTGCGCTCGCATGCTCTCGAGCATCGCATCGATGTCCTGCTCGTTGACTTCGGCAGTCGGCCGCTCGACGGCAATGCCCTCGAGCGGATGCAACTTCACTTCGGGCAGAATTTCGAACACCGCCGCGTAGCGCAGTTCGTTGCCCGGGGCCACCGCGATCGGTTCGATGCGCGGCCCGCCCGCGGGCCGAAGTTTCTGCTGACTCACCGCTTCGGCAAAAGTGCTCTGCATCAGATCGTTGACGGCTTCGGCATGCACTTGTGTGCCGAACTGCTGCCGCACCACGGCATAGGGTACTTTGCCGGGCCGAAAGCCTTTGATACGCGCCGTGCGCGCGATGCGCTTGAGGCGCGCATCGACCTCGCCGGCCACACGCTCTCCGGGCACGGCCACTTCGAGCCGCCGCTCCAGACCTTTTGTCGTCGTCACCGAAATCTGCATCGTTTCGCCTGTCATCTTGAATTCTGTGCCGTTCGAGCGGTTTTGGTGCGAAAGGAGAGACTCGAACTCTCACGGGTTGCCCCACTGGCTCCTAAGGCCAGCGCGTCTACCATTCCGCCACTTTCGCGCCCTTGCGCCCGGCGCCGTTGGTGGGCCCGGTAGGATTTGCAATTATACCGAAGATCGGCATCGTCCGATGGCGCCTGGTTCTTAGATTCACAGCCTCGGGCTGGGCCCGCCCCTAGCCGCGGCAGGGCGTCGGGCCCATAATTCTTCGGCTTGCGTACCGCACCGTCAAACCGCACTGTTTGCAGCCGCCGCTGCGACCTCCCATGGCATGCCGCCGTGGCAACCCTCTGTGCCGTACTGCTGCTGAGCTCGAGCGGCTGCAGCGATTTGAATTGGCCCTTCCATCGCGCCAGGCCGTCCGACACCAGCAGCTCGACCGATAGCGAGGACAGCGCGGCCGAGTGCGCCGATATTCAGGGGCAAATCAGGCATAACGAGGAATCGCGGCGCGAGGCTCCCGCCAGCAGCGTCAATCCCGATATCGTCGATGCGGCACAAGCCAAGGCGGATAAACGCATCGATGATCTGCGCCAGCGCTACGTTTCGCTGGACTGCCCGGGCGATGCCTCACCGCGTCCCGCTCGTGTGCCGCCGCTACAGCCCGCACCCGGCGCGATCAATCGATGAGCCGTGCGTTCGTGCGCGAGGACGATACGGCCGCGGGCCCGACGCTGCCTGAGCGGCCCATCAGCCCGCATCCGAATTTCGTCACCCCGGCCGGAGAGCAGCTGATCGACCAGCGTCTCAACGAACTGCAGAGCGCGCGACTGCTGGCACGCGAACGCGGCGAGACCGAGGCACTTGCCGGCTTGGAACGCGAGTTGCGCTATTGGCGCGCACGCCGGGCCAGCGCCCGCGTAATCGCGCCAACGGCCCGGCCGCAGACCGTGCGCTTTGGTGTCACGGTAGCGCTGCGATTCGATGATGGCGCACAACGGCGGTTCCAGCTCGTCGGCGAAGATGAAGCCGATCCAGCACAGGGTCTGGTCAGCTGGACATCCCCGGTGGGCAATGCCCTCATCGGCCGCGTCCCTGGCGATGCCGTGACCGTGCTGGGCCGGAAAGCGGTCATCGAGTCACTGCACGCCTGAACGGCGGGCGGCGCACCCAGGGGGCACTGCAAGCCGCTAGGCCGCCTTAAAAGCGTCCTTGACCGTGTACACGATCCCGGCCTCCTTGCACTCGTAGCCCGGCAACCCTGAGATCGCTTGGCGAAACGCCTCGCTGCGAAGAATCGACAGCACGCGCTTCATCGATTCCTGTTCCAGGAATTCCTTGCGACAGACAAAGAAATAGTCTTCGGTCACCAGCCGCACAAAATCGAGATCGAATTGCCGCGCGGCGGCCTCGACGCCGAAACTCGCATCCGCCATATCGCTCGCCACGTAGGCTGCGACCGCGGCATGCGTGAACTCGACCTGCCCGTAGCTGTTGATCTGTGTGCCATCGAGCCCCTGCTGCGCCAGCAGCTGATCGAACAGCCGGCGAGTCCCGGAGTCGGGATCGCGGTTGACGAATCTCACTGAGCTCTCGAGCAGTCGTTCGAGCGAGGTAATGCCGAGCGGATTGCCCCGTTTGACGATCAGTCCCATCTCCCGCGTTACGAAACCAATCACCCGATGAATGCTCGGGATCAACCAAGCTCTGCTCTCGGCGATGCTGCTCTCGCGCAACTCTCCTTGCGGCAGGTGCAGGCCCGCCAGGTCGCATGCGCCGTGCGCCAGCGAGGCCAGCGAGTACTGATTGCTGACGTAGCGCAGATCCACCTCGATATCGACCTCGCGGCTCAGCAGCTCCCGAAGTTTCGAAACCGCGAACCCATGGCTGGCATGCATGCGGATCGTCGAGGACGCGTGCGGCAGAAATTGGCTGATCTCGGTTTCGAGCTCCTGCGCGAGATTCTGCAGCAGCGGCCCCAGACGCGCGTGCAGGCGCTGGCCGGCCCAGACCAGCTTGCCGCCAAAGGGCGTCAGGCTCGTGCCGCGTCCCTGCTTGCGTTCGACCAGCGGCGCGCCAAAGAAATTCGACCATTTTTCGATGAGATTCCACGCGTGCCGATATGACACGCCGGCGCGCGCCGCGGCGCGCGTGATCTTGCCGGTGAGACGGATTTCGTTGAGCAAATCGATCATCACGTGGATGGGCTGCAGCTGCTCGTCGCGCTTGAAGCGCCAGACAGGGTCGATTTCGATGCGGATCATCGCTGCCTTCAATTCAGGGGCGACTGCCCCTACATATGCAACTTGATACATAATAATCGAATTCAGCGCCGGTAGCCACCCAACCGCTTTGAGCGATCTCAATAGGTGTGAGACCTCATATTTCCATGGAGTTAAAGCCGGCGCATAGTTGTGCCCAGTTGCTCACTCGCGGGTTTACATATGAATTCTGTTGCAATAGATGAGCTAGATTCGATCGACGTCGCATCCGCTCGCCGCGCGCTTCGGCTCAATGCGCGCTGGCGGGGCTCAGCTCAGGCGCCGAGCGTCGCGCCGACGGTGAGGCCTGCCTCGGTGCAGAATTGCGGCGCGGGGATTTTTTTCCCGGTGTCATAGCGGACGCGCATCAACTCGATCTCACCGCCTTGGGCGGCGACGAACAGACTCTGCTCCGTGATCGCCGTGACGGCGCCGATGCTGCCCTTGGACTGCGCAAAGGTGCGCGCGAGGTGCTTGCGGGCATCGAACGCATACAATTTTTTGCCGTTGAAAGTCGTCCATGCGCCGGGAGCCGGATTGCAGCCGCGGATCAGGTTGTAAGTCAGATCGATGTGGTTGTGCCAGTTGATCCCGGCTTCGGCCGAGCGGCACCAGCCGAGATAGCTTGCCTGCGATTCATCCTGCGCGATTGCGGCCGCGTTGCCCGCCAGCACGAGATCGGCTGCTTCCAGCAGCGCTGCGACCCCCATCGGAAACAGCCGATCGAAGTAAATGCTTCCGAGCGTATCGTCCGGGCCGATCGGAGTTTGCTTTTGCAGGATGATCGGCCCTTCGTCCAGGCCGTCGGTCGGCCGAAAGATCGTGAGTCCCGTGCGCTCATCCCCGCGGATGATCGGCCAGTTGATGGAGCTTGGACCGCGATAGCGCGGCAACAGCGACGGGTGGTACTGAATCATGCCGTACTTGGGCACGTTCACAAACGCTTGCGGCACGAACTGCAGCACGTATGCCATGACTGCGAGCTCGACCTGAAGGCCGCGCAGTACTTCGAGCGCCTCCGGTGCCTTGAGCGAGCGCAGCTGATAAACCGGTATGTGCCGCTGCTCGCTCGCCGTTCGTAGCGGATCGACCTTCTCGCCGGGTTTCTCCGGCGCACAGAATACCCCGGCAACCGTATCGCCGCGGCCGACCATGGCCTCGAGCACAGCCTTGCCGAAATCCTGTTGCCCCACTATGGCTACGCGCACACGCTCTCTCCTGAAACACGCCGTTGCCCCCACTGCCCGAGCGTCGGGGTTCGAGCGCCATTCATCTGCTGCAAATACTGCGCACGCTCCGGGCCAGGCAGCGCGCCATCGAGCGCGCCGGGGGCCACGGCCCGCACTCCCGCTAAGGTATCCGAATCCGTGAGCGCGCTACTGAGCATCTCGCGATCTGCACTGTGCGGCTTGGCCGAGACGATACGAAGATAGATCCGGCCGGTCGACTGTTCGGCAAAATTCACCTCGCGAAATCGCTCGATGCAGCGCTGCAGGAACGCGGTATTGTGCTCCGGCGCCAGCCGCGCGCGGTCCGGATAGAGCTGCTCAGCGCAGGTCGCTCCAACGTTGATGTGCCGGAAGCGCTCAATGTTCAGAATGCCGCCCACGTCCAGTACATTGAGCCTGTCGTTGTCGCCGAACGCCACGGTCCGCGGCGGCTCGCCCAGGCGTACGCTGTTGTCCAGGAACTCGAAATGCACCGACTTATCCGCGCGGCGAGCCCAGGTGAAGAACAGGTCCGGAATGCCGGCATACGCCTGGATGCTGTGCGCCAAGGTATCGCCGACTGCTTTATAACGGCCGAACTCGAGCCCGCGATTCCAGGCCCGCTCCACCAGCGATTCCGGCGGCGCAATCAGGAAGAACAGGTACACGGTCTGGCCAAAGCGCGTCAGCAGGTTGCTTCCGGCCTCGTCTGAATTGAGAGCAAAGCTGTCGAATCGGAACCTGTCGATCAGCAGATGCGACATGTCACCGCGCTGGTATTTGCGCGCCATGTAGCGATCGAGCTTCACATCGACGATCTGCAGCTCGTCGGCAGTCATCGGGCCGGCGTACTTGTACGCGGCACCCAGAGTCTGGTAGTCCAGTAGCTGTTTGCGCCAAATATCCGGACTGATGAGCGCAAAATCGCTCCACTTCACACCGATCTCTCCCGCCAGCTGCCGCTGCAGCGGCCGCAAGCTGCTTTTTCCCGCGGCCGAAGGTCCCTTGGTGTTCATGATGACCGGCAGTTCCTGCGGCGGTAACCGATAGTAGCCCTCCACCGACGCCGCACGTTGCAGCAGCGGTTCGAGTAGCTGGCCGATTTGGTCGCTGCCCACTTCATTGCAAGCCAGATCGGTGACCAACGAGGCGATGAGGTTGCGAGATCCCCAGGCGCGGCCATGTCTATTGAACAGCGCCGACATGATGCGGGCCAGCGCCCGATAGGCGGCTCGGTCCAGTTCATCCGCAGCGCTGACGGCCTGACGCTCGTAGGTCGCAATCCGAGCGACTTCCCACGTGTGGTCAGTGGCTGGCGGTGCCGCCTGCACGCGCCGCGTGGTGAAGCGCCTGAACAGGCCGCCCCGGTGCATACGCCCCGTCGAACTGGGCGCCACCCCGACGTACGGCTGCTGCGACAGCGCGCCGTGGATTACTTGCGCCAAGCGCTGTCGCACTCGATCGAACTCCGAGACGATGTCAGCCATTGCCGGCTCGATGTGATGCACGAGCAACTGGCGCGTCATCTGCCTGAAGTTGATGCCGAGGTCCTCGATGCGTGAACCGTCCGCGACCGAAAAGTCGGCGGTGATGCGGATCAGCAGCTCGTGCAGCGCCAGACGCTGCGGACGAAAGGCGACCAACTCGGTCGCAGCAATGCCCGTCAGGTCGTGCAGCTCATCGGCCGCCTGGATGCTCGTCGACACGTATTCGGGCCAGAATATCGTGGCTAGATGACGAAACTCGGCGGGAACCGGTGATTGGATGCCGGGATTCCACGGACCGGCATCGTCACTGGGTGTCAATTGCGCGACTCCTCCAGTGTCTTGGCCAACAGCTTGGTCAGCGCGTACACCGTGTCGAGGCAGGGGCTGAGCGTCTCGGTCAATCGCGCCAGCTCCACCACCGAGCCGAGCAGCGCATCGATTTCCAGCGCGCGCCCGGCTTCGACGTCCTGCAGCATCGAGGTCTTGTGGTGGCCGACGCGTTCCGCGCCGGCAACGCGTTTCTCGAGCGGCACGCGAAACGTGATGCCGAGTTTGTGGGCGATCGTTTGCGCCTCGGTCATCATCGCCACGGCCAGCGCCCGACTCGGCGGGTACTGGCAGATGCTCGCGAGCGTTGCCCGCGTCAGCGCGCTGATCGGGTTGAAAGTTGCATTGCCCCACAGCTTGAGCCAGATCTCCGCACGGATGTCGGCGAGTATCGGCGCCTGCAGACCGCCGCCGATGAAACACTGCGATACTCGCGTCACCCGGTCGCTGCTGCTGCCGTCAGGCTCACCGACCGGGAAGCGGTTGCCCTCGATGTGCCTGACGGCGCCCGGCGAGACCAGCTCGGCGGCCGGATACACCACGCAGCCGATCACGCGCTCGGCCGGAATCTGGCGGCCGATGAGGCCCGCCGGATCGACGCTCTTGAGGGAGGTGCCCTCGAGCCGCCCGCCATGGCGATGAAAGTACCAGTACGGGATGCCGTTCTGCATCGGCACCACGACCGTGTCGGGACCGAACAGCTTCGGCACATCGTTGGCGATCGCCTCGACCTGATGCGCTTTGATGGCGAGGATAACGATGTCCTGCGGCCCGAGCGCGCCGTAATCGCCGGTCGCCTTCACGTTGGAGGCGACTTCCTCGTGGCCGTCGGCCTTCAGGATCTTCACGCCGCGCGCGCGCAGCGCCTCGAGATTCGCTCCCCGGGCTATGAAAGTGACTTCCTCGCCCGCGAGCGCGAGCTGCACGCCGACGTAAGCGCCGATGATCGCGACTTTCATGTTGGCTCCCTCATGGCGCACTCGCGCATTCGCCGCGGGGCACTGCGGCGCCGCTGTTATTGCTGGCCGACCCGGTCGCTCGCGACTTCGCTAGGACTCGTTTATAGCGTGCACAGGCATCGAATTCCAGCCGGATCCGCCGCGGTCGCGCGCATCGTTCGCGCCATTATGGCCGGGGAAACTCCGTCCGTTACACGCTGGCCCGAGAGTAGGCGGACGTTCCGTTCGCGTCTGTCGGTCGGCCGGCCCAACGGTCGGTGAGTCCGCGCCTACAGCGCGGTACCGAGGCACCGCAACGGCTGCCGCTAACGGCTCACGGGCGAATTGCCGATGCCCTCGCGCTCCAGTTCCATCTCGTTGACGACTTTAGTGACGCCGGGAGCCGACTCGGCGATCCGCTGGGCCTCGTACATGTCGAAATCGCTCCAGACGTAGCCGCCCAGATGCACCACGCCGTTATCGGCCTGCACCGTGATGTGCTGGCTGTAGATCGACTTGCTGGAGCTCAG
>Ga0116217_10001878_pt1 | contig 19795 bp, 19 predicted proteins | sample Sb_taG_6_FD_89697 | JGI IMG/M metagenome (GOLD analysis project Ga0116217, IMG submission 89697) | Peat soil microbial communities from Weissenstadt, Germany - Sb_50d_4_PS metaG | ecosystem: Environmental > Terrestrial > Soil > Wetlands > Peat | place: Germany: Weissenstadt | collected 2010-09-21 | reverse complement strand
TACCCGCCAGGAATATGAGGGCTGGGTCGCCACAGGCCGGTTCGACAGCCGGGAGATTGACGGGCAGCGGTTTTTCATGACTTCCAGCGTGGGCAATTTGTTCTTCCGCTACCCCGAACTCTACGCCCGGCGGTTGCCGCCCAAGGACAGCGCCGCCGTCGAGCGAGCCCATTGGGAGAGCTGCCAGGCCATCAAGCAAGCCGCGCTGGCCGAGAAACGCCCGTACGTTTTGCCCAAGCGGTTTGACGTGACCATGACGGTTACCGCGGAGCCCTCGGCGGCGCCCCCGGGTGAAACCATCCGCGCCTGGCTTCCGGTTCCGCGCCAATACCCATTTCAGGGCGAGTTCGAGTTGCTCTCCGCCTCGCCACCCCCCAAGCACCTCGACGATCGCGAAAGCTCCATTCGCGCCGTTTACCTCGAGCAACCGGCGGTCAAGGACAAACCCACGGAATTCAAAATCGAGTACGATTATACGATGCACGGCGTGTGGTTCGACGTGGACCCGGCCAAGGTGCAGCCTTGCGATGCCGCTGATTCGGATTTGCGCCCCTTCCTGTCCGAGGCGCCACACATCGTCTTCACTCCGGAAATTCGGGCCCTCTCGCGCCAAATCGTCGGCGAGGAAACCAATCCGTATCTCAAGGCCAAGCGTTGCTACGATTGGATCGCCGACAACATCAAATACAGCTATGCCATCGAGTATTCGACCATCCGCAACATCAGCGAGTACTGCCGCAGCCGGGGCTATGGGGATTGCGGGCAGGAGGCGTTGCTCTTCATGACGCTGTGCCGGCTCAACGGTGTGCCCGCCCGCTGGCAAACGGGCTGGAACACTTTCCCCAACGCCAAAAGCATCCATGACTGGTCCGAAATCTACCTCGCTCCCTACGGCTGGATCCCGGTGGATCCCTATATGGGCATCTACGCCACCCGCTACGCCAACACGCTCAGCCCCGAGCAAAAACGCGAGCTGCGCGATTTCTATTTTGGCGGCCTGGACCAATACCGCATGATCGCCAATTCCGACCATGAGCAGACCCTCGATCCCCCGAAACAATCCATGCGCTCCGACGACGTGGATTTCCAGCGCGGCGAACTTGAGTGGGGGGACCACAACATTTATTTTGACAAATATTCGTACGACCTTACCTACAAGGAAGTGAAGGGAAAAATTGAATAAGCCGGCACCGTCATGGACTTGAGACAAGCGAAAAACGCCGCCGTGCGCGCAGCCCAAAAGGCGGGGCTGTTGATGCGGCAGAACCTGCGGGCCGAGAAACGGGCTAACGAAACCACGGCGCACGACATTAAGCTCGAACTCGATGTGCGCGCGCAGGACTTAATCGAAGGCGAGCTGCGCCGCGACTTCCCGAAGGCAGCGTTGCTCGGCGAGGAAGGCCAGGCCGGCAGGGCGGATGCCGAGTACCGCTGGGTGGTGGACCCAATCGATGGAACGGTCAATTTCGCTTACGGCATTCCGCACGCCTGCGTTTCCATCGCGCTGCAAGGCCGACTGAGCGGCCGGCGCAGGAAGGCGGTTTACGAAGACGGTTATGACACTCTGATCGGCGTGGTCTATGATCCGTTCCTTGACGAATTGTGGACGGGGATTCAAGGGCAGCCCGCGCGTTTGAGCGGACGTTCCATCCATGTAAGCCGCCGGGGCAAGCTGGCGGAAGCCATCGTGTCCATCGGCTTCTCTAAGACGCGCGCGAGCCTGAATAGCACCCTGCCCTTCTTCAGCAAGATGCTTCCGCGCGTGCGCAAAATTCGGCTGATGGGCTCCGCCGCCCTCGGTTTGACCTACGTGGCCAGCGGACGCTTCGACGCCTACATCGAGCGAGGCATCCGCCTGTGGGATATCGCCGCCGGCGGCCTCATACTCCAGTGTGCCGGTGGTGAGTTTTGGCGCGAAGCGACCGACGGTGACTACACCTACCGCATGATCGCCAGCAACGGGCTGTTGCGACGGAAGTTGCCGCCGTTTCGATAGCGGGAGCGAACCCTCAATTAACCCACACTCCACCACGCACCCCGCCCGGGCGCTGAGGGGCGGTCGCGTCACTCTGTGGGGTTCTTCGTGCGTCCTCGAATATACCCCTGCCCGCCCCCGTTCGGCGGCGGGCAGGGGACTGCGAGGCGGCGCCCTTGCAGGGCGCAAGATTTTTTTGGCATTTTCCCAGCCCCGAAAGCGTTCGGGGCTGGGCTGGTACGCTGCACGCCGTTGGCGTGCGGGACCCGGCTTGCGCGCAAGCCTGCCGGAAAACTGTCCAAACTCCGGCCGGCGGGCAGGGGACTGCCCGCCCTACCTTGCCAGGGGCTGCGCCTCGTTAGGGTGTAGGCCGAAAAATCGCAAAGGCGGTCAAGCACGCCGAGGCGATCTTTGATAGGATTTCGGGCAGATGGAACTGTGCCTTAAAGAATCAACGCTGCGATTCTACAAGGAACGCATGCTGCGGGTGCTGGTGCATATCCAACAGAACCTGGACGAACCGCTCCCCTTGGAGAGATTGGCAGCCCTGGCTTGCCTTGCGCCGCACCATTTTCACCACGTCTTTACGGGCATGATCGGCGAGCCGTTGGCCGGCCACATCCGACGGTTGCGACTGGAGCGGGCCGCGGGCCGGTTGAAATCGACCCGGTTGCCCGTAGTGCAGATCGCGCTGGAAGCTGGCTTCGACTCGCACGAGGCCTTCACGCGGGCCTTTCGGAGCTGCTTCGAAACATCCCCCACAGAATTTCGCCGCCGACATGGCCAGGCGTCCCAGATTGCCGCCCACTCGGGTGTTCATTACCACTTAGAGTCGAAGCCCAAAGGTTTCCGGGCGGCGCGAAGGAGAGACAAAACGATGAATTTTACCATTAAACAGCTCGAGCCGATGCGCGTAGCTTTCATGCGGCACGTCGGCCCTTATCAGGAGGTTGGCAAGACGTGGGAGAAGTTGATGATGTTTCTCGGGAAGGAGGGTCTGCTGGGTGGCCCCACGCAGTTCATCGGCATCTGCCATGATGATCCGGCAGTGACTCCCCCCGAGAAAGTCCGTTACGATGCCTGCGCAACGGTGGACGACGACTTCGAGCCCCAAGGCGAAATCGGAGTGCAAGTCATCCCCGGCGGCGAGTACGCGGTGACGACCCATTTCGGATCGTACGAGAAACTCGGCGCGACGTATGCCAAGCTGCTGGGCGAATGGCTCCCCCGGAGTAATCGCGGCCTCAGTTCGGGGCCCTGCTTCGAGGTGTACCTGAATTCCCCGGAAAACACCGAGCCGGAAGATCTGCTCACGGACCTGTACGCACCACTCGAACCCACATTCGGAAAAAGCTATGCCAGCACCTGACAAAATCGACCTCTACAAATCGTTGGAAAGGATCAACGAAGGCCAATGTGTGCAGATGCCCCATGTGGGGCCGTACGACTGCGAACACGAGACCATCGCACTCATGCGCAAATTCACCGAAAACGCGCGCCTCAAGTTCGCAGGTCCCCACCACGAGATCTACTTGTCCGATCCTCGCCGTGTCCTACCTGATCGATTGAAAACCATCCTGCGCCAACCGGTCGCAAACGGGAATGGCACCTAACAAGCCACGGCACTCAATGGGCCGGCACTTCCTGGAGGGCCGGCGATGCGGGATCAGCGCTTGAATCGGATTTGATCCCGAATGACGGAGATGGTTTGAGGCGGTGCGCCGGCCGGAGCGTCACCCGGCAGGATTTGGAGCTGGAGCTGCGTGCCGGGCGCACCGCGAATCATTTGCACGATATCTGCCAAGGCAAGTCCCTGGGTGCCAACGAATGAGTTGTCCCCCTGCGCAAGCGCCAGGATTCGATCGCCGCGGTGAATTTGGCCGCTGAGGTCAGCCGGCGTCCCGGGGACCAAGTCGTTTATGACCGGATAGCCGTCCTTTAAAGACAGGGCGGCGCCGATCCCAACTGGAGCCGCGCTGTGGATGGCCCGCATCGCCGCATCCTGTTGGGCGGGGTCAGGAAGTTGGTCCGCCCACTGTAGGGCGGCATCGGTATCCGTGCCTGCCCACTGGGCCAGAACGGCGCTGAAGAAGTTGGTGCGCTCATCGGCGGGGAGCTGATCGCCCAAGGCCAACGCAGCGGTTGAATCGGAGCTGACCATTCCCTTGGCAACTTCCTCGATCAGAGCCGAGCGGCTCTTGCCGGTGGTTAACTCGTCGGCCCACAGCAGAGCGAGCTGTGGGTCTTTCGCGAGCTCCATCCCTAATCCGGCTTCCAGCCCATAGGCGTCGATTCTGAAAGCCCGTTCGTTCGGGTGGCTCAGTTCACCGTGCCTCCATTCTGTGACGAGCGTGAGCAGGGCCATTTCGCGCTCGTTGGGTTCTTGGACGTTTTTGACAGCGTTGAGGGCATTGGTTGGATCGCCCGCCGCAAGCGCGCGGAAGGTCTCGCGGATGTAGGCCAGTCGTTCGAGTCTATTGGTGGTCGCGGCAGGAGCTTCGAGTGATGCGGGGGCCATTCGATTCTCATTTTCCTGACGGGCGTTGGGCCGGAAAGCGGGACTTGATTCTGGCGCTTTGGCGGAGGAGGGCAAAGCGGGCGGCTCCGCGGAAGCGCTGATCTCGGGTGACGGCGGCGGCGTTCGGGTCTCGAGCAGGCAGATGGTTGATGCCACCGCGGCCACTGCCAGGGCACAAGCAAAGATGACTTTGACGTTCATCAGATCGCTCCGTTCATTTCACTTGAACAGTGAACGTTACGCCCTCCGAGGCAATTGGGAAAGCCTCTACATGTATTTTTTGGCAGCGGATGGATCCTTGAACCGATTAGGGCCGTTACCAGTTCGTCTGCGGGCAGAGGACTGCCGGCCTTACCCTCTCTGCGCACCGACGGTAGGGGCGTCACTCCGTGCGCGCCGCTCATGCACCTGCGAACATGCCACCGCCCGCGTTGTCCAGCGGCGGGCAGAGGACTGCCCGCCCTACCTGGAATTGGTCATCTCCTTATCTTCCGACGTGTTGCCGAAGGAGCAGGCAGAGCATGACAATGATTCCAACTGCTACAGGACCGAGCATCCCTGCCGCCAGCGCCCACGGCCGTTGCCAGACGCTCGGCTTCCACGCAGTGGGCTGCTGCAGACGGTCGGCCAGTCCGGTGACGCGGACGTGCTCTGCGTCGTCGAGCTCAGCTTTCATTTCCGCCGCACTCTGGTAGCGGTCAGCGGGCTCGCGCTGAAGGGCGCGCAGGACAATTTCCTCCGCCTGAGCCGAGAGCTCGCGATTCAACTTGCGTGGTGCGACCGGGTCGCCGGTGACTCGCGCATTGAGGGCGACCCACTCATTCTCATTCTGGAAGGGCACCGCGCCGGTTAGCATCTCGTAAAGCACCGCCCCGAGGTTATAAATGTCCGTGCGCTTATCGGCATGGTTGCCTTTGACCTGCTCGGGGGCCATATAATCCGGCGTGCCCATGGAAGTCGAGTTGCCCAGGCGGGTGATTCGCCGCGAAACGACGTCTCGGGCGATTCCGAAGTCCATAATCCGGATCGTGCCATCGCAACAAATCATCACGTTTTGGGGCTTAAGGTCCCGATGGATGACGCCGTGTTGGTGCATGTGTTCGAGCGCTTCACAAATCAAGCCGGCGATTTTGAGCGCATCCTTTTCGGGCAACGGGCTCATGGCCTTGAGCATATGCTCCAAGGTGCAGCCCTTGAGGTATTCCGTGACGATGTACGGCCGGCTCTTGTTTTCGACCGGGACGAACTTGAGAACGAACGGATGGTTAAGCTCCAGGCCAATTCTCTCCTCGCGCTGGAAGCGGGAAAAAAAGTTCGGGTCGCTCTCGTATTCCAAGTGCGGCACTTTCACCGCGACTGTTTGGTGGCCGCGCTCCCGATCCTGGGCCTTGAAAATGGTGGCCATGCCGCTCCGGCTGAGGATTTCCGTGATCACAAAGCGCCCATCCAGCACGTAACCCGGCTGGAACGGAGAGCTGCTTGGTTCTACCGGTTCATGGTGCTCCGGCACGTTGCGACAACAGCCAACGTCTTCCAGCGGACAGGCATCCAATGTTTTCATGCCCTTGACTTTGGCCCAGAAGCGCCGGAGGCGATAATTAAATGAAGCCTTGCGGACATTAAAAAATTGTTAAAATGCGCCCGCTCTCAAGTCTCTCGCCAACCCGCTCGAGGCAGGGGCAATACTGCGCCGGAGCCTGCGGACCCCTCTTGCTCGCTCATCAGCCGGCCCCAGGCCTGCTCACAATTCAAGCGCGTCTTTGCCAGCACGACAAAGACGCCGCAGGCGGCTTGCCGGATGACGTGCTCGACGAGCGGCGAGACAATCGCGCTGGCGGTGACGCGGCAAAGCGCGGTCAGCCGACTCCAAAGGGAAGGTCCGTAAGCGGGCAGGATGATTAAATCGACGTTCTCCGCCCTGGCCTCCGCGACGATTTGTTCCGCCGGTTCGCCGGCGCGAACGTGAGCCAGCGTCGAGGCAATCGGGTGGAGGTGCTGATCAGCCAAATGCTCGAGATACCATTGAGCTTGCCGGCGCTGGCTTTCCCCACTGGCAGCGGGCACGGCGGGACGGCTGGTCTTCAAAACGTGAAGAAGGATGACGGTGACCTCAGGCCGGCTGGCGAAGCCATTGACCAGTTCGAACACCTCGAGCGGACACCGGGCAACATCGAGCGGGAGCAAGATTCTTTCGGGTTTCATACTCTTCTCGAGCTAGGAGATCCTGCTGGAACCATCAGCGGGAGACTTTATGCGCAGGGGGTGAGAGCGCAGGGGTTGCCGGGCGTCCCGCGAAGCTTTCGGCTTGGCGAGCCGCGTCAGGATGGCGGCGAGAGCCGGCGGAAACACCGTCAGCAACGCCACGAGCAACAACACGTAGGTCAAGGCTGCATTTTGCATTAGGTCAAGATGCGAGCGACAATCGGCTGCGGGTAATAAAAAGCGCAACGAGGAGCGTTAAGAATGTGTAAATTCGAACGGTGGGGGTCGCCCTGGCACAGGGCGAGTGAAATGCGTGAAACCCCAAGTCGCATTTTTCTCGGCAACAGGACACCCGCCATAATCAACTCCATCCGGCTGCGACCAGTGTGTCGAAATTCTGCTTAGGTTGTTGACGGGGCAGTGACTCGCGTTAGATTGGGGCATGACGACGACGGTGAAAGTTTCCGGGAGCGGAGTAATGATTCTGCCCGAAGGGCTGCGCAAGAGGCGCGGGATCAAAGCGGGTAGCGCATTGCGCCTGACTGAAGCAGGTGAAAGTATTTTGCTCACGCCGGTCCATCCGCCGACAGAAGAGGAGTTGACCGCCGTCATCGACGCCGCCGGCGGGCCGGGGGGCGCGGAAACCGCGAAGTCCCGCAAGCAAGTGGAAGCAGCCCTTACAAGGGTCCGGGCGCGTGCGCGAAAAGCCCAGAGCAGTCATTGATACGAGCGTTTTTGTTGCCGCGCTCTTCTGGCAGGGCAGCGCCAGAGAATGCCTCGTTAGGTTTGCGCGACGGCAATTTCAGATGTTCGTCACAGAAACGGTGCTTCGGGAATATGCCGAGACGGCGTGGCAATTGAAGCTCCGGGAGCATTTGGCTCAAAACCCGCAGCCCTGGCTCAACTGGATTAGTAGCAGAGCCACGGTCCTGGCAACCGTGAGTTTAACTCGTCAGATTAGCTCGGATCCTGACGACGATAAATTCATCGCATGCGCTCTGGCCGCTCGCGCGAATTATCTCGTGAGCCGTGACCGACACCTCCTTGGTTTGGAGAAGCCCTTCGGAATAACCGTCCTGGATGACCGTGGTTTCTGAGGCAACTCGGCCGGTCTACAAGCCCTTGAGGGATTCCATCCCAAGGGCTATAAACCAGGCCGATCACGGCAGCGAGAACGTGGCTGGATAATCCGAGCGCAACTGTTGCCACAGCTTTTGCAGCCCTTCTTTGGTCGCCGGCATGGCGCTTTCGGTTGCATGAATCTGCTCGGCGGAGAGAAGTTCGGAGATTAGTACCAGCTTGTCGGGGGGCCGCTCATCCGGCAGCAGGCTCCAGAGGCGAGACCGCCCCGATCTCGTGCGAGTGAGCAGCGCTCGCCCCGCATCCACCCACTGGACCCAGACGACCTCCTCCGGATGCTCGAGTTGCTGGGTAATGGGCTCCCCGGTTTCGGCGTCCCAAACCCTTGCGCTATGGTCGCGGCTGGCGGTGGCCAGCCAACGGCCATCGGGGCTGAAAGCGGCGTGAACAACCTAGTGCGTGTGCCGCAGGGGTGGGGTGAGCTGACGACCAGTGCGCCAGTCCCACAACATCGCGATGTAATCCTCCCCGCACGTGACCACCTTTCTTCCGTCAGGGCTGAAGGCGGCAAAGCGGACGCCGTCGCGATGCGGCAGGCGAGGGCCGACGGGTGTTCCCGTGACGGGGTCCCACACCTGCGCGTATTCGGGGTTAAAGGTCGTGTCCCAGCAAGCGGTGACAAGGTAGCGTCCATCAGGGCTCCAATCGAGGCTGTCCACGATTGTATCGTGTGCCAACGGAGCGCGCAGGAGCGGCTGAGCTGTTGTCAGGTCCCAGACCTGGACATTGGTGGAAACTGCGACGGCCAAGCGCCGGTCACCGCGATCGAAAACTGCGCGACGGAACGTTGAAGCCAAGTGGAGCGCTTCCTGGTCCCGTTCGAAATCCCAAACGATCGCGTGATCCTCGGCGAAGGCGAGGATGTAACGGCCCTTGGTGCTGAAGACGAGGTTGGTGCTGCGGCGATCCAAGAGCCGCGGGCTGCCGACGCGAGAACCGGTCCGGGTATCCCAGAGAACGGCTTGCACTGAGTTCGAGGGCGAGCCGAGGTTGGACTCGGCGAGCGTCAGGAGACGGCTACCATCCCCGTTGAGCAGGACACGCAACGGTTTCAGATTCGCGAGAGGAATCGAACTCTGCTGTTGGAGAGAACGTTGGGTAAGAGGCGCCTCCCCTGCCCTGCCCGCTCCTTCAGACGGTCGCTCGGACCCGGTTGGGTTCACGGACGCAAGAATCACGATTGTCTGGTTCGTCTGGAGGGCAAACCGTAAGCCGTCCCCGCTGCACACCCCCACCAGGGAGGATTCAGGAGCAGGCCCGCTCGAGCGCAACGCCCAGACGCGCTCGGTGCCATCGTAGCAGGCGGTAACGATTTGCCGGCCGCCGGGGCTGAACCCAGCATACACCGGCTTGGAGTTATGGCGGAGCTGTTGGAGAAGTTTTCCCGTGGCGGCATCCCAAACGCGAACCGAGAAATCCAACCCGGCCGTGACGAGCCTTTTGCCGTCAGCGCTGAATTCGACGCTGCGGACGCCGTCGCCATGCCAGAGCGGCGGCAAGACCTCGCGGCCTGTCTCAGTTTCCCAAACGCGCACCGAGCGATCGAAACTCGACGAAGCGACCAGCCGCCCGTCCGGGCTGAAAGCCGCGAAATAGACCCAGTGCTCGTGATTGGTAAACGTGGTCAGCGCCCGTCCGTCCTGCACATCCCATACGATAGCGGCCGCGTCGGCGGCGCCGCTGACCAACCGTCGTCCATCCGGGCTGAAGTTAAGGCTCAGAATAGACTCGACATGGCCCACGAGCACCCGGGTGCGCTGGCGGGTTTCCAGGTTCCAAACTATGGCGTTGGAGCCCGACGACGCGGCCACCCAACGCGCGTCCGGACTGAGAGCAATTGCTCCAAGGGAAGCTTCACCATAGAGGCAGGCCGCCTCTTGACCGGTCACGAAGTTCCAGATGCGAACGACGTTGTTGGAAACATCAGCGTTCACTAGCGCCGCCAAATGCGTGGCGGGACTCAGCGAGATGGTTTCGCGAGTTCCAGCCGTGCCGAAGGATGGATAAAGTTGGCGACCCGTCGTCAGGTCGTGAATGGCCCAGCGACCGTCGGCGGTAGGCAGGAGGACTTGGTTCTCCTGGCCGGCGAACTCGGCGAAGTTGAGCGGATAGTCCGTGAACCACATTTGCACAATGGTGGGGCATTGTTCGAGTACGGCGCCGAGGCGCAGACGCTGCGCGGGCGCGGTGAGAGGGTCATCGGCGTCCAGGTGCAAGGCTTTGGCAAACCAGGGAAGCGCACCGAGGAGATCGTTCTCGTCCAAGGCGCGTGTGCCGTAAGCCACGTAGGAGCCGACCTCATGTTGCCGCAACTCCGCAGCTTGCTTGCGGTGTTCGACCGCCTGATACAAGAGCAAAGCGGCCAGTCCGGCGATGAGCACCAACATGAGTCCAAAGCGCTTGAGGCCCGTGACGAGCCGCTCCAAGCGATGCAGCCGCTGAGCAGACTTTCCAGCGCGCAAAAGCAACAGCTCGTCGTGGATTTCCTGAGCGCTGTGGTAGCGTTGCGCGCGTTCACTGTGGCAGGCCTTGAGGCTGATTTGGTAGAGCTCCCGAAATGCTTCCGGAACCTCGGTTTCTTCCAGGTCGTCGGGCAGATTAGGCCAGGCCTGAACGCGGCAGCCGGTAGCCATCATGTAAACGACTTTGCCGAAAGCATAAAGGTCGCCTTGGGCGGTACCATGGACTTGCGCATCCATGAACGGCGGCGAACCCAAAAGAGTAGCATCGTCGGCCTTTAGCTTGAGATCGGTGACTAGCCCGACATCGGCCAGTTTGGCCACGCCGCGGACAAACACGATGTTCGAGGGTTTAATGTCGCGGTGGACCAGGCGGTTCTGGTGCAAGGCGGAGAGCGCGGCCGTGATGGTCAGACCGGCCTGCACACACTCGGCCGGGGTGAGGCAGCCGTGGCCGGTCGGGCTCGCGCGTTGGCGTCGTTCCAGTTCACTGGCGACCGTCTTGGACACATATTGAGCAGGGTCGAAGGACTGGCCCGCCTCCAGGTCGTCGGCCAGCTCCATCACATAAGAGAAATGGCCGGCTTGATCATCCCGGCTCACGTGCAGGATATCGATGAAGCCCGCGTGCTCGCGGGAGAGTTCTTCGAATTTTTTAAGCCCCGCAAATTCCGTGTCGTACAGGCTGGCCCGAGGGAAGCGGCTGCGCGAGACCAGCTTGATCGCGCGGAAGCGCTTGGTGGCCTTGGCGCAGGCCAGCCAGACGTCGCCGAATGCGCCCGAGCCGACACAACGGATGAGCTCGTAGTCAGCGGTTTGCGGGAGCCGCAGCACTTCGGTGGGAGGTTCAGTGCTCATGGCCGGTGATTTGGCCGGGGACCCGCAGGGCCAACAGACCTGTGAGGTTCTCTTCGGGCGAGCGCCAATCGCGCTTGAAATCCGACCCGTGTCCGGCGCCGTTAGCTGCGAGGCGGCGGCCGGCGGGCCTGACAAGTGAGGGCCAGTGGCAGAAGACCGGCTGCTCCAAGCGAGCTGCCAGTGTGCCCAGCTTAACGTCCAGCCGCTCGGGTCCCTCCAGCCAATGTTCGAGCAAGAATTGCACGGTGGATCGCGAAAGCAACAGGGCTGGCGAGCCCAAACCAGCGCGGGCGTTAATCGCCACGGCCCTCCTCCGCGCGAAGCAGGCAAGCTCGCGCAGGCCGGGGTTGAAAAGGCTGGCGCAGCCAAATTGGTAGTCCCGCAACAGGGGCCAGGCGCGCAGGTTGTGGAAGAAATCGCGGGCGAACTCCAAGCCGTCAGTCAACAAGAGGACATATTCGGCCCGGGTTTGCAGACCCACGCGCAACGCCAGCCAGGCGGCATGGGTCAGATTCTCCTCGTTGCTGGAGAAGCGTTTCTCGTCGAGTTGAACATGCACGGGCCGCCCTGCCCAATCCGTGTTGGCCAGGTTATCGAGGCTCTGCCGCCAGGTTGATTCTCCTTGGCGGATAGAAATCAGGGTGGCGAAGATGCGAACCTCGCGATTAAGTGCGCGCTCCTGCCGCGAGCTGGCGGCGAGCCTGAAGGGCGCCGGCCGCAGTTTGTCAATCTGACCGTCCCATGTCTCAGCCAATTGTTTGAGGAACTCCCGGCACTCGGATTCGAACCAGAAGCCGCGAATCCGCCGATTCGGACGGAAGAGGTTCCATTTCGCGCAGTTGCGATGTTGGAACAACCGCCGGCCTTGGAAATCATGCTGGCACATAACGCCGCGGAGACGATAGATGCCGCGTGAGGTCATAGCGTAAGGGACATTCAGCTTGCGAAACGCCAGGTGGAAAGTCTCCTTGTCACCATACACATGGCGATAAAAAAGTTCGCTTTGTTGGTTGCACCAGAGGCATAGGTTCAACGCGCGCCAACAGCGCTCTTTGTTCACGAGGATCTGCCCACTCTCGACCTCGCATTCGTCGCGATAAGGCACGCCAAAGAGTTTCCAGGCAGTCCGCCCGCGCTCAAGTCGCCAGAAATCGGGCCAAAAGACCGCGCCCGCACGGCGAAACTGGGGACTGTCGAAAAGGAACTCGGGGTTGGCCACGGGGACATTGTCCGCGTCGAGCAGCAGCACCTCTTTAAAGGGGCAACGCAGCAGGGCATAAGGCTTGAGTGCCCAGCCGTGGGCAATCCGTGCCGGGGAATGTCGCTGCTGCTCCTCGGCATCAACGCATTCGACCCCCAGCGGTGCGACCAGCGCACGCATTTGACCGTCTAGTTCTCGATCGCCCAAATGCCAGAGTTGAATCGGCAGCCGGCAGCCCAGCCTTCGGAGCATCTGGATGCAGACCCAGGCATTGGTAAACATCCAGACTCCGCCACCGCAAATCACGATACCCCGGCCCGCGAAACCGCCGGGGTAAGGCCGCAGCTCGGCGAGGAATCTCCCAGCCAACTCTGGCGCAGTGTGAAAGTTCAACGGGCGAGCGGCGAGGCCGTGGCTCCTGGTGGCGGCCACCGCCTTGCCGGCCGCGCGCGCTTGTGGGCGAGACAAAGACCGTGCCGCGCCGCCCGCGACGTAACTCTCGATTCGGCGGATGACCTCGGCGCTCGTGATGAGATCCATGCAGCGTGGCAACCCGGCGCGCACATCGAGACAAAGCTGTTCCGGCCCATCGCGCTCGTCACCGTCGCCGAGCGGCAAAGTCCGAGACCTCCAGCAGCCACCCTGGGCGCAGCAAGGCAGCGCCCCGACCGTATGGATAAATTGATGTCCAGGATAAGCCTCCCAGTGCGGAGACTCGCGCCCTCCAGCCACCACGACGCAGGGGCGCACCGGGTGGCGGCCACGTCGAACCGGCACGGCGGCGGCGAGGTGCATCAGGCTGGTGACGCCGCACAGCACGCCTTCCGCATGATGGACCAGCAAGATCAACTCGCGCACCGAGGTGCGCCCTCGCAGGTCAATTACACCCCGTAGCTTGGGATGATAATGCGCAGCGTCACCCACCTGGACAAACTGGATGTGGCCGCGGAAGTGGTCCACTACCTCCTGGTAGCGGCTCGTCTCCCACCATTTAATGGTGCAGTCGTATTTGCCGCCGGCAGAGATGATCCAAAAGGGAACGTCGGCGCCCGCGAGGTTCTCGACCCGGGAAGGACGAGCCTTTTCCCGGCGCGAAAGGTGGATGTCGCCGTGGAACGCCGTGGGCTTCATGTGGGCGCCCAGGTACTGATTGAGGAAATCCAGGAACCCGTGAATCGAGTGGCAGGCTGCCGTGTGGCTTTGGTCGATCAGCGGCAGGACGCAATCCAGCACCTTCACGCCCGGGTCATATTCGCCTAATGGAGTGAGGTGGGGATTGTGGGTCCAGAGATCGGGGAAGCAAGTTCGTACGTCAATGCGATAACTGGCAGGGAAGTGCAATTGCAAATCGCGAACCGCCGCAGTGAGGAGGACGATATCTCCCAGGGACAACCGGCAACGGAGGATGAAGTTCTGCATGAACGCTGGCCTGACGCCGCTCCCCAGGTGCGTCGCACGCTACCGTAAGCTTGGCGCGCCGCAGGCAATTACTTCGTCTGACTCGCGGCCTCGGGCCGGCTTGCGCGCCTGCGGCCGCTCCCGCGCCGGCGTGTCCCAGCCTGGGGTGGCTGGACCCTTAGCGCCAGAGCGGTCTGAATGATTTCGGCGGCGCAAGCGCCGATACAAATCTCGAGTGGCCGTCCGAGTTCCTTTTCCGCCGCCTCCAGATCGCAGGTAAGCTCCCGACGAACCATTTGGAGAATCCAAGTGTTGATCAACTCCAGTTCCTGATTCTGCGGCAGCTTCGCGAGGCAGTCTTCTTCCTCCATGGTGATCGTCGCCTTGCGCCAGACGCCCAGGTTACGCTTCCGGTCGCTGGGACTGCAATAGGGGGAATAAGAGCAAATCGGTCCCACCTCACCGGGTGGGAACGTCAACTCGACCGTCTTTGAAAACTTAGTTTTTCTCATAGTTCATATTCTCGCCTCTGCACAACCCTTCGATTTAATGCCTTCTCCGGGGCGCGCGCAAGTAGATTTCGCAGTGGTTGAAGGCCCGCCCCGCCGTAGCTTGGTGAAGGGGGGTCACTCCGTACGCGCCGCACTACCTCAATAAACCTGCATAGCTCAACGGGGTCCATGGGTAAAATTTTCTTGAGGCGCGCGGCAGCTTCGATCGTGCGCGAGTCCTCGGCAAGGGACTTGGACAAACAGCCGGCGCGGTTACCTTACCTCAGCAAATCCCGAGGAGTTTATTAACCGCTTCCCGAAGCTCCCCAAGACCGCAAGGTTTGCCCAGGATTAAATCCACTGGACACGTCAAAGATTTCACATGTTCTACATACGCAGTAAACATGAGGATTAACTGGGTCGGAATGCGCGCCTTGATCTCAGCCGCCAGCCGGTCACCCTTCATGCCGGGCATCTCGTAATCGGTAATGACCAGGTCGAACTTGCTCTGCTCAAGCGCCATCAATGCTTCGGAGCTACCGCTGACGATCTCAGCCTTATGTCCGTCCAGGGCAAGCACTCGCCTCAAGGTGGCGGAGACCGATTCGTCATCGTCCACCACCAGAATGCGCCGTCCAAGTTGTTCAGGTATTGCCAAGTGAGCTTAAACTGAACCCGTGTCCGCACCCCCGATCCGGCGTTTGGGGAGCGCGTGGCCCGTGTGCGTTCAACACAATGCGCCGGAGCCTACACAGAGGCAAGCATTTTTGGTCCACTCGGAACCAGGGTCAACGGCCCACCTGTGCCCCAGTGGCGCCCGCGCCGCTGTTCTCCAACGCAAAACGATGATTGACAACTCACTGGAGCGGGCGAACATTGGGACGCTATGCCACCCCCATTGCGTATTGAATACGGCGCGCCGCCTGCCGCGTAATGTTACCGCCGTATCCCCCCGTAATGTTCTGAGGCCGCGCATGAAACAACCTGCACACCGCAAAGCGCCGAGCCTGGGACCCGACCTGGCGACTGGGTTCACCCTGATCGAGCTGCTGGTCGTCATAGCCATCATTGCGATTCTGGCCGCCCTGCTCCTGCCCGCTCTGGCCAGAGCCAAAAGCAGCGCGAAGATGACCCAGTGCAAAAGCAATCAGAGACAGTTACTAATCGCCGCAGCGACTTACGCGAATGATAGCGGCGATTTTTTTCCGTGGACGTTCTTGTTGTCCGGAGACAATGCTCACGACACAAACTGGCAAGTCCTTCTCAAACCTCAAGGAGCCAACCAATCGTTGCTGCTGGATCCCGTCCGGCCAATCAAGAATGGGAATTACTTCCAGGGCTCTGGGTATTGGGTTTTTGCCCCCGACGGGGAGGTGATCTACAACACCGACAGCCAAGGCAACCACACCACCAACGCGCTTTATGGGGATTATGCCGCGAACTTCCCGCTGGGTGGATGCTCGTGGCCCGGGAGCTGGCAGGTCCCGGGCATGAAGCTGGCCGCGGTCGTTAAGCCTGCCGCCTGTGTCTATATCACGGACGGCGGCATGGCTGCCAACAACACCACCAGCCCAACTCAATGCATTACTCCCAATTGCATGATCAAGTACGGCGCCTGGCTCTTTGACGACCCCGGCAACGACGACCCGATCTCTCCCATTCCCGGTGCGTCGGATATGACCAGCGACCCCAATTGGTGCGGGCCGTTTCCCCGCCATGGGCAGTTTCAGAGCAACAACGGTTTTGCCGATGGTCACGTCGAATTGATGAGACCTTCCCAATGGTTTTACGTGAACTCACCCTGGCTGAACCCGGCGCCCGGCCGATAACTTATTCGCTCCGACCGGCTCAGGCATGAAACCTGCTGAACTCCATGAGGGTTTTGCCACGACCACCGTGGTCAGTGCGGGCGGGTGCAGCCGGCTGGAGTCGGCTGCGCCTCTTTCCCCCGTTCAGCGGACCCTCTGCCCTTAGCCTTGACCCACGCGTTGGTGCCGGTGGCCGCGCTTTCTGTGGCAGGCTTGCGCTGGCCTCTGAACAGTTACATCCGGTGATGGAGCCGGCGAAAGACCACTCCCCAACGGCGCTGTATCGTTGGGTGCTTCAGCCAGTGCACTGAGATCCGGCTTCAACAGCTCATGGAACGCCTCAACCGCGGTGAGAAGGGTCGTCAGGCCGGGATCGGCCGAGTACTCTGAGCGCTCGATCCTTTGGCTGAGCATATTTTCGATGGCGCAGCCAAGCTGGAACGCTGAATCCTGTTTCGCCCACTGTGCCTCGCCGGTGAGACCGTGGACCGCCATAAGGAGAGACTGAATCGCCTCCTGGCGGCTCTCGTCATCGGCCGCATTTTTGAGTGCCTCCAGGCAAGCTGGCGATGATTGAGGCTCAGGGGGCTCAGCCTGCTCAGGCGCCTCTGGGCCAGACACAGCAGGGACGGCTGAGCTGGCGGGGTCTCCAAATGGAGCTGGGGCCGATGTTACCTCTGCGAACCAGTCGGTCTCCGCAGACGCCAGAATAATTCCACGTTGGCGCAGCCGTTCGCGGATGACGACGGTGAGCGCCTTGAGAGCAATCTCCAGCGGCAGATACGGCTTGCCGATCAAATCCTGACCGCCACAAGCAGCCGACCTCGCGCGGGATTCGAAGTCGCTGTGCTTGGTGACGAAAACGATCGGTGTGTTTTGGTTGAGCGGCGTCTCGCGGATCTTCGTGCAAAGATCGAATGCGTCCATTCCGGGCATTTCCACGTCCAGGAAAATAGCGTCGTAAGCTTGCGCCTGAGCCTTGGCGAGGCCAGCCTCGCCATCGGACGCGAGGTCGGGGGCCGGAAAAGCCTGTTTGAGGGCGAGCACCAAGGCCTGGCGGCAAACGGCGTTATCATCCACCCCCAGCAATTTTACCGGTGGATGCCTGGCTAGGCCCGAGTCCAATTTCCCGGCATCCAGCAGCGCTCCCAACAACCCGAGACCGCCGGCCACCGTCCTGAGGACCGAGGGCGTGGCGGTCTCTTGCTTTCGGGCCAACTCCTTCATCATGCGCTGGAGCACGGAAGCCATTTGCCACAGCGGCCGCCTTTCTGGCGCCAGGCGGTGGTGGCCATCCAGACCAATCTGCCTGTCCTCTCGTTGACGCTGACTAACGCGAACCAAGGTGTCGGGCTGGTACTGTCCTGGAACTCCAACGCGGCGACGTTCACTTACCAAAACACGACGCTGGGCACGCAAACCTGCCTGTCGGGATGTGATACTTGGAGCTACGCTCTGTTTCAACGCACACCCCGGATCTCGGCCACCAATATCACGTTCCTTCCTGCTACCAACAGCACGGGACAATTGACCTTGAGCATGTGCAAGCTCCTCGATATGTCCTGGAAGTGCTCCCGAACCGTCCTAAGCCAAAAAATCAACACCGAAAGCGTGCAAACAGCGCAAATCGTATTCCGTAACAAGCAATGAGATCCTATGAAGACGACATCCGCCCTCACCCTGGCCCTCTCCCCCGGGGAGAGGGAACCGTAACAAGCAATGAGGTCCTATGAGAATAAAATCTAATACACCCCGCCAGGAGCAGGGCAGTGTCCTGGCGGTGGGGCTCATCATGCGGCCGTGATCGGCCTCACACTGATGAGCTGCCTGATCATGATCCAGAACCAAAACCTGTCGGTAGTCCGTTCCCAGGCCTGGAATGGCGCCATGGGATTGGCTGAGGCCGGTGTGGAGGAAGCGCTGGCGCAGTTGAATCCCGGGGCGGTTACGAACACCGTCGAGGTGAACCTCGGCGCCAACGGCTGGGGGCCGCCCTCAGCCGGCGCCTACGGGCCGGTTGCCCGCACGCTAGCCGATGGCACGTACGCCGTTAGTTACACCACCGCCTCTGCGCCAGTCATTATCTCAGCCGGCTCGGTGGCGCTGCCGTGGATGTCCGCAACGCTCACCCGCACTCTGCGCGTGACCACCACGAACGTCGCCCTCTGCAATGTCGCCTTTGGCGCCGTCAACTCGGTTACGATGCACGGCAATGGTCTGGCGGCCGACAGTTTCGATTCGGGCAATACCAATCTGAGCACGAACGGTCAATATGATTCGAGCAAAACTAGCACGAATGGCAATGTGGCCAGCGTCAACGGACCGGTGGACCTGGGCAACCACTCGATCGCCGGGAATCTTTATCTGGGTCCCAATGCGCAGTACGACAGCAGCACCGGTCAAGTCAGTGGCACAATCTATAATGATTTCAATGTGGACTATCCGGACGTGGTGCTGCCCAACGTCACCTTTTTCCCCGCGCCCTCCACCACCACCACCATCAACGGTACTTCCTACAACCATGTGTTTACCAGCAGCCGCAATTACGTTGTCACCGACTCGGGCAGCATCTACGTCGGAACCAATGTCAACGTCACTGTGGAGGTTACCGCTTCCAGTTGGGATGCCGGGAGCGTGAACATCGCCGGTTCGGCCGGCAATTCCGGCAATTTGACCGTGTTCATGACCGGGACCAGCACCACCTTGGGAGGCAATACGACGGTCAATAGCGGCGTGGCAGGGAACTTCATGTATTTCGGGTTGCCCAGCAACACCAGCGTCACGGTCGGCGGCAACTCCAGCTACGTCGGCGTCATCTATGCCCCCGAAGCCGTGCTGACGCTCAACGGTGGCGGGAATAATAACGGCTTCATTGGCTCCTGTATTGTCAACAGCATCACCATGAACGGACACTACGACTTTCACTACGACCAGGCCTTGGGCAGGACTGGGCCCGCCCGTGGATATTTGGCCACCTCTTGGCAGGAGCTCTAGGCGAGCACCCTCTATCATCCCCCGTTCCGTTCCTTCTTCTCCGGAGCAGGTCTCCCTCCGTGCGGCCAGCCGCCCTGCCCTTCGTGCGCCCCACTGGCCTCCTGGCGTCAGCGAGCGCCAGCGAGTCAGCCACCCGGGGATTTCCATTCGGCTTGTCGTGAGCCGCCCTAGTTCTGCCCAACCAAGGTGCCCCCACACCGCTGCGCGCCGCCGAACATCGCACACGCGCAGCTAGGGCTAACGGCTCACCCGTGCCCCGCCAGCGCTGAACAATGAAAAATGCTCAATGCTCAATGCTCAATGCTCAATGAACCCTCATCCCCGCAAGCCTCCCCCACTATCCATCATCCTTTGCTCAATGCCCGCCCCCGACCGCGTACCCTGCCCGCCGCAGATCCTCCGCCAAATCCTGCTCCATCTGCGCCGCCGCCTCGAACGGCATCGGGTTTAGGTGCTCGTACAATTCCGGCAAAAGGCGCACGCCGTAGCGTTTGACCACCGACGCCGACTTAACCCCAGCCTTGTGGTTGGCGAACCGCTCTTCCGGGGTCAACCCGGTCATCCCGACATAAACGCAAGGCTTCTTCGGGTCGCACTTCGGGTTGGCGATGCGCACAGCGCGGCTTCGGCCAGCGGCAGGGTCGAGCAGCACGACATAAACGTTGTGGTGGTGGCCTAGCTGCTGCCCGGCCCGCAGCCTCCTGTACGTCCGCCGCTTCATCTAACCCACATCGGGGAGAGCTGCTGCTTT
>Ga0116217_10001877_pt1 | contig 19796 bp, 18 predicted proteins | sample Sb_taG_6_FD_89697 | JGI IMG/M metagenome (GOLD analysis project Ga0116217, IMG submission 89697) | Peat soil microbial communities from Weissenstadt, Germany - Sb_50d_4_PS metaG | ecosystem: Environmental > Terrestrial > Soil > Wetlands > Peat | place: Germany: Weissenstadt | collected 2010-09-21 | reverse complement strand
TTTACCTTTCCTTGACGCAATCTTTACCCGCGCTTGTCATCTCATGGGTTATTACAGTCAGGGTCCAGGCGGTCATGAGCTCGCTTTTCGAAGTCGTGCTGTGGGGTGCACCAGTGATCCTGCTGAGCTGGGGATTGCTGCTGGGTTTCGGTTGCGCGATGGTCTTCCGCGACGATTCCTCGCCGCCCGAAAAAAAGCGGCCCTCGGGAATAGGAGCAGAAGCGTGAGCCGACTGGACATAATCCGGAGCAGGGACGCAGCAGCCAGGAAAAACCCCTTGCGGGCGGCGTGGAGTCTGGGGCGCGACCTGTTACACTTGGCCGGCTTTGCGCTGGCCGGCAGCCCGCCGCAGATCTCGGTGATCGTGATGTCGGCTGCTGTGGCCTTCGTGCTCGACCTGTTGCCCGCGCGGGCGGCAGGCATTGTCCAGCTTCGCCTGGATTAGCTCCGCGCCCCAGGATGGGAGTCGCCTATGCCACGCATCGTCTGCATCGATCCCGACGCCAGCCGGTCCGAAGAGCCGGTCAAAGTGCTGCGCTCCGCCGGTTATGAAGTCATGATGGCCTGCACCGCGGAAGTGGGCCTAGCCCTGGTGCGGCTGTTTCCCCCGGACATCGTCCTGCTGCACTCCGACCTCGCCGAGCAACTCGAGCCGCAGATCCATGTGGCGTGTCCCGCAGTGCCGGTGGTGGTGACCGGAGAGAAGCCGGTGTCGTTGGAAGACTTGCACTGGCTGACCGCACACCAGCGCCGCGGCGACGCAGCTCAAGACCCCCGCCACCTGTCGCACTGAGCCTTCCCCGCCAACGTCCACCGCAGGCAACACCCGTAAGCCCGGGCGTGCCCGGCCGCCCTGAAATATTTATCGCCTCACGATATCGTTACGCGATATAATGCCCCCGGCAAAGGGCGTAAAGCCTTTTTGCGGAGGTGAGGTATGGCTGTGATTTTTTGGGTCACTCTTGGAGCGCTGGCGGGAGCCATCGCCAAGCTGGTGGTGTGGGACAGGGATCGGGCCAATTGGGCGGCCATCATGCTGCTCAGCATCGTCGGCGGAGTGCTGGGCGGCCAGATCGCCGGCTGGCTGTCACCCATCTCGGATTCGCCCGGATTTGATTCTCTCAGCATTGTGCTGGCGTTGATCGGGGCGGCCGCACTGCTCTCCCCCTATGGACTGCTGATTGCCCGCCGGGCTGGAACCACCGTCGAGGCCGATCACCTGCGGCGCGCGGCTTAAAGCAGCTTTCGGGACTGCACTGGGCTGGCGCCTCTTCAGGCGTGCCAGCCTTTTTTGCGTTAGGGCGAGTCTCTGCGGAAATTCCCCGCCGCGGATTCAATGACGCAATGGGTCAACGGGTCAATGACTCCATCCCCGATCACCCGATGCTCGCTTGACTTTCTGCTCCCATAATGTCATTTCTATTCACTTTTCCCTTCGCGCCGGGGCGCGGACGGAGTGCCCCGCTTTTGGGGCGTGCAAGGAAAAAAGGAAAAGAGGTTCTGGGTGCGCGTCCGGGTGTTCTTTCACGACAAGTGTTTTGACGGGGCGGCGTGCGCGTCGCTGTTTGCGCGCTTCTATCGTGAGCGCATCCGCGGCGACGCCGAGTTCGTCTTCAGCGGGCTGGTGCACCGCGCCGGCAGCCTGTTCGACGAGTCCAAGTTCGACGGCGACGAGAACGCCATCGTGGACTTCAAGTATTCCACCTCGCCGCGCATCACCTGGTGGTTCGATCACCATCAGAGCGCGTTCCTCACGCCGGAAGACGCGGCCCACTTCGAGCAGCAGCAGTCGAATACCAAGTTCTACGATCCCGACTTCAAGAGCTGCACCAAGTTCCTGGCCACGGTGGCCGAACAGCGCTTTGGCTTCCACCCGGCGCCGGTGGCGGAGCTGATCGAGTGGGCGGACATCATCGACGGCGCCCAGTTCCCCGACGCGCGCAGCGCGGTGGAAATGCGCGAGCCCGCCATGCGTCTCACCATGATCATCGAAGCCAGCCAGGACCCGGGCTTTATGCCGCGGTTGGTGCCGCTGCTCGCCTACCATCCGCTGGCGTCGGTGCTGGAGGAGGCGTTCGTGGCGCCGCTGGCCGAGCCGCTGCTCGAACGCCATCAGCGCTCCATCGAGACCATGCGCCAGCGCGCCGAGTACCGCGACGGCGCCGTCTTCTATGACATCTCCGACCAGGAGCTCGAGGGCTACAACAAGTTCATCCCCTACTATCTCTACCCGGAGTGCATCTACAGCGTGGGGCTGAGCAAGAGCAGCTTCCGGACCAAGGTTTCGGTGGGGTCCAATCCCTGGGCGCGCACCGACCACCTGGTGAACCTGGCGGTGATCTGCGAACGCTACGGCGGCGGCGGCCACGCGCGCGTGGGCGCGATTTCCTTTCCCCCTGACCAATTGGAGAGAGCCCGCCAGGCGGCGCAGGAAATCGTGGCCGAACTCAGGGCCAGCGTGAAGAGCCCGGCGTAGATCTTCGCCTCCCTGCAAAAATCCTGTAGAGACGCAGCATTGCTGCCGGTGGCGGTGGGTGCGCTTGACAGCCACCATGCGTTGGCCACTGGTCTATTGGTGAGCGCAGCGAGCCCGGGTGCCACCGCGATTAAGCTGCTCATGCCCAGCGGGGCCACCGCCATCAGTGTGCTAGAAGGATCAACCCCGACCTTCGTGGTCAGCGCCAACGGTAGCGTGACCGTGGGTGGTGCGCTCGTCTTCAATGGGGTGGACAACAACATCTACATTGGGGCCACTGGAGTCGCCGGCGAGTCGAACACCATTCGGATCGGCAACCCAAACACCCAGACGGCGATTTACGTCGCCGGGGCCTTCGGCAGGCAGGTTGACCCGAGCACCGGAACAGCGGCCTTCGTCGACGAGAAGGGCACGCTCGCCACGGTCCTCTCCTCGCGGCGGTTCAAGCACGAAATCGCCGACATGGGCGCGGAGAGCGACCTACTCATGAAGCTGCGGCCAGTGGCGTTCTATTACAAGCCTGAACTCGGCGAAAAACAGATGCGGCAGTACGGGCTGGTTGCCGAGGAAGTGGCCCAAGTTGCTCCGCAGCTTGTGGTCTCCGACAAAGACGGCGCCCCGCAGACGGTGCGCTACCACTTCGTCAACGCCATGCTCCTGAACGCGGTCCAAAAGCAACAGCGCCTGCTCGAAGAACAGCGGACGACAATTGGGAGGCAGGAGTCGAGGATCCAGGACCTGGAGGCCAGGCTAGCGAAGCTGGAGGCCGCTCTAGCCGAGAAGCGCTGAGGCCGGGAGCGGGGTCTCGTCCAGACATTCGCGCCCCGAGGAAAGCCCGGCGTAGATTCAGCGCGCGTCGAACCAGCGCATCTGCGGCGGATTGCTGCCCGGCGGCGGGCTGGGCGGCTGCGCCGCGGGTTGTCCCGGCACCGTCACCGGACGCCCGAACACCACGTGCAGATCGGAATACTGCGGCAGGTCGACATCGTTGCCGTGTCCGCCCAGAAGGATGACCAGACCGGTGGCGGCGCCGGCGTAGGGAGCGACGGCGTGCATCGCCATCTCCACCGCTTCGTCCACCACCTGCTCGGAGACGGTCCCGATCACCAGGCGCTCTGCCAGACTCTTGGTACCGCCCTTGCCGTGCAATCCGCCCTCGGGATCCATGTTGACCGGAGCCTTCTTGCCCACGTCCGCGCCCGCGAGCGAGGCCGCGACCTTCTGCGACTCGCCGCCGGGCTCGGTGAGCCGGTCGAACACCAGATACATGGAAGCCGCGCGGCTCATCCGCCGCGGCTGCACCAACTTGCTGATGTGGCCATCGAGCAGGCTGCCTTCCGGCACCAGGAGATGGCCGTCGGGCTGGAAGATGGGCTCCAGCAGCCGCGCCTGGAAGGCGTCTCCGGTTTTGCTGTCGCTGGCGCGCAGCTCGGTGAGCAGCAGAAACTCGGCGTGCGTGCCCTGGGGGATGGTGACCGGCTGCTCGGCGGCGCGCGGGACCTCGGGCTGCGCCGGCAATTCCAGGCGGGCCGCGCGCGCGACTTCCAGGGTCGCCACCGGATGCCGGAACTCCCGCGCCCGCCTCTGGCCGTGCTTGACGCTGGCCACTTGCGACACGCCGGGCGCGTGCTGCGCCAGATCTGTGCCGGTCGAGCTGCCGACCTTCATCTGCCCTTCCTCGCTGGCCTGGAGGCGCACTTCTTCGCCGCCGCGGATAAAGCGCAGGTCCATGGGCACTTCCGCGCCCGAAGGCAGCTTCACCGTGGCCGCGCGCAGGCTGACATCGTAGAAGTTGTGGCGATTCAATCCCAGGCTGCGCACGGTATCCACGCGCTCCATCAAGCCTTTCTTCTGGGGTGCTTTTTCCTTCTCGACTTTGTCCACCACGGCGTGCACATGGCTGCCGGCGGGAATGAGCGCGCGGTCGTACACATAGACCGGGCGGACCAGTTGTCCTGCAAGTTCGCTGCCAGGCCTCAAGTGGGAGACGTTGACCGGCCCGGAAAGCTCCATGCGCAAGATGGCGCCGACGGGTACGGAGTATTCTTTGAGGCTGGCGGCAGGCGCCGGATTTTGTGCCGTGACAATCGATGCCAGCAGGCACAAGGCCAACGCGCCGAACCGAACGCGCGAACACACGGCCCTACGCACCACGCACCCCCAGGCTAGCCCGACGGTTGCGACCATTGTAGCGGAAGTTGAGCATCGCCGGGCGCGCACACGCAACGGTGAGGCCCATCACTGTGTTCCGGGTATAACCGTGGTATTCATCGGCTCGGCGCCGGTGGGGCAGACGCCAAGGAGGTGCGTGTGCCGATCATCACCATTTCCCGAGGATCTTTCAGCGGGGGCAAGATGCTGGCCGAGGCCCTCGCCAAACGGCTGGGCTACCGCTCCATCGATCGCGAACAGGTTATCCAGAAAGCTGCTGCCTGGGGCGTGTCGCAGGATGCCCTGAGAACCGCGATCGAAAAGCCGCCGACCTTTACGGGGCAGTCCCAGCACACAAAATACATTTATCTCGCCTTCATCCAGGCGGCGCTGACGGAGGAGGTCAGGACCGGAAACGCCATCTACCACGGCCTGGCCGGCCACTTGCTGCTGGGCAATGGGCCGCATGTCCTGCGCACCCGCATCATTGCTCCCATGGAATTCCGCATCGGCAAGGTGCAGGAGCGGCTGAAGTGCAATCGCAAGGAAGCCGTCTCCTACATCGAAAACATGGACGAGGACCGGCGCAAGTGGACCCAGTTTCTCTATGCTGTGGATTGGCGGGACGCATCGCTCTACGACCTGGTGCTCAACCTGGAACAGATGAATCTGGAAGAAGCCTGCGATGTGATCTATGCCGTGTCGCGGCTGAAGTGCTTTGCCTCGACTCCGGAAACCCAGAGAGCGCTGGACGACCTGGCCCGGGCCGGCCGCGTCAAGGCCAGCCTGGCGATGAATCCGGCCACGGCGGACCTGCAGTTCGCGGTGGTGGCGCAAGACGGAGCGGTGTCGGTCAAGGGAGACATCGTGAGCCCGGCTCAGGTCAAGACCATCGGCGGCATTGTGCGGGCGGTGCCGGGCGTGCGTGAAGTCCGCCTGGACCAACTGGAGCTGGCCACCCGCTTCTGAGCGGCAAACACCCCGACGGCGATGGCTGAGTGTGATGGGCTGTCTCACCCAGGCGGAGTGACAACGGCTCGGCTGGGCTCGGAACACTTGCCTTGGCTGCTCCGGGCTGTTTGCGCCCGACTCCGCGAGCCAGAGCAGCGGATTGCGAGTATAAAAGGCTGTTCAGCCGGAGGTGGCAAGTATGGCCTCCCCTCCAAAGGCCTATTTCTGGTGTGAGGATTGTGGCGGAAGCGGGAGGAAGTCCGATGACACTCCCTGCCCGCGTTGTGAGGGTACGGGGAAGGTGTCGGTGTGGACAACCGGCAGACGCCGGTTCCTGCGACACCTGACCAATTTACCGATCACGGTCAGCCTCCCCGAGCGTGACATCGAAGGGTATTGCAACCAGATCGCCGAAGGCGGACTGGCTGCGCTTCTTCGGGACCCAATCCCAGTGGGAAGCCTGGTCTCGCTGCAGTTCGTAGTACCGACTCACCCGACCAAGCTGCATTTGCAGGGTGTGGTCCGGTACGGGTTTGGCTTCCAACATGGTCTGGAGTTTGTATCCCTGAGCGAAAGAGAGCGGCTGGCGATCCGCCAGTTTTGCACCGAGTTGCCGTCGGTCAGCCCTGGAGCGTAGCCCGGTTCGAGATTCCTTACTGAGGGGCCTGCGCATGGTTGCCGGCGTGCACGTGTGCGCCGCGCGGACCCTTGCGCATCCCACCGACGGCCCCATCGGATCGAGGCCAGCTCATGCAGCAACGTTTGGACCGCCGAACGTCGGGTGTGCAAAATCCTGTTCACAACCCTACGGGTCTGCTTCCGATCCGCGGTCGCCAAACCTTGTGCGCACCTGAAATCCGGTGGAGCGCGGCCTCCATGATTAAAGGTGGAACTACCTCCGCACCTTTATCCCTATTTGTGCGAAAGCCGCCTCGCCGTTCAGGTCGCCGGCTTGTAATTCGTGCACGCAGATGTCGCGCAGGCTGGCTCCGCAGCCGTATATCTCCAGCAAGGGCAAATCCTGTGCCCGGACTTGATACACGCCGTTCTGCATGCGTCCACAGTCGTCCTGGTCACTCATGACCACGGGGCTGCCCGGCTCCGCTTTGATGCGAAACTGTCCCGAGGACGGCTCGTAGTTGGCCACGTAGAAGCAGTGGCCGATGCAGGCGCGGTCGATCATGTGTTGGTCATGCACCCGTGCCCCGCGCCGCGAAAATATGGTGGCCACCACGCGCCGGCCGGGGCGCATGGGCGCCACCACCTGCTCCATCCTGGTTTCCAGTTGATCCAGCGCGGCGGCGTCGGTGTAGAGCAGCGAGAAGAACGCGACTGCCACCACGGAAAACGCCGCCGCTTGCCACTTCGCTGGCCAGGCCAGCGCCAGCAGGCAGCAGGCCAGCGCGGCCGCGTAGATCGAAACCCGGTCCGGAAGATATCCCATCATTCCAAATTTCGCGTGGACTATGCCGCCGGGAGCAAAGCCCACGGCGAGGGCCACTACGGCGTACAACTGCATCCAAGCGACGCCGCGTTGCAGTGCTTCGCGGCGGCCGCGCAACCCGGCTAGCGCAATCGTCGCCGCCGCGAGCAGCACTATGGCCAACGCTACCCAAAGGTAGGCCCGGCGGAACACCACGAACTGGTCGGCGCCGGCGAGCCAGTAAATGTCCGACTCGCGCTCCACGATGACGTAGTGGTGCAGCACATACCAGCGCACGGCGAAGTATCCGCCCAGCATCGCCGCGGTCAGCGTTAGTTGCCAGCGCAGCGGCAGCACGCGCAGGAGCGCCAGGAACACACCCAGCACCAGCACCCCGCCGGTACCCAGCAGATGCGCCATCCAGATCAGAGCCATCAGCGGCGGAATCAAGACGAAGTCCCACCGTCGCCCACGCCATACCAGGGCCAGCACGAATAAGGACAACCCTACGGACAAATAAAGGTTGAAGAACCCCATGTTGAAGACGAAGCCATACGCCGTCATGGCCAGCACGGGAGCCACAGCCCAGCTTCCGCGTCCGGCGGCTGCCGCACACAGCGCAAATCCTCCCCAAAAGAAGATCAGCACCGCCAGCGACACGGCGATGCGCTCCGCGGCCCTCGGCCCCAAGCGGAACAGCTCACTCAGCATCAGATCGAACAGCACGTTATTGCTCTGCGGCACGATGTGCAGCCCAGGCGCCTTCCCCTGGTGGATCAACTGCGCCAGCCACGCGTTGTAGACGTGGCTGCCCAGGTCGTTGGCCTCGAGGTGCCGATGCCAGAAGCACGGCGCCAGAACCACCGCTGAGCACAGGGCGACGGACCAAGCCTTGTGCCGCACAAAACCAAGCGCGCTACGCAGGGCTGGAAATGCGGATTCGGTTGCGGTGGACGAGGAAGGCAAGGCGGGGCTTTGCGCCGGGGCAGACATGCAGCTTCGGTAGCACCGATTGTACCATCGCCATTTTCCTGCACGAACATGGCGCGCCGCGCCCGCCGCTTCACTTGAACCAGTGATATCCGATCGAAAACTGGATGGTGTTGATGCCGGGATTGGGCGTGGCCAGGCCGGCGTTCGAGATGTGCACGTACTTGGCGGCGAGGGAGACAGCGCGCTTTTCGCGGGTGAAGATCTGCACTCCAAAGCTGGCCTGGGGCGTGAAGTTCACGTTGCTGGTGCCGGGCGGAAGGTTGTCGAGGGAGAGCAGCACGCCGCCGCCCAGCTCGAGATAGGGCGCAACTTTTCGGCCGCTGGTGAAGTTCCACTTAAGAATGAAGGGATCGAATCCGCCGGCGTAGGAAGTCCGGCTGGGAAAGACCAGCAGGTAAGCGGGGATGAAATCTACGGCATACTCCAGGTTGCCGCGCAGCCAGCCGGGGCCGTGCTCATCCGTCAGCACCTTGCCCACGCGCACTCCGGCGTTCCACACGCTGGTATGGGCGGTGCCGCCGGAGACGCTGTGGCCGCCGCCGGTCCACAGGCCGAGTTCCCAGGCGCCTGGTTCCAGCGAGTCGGAAGGCAGGCTCTGGGCCAGGCCCGCGGCCGAGAGCAGAGCCAGAATGACGATGCAACGCTTGCCCATGGGACCGGATAAGGTAGCAGGCGGGCGGCGCGGCAGGCCAGAGAATTTTGCGTTTCACGGTTCTTGCGCGCCAGTGCAGCGCTTCCCTGCCGGTTGCTTCCGCGTCTATTCCCTTGAGACAATGCCCGGTCATTTCCTTCCACGCCGGATCAGGAGGAACTCATGCCCGCCAAGAAACACACAGCCAAGCCGCGCGAAGTGCATGTTTACGTCGGAACGCGTAAGGGCGGATTCCGTTTCCGCAGCGACCTGAAGCGCAAGCGCTGGCAGATCGACGGCCCGTTCTTCTCCAGTTGGGAAGTGACCCAACTCTCGCGCGACCCGCACACCGGCCACTTGTGGTCGGCGCTCCACAGCGCCTGGTGGGGCCGCGACCTGCAAGTGAGCCGCAACGGCGGCAAGAAGTGGGAGAAGTCCGCCGCCGGCCTGGAATTCCCCCAGGAGCGCGGCTGGAATCTGGCCCGCATCTGGCGCGTGGTGCCCAGTCACGACGGCAAGACGCGGTGGTGCGGCGTCGATCCGGGAGCGCTGTTCCGCTCCGAGGACGGCGGCAAAAACTGGCACGAGGTCACCGCTCTATCGCAGCATCCCACGCGCGAGCGCTGGAACCCGGGCGCCGCCGGCATGATGGTGCACACCATCATTCCCGATCCTGACGCGCCGCGGACGATCTACATCGGGATCTCGGCGGCGGGATGCTTCCGCTCCGACGACGACGGGGCCAACTGGACGCCGCTGAACAAAGGCGTCCGCGCCGACTTCCTGCCCAACAAACTGCCCGACGTGGGCCAGTGCCTGCACAGCATGGTGATGACGCCGTCGCATACTCTCTTTCAGCAGAACCACTGCGGCGTATATCGCAGCACCGACCGCGGCGAAACCTGGAAGGACATCTCGCGCGGGCTGCCCTCGCGCTTCGGCTTCGCCATCGCCGCCAATCCCCAGGAGGACAACACGGTTTACGTCATCCCCTCCATCGACCCCGAGCATCGCTACACCTGCGACCGGCGGCTGGGCGTCTATCGCTCGGCGAACGGCGGCAAATCCTGGCAGCTCCTGACGCGCGGCCTGCCGCAGAAGAACGTGTTCACGCAAGTGCTGCGCCACGGCGCCGCCAGCGACACCTGCGACCCCGCCGGTGTGTACTTCGGCACCACCAGCGGCGAACTCTACGGCTCGGCCAACGGCGGCAACTCCTGGGAGCTGCTGCAGGCCAACCTGCCCGGGATCAGTTGCGTATACACGGCGGTGGTGTGATCGGGCGATCGCCGGGATCACCCTTCGCAAGAGAATGATCGAAAAGGGCAAAGCTTTGCAGCCGCTTGCCCGGAGTCAGCCGGCCGGACCACGCTTCGCGGAATCAGGCACTGGGCGTGGGTTTCCGGCCCACAGCATGACAATTTTTTTACAAATGGACGCTTGACAAACGGCGGCGCCAGAGTAGACTCCTGCCGACGATTCAAGGGCCGGTCCCAAGGTAGCGGTTTCTCCCCGTTTTCAGCACCTATAGAAGAGTCCACCGATAAGGGCGCGTTTTTTTGCGCCTTATGTGTCCGGTATCCCCCGGCCCTCAACCCATTTCGCGTCGTGGAGGCAAACTCATGAAAGTGCGAGGAGATTTTTGGTTGGCCGTCGGGAGCATGATGGCCCTGGTGGTGGTAGCAACGGCAGTCATCGGCTTCGTCCCGATCAGGGGCTCCCGCTCAGACAAGTCCCGAGCGGACGCGCTCCTCTTCAAGAAAGGGGACCCGGACGCGATCAAGGTGGGCAAGAACACGGAGGCGGCTATCGGCCCCAACGAGTTTCGCAGCCCCGACGCTTCTCCTGACCTGGAAGCCTTCTTGCAGCGGGCGTATCCCGCAGGCGACATCCCCACCGACGCGAGCTGGGCGGCGCAGGGTGGGTGGAAGGATCTTGATGGCAGGGAGCACTCGAGGGGAACCTGGCAGCTGATTGGCCCCACCCAAGCGACCGAGCCCGGCGTGCTGGATGTCCTCGGCGATGGGGCGCGGGTGGTGGAATCGGGCCGAGTCAGCGCGATGGCCATCGGCCCCTCATGCACGGAACATCACTGCCCTATTTATGTCGCCCCGGCAGGTGGTGGAGTCTGGCGCACCAGGAACGGGTTGGATGATGATCCCGACTGGGAATTTCTCTCCAGCAGCTTCGGCACGAATGCCATGGGCGGGCTGCTCATCGACCCCAGCGATTCGAGCGGCAAAACCATTTATGCGGCCACCGGCGAGCCCAATGCTTCGGCGGATTCCGAGGCGGGCGTCGGCGTCTATAAGTCCACCGATGGTGGTGAGACCTGGTCGCTGGTGCCCGGCAGCGACATGTTTTTCCAGCGTTCGATCGGGCAGATGGCCTTTGATAACGCCGGCAACCTGCTGGTTCCGGTCGCCAGCGGCGTGCGCGGGATTGATGAGACCGATGGCGGCGCATTATCGAGCGGTTCGACGACCCATCCACTCGTAGCCCGCGGCTTGTATCGGCAGAGCGGGAGCACTTTCACGCGCATCTTCACGGCTCCCGGCGTGACGCGCGGTTCGACTACGGTCAAGGTGGACCCAACTCATCCAGGGTTCATTTACGTCAACGCCTTCGGGCAAGGCATCTGGCGCTCGACCGACAACGGCGCGACTTTCACCCAGATCTTCACGGCGCAGGATCCCACGGTGGCTAGCAGTGCGACCGATCGCTCGGAGTTCGACATCGCTACACTCGCCTCCGGCGCAACCCGCATGTACGTGGGCGAGGGCCAGGGCGGCGGCACCGGTCACCATGCCAATTTCTTCCGCAGTGACAATGCCGATACCGCGGCCACGTTCGTGTCCATGGGCGGAGCCCAAGTGGACAACTACTGCACCACGCAGTGCTGGTATGACAACGTTGTCTTCACCCCGGCCGGGCATCCCAATATCGTCTACCTGATGGGCTGTTTCGACTATACCCAGGACAATGGTCCATCCAACGCTCGCGGCGTGCTCTTGTCGACCGACGGCGGAACCACGTGGAGCGACCTGACCCAGGACGCTCATACCCCCCTCGCACACGGGATCCACCCCGACCAGCACGCGATTGTCGTCAACCCGAACAACCCTTATCAGTTTTGGGAAGGTTCCGACGGCGGGGTCGTCCGTTCGGATGGGCATTTTAGGGATATTACTTACAAGTGCGCCACGCGTGGCTTGAGCGCGTCCGACCAGGCGTTTTGCGTCAGCCTGCTCTGGCGTGTGCCGCGCGAGCTTAAGCACCTGAACAAGGGGCTCTCCACCTTGCAGTTCCAAAGCCTCTCGGTCAGCAACCAGCGCGATGGCAAGATCCAGGGCGGAACGCAAGACAATGGCACTTTCCAAACTCAACACTCGGTCGAGCTCTGGCCGCAGGAGATCTACGGCGACGGCGGTCAGTCGGGATTTAGTGCCTCGAACGACGCGCTTCGCATTAACACTTTCACCGGCCAGGCGAATGATGTGAACTTCCACGATGGCGACCCGACCAAGTGGGTGATAGCGAGTGGTCCCATCATCAACAGCCCGGAAGGATCGTATTTCTATCCGCCGGTGACCGCTGACCCGAATCCGGCCCGCGGGGGCACGATTTTCCAGGGCTCGTTCAGCGTTTGGCGGACGCAGGACTGGGCTGGTTCGCAAGCCTATCTGGAGGCGAACTGCCCCGAGTTCACCACTTCGGCGACCAACCCGGCCTGCGGTGATTTTGTTCCCATCGGACCGCCGGGCCAGACTGACCTGGCCGACTCCGGCACCTATCCCGGCCAGCCGTTCTACGGTACGGACCGCCGTGGCGGCGCGGTGGGCGTGATCACGCGTTCGACGAACCGTCATGACACGGGTACGCTCTGGGCCGCGACGGGAACCGGACGTGTGTTTATTTCCTCCAATGCCAACGACCCGGCGAACTCCGTGGTCTGGACGCGGATCGACAACAAGTCCGGCGGGGCTTCCATAGGCCGCTTCCCCACCGGTATCTCCCTCGACCCCGCTAACCCGAATCACGGATGGATTTCCTACTCGGGCTACAACGTGACTACTCCCACGCAGCCAGGGCATGTCTTCGAAGTGACCTGGAACGGAACCACCGCAACCTGGACGGACCTGAGCTCCAACTTGCCCGACTTCCCCATCACCAGCCTGGTGTATGACCATGTCACAGGCAACCTCTACGCCGCTTCCGACTTTGGCGTGATGCGCCTGGCCAAAGGATCATCGACGTGGAAGGTCGCCGGGCATGGTCTGCCGATGGTAGAAGTACCTCACCTGACGATCGTGTCCCATGAGCGCCAGCTCTACGCTGCCACCCACGGGCGCAGCGCCTGGGTATTGCGGTTGCCGGACGAGGATGATGACAAGTAGTTGGGAGTTAACTGGCAAGGCTTTCAGGGCCGTCCTCTGCGACGGCCCTTTTTTTGCAAGTTGGCCTGCGTGGTGCGTTCCTTTTATATTGGAAGAAATGCAAGTGCAGCCTGCCGCTGCAAGAGGGAGGCGACATGAATCTGCCTTTGATTGCCGGTTTGCTGTTCATCTTCGGCATGCCCTTGCAAGTAAAGAATCCCAACGCCTGTGAGCACGCCGCGCCGCCGGTGGGTATGCGGTGGGTGTGCGCGAGCCAGAATCCTTGCGACTGTCATCTGGCGCCGATGGCATCGGAAGAACCGCCCGAGGGCACCGTATCCAAGCCCGATTCGCCTTCTGCAGCCTCGTGCCTGGCGTGCCGCATAGCTTTCTTTGTCATCCCAGCGTATCCGGAAGCTGCACGGCGAGACAAAAAGAACGGCCTCGTCTCAGCCTCACTGGTTTTGCGTGCCGACGGCAGCGTTGAGGTTGTCCGCATTCAGTCTGGTGACCCGCAGCTCGCTCATGCCGTGCAATCGGCATTGCAACAATGGCGCTTCACGCCCGGCCAGCGCCCCGAGAGCATCCCCGTGTCCATCAAGTTCGAATTGTCGGACAGTCCAACCCGATTAGTGGCGGGAACGTCGCTGCTGAACACCGTGGTCACGGCGCCGCCGGTGCGCTAAGGCCCAACCCTCGGAATTTGCCGCCGGTCGAAACGCCCACTGGCAGCTGGTTTCGGCGGTATTTTCCCTTGACAGCAGAGTCCGGCGCTGATAACGTCCCCCCCCCGCCAGTTCCTCCCCGAGTTCTCTTAACTAAATCTTTCTTGAAGCTTGGGCCCTCGCTACATCGGCACCCTCGGGCTCGCAGGAGCCCGTCGGCACCAGTAGGTTCAATCGTGAAGATGGCCCGGAATGGAAATTCCGGCTGAAGGGGATGAGCAAATGAAAAGCCTAAAGATTGCAGCAACTCTTACTCTGGCGGGCCTCATCGCATCTGCCGTGGCGGCCTACGCACAGGCTGGCGGTAGCAAAGCGGAAGATCCAACAGCCGCGCTGACCCCTGCGATAGCCGCTCAGTTGTCGCAGAGCGCCAACCGCCCCGTGATCGTGATCATGAAGAACCAGTTCACCGGCGCGGACGCGGCGATCGACCAGGCGCCGGTGATGAGCGAGCTTCACCAGGTGAATGCTACGCACGTCAAGTCTTACCGGATGGTCAATGCGTTCGCCGCCAAGGTGTCGGACGGCGAGGTAGCGCGCCTGAAGGCGAACCCGGCGGTTGCCCTGGTGGTACCCGATGTGGTGATCCACCGTACGCCGCGGGCTCAGGCCGCCCCCGCCACCACCCCAGCCACGTCACTGACGCCGAATGTCATCCCCGGCGCCTGCGGCGCCAACGGCGGGGTGCTTCTTGAGCCGGAGGCCCTGCTGACCACGAACACTGATTCGGACGATCCCACAGCCAAGACGGCGCGCTCGCTGGGCATTACAGGCGCCGGCGTCAAGGTCGGCTGGATCGCCGACGGCGTGGACCCCAACAACGTGAACTTCATCCGGCCGGACTCGACCTCGGTTTTCGTGGACTACCAGGACTTCAGCGGCGACGGGCCGGGTGCGGTCACCAGCGGCGACGAGGCCTTCCTCGACTCCAACGCCATCGCCGGCCAAGGCATCCACGTCTATGACATCAATGGTTTCAGTGCTCAGGTTTATCCCTCCGCGTGTAACATCCGGATTGAGGGCGTGGCCCCTGGCGCCTCGCTGGTCGGGCTCAAAGTATTCAGCCAGTTCTACTACTCGACGGAGTCGAACTTCCTGCAAGCCATCGAGTACGCGGTAAACACCGCGCACATGGACGTGCTGAACGAGTCGTTCGGCTCCAACCCCTTCCCCGACAATACGTCGCAGGACATCACCAAGCTGTTCAACGAGGCCGCCGTCAGGGCAGGCGTCACGGTGACGGTCTCCAGCGGCGACGCCGGCTCGACCAGCACCATCGGCTCGCCCGCGACCGACCCGAACTTCATCTCTGTGGGCGGATCGACGACCTTCCGCTTCTACGCCCAGATCAACTACGGCGAGGCGCGCTACTTCGCGACCGGCTGGCTGGACGACAACATCAGCTCGCTCAGCTCCGGCGGGTTCAGCGAGACCGGCGGAACCGTCGACCTGGTGGCTCCCGGTGACCTGGCTTTCGCCTCGTGCGACGCCAGCTCGAACTTCTACGGGTGCACGAACTTCCTGGGTCACTCCTCCGTTATTGAGAGCAGCGGCGGCACCAGCCTGTCGTCACCGCTGACGGCAGGCGCCGCGGCGCTTGTCATCGAGGCCTACCGGAATTCCCACCATGGCGCCTCGCCCTCACCGGCGCTGGTCAAGCAAATCCTGACCAGCACCGCCACCGATCTCGGGGTCCCGGCCACGGAGCAGGGCGCCGGCCTGCTGAACAGCTACAAGGCGGTGCTGCTCGCCAAGTCCATCCACACCGGTCATGGATCTCCGGCTCCGGTTGGTCAGTCCCTGTTGCTCTCCGAGACCCAGCTCAACGCCGTGGGCCGTCCCGGGAGCTCCCATAGGTGGCCGGTGACGGTGACCAACACCGGCGCGTTCGGCCAATTCGTGGAAGTGAGCGGAAGGACCTTCGGGCCCGTCGAGAACGTACAGACCGGCACGGTCACGCTGAACGACGCCACCAGCACGCAGCTCGTGAGCTACAACGGCCTGCCGTACAACTACCAGGTCTTCACCTTTCATGTCCCAAGAGGCGCGGACCGGGTGGATGCCTCGATCGCCTACCAGGAGGCCCCCACCCACGGCTTGGCCGTGGTGCTCAGCCTGATCGACCCGGAGGGCCGGTTCGCCGCGAACACCCTGCCGCAGGGCGCCGGAAACTTCGGTAATGTGGACGTACGGGACCCCGCGCCAGGGACCTGGACCGGCGTCATCTACGCTAGACTCGGGTCGCTTGGCGGGACCACCGGGACCGTCCCCTGGCAGGTGTCGACCCAGCGCTTCGTGCCGTTCGGCTGGGTCTCCCCATCCTCGTTCTTCCTGGCTCGCGGCCAGAGCCAGACCATCGAGGTGAGGGCTTCGACACCCTCGACTCCCGGTGACTCGGCGGGATCGATCGTCCTGACCTCCTCGGGCGGCGGCTTCGACCGCTATTTGGGCTTCGAGCGCAACTCGATCCCGGTCACCTTACGCAGTCTGGTAGACGTTGAGGATGGCGGCGCCTTTAGCGGCGTGCTGACCGGCGGCAATGGCCGGTCCCCCGGTGAAGGTCAGGTCAACTACTACCAGTTCCGCGTCGGCCCTGGTCATAGAAGCATCACGGCCAACGTGTCGCTGACGAACGACGTCGCCGATAATGTTGGCGCGTATCTGGTCAACCCCGATGGTGTCGCTGTCGGCTTCGGGCAGAACAGCCTGAACGGAACCAACAGCCAAGCGCTGACCGCCTATACCCACGACCCACTTGCCGGCACTTGGACCCTGATCGTGGATTTCTCCGAGCCGGTCGTCGGGGATGAGATCTCCCAGCCCTTCACCGGCAACATCAAGCTAGACCATGTCAGTGTGAGTGCGGCCGGCTTGCCGAACAACCGCCATACGAAACTGGCTGCGGGGGTTCCGGTGACCATACCGGTGACCGTCACCAACAACGGCGCTGCCCCTGAGGCGTTCTTCGTCGACGCGCGGCTCAATGCGACGACGAGCATCTCGTTGGTGTCGTTCTTCGGGCTGCCGAACGGTTACCAATACCCGATGCCGCTCAACTCCTACTATCCGTTGTGGCTGGTGCCGACGCAGACCTCGAGCGTTCAGGCTGCGGCGAGCGCCAACGTGCCCATCGAATTTGACTATAGCGCCTACCCGGGCGATCCCGACCTTTTCGGGCCGCCCACCGCCACCACCAGCACCTACAACGCCGCGGGCTCATACACTCCGGCGGGCGGAACCGTAGAGCAGGGCTTGTGGAACTCCTTTCCCAGCGAGATCGGGCCGTACCCGGCCGGAGGAGCACCCCCAGGGCTCATGACCATGACGCTGACCGCGACCACCAAGGCGTTCGACCCGACGGTGACCAGCTCGACCGGTGATCTTTGGTTTGGGTCGTTCGACCTGGCGGCCTTGGGCAGTTTCGCGCCCGTGACCCTCAACCCCGGCCAGAGCACCACGATCAGTGTGACCATCACGCCAGCAGGCGCCTCGGGCACCGTCGTGAGCGGCAACCTGTACGTGAATGACTTCGTCGGAAGCGTGCCGCCATACGGCCAGACCACCGGTGACGAGCTGGCGGCAATCCCCTACACCTACACCATCCAGTAATGCGCCACACCCGCGGGGGCCTCAACCGGCCCCTGCGGGCTGCCGCAGAATTTTGAAGTTAGGAATCGGATCCATCGGAGGGTCGGGGCATCGGGTGAGGGGATCACCCTGCGCAAGACGCCCGCTACAATCACGATTATTAGACTGTAAGGCTGAACCACCCGTGCAGCCCCGGGAGATTCTCCCCGGGGCTTTTTTTCGGGCGGAAACTCTACTGGGTTTGGGGCGTCTGGTGGATGGGGTGAGCGGCGCCCGGCAGCGGCTTGCCGTCGCCCGTGAGCACGCGGATCATCTTTCCCTCTTTACGGAAGCAAACCTCATCGCCCGCCGCCACCTCCGGCGAATTGGAGCCGGGCGGAAGGCGCAGTCCATACTGCGGACCCGGCGCGCCAAAGATCACCAACCGCGTGGTTGCGGCGGCAACGTGTTGTGGGGATTCCTCGTCGGCCCTGGCTGGTGCTGAGACTCCGGGAGAGACATGGAGGACCCTCACCACCTTGGCGGATTGGTAGCCGGGCTTGCACTCGGCGGAGACCGCTACGCTACTTAGCGCGAACATCATCAGCAAGCAGATGTACTTATTCATATCCACCTCACTGCAATAAGACGGCCGGGAAGCTGAGTCTTGCCTTGGAGACGGGCGAGTGGCGATCGCCGCTCCGTCATGCAGAGAGCCTATACCTCTATGGATTCATTTGGGGTTCTTCACGCCCTTTTCTGGCAAATTTTCATTAGAATTAGGCTTCGGGTTCTTTTCGAGATGGAGATCTTCCTCAATCTCTGCTGGTTATTTTTGGTGGTGCCGGCCCTCCTGACGTGGCGCCAGCAGGAGCGGTCTTGCCGCGAACCGGGCCACGCCTCGCTGCTGCGCCTGGGAGCGCTGGGCTGCGCGCTGGTCCTGCTGTTTCCCGTTATTTCGGCCTCGGATGATCTGCACGCCGTGCGCCAGGAAATGGAGGAGTCATCCTGCAAGCTGAAGGCTGGCGCAAGCGCCAAGGGCTCCCCGATCGCAATCTTTCACCTTGCCGCGGCGGTTCCTGCCCGCACCACCTTCGTCTCACCGGACGAAGGAGTTCCTGGAGCCGTACCAGCTTCTGCCTCTGTGCGCTCCTTGCTGTGCCCGTTCGGTCCCTCGCACGGACGTGCTCCCCCTACGCCGGTAGATCTCTAGCGGCAGGCAGCAAGGCCGGTCCCGCACCGCTCTCCTGGGCGCGGAGTATTTGCTGGTTGCCCGGCCGCAACGGAACTGCGAGGTGATCCTATGCGACACCAACATTTATTGCGCTATCTTCCACCGCTGTTCAGCGCTGCCCTGCTGGGTGCGCTGCTGCTGGGGTGTTCGCGGCAGGCGCCGCTCGATCCCTCCCAGGTCAAGGTGGAGAAGGCGCCGGATCCCAGCATCATCGAAGTGCAGCATCCGGAGCGGTTTTCCGTGGTGACGGTCGAGCAGCGTCCCAGTGCGGACGAAATGTCGGTGAATGGGGTGGTGGCGCCGGACGTGAACCGCTCGGTGCCGGTGCTGTCGCTGGCCGGCGGCAGGGTGGTGGAGATCCGCACCAAGCTCGGCGACGATGTCAAAAAAGGCCAGGTGCTGCTCGAGATCAACAGCCCCGACGTGTCCGCCGCTTTCTCCGACTATCAGAAATTCCGCACCGACCTCACCCTGGCGCAGAAGCAGTTGGACCGCGCGCAATCGCTGTATGCGCGGGGCGCAATCGCCCAGAAGGATCTGGAGATGGCGGAGGACGCGGAGCAGAAAGCGAAAGTCGATGTGGAGACAGCGGGGCAGCGCCTGAAGGTGCTGGGCGCCGACCTCAACCATCCTTCGCCCATCGTGCCGGTGCGGGCGCCCATCAGCGGCGCCATCGTGGAGCAGAACACCACCGGGGGGACGGGGGTGCGGTCGCTGGACAATTCGCCGAACCTGTTCGTCATCGCCGACCTGTCGCGGGTCTGGGTGCTCTGCGACGTGTACGAGAACCGGCTGCCCGACGTGCACCTGGGAGATTTCGCCGAGGTGCGTCTGGCGGCGTATCCGGAGCGCAAGCTGCGGGCGCGAGTGGCCAATATCGGCCGCGTGCTCGATCCCAACACCCGCGCTGCCAAGGTGCGCCTGGAACTGGACAATCCCGACGGCGTGCTGCGGGCGGGCATGTTCGCCACTGCCGTCTTCCGCTCCCGGCAGGAGCAACTGCGGGCGCTGGTTCCCGCCAGCGCCATTCTGCGCCTGCATGACCGCGACTGGGTCTTCCGTCCGGAAGGCGGAAACCGCTTTCGCCGCACCGAAATCCAGGCCGGAGCCACCACCCGCGACGGCATGCGGCAGGTGCTGGCCGGTTTGGCGCGCGGCGATAAGGTGGTGGTCAACGCCTTGCAATTCGCGGGAGCGGCCGAGGCGGAATAGCGCATGATCCGCTACCTGGTCGATTTCGCGCTGCACAACAAGGTGATGGTGCTCAGC
>Ga0116217_10001865_pt1 | contig 19866 bp, 21 predicted proteins | sample Sb_taG_6_FD_89697 | JGI IMG/M metagenome (GOLD analysis project Ga0116217, IMG submission 89697) | Peat soil microbial communities from Weissenstadt, Germany - Sb_50d_4_PS metaG | ecosystem: Environmental > Terrestrial > Soil > Wetlands > Peat | place: Germany: Weissenstadt | collected 2010-09-21 | reverse complement strand
CTCGTGCAGGGCTACCATGCCGCGCTCACCGCCGCCGGTGTCACCGACTACGCCTTCGACCAGTGCTGGCTCGAGTACCGGAGAGGAACCTGGTCCGGACTCATCATGGCCGTCGCCGCCTCGATGCTCGTGGAGCGCACTGCCCGCGGTGACCAGATGTTCCTGACCATGGCAGACCGTCACTCCCGCCACGCCCTCGACCTCGACGCTGCCGGGGCCATCTGATCACGGCGAAAGATGCCGCTGGTTGGGGACACCTCGAGACTGTTCAGGTCAGGTCGACTTCGACTGGTGTTGGTTCCGGCAAAGGCACCGAGGTGGACCACTCGATGACGGCGTCGTAGGAACCGTGTGGAAGAGGGGGCGATCGACCCGAGGAGAGGCAGTGTGGAATGTGGTTCACGGACGATCCGCCAGGCTCGACACACTCGTTGAAGGAGGTCGTTACCGTAAAGGCGAACTGCGTCGTGCCATGGGCGATGACGAACGGCGCGGGCACGCACGATGCCGCGAAGCCCACGTAGTTGTGGAACTCGCCTTGCGTCAGGATGACTGCGAACCCCGGTTGGCAGTGACCTCTCACTTTCTCGGTCAGGTCGAACGCGGGGTGCGGGTTGTGGACAACGAGCACTCCCTTGATCTCATGCCCCGCCACCACGTGAGTGGTCCGCAGGTCGATCTGAATGCTGATTCGAGTCGAAGCGCGAGGGGGTGCCGAACCCCCGCAGCTCGCGAGAAGGAGGGCGACCAGGGTGACGGCTCCCCACGAGTGTCGACGGTCGACCTTTCGAAGCATCCCGAGCCTCCCACCTGACATTCTTCCCCCACCAGGTTCGACGCTTCCACGCACCAGAAAGGTTCCCAGGAGCAGTGCGGTGGGAGAGCCCCGGCCGGGGTGCTCACACATGAGGGAGAGGACCTTCATGAGCCTGTAATGGTCGACGGGCGAGCATGATGGTTGAGCGTGCCCCAAGAGGCAGCCCGGCAGGAGTGACGGCGTGCAGGTGTTCGGGGAGATCGGCGAGACAAATCCGAGTCGCTTGACTGCCCTGAAGATCCCCTGGCCTGATCACCGGGGTATGTGGACAGCCCTGGGCGTGGCGCTGATCTCGATTGGCCTGGGGGGCCTTGTGTCGTTACGGGTGGGCGCGACCCTGGTTGATCATCCCGTGAACCTCGTCAGCGCCGACAGGCTCTGTGCCGTCGTGACCGGCATGGGAGGCGTCATCTTCGTGACGCTGATCCCTGTGTTCCTCCGCCTGCGGCGTGTGAGGCGGAAGATCGCCGAAATCACGGCTGAAGGTGTCATCTTATTGAGGGAGTCGAAGCTGATTGCGGACGACGACGAGCTCGGAATCGATGAACTTGCGGTTCGGTTCAACAACTGGCGACTCGACGCGGCGGACTGGTTGCGGAGATACGACTATCCCTCGGCAATCCATTTCGAGAACGATGCGGGTTTGATTGCCGTCCAAGAATTGCACGGGACAACGGGTGCGGGCTGGTGTCAATGTGAGATCGACGTTCGACTTGAGCGTCTGGCAGAACTCTCAAGGGGCAGATGAACGTGTAGACCCCGGCTCTGCGGATCTTCTATCGATCCTCGACGCCCAATGTCGACGAGGTGGGGGTCGAACTCGAAGGAGAGTGGATCGCAACGCCTGTCGGTCCCAACTCGAGGATCATCCCCTCCGCAGCCAGCACCGGCAATTCTCGTCCCACCCACGAGGATCGTGCCTCATCGAGCAGCGATTCAAGTTCGAGATCACTGTGGGCAGGATCGTGATGGAACATCACCAGGCGATCCACGTGTGCAGCAGAGGCGAAAACCACTGCGTGGTCGATACTGGAGTGGCCCCATCCGACGTGGCTCCCGTACTCGTCGCTGGAGTACTGGGAGTCATGAAGCAGCACATCGGCTCCCTCGGCTATCTGGTAGCCCGACATCCAGTCCGGTTCGACATGCCGCAGGTCGACACCGAGCGAGGGCTCATGATCGGGGATGTAGGCCAGCGTCCGACCGTGCGCCGTGATCCGGAAACCCATGGTGGGCCCCTGGTGCACAACAGGAAACCCTTCCACCAGAGCCGAACCGATCAACCACGGCTCGTTGGGGACGTCGTGGAAGATCGGGCGCGACGGCACGTCGGACAGGGACACCGGGAACAGGGGTGGGGAGACGTACGCAGCCACCCGCTCGGCCAGCCCGTAGCTCGGTGAGGGAGGGCCCCAGATATGCAACTCCACATCGTCCGACCAGAACGGCGGGAAGAAGGCCAGCCCCTGGAGGTGGTCGAGGTGGAGGTGGGTCAAAAGGACATGGATGACGCGGACGCCACTGGCTTCCAGAGAACGGCCCAGCGGGCGCATTCCCGAGCCTGCGTCCAAGACGAGCACTGCGTCCTCGTCGACACGGAGCTCGACACACGAGGTATTGCCGCCGTATCTCACGGTGTCCGGCCCAGGAGCGGGGAGCGAACCCCGACAGCCCCACACCCGGGCTCTCACGTCTCTTCCTCCCAGAAGACCGACAGCGTGCCGGCGAGGTCGTCCACATGGGCGAACAAGGGGAAAGAGGTGGCTTCGATGGTGCGCTTCACGCCATCGAGACCTGTGATGCGAAACCGAGCGTGGGCTGGGCGTCGTTGTTTCAGGGTCTCCGCCAGCGGGAGGTCGTTTACCGTGATGCGGTTCCCGTCGAGGTCCTCGGGTTGGAACATGGATCCGCCCCACTGATCGGGACCGATGGGTCCGGTGACCGAGAAGCTCTGCCCGAGCAGCGCCTCCGCCGCTTCGTTGTAGAAGACCAGCACCCCGTGCACATCCACCACGAACATCGGCGTTGCCACGTTGCTCGCCAGCTCCCGCGCCAAGATGACGAGCAGGCTCTTGTGCCTGTCTACTTCCACGCGGACAGCGTACCGATCCGCATCGAGTGGTGCCCAGGGCCTCCGGCCGACGCGGTCGCTATCGTGGCGGCGGCAGTGGCAACCGAAGGCGGGATGGCGGTGATGGAAGAACGCTTCGACATGGTGGTGGTAGGGGCGGGACCGGCCGGCGAGAAAGCCGCCGCCCAGGCTGCCTACTTCGGCAAGAGCGTCGCCGTCGTGGAGAACGCACCGGCACTAGGTGGCGCGATGGCTGCCAGCGCAGTCACCACCAAGGCCATGCGGGAAGCCGCTCTCTACCTGACCGGCTTCCAACGCCGCCATGTCTATGGCGCCGGCATCGATCTCCATCCCCAGGCGGTCATCGACCGGCTTCGTGCCCGCGCTGTCGACGTCGCAGGGTCGATGAGTCAGGCGGTGATCGAGAATCTGGCTCGCCATGAGATCGAGCTGGTGAGGGGTAGGGCGCGACTCGGCCCGGACCGGACCGTCGCAGTCACTCCTACTTCTGACGAGCCGGGCCGACTCTTGGCCGCGGATGTCGTGCTCATTGCCACCGGGTCACGACCATTTCACCCGAGCGGGGTCCCGTTCGACGATCCCGACGTACTCGATTCCGAATCGGCACGAGAGCTCACCCGGCCCATGCGTAGCCTGGTCGTGGTGGGCGGCGGGGCAGTGGCATGCGAGTACGCGTCGATCTTCATGGCCCTCGGGGCCGAAGTGACCCTGGTCGACCGGGGAACGCGGTTGCTTCCCTTCCTCGACGCCGAATGTTCGGCCGTGATGGCAGAGTGCTTCCAGGCCTCCGGGATGAAGGTGCTTCCCGGAACCGCAGTCGCGACCATGACCCGTGATGCCGAGGGGTTGGCGGTGCGGACGGATAGTGATGCCGTGCTCCGGCCCGAGAAAGTCATTCTCGCCGCCGGCCGTGTGGGCAACACCGAGGAACTCGGCCTCGCCGCCATCGGTGTGGAAGTCGACGAACGAGGGAGAATTCGGGTCGATGACCACTTTCAGACGACCGCTCCCGGAATCTATGCCGCCGGTGATGTCATCGGTCCCCCGGCTCTGGCGTCGGCTTCCATGGAGCAAGGCCGAGTAGCCGCCTGCTATGCGCTGGGGATCCCCTTCAAGAAGACTGTCGACCCCCTCACCCCTTTCGGCGTCTATTCCATCCCCGAGTGCGCAATGGTGGGGCTCACCGAAGAGCAAGCTGCTGTGCAAGGCTTCACGTATGTGACCGGCAGGTCCCGATTTGTCGACAACAGCCGAGCCGCTATCGCGGGAACAACCGAGGGCATGGTGAAGTTGGTCGTCGATGGCGACGACCGGAGGCTGCTGGGTGTCCATATCATCGGGGAAGGGGCCACCGAATTGGTGCACCAGGGTCAGGCGGTTCTGCACTTCGGGGGGACGATCGATTACTTCATCCATGCCACCTTCGACGTGCCGACGATGAGCGATGCCTACAAATATGCAGCCTACGACTGCCTCCAACGAATGGCGAAGGTGACGCAGCCGTAGTCCAGGAAGGGATACGCCATGACCGATCTCGAGCTGGCAGGGTGGCCACATGGTCTCTTCTGACAGGGTGCAACTCCCCGACGGGCGTCGCATCGACATCCGCGTCAGTGGCCCCGCAAAGGGCTTGCCTCTGGTCTTTCATCACGGCACACCCGGCTCCGCTCCTCCCTTCCGAGCCCTCGAACGCGCTGCGCACCAACATGGTTTACGTTTCGTGACGACCTCCCGTCCCGGGTACGGAGATTCGACGCGCCAGCGCGGTCGCAGCGTCGTCGACGTGGTCGCCGACACGTCCGTGGTCCTTGCGGCCTTGAGTGCCGAGCGCTGTCTGGTGGCTGGCTGGTCCGGAGGTGGTCCCCACGCCCTGGCCTGCGCCGCCCGCCTCGAAGCGGCTGCTGCCGCGCTGGTCATCGCCGGGGTCGCCCCCTATGTGGCACAGGGACTCGACTGGATGGCCGGCATGGGGGAAGAGAACGTGACCGAGTTCACAGCCGCGCTCAACGGTGAGGATCCGCTGCGACGGTACCTGGACGAACAGCGAGAGGACCTGAAGGAGGCCACCGTGGCCGGGATCATCTCCTCACTCGATACGTTGCTTCCGGATGTCGACCGCGCTGTCCTGACCGATGAATTCGGTGAGGACATGGCCGCTCAGTTCCACGAGGCATTGCGGGCCGGAGTGGACGGGTGGCTCGATGACGATCTTGCCTTCACCAAGCCGTGGGGTTTCGCCTTGAGTGAGATCACGATCCCGACCATGCTCTGGCAAGGAAGCGTCGACCTCATGGTGCCTTTCGCCCACGGTCAGTGGCTCTCCTCACAACTTCCTGGAGCCTCGGCCCACCTGGAGCAGGGAGAAGGCCACTTGTCCCTCGGGTTGGGGGCGCTCGACCGCATGCTCGAAGAATTGGTCATGGCCGGTGGTCCTCACTGATCCGTGTTCCTGCCGCCCTGACTCAAGGGACTCGTCAGCGATGAACGGTTATCCTGCGCGCCGAGCCTCAGCGGACCGTTGCTTCGTCCAACGCCGCTGCAAGGGCGCAGTCCGAGCGATGGCCGCTGCCGAGAGGGGGTACCGCTCCCGAGCATTCGGGGCAGCACCCGAAGGAGCCTGCCGGCGTCAGTCCCGACCATTGATGCTTTTCGAGGAGACGACGGAGCTCGGCGTTCTCCCTTCGAATCTGATCGTCTGTCTCGTTCACTTGGCTCCGCTTTCAGCTTGGAGGCGAACACCGGGCTGATCCGCACCCTATGCGTCGGAAATCGTACTCCTCCTGCGAGGGCCCTGACCGACCAGGCGGTGCGCCCAGGGCTGGGGGGATCGGCCCGTGACTGCCACCGCGACGGGGTGGCCGTCATCGGGTTCGGGCCATACGTCAAGCCGACAGATGGGGGCTTCGTGACGATTAGGCTGCAATTAGCTGAGATCTAACTCAGCACAACGCCCTGGAGGGTACCGGTGGCAGTCGCAGTGCAGCTTGATTTCCGAGGCGCCACCCTCGAGCAATATGACCAGGCTATGGAGAGGATGGGGCTTCTTCCGGGTGGGCCGAGCGCGAGGGAGGAGCTGTTCCACTGGGTAACGGAGACAGACGACGGCTTTCGCATCATTGATGTATGGGAGTCGCGAGAAGCATTCGAGGAATTCCTAGAGTCACGTATCCGTCCGGTCGCACCGGAAGTGGGCGTATCCGAACCTCCCGAGATCCAGTTCTTCGAGGTGCACAACTATTTCGCGGGCGGTCGGCGGAGACCCTGACCGAGTGGGGACAGCACCGGGCATGCGGTAACTCGGTGGCCGATTTCCCTGGTTTCGCTCACGCACACATCAGCCTTCGGCTGGTGTGTGTCGTGCCTGGATCAGCCCGCGCCGCCACCGCCGCCCGTGGCATTGCCTCCAGAGCGCTGCTCCTCCACGGCGCGCCGGAGGATTACCTTCACGATGTCGGCGGTGAGTGCACCGATCTGGGCAGGGGTGCGATCGAAGTCGATCATGAGGGCCTGGGTGGTGAAGGCCGAGAAGTTGAGGGCGAAGGCCAAGACCAGGTCGTGCGGAGGTCCACCAGTGCCACCGGCCTTCTGCCAGGCCAGGGACGCCAGGAAGTCCACCCCTCGAGTTCGGGACTCGTGCCGCAGCGTGTCTATCTCGGAGAGCACCGCAGACGCGTTGTGGCTCGGGGCGTGGATGTCCCAGAACGCCTCTCCGAAGATCTGGGCGTTTCGGGTGTGGATCGTGAGCGCCACTCCCTCGATCCAGCCGTCGAGGTCGTCGCTGGGTGAGGGCAGGCCTTCGATGGGTCTGCGGCCGCACGCCTCGCACATGTCCTTCACCGTGGCCACGATCAAATGGTCATGGCTGGCGTAGTGGCGGAAGATGGTGCGGGGGCTCACCCCCGACAGCTGGGCGATCTCGTCGACTGTGGCGTCAAAGCCTCGACGGGCGACCACCTCCATGGCGGCTCGCCTGATGCGAGTCCGAGTGAGGTCCCGTTGCTGCTCGGCCAGCGAAGCAGGGTATGGCTCTTGTGAGTTATCCACAATCATCCGCTTTCGGGAGGTTGCCCGCTGTCTCAGTTCATAACACCAGAGCAGAGCCCATGACCTCTCCAGGTCTCGGGGCCTGCCTCGGTCAATCATCGAAAAGTCGTGGAACCGGCCGCTAGGGCCAATAGTCCTCACGCGGGCCCAGTTCCCACACATCGGCCCGTCTCCCACTGGGTGCTGCTGAAGCTGACGCATCACGTTTGGAGAGACGGCCCGAAACAGCAGAGTCGAAAGTCCCTGTCGGCCCGCTCGGGATCGGTGCTGCACTGGAGTCATATGCCGAGGAGTCCTCGCCGTGTGAAGGATCGCCGCTGGGGATGGGTGATCGTGATCGTCGCGGCCCTCCTTGCCGGCTGCGGTGGAGGGCCAGGGAAGGGAGGGGCGTCGACGACGACCGCTTCCACTTCGGCGCCTGTTTCGGCGTCGACCACGAGGCCCGCTGCCGCCGACGCCGGCACATGGTCTCTCATCCCCGACGGCCCCAACCCGGTGGGGCCCCCCGTGGCATGGACCGGCACCGACGTCCTCGTCGCTCAGGCTGGCTGTTGTGCCGACCTGGGATCTGTGAACCTCACCGCCTACAACCCTGCGACCACCGCTTGGCAGGCGCTGCCGCCGACACCTCTCACGCCCCGGGAGTTCACCGCTGGGGCGTGGACGGGGACGGAGATGGTCCTGGCCGGCGGACTGGCGAGCCCGGACGGCGACGCCGAGCACGCTGTGGCTGTTACGGACGGCGCGGCGTGGGAAGCGGCCACCAACACCTGGCATCCGATCGCGGCCATGCCCACCACCTTGCCGGGAGGCGATCCCACGGCGGTGTGGACGGGCCGGGAGGTGCTCGTGTGGTCGTCGGTTCCCAGCACTCCCAACAGCGACGGGCGCGAGGTCGTGTTGGCCTACAACCCCACGACAGACACGTGGCGTACCCTTCCCCCGTCGGGGCTCACCCCCCGAGCGGATGCCATCACGGTCTGGACCGGCAAGGAACTCGTGATCTGGGGCGGCATCAACTCCGACTTCACCGCCGCATACGCCGACGGGGCCCGCCTCGACCCGGTCACCGACACGTGGAGGCGTCTGCCTCCGGCGCCCGTTCCCGCCCGGGGCATGGCCACGGCGGTGTGGTCGGGCCACGAGATCCTCCTCTGGGGCGGCGATACCGCGGCCGGCACCGAGGTGGGCAAGGGAGCGGCGTACGACCCGGCGACCAACTCGTGGACGGCCCTGCCTGCCGCGCCGCTGTACCCTCCCGGGCTCAATTCACCGACGGTCGCAGCCGACCAGCGGGAAGGCGGTACCGCCCTCTGGACCGGCAAGGCGGTCGTACTCGTCGGCGGCCTTGACTACCGACAGCAGGCGCCCCGTCCCGACGGTATTGAGTGGACACCCGGCGACTGACTCGAAGGGCCCCGAGCACCGGCGGCGCGGCCCGTGGCCGCCGGCTTGGAGCAGGATCAGATGGGCATTGTCGAACAGCCCATGTCAGTAGTCCCCGCTAGCCCTCGAGGTAAGGCTCATAGGCAGCTCCTGATGATGTCTCGTCAGAGGATGTGTTTGCTCCTGAGGTCGTTTCGATGGCGACCGCGAGATCCGCGACGATCTGCTCAAGGGCGATCACCTCGGCCACGATGTACTCCAAGACGGCGCCTACTTGGGCCGGATCAGCAGGGTCCATGGCCATGCCGGTTGCTCCCGTCCCGGCCAACCTATGGCCCACCTCGGAGTTTTCGTGAGATCGGTTCAGTCGCTCTGCTACCACCTGGGTTAGCGTTTTGCCGCCTGGTTGGGTCATGGGGAGGAGCCTAGAACCGGCTTCCGGCGCCTCGCACCGTCATCGCGCCGGCATTGCGATGCGAACGCCCACGAGGCGTCGTCTCGAGCGAAACCGGGGCGACTCACGAAATCGCGATCAACAGCGTCTTTGTGGCGGTGTTCTGGGTGGGAGGTCGGTGCTTCGTTTTGATCTTCTTGTCGACGACCTTCACAGTGAAGGCATAAGTCCCACCGATCGTCGGTCTGCCCGAGATCACTCCTGTCGATTTCTTCAGATGGAGGCCTCTGGGCAGAGCACCCGATGACACGGACCACTTGTACGGGGGGTTCCCACCGCTGGCTGCGAGAGTAGCCCTGTATGCAGTCTTCACCGCCCCAGGAGGCAACGATGTCGTGCTGACGTGAAGGGATGCGGTCGTACCCGGTTCGAAGATGTACGTGGTCGTCGTCGCGGCGGTACCGATGGTGAGCGCGTCGGCCTCACCGGTCATTGCAGACCAGCCACTTCCCACATTGACGCCGAATCCGCCCTTGATGGTGGCGTTGGGATACGTTGCCAGGAAGCTAGCCCAGGTCAGCGGAGCGTCTTCCGTTGCGCCGGTGAGTTTGGTGCCCCATACCCTGCCGGACAGTACGTTCCAGGTCTGCCAGGCGTCGGGGGTCACCCCCGCACTTTGCAGATAGGGTTCGAAGTTCAGCGTCGAGTACGTAACACCTCCGTCGGTACCTGTCGCATTGCCGGGGTTGATTTCGATCTGCAGGATCGGATCAGTCGTGCCGTTGTCGGTGTAGGTGGAGTAGCCGAGTGCGGTGATGTTGGACAGCTGGGTGCCGAAGTGGTCGTAGTTGTAGACGCTCCAGTGGTCGGCGGCAGCAGTCACCCTCAGCTGAAGGCTTCCCGACCCGAGAGGTGGCGTTGCAGGGCCCAACACCGTACCCACCCCTCCGTGGCCACCGCTCTGGTTGATCACGACGAACTGCCCGGGGGACGGGACTCCGGTCACCAGGTCCGTCGAGGTGACGACCACGGTGGTTGTGGTCGCCGAGGCTATCGACGGGATGGCGACGCTCAAGGCCAAGACAAGAGCCGCACCTGCTCCTGTCGTGATGATTCTTCGCATGACGACTCCCTTTCCGGAGCGTGGTGTCAAGCGCAATAGCCTCGTCGAAGGCTGAGAGTCGGCTCTTTCCGCGCGTCCAAACGCGTCTCGCGACGCCTGTTGCAGATGACATTGACGTGCCACCATCTTCGGCGCATCCCTAAGAATGACGAGCACGTGCGCCTGCCAAGACTGCACGCGTCGCTGCCATGACGACATCTGACTCTGTCATGAGGTAGCCACAGGCGATGGGACAACCTGCTGAAGCCCAAGTTCGACCTACGACGCCTCGACGGAATCGTGGGTCTCGGCCCCCTCTTTCACGCCAGTGCACGCTTAGAACGTGCGTCTGGGTCCGGCTCTAGCGCCGTGGCCGAGCGCGACGGGTCAGCATCGGAGCGGTCGGCCCGCGACGTGACGCCTGAACCAGGGAACTGGCTGAACAGGTCGTGCCTTCCTAGCCTATTCGCATGGCTCCGGCGATGGCGTCTGTCCTTTCGTTTCTGGGAGCAACCGGCACCGTCACCGGGAGTCGGTTCCTCCTCGACACCCCAAGCGCCCGGGTCCTGGTCGATTGCGGGATGTTCCAGGGACTGAAGCATCTACGGGACCGAAACTGGGCGCCCTTCCCGGTGGAGCCCCGGTCGATCGATGCAGTGGTGCTGACGCACGCCCATCTCGACCACTCCGGCTACCTCCCCGCACTTGTGCGCGACGGATTCGACGGGCCGATCCTCGCCACCCCCCAAACGGCGGAGCTGGCTGCGATCGTCATGGCCGACTCCGGTCATCTCCAAGAAGAGGATGCGGACTACGCGAACCGCAAGGGGTTCTCCAAGCACCACCCGGCCCGGGCCTTGTACACCGAGAAGGACGCCCACCGAGCTGCAGAGTGCTTCCGCCACGTTCCGTTCAATGCCCTTGTCGAGACCGCCGACGGCGTCACCGTGATACTCAGGCCCGCGGGACACATTCTGGGATCCTCGACCGCAACGCTTGCCATCGCGGGCCGCGTGAATCGGACGCTGTTTGCCAGCGGGGATCTCGGCCGCGTGAACCATCCCATCTTGCGGCCGCCGGCGCCTCCACCAGAGGCAGATGTCATGCTCGTCGAGTCGACCTACGGTGATCGGACCCACGAATCCGTCGAGGAGGCCGAAGAACGACTTGCCGCCGTGATCTCTCGCACAGCCGCTCGGGGCGGGACCGTCGTGATTCCGAGCTTCGCCGTCGACCGGACCGAGGTCATCCTGCTCGCGCTCGGGCGCATGGTCGCTGAGAGCCGCATCCCGTCGCTTCCGGTGTACGCAGATAGCCCCATGGCTCTTGAGGTGCTGAGGGTCTACCGCCGGGCGATCGCGTCGGGTGACCCCGAAATCCGCCCCGAATGCATTACAGGGAAAGATCTCTTCGATCCCGGCTCGTTGCACGAGCTTCGTACCCCGGAGCAGTCGCGAGAGCTGAACGACCTCGAATACCCGTCGATCATCATCTCGGCTTCGGGGATGGCTACGGGAGGTCGGGTCCTACACCACCTTCTGCGGTGCCTCCCGGACAACAGATGCGCCGTGGTACTCCCGGGATACCAGGCCGCGGGAACCCGAGGTCGGCTGCTTGCCGACGGCGCCAGGACGATCAAGATGCTTGGTCGGTATGTGCCAGTGCACGCGGAGATCGTGGTCGTTGACGCATTCTCGGTTCATGCCGATGGCAATGAGATCGTCGAATGGCTGCGACGGGGACCAAAGGCTCCCGACACCGCCTTTGTGATCCATGGGGAGCCCCAAGCCGGAACGGTGCTGTCCAAGCGTCTCGAAGCCGAGCTGGGGTGGCATGCCGTGGTTCCAAGACCCGGCGAGCGCGTCCGTCTGGACTGAGTCTCGGTGTGAGACGCGGTGGGAGGACTAGATGTGCCCAGGGCGCCCCTCACGCTCAGAGATCGTCTCGGTTACCGCATCGAGCAGCTGGTGCGCAAGGTCGGATAGGGCGCGTGCAGCCGCAAGTTCCTCACCGACCATCGGCATGTTCGGGTCGGCCGGATGGCGTCTCGCCCGACCGGTGCCGACGAACGAGGCACCACGGATGGCGAGCGAGGCACGTGCCTCGGTATGGCGCTCGTCCTCACTGAAGGTGATTTCAATCTCGCTGGTCTCGATCATCTTGTCCCTTCGCGGAGATACTTGCCTTAGGTCCCTTGTGGCGGGGCGCAGCTTTCGTTCGACCCACTTTCGTCACAAACTTGACCAAGTCCAGATTGGCGAAGGGGACGAACGCGAAGGAAGCCTCCCGCGCCGAACTGCACAACTCCCACTCGATATCGTCAAAATCGGTGTCTTCCACTTGGTCTGACTCATGAGAATCGATCATGGTCTGCTGCATCGTGGCCCCCTCTCCACGTAGGAGCCCTGCTCTTCCTGTCGTACTCCGCCAAGCCGTGGCTGGGTAGAGCCAAAGGTCTCTACGGGCCCTGCAGCGGGCGGGGTGGACAGGAGCAAACGGACCTTCGACCCTGGGCGCCCAGTGGACTCGGGGTCATGGTGAAGGTATGAGCGAGGCGGATCCTGTCGATCGCGACACGACCTCGGCCGGTGTTTCCAACGGCGCTCAGGGAGATCCTGAGGCCTTCTGGCTGTCGTGGAAGACGATTGAGGTTGGCGGACGCTCTGTGGGCTACGGCGAGGCCGGAGACGGGGTACCGGTTGTCTTTCTCCACGGCTGGGGGCTCGACCATCGGGTGTACAAGCGGTCACTGGCGCGCCTGGTAGCCAAAGGCGTGCGTGTGGTGGCGCCGGCGCTTCCCGGCTTCGGAGGCTCGGCACCGCTGCCACAGGAGGCGTCGACGCTCGCCGGCTTTGCCACGTGGCTGGCGGAGTTTCTCGACGCCCTGGGGATCACGGAGCCGGCGCTGATCATGGGCCACTCCTTCGGGGGCGGCGTGGCCATCGTCTTCGCCCACAACTATCCCCAGCGGGTGCGTGGTCTCGTGCTCATCAACTCGATCGGTGCCTCGGCGTGGGCACGACGCGGCGTGACCCCTCGCACCATCACCCAACGTCCGCTGTGGGATTGGGGACTGCATTTCCCCGGGGACCTCTGGCCGCTGGGCCAGGCGAGGCGAGTCCTGCCCGTGATCTTGTCGGAGGCCGTACCCAACCTACTCCGAGAGCCGCGGGCGTTCTGGCGCGTCGCCGCTCTGGCCCGAGGGGCCGACCTGCTGAGCGAACTCGCAGAGTTGAAACGGCGACGACTTCCGGTGGTCGTGTTGTGGGGCAACCGCGACCGAATCATCACCCGCGACGCGTTCGAGGAGATGTGCGAGGTCCTGGGCACCCCGCACGCCCTGACCGTCGAAGGATCTCATGCATGGCTGATCGCTGACCCAGACACGTTCGGTGAGGTGATCACCAACGTCGTGGACATCGCCACTCGGACGGGCGCACTAGGGCGCAACCGTCGGGGAGTCCGGGAGCTACCGTCACTTGCCACCAGGCTCCTCCGACATCGTTCGACGAGTGGAGCCACCTAGTGACGACGATCAAGGTGTGACCCAGATATTTCACGCAAGGGCTGCTGTCGTCGTTCCAGGCGGACATCGGTAAACGGGAACACGTCGGGGAAGACGTGGCCATCCGAGACGCGCCGTATCCGGTAGCCGTCACGGAGCACCTCTGCCACATGGAACCCGGTGGTCCAGTCCCCGAGGAATCGGTTCCTCACGCAAACCTTCGTGCCCACATCCAGCGTCGAAGCCACAGCGCTGCTTGTCCAAGGAAGCACCGGGCTGTCCCCACCGTCGTACCCGTCCACCGTCACCTCCACCCCAGGCCTCCCCGGGGGTGTCGGCAACAAGGAGACGAAACATTAGGAAGATCTTCCCGTCTCACGTGTCTGCCTTCCTGACAGGGTCGAGTGCCATCGAAGAGGTGGACGCATGCCGGAAGGATCCCCAGCGTCATCAACTTGTCTTCACCATGTGACAGCAACAACGAAGTGAGACGGTTGGGCAGACGCTCCAAGCTCAATGGCGGGAAGTCGAGTGCCGTACTTCGATCACCTTCCAGGAAACAGCGTCGATTGGAATTGCGATGGGGTGGTGATGCCACACATGGAAGGTGGCGGGGCAGAGCCCCGCTCAGCCTCCCTCAACAACCCCCGCTGTAGCGAGGGGGCGGGCTGCCCCGCCGGGCGTCGTTAGAACGCTAAGGGCCCGGAGTGCATTGCTCAATGGGACTCCAGACCCGTTGTTTCTCACCAACGCTCTGATCACCATGAGATGTCAGAAGAGGAGGTCACGGTGGCATGGATGACTGCCATCTCCTGGTGTCTTCGCATGTCCGCATCGGGGCGTCCTGGCACCGCAGGACCTCTGCCCTCTGCTTCTGTAGCCACCGTGCGTGCGCGTCCCGGTGCGACACCTTTCGATCTGGAGACTTCTTCGCGCCGGCACCACGTCCCTGCCGCGGTTCAGGACATGTGACCCTGGTACCGGCGTCCACCCACAACAAGGTGCCGTGTCCACTTTCGGCACCAAATCAATGGTCGTGCTCGCGCCACGATGTGGCCAAGGACCCTGGGACGAGTATCACTTCGGGCGTACTGTTCTTCTTGGCGGCCCCCGAGGTATGCCCCCATGCCTTGGGGTTCGGCTGGGCGGGGTGCGGAATACGCCAAGCGGTTCCGCGCCCCGCTCCTCCACTGCACCGACAATGACTCGGGTCGGCTGGGCGGTGCGGTGGCGAATACGTTGAACCGTGCACCAAGTTCATGATCGAAATGGAAGTGATGATTAGCCTTGGCGTGCATGCGCGAGGCCGGGAGATCAGATGGCCGAGCGTGAGATCGTCTGCGTGGAGTGGCACGAGGTGGATGACGCCATGTGCGTGACTTACGTGGATGACGAGCCCGACCGAATGATGGCTACTCAGTCGGTCGTCGCCGGCTTCGCCCAAGAAGCGGGACTTCACCCTGTCGCGGCGCCTGACGGAGTATGCCGATGGGTTCGGGACCCCGATCTTGACGAAGAGGTCCCACTCTGAGGTCGGTCGTTAGTTTCAAGTGCTATAGGAAAGGTTCGAGTGCCGTAATACGTGATTCCATGTCGTCATTCACGCTAGCGACTCGGAACAACCCACCAATCGCCATTTCCCATTGTCCGGAACTCCTTCTCCAACACGGGGTAGGGCAACGCTTCACGGAGGGCTCTGCCCCGGGCGGCAGTGGGTGGCTGCATCTTGGGTGTGGGTGAGTCTGGGCGTGGGTGCCGCGCCGTAGGCTCAGTTTCCGAAGTCCCAGCTCTCCCCGGTTTCGTAGCGGTGGACGACGTTCTTGGCGATGAGGATCTTGTGAACCTCGTCGGGCCCATCGGCGAGCCGCAAGGTGCGCGCTCCCATGTACATCGCCGCCAGTGGCAGGTCATTGGACACCCCGGCGGCACCCCACACCTGGATGGCGCGGTCGGCCACTCGGCTGTATGCGGCGGGCACGAAGACCTTGATGGCCGAGATATCTGTGCGGGCTGATCCGTCGTTCTGGTCGATCTTCTCGGCGGCGTGAATGGTCATGAGGCGGGCGGCCTGGATGTCGACGTAGCTGTCGGCGATGAATCCCTGAATGAACTGCTTCTCTTTGAGGAGCCCACCGTAGACCTGACGAGCACAGGCCCTCTCCACCATGAGGTCGAAGGCCCGCCACATCTGACCCACCGAGTTCATGCAGTGGAAGATGCGGCCCGCTCCGAGGCGGTCCTGGGCGGCTTGGTGGCCTTGTCCCACGTGTCCTAGAGCGTTGTCAACGGGGACCCGGACGTTGTCGTAGATCACCTCGCAGTGGTCAGAGGTGTCTCGTCCCCAGATCCCGATGCCGCGAACGATATTGACGCCGTTGGCATTCGTGGGGACGATGATCTGGACCATCTGGGCGGTGTCATGCTCGGCGCCGGGCTCGCTGACCCTGCACATGACGATGAAGAAGTCGGCGGCGATGCCGTTGGAGGTGAACCACTTGTGGCCGTTGATGACCCACTGGTCACCCTCAAGCACCGCACTGGTGTCGAGTGACCGGGGGTCGGAACCCGGATTGTGGGGCTCTGTCATCGAGAAGCCCGACTCCATCGACCCGTCGATCAAAGGGAGCAGCCACTTCTGTTTCTGCTCCTCGGTGCCGTACTTGACAAGGATCGTCTGGTTGCCCGAGTTTGGTGCCACCACGCCGAACAGGGATGCGGCCCCGATGGCGTAGGCGAGCACCTCGTTCATGTAGGCGTGGGCGAGGAAGTCGAGACCCATCCCGCCGTACTCCTTCGGGAGGTGCGGAGCCCATAGTCCGGCCTCCCACACCCGCTGCTTGATCTCTTCTCTGAGTTGGAGAGCCTCCCGGCGTTGGTGCTGAGGGACGTCACCCTCACGGTGGAGGTTCCACAACTTCGCCTCGTTGGGGAGGATAGCGTCGTTGACGATCTCGGCAGTCCGCATGCGGATGTCATTGATCCGATCGTCGACCGTGGAAATTGGCTTCACGTTCATGGCCATGGTGGGGGAGCCTTTCGTTATGCGAAACACTATGCGCGCCGTGTGGACGCTGTTTCACGAAGTCGCGCCAATCACGCGACTCCAGAGGGTCTTTAGTCCCATGTGCGGGTGGCCGGTGATGACCCGAAGGCCGGGGAACGGTCCAACACTCAGCACCCGCCCCCCGGCTCATCCGGCTCTGCCACGGCCCTCGGCGAGTGCTTAGCGAACGGTCGGGCTCCGGCACCAGGCGACCGGTAGCGGCGCATGTGCGCTGTGAAGAACGTCGCCGGAATCAGGGCGTTCAGGTATTGGCGACGACCCAGCGCTTAGCGGGTAAGAAGAGGAGTTGGCGACCGCAGTCGAGCCCAACTGTGTCAGTTGTCGCTGGTCAACGTCCTCAAGGCGAACGCCTTGGCCCACCGGTAGTCGGCCTTGCCCGAGGGTGACCGCGTGATGGCGTCAGCCACTACGATCTGTCTTGGAACTTTGTATCCCGCCATCCTTTCCCGGCACAGGGTGCGCAGTGCCTCACTGTCGACCTGGCACCCTGCACGAGGTTGGACCACTGCCACGACCCGTTCGCCATAGCGCTCATCGGGCACACCGACGACGACGACGTCTTCGATGTCGGCACAGGTCTTCACGGCGGCTTCCACCTCGTCGGGGAAGACCTTCTCCCCGCCGGTGTTGATGCACAGTGAGCCGCGCCCGAGGACCGTAATGGCCCCATCGGCGTCGACCAGGGCCATGTCACCGGGAAGCGCCCACCGTGTGCCCGATCTCTCTACAAAGGTGGTGGCTGTCTTGTCGGCATCGCCGAGATACTCGAGCGGGATGTGGCCACTGCGGGCCAGGCGACCAACGACGCCCGACCCCCACGCCACGGGTTGCAGCGCGTCGTCGAGGACGTCGGTGCACTCGTCGACATGCAGACGCGGCATGCCGTACGGGTCGTCTTCCCTGGCTCGCCCGCCCAGCTGCCCCGTCTCCGAAGATCCGAACGCGTCGGCGACGATCCGACCAGGCAGCATCTCGGCCAGTCGTCGCTTGGTCGCCGGAGAGAGCACGGCGCCACCAGAGCCCACGGCCACGAGCGATGAGATGTCGTAACGGGCCCCGTGGACATCGAGTTCGTCCAGGAGGGGCCTCGCCATGGCATCGCCCACGACGACGAGGATGTTCACCGCTTCTGTGCCCACTAGGCGCCACGTCGCGCCAGGGTCGAAGTGCCCGTCCGGGAGCGTCACGAGTTTCCCGCCGCCGAACAGCATGGTGAACGCCAGCCAGTGCGCGCTCGAATGCATGAAGGGTGGGCATGGGAGGGCCGTCATGCCCGGCCGCATCACCCGGGTGGCGAGCTCCTCGGGAGATCCGATGACGTTGCCCAGCGCCAGAGCATCGCCGCCGCCCATCCCCGCGAAGAAGATGTCCTCGTGACGCCACAGCACGCCCTTTGGCATGCCCGTGGTCCCTCCCGTGTAGACACAATAGAGGTCGTCTGCCGACCGCGGCGCGAAGTCGCGCCCGTCCACGGAGGCGGCCAAGGTGCACTCGTAGTCGTCCCCGAGTTCTGACGCCGGCATGCGGTCATGCACCTCGAGCAATGTCCGACGCTCCGGCATGGCCGCCAGAGCGTCGATGACGGCGGGGCCGAAACGGCTGTGGAAGATCAGGCCCACGAGCCCGGCATCCTCGTACAGGTAGCGAAGCTCCGAGGTGACGTACCGGTAATTGACGTTGACGGGAACGGCCCGGATCTTGAAGCAGGCGAGCATCCCCTCGAGGTACTCACTCCCGTTGGCCAGTTGCAGGCCGATACGGTCGCGGGGGCCAACCCCGACGCGAGTGAGATGGTGCGCGAGGCGATTGGCCCGACCGTCGAGCTCGGCGTAGGTGAGTCGACGACCGTCGGCGATGATAGCCGGTTGCTCCGAGACGACGTCGACCACGCTTTCGAAAAGGTCGGCCAGATTGAATTCCATCGCGCTCCTTTCCAGCTCGCTCCCCGTTCACGTTCTTCGACGTAGTATTGCTTGGTCAAGCGGGGTCGGCTGGTCGGGTGACACAGCGTCTTGTTGGAGGGGCTCATGGGGAACGCCCAGTGCATTGTGGACAGAGCCTCCCCTGAGGCCAAAGCAGACGCTGTGTCGGCTCCCGACCCGCCCGGTCAGGCTCAGGGGTCTCCGTCGCTCCCGGAACGCGTCGTTGGGTCATATCGCGCCGTCATGAGGTTCCTGGGGCGACGGGCCCTCGCCCGAGCCACGCTCGCCGTACCACGCACGCTGCGCTTCATGGGCGCGACCGCCAGGAGCGGTGAGGTGTCCGACGGGTTGGCGGCGCCGCCCCTGTCGCTGGGGTTGGCGGCGGGCGTCGCCATGGACGAGGCCTTGCTGGCCATGGCCATGACGCCCAACCGGTTCCCTCGACGGGCGGACTTCGCTCGGGTGAGCACCGAGCTCGCCGATGCCCGTCGGCTGTTCTCGAGGCGAGGTTGGATCGCCCGACCCTCCTCCTATCACCGCACCCCGCCCCCGCTCGCCGCCCAGGATGTCGAGTCGAGCCACGGGTGGGCACTGGGCCTGGGCTACGAGCGGATCACCTACGACAGTGAGTTCTCGACGCGCCCGAGTGAGCCCGGTGGCGAGCGGTGGATGGCTTATGAGCCCAACCGGCGGGCGACGGCTGCCATCGTCCGTCACCGCGGGGAGCCGCGCCCGTGGGTCGTGTGCGTACACGGGTTCTGCATGGGCTACCCCTTCATGGACTTCATGGGCCTGCACACCGCCAAGCTGCACCGTGAGCTCGGGCTCAACGTCGCCCTGCCCGTGCTGCCGTTGCACGGGGCGCGCAAGGTCACCTTGGTGAGTGGCGAGCCGTTCCTGTCCTTCGACATGATGAACACTGTCCACGGGTTGACGCAGGCGGTGTGGGACATCCGCCGCCTCGTGTCATGGATCAGGGCCCAGGGAGCGACCTCCATCGGGCTGTACGGGGTCTCGCTCGGAGCGTACGTGGTGTCGCTGTTGGCCGGCATCGACGAGGGGTTCGATGCCGTGGTGGCCGGGATCCCGGTGGTGGATCTCCCGTCGCTCTTCCACGCTCACAGCCCGGTGCACATCCGAGCTCGGTCGATCGAGCACCACATCCTGGGCGGTGTGGCAGAAGATGTCTTCCGAGTGGTATCGCCGCTGAGCTTCGAGTCGAAGGTTCGGCGCGATCGACGCTTCGTGTTCGCCGGCTATGGCGATCGTCTGGCCACCACGGAGCAGGCCCGCATGCTGTGGGAGCGCTGGGACAAGCCCTGCATCAGCTGGTTCTCCGGGAACCACGTGGGCTATCTGTGGTCACACCAGGTGGCGTCGTTCATCGGGGAGTCGCTGGCCGCGTCCGGACTCGGCGGCATTCAGGCCGAAGACGAGGGCTGAACGGTGGAAGTGATGGTCGGCCTCGACGCCAAGTTCCTCTACTCGGAGACCGCCTCGACCCACATGCACACCTTGAAGGTGGCGGTGTTCGATATGT
>Ga0116217_10001864_pt1 | contig 19873 bp, 19 predicted proteins | sample Sb_taG_6_FD_89697 | JGI IMG/M metagenome (GOLD analysis project Ga0116217, IMG submission 89697) | Peat soil microbial communities from Weissenstadt, Germany - Sb_50d_4_PS metaG | ecosystem: Environmental > Terrestrial > Soil > Wetlands > Peat | place: Germany: Weissenstadt | collected 2010-09-21 | reverse complement strand
GGTGAACAGGTCTTTCGGATAGAAGGTGTAAAAGTCCTGGCGAATAACGCCGGCCGGATGAATAGCCGTCAACGCCCCAGCCTCGAGTCCGAGATGCCGAAACAGGCGGTAGCTATAACTCCCACCCAGACTCACCGCCGCAGAGGTTCCGAACCTGCCGACGTCGACCGCATCTCCGCCGCTGAACATGACCTGGCTGCGCTCGTCCTGTGCGCGTGCCATGCTCACAGTAAGGAAGAATACAAGCACAGTAGTCCTCATACTCTATCGACCCGCACTTGCCCGGCCGGCCTACACCCGGTGAAAAATCTTTCGAGACATGACAGAATCGAATAGTCGCTCTGCTGATGACTCCTCTCCTGGCCCTCGTAGCCGCGTACCTCATCGGAGCCATTCCTTTCGGCTATCTCATCGTGAAATGGATGACCGGCGCCGACGTCCGCGCGTCGGGCAGCGGCAATATTGGCGCAACAAACGTTCTGCGCACCACCGGACGCGCCGCCGGAATCATCACATTACTCCTCGATATCGCGAAAGGCACAACCGCCCTCTGGCTCGCCGACAAACTGACTGGCGGCAACATCCACTGGATGAGCGCCGCCGCACTCGCCGTGATGGCCGGCCACGCCTTCCCGATTTTCCTCAAGTTTCAGGGCGGCAAAGCCGTGGCTAGCTTCATCGGTGCATATCTGTATCTTGCGCCCGTTCCCCTTCTCGCCGTCCTGATTGTCTGGGTGGCGGTGGTGGCTTCCACGCGCCAGGTCTCCATGGGTTCGATTCTCGCTGCCGGAACGTTCCCGCTCGCTGTGTGGCTCTTCATGCAGCCGCCCCTGTCTCTCTTGGCCGCCGCCACAGTCAGCGGCACGTTTATCATTTACCGCCACCGCGCCAACATCGCCCGCATCCGCAATGGCACCGAACACGTTCTCTCGTTCGGCGCGCGCAAAGCGATCACGCCTCAGCGATGGCGCATGCGGCGTTCATGAAAAATCTCGCCATCATCGGCGGCGGCTCGTGGGGTACCGCGCTTGCTATAGTGCTGGCTCCACGTTTTGATTGCGTGCGCCTCTGGGTTTACGAGCAGGAGCTCGCCGACCGTATGTGCGCCACGGGCATTAACGACGTGTACCTGCCCGGTTTTCAATTGTCCAAAAACGTCGGCATCCTGAACGACCTCGGCTCGACGATCGACGGCGCCGGAATCGTGCTAAGCGTGGTCCCTTCGCACCTCGTTCGCGCGCTCTATCAGCAGATGCTGCCCCACCTCACACCCGCCATGCACCTCGTAAGCGCCACCAAGGGCCTCGAAACCGGCACACTCCTGCGCGTCTCGGAAGTAATCCGAAAAGTACTCGAGCCGCACTTCGCCCCGCGCATCGCCGTGATCTCCGGCCCCACTTTCGCCCGCGAAGTCGCTCGTGGCGATCCCACGGCGCTGGTGGTTGCTTCCGCCGATCGCGAGCTTGCCGAAACCGTCCAAGCCGCTTTCGCCGGCCCGACTTTCCGCCTTTACACCAGCTCCGATCCCGTCGGCGTTGAAATCGGCGGCGCGGTGAAAAACGTCGTCGCCATTGGCGCCGGCGTCTGCCACGGTCTAGGGCTCGGCCATAACGCCGTTGCGGCGCTCATAACGCGTGGTTTAGCCGAAATCACCCGCTTGGCGATGGCCATGGGCGGCCAGCCTAAAACTCTAGCGGGGCTCGCCGGTTTAGGCGATCTGGTATTAACCTGTACCGGAGATCTTAGCCGTAATCGACACGTCGGGTTGGAGTTAGCAAGTGGCCGAAAGCTCCCGGAGATCGTCGATTCCATGAAAATGGTGGCCGAAGGCATCAAAACCACCGCCGCCACCGTCGATCTCGCCCGGCGCCACTCGGTCGAGATGCCCATCGCCCAGCAAATGCATGCCATGCTGGAACTTGGCCGTCCGCCGCAAGAGGCCATCCGGCAGTTGATGGAGCGCTCGCTTAAGGGAGAATAGTAGTTTAGTACTGCCCGCAACCTTTTATGCCCCAGTGGGTTAAGGAAGACATGGGGGCCACATCATTGGCCTTTGACTGCGACGCCGAATTGATGCTTCGGGTCAGGGAGGGCGACGGGGCGAGCTTCGCTCTGCTGCTCGAGAAGTATCGTGTCTCGGTCGCCCATTTCCTGTACCGTATGGTGCAGGATCAGCCTGTGGCCGAGGAGTTGGCTCAGGAGGTCTTCTTGCGCGTTTATAAATCCCGCGAATCCTACGAGCCGACTGCAAAGTTTACAACCTGGCTCTATCGCATCGCCACGCACCTGGCTTTAAATTGGCTGCGGGACGAAAAAAACGAGCGCGGCCAGGAACGGCTGGACGAGGTTGCAGAGGATGGCCCAGTTCGGGAAGTCGCCGACCGCACGCCCTCAGTGGAGCACCAGATGGTGCGGCAGGTGAAGTTGGAAGAGGTGCGCAAGGCCGTTGCCGCGCTGCCTGACAAGCAAAGGGCCGCGGTCCTGATGCACAAGTACGAAGAGATGGACTATTCGCAAATAGCGAAAGTGTTAAGCTGCTCGGAATCGGCGGTGAAATCCCTCTTGTTCCGGGCCTATGAAACCTTGCGCGTCCGTTTGGCGCATATGGCTTAAAGGGAAGAAATATGAATTGCCCCATCAAGACTCAGGAAAACAGGGAGTGGTTGCTGGAATACTCGGCTGGCCGGCTCGATCGTGAACGGACGATGATGATCGAGCAGCACGTGGAAGCTTGTCCCGACTGCGCACGGTTTGTGGAAGAGCAGCGCGTGGTGTGGGACGCGCTCGGCCAATGGGAGTCGCCCGATCTTAGCGCGGATTTCGACCGGCGGCTGTACCAGAGGATCGACCAGGCACAGCCGTCCTCATGGCTGGCGGCATTCTTGCGGCCGTTCCGGCCATTCTGGCGTCCCATGGTCCCGGTGGCGGCTATGTGTCTGTTGATCGTGGCGGGTGTCATGTTGCATACGCCGACGGCGGGGGTGAATCCGGTTCACTCGCGCGTGGAAAGTGTCGAGCCGGAGCAGGTGGAGCGTACCCTTGACGATTTGCAGATGTTGCGCGAGCTGTCGCTGACCCCGGCGCAGGAGGCCAATACTTCCCAGCCTATGTGAGTGGTATGCGCCATCTTCTTCTCATTGCCGGCCTTTGTGCGCTGCTGCCAGGGGTAGCCGTGTGCGCCGAGCCGCGCCCGCCGAAGCTGCCGCCGGCAAAGAAGGCGGGAAATGCGAAGGGTGGGAAGGCCCCGAAAGCTAATGCTAGGGCCCAGGAAGCTCCGCGAGCCGAGGCCAAAGAGGCGCCGCCGAATATCGAACGTTGGAATCGCATGACGCCGGAGGAGCGCGGCCAAGCTCTGGCCAAGCTGCCACCCGAGCGCCGTCGTGAGTTGCAGCAAAAGCTTCAGGAATTCCGCAACCTGCCACCGGAACAAAAGGAGCAGTTGGGCGAGCGCTACCGGGCGTTCAGCCAGTTGCCGCCCGAGCGGCAGAACCATGCCCGCGAGCTTTTCCGCCAGTTTAATTCGCTGCCCGAGGACCGCCGTCCGGTGGTGAAGCAGGAATATGAACAGTTGCGCGCCATGCCGGAAGCGGAGCGCAACGGGCGAATGAATAGCGAGGCGTTCCGCAGCCGCTATAGTCCTTCCGAGCAGCAGATGTTACGGGATTTATCGCAGACCTTCGGAAGTCCCCGATAGAAAATAATCAGAAATAACCTAATGAAGTATTGTCAATTCCCTGAGATTTCTGGTACCTTTTTCTAACCATAGTCTGAGCGGTGGTTCTCGCCCAGCGCGCCACGATGGGGTCCTTTCAATCGCGCGCGAGTCAGCGAAAAATCAGCCTGCGTAGGACGTTCGAGAAGGAGTGCTACATGAAAAAAGGCAAAGAGCCTGAGCCCGCGATGCGCCCCGCGGTTTATAAGAAAGTCCTGATCCAGAAGCGGGAGCAGGTGATGGCCGGTCTGGGCATCAAATTCGACACCCTCGCCAAGATGGGCCGGGTAGCCGAAGAGGACCAGGCGCAGCTTTCGCACGACGAGTTCATCTCACTGCGCTTGAACAGCCTGGACTACGTGCAGTTGCGCATGATCGAAGAAGCGCTCGACCGCATCGAAGCCGGCGATTACGGCGTCTGCCTGGGCTGCGAGGAACCGATTCCCGGTAAGCGTCTGCAAGCCGTGCCGTGGGCCAAGTACTGCGTGACCTGCCAGCAAGAGATGAGCAACCCGCACGACGACGCGTCGTCCTCCGCCAAACCCCGTGTCGGAGTGCAAGAGAACTGGTAGAAGGCTGACCCACCAACTCACCGCGGCGGCGCGTTGTTCACGTACTTGTCAAACCAGCGAAGCATCTCGTAAATAAGCTGTTCATTCGACTCCATTGCTGTATACCAGTGCGGCTCGTGCGGGAGCATCACCAGGCGAGCGGTACCGCCGTTGCCTCTAATTGCTTCGTAGAGCTTGCTCGCTTGCAGTGGCGTAGTACCAGGATTCGCGTCTTCCGCGCCGTGCATGATGAGAAGCGGCGTCTTCAATTTGTCGGCGAAGAAAAATGGGGGGACTTTCAGATAGACATCCGATGCCTCCCAAACCGATCGCCGCTCGTTCTGGAAACCGAAAGGCGTGAGCGTCTTGTTATAAGAGCCGCTCGTAGCGACACCGGCCCGGAACAAGTCGGAATGGGCCACCAGATTTGCGGTCATTAAAGCGCCGTGGCTGTGTCCCCTGACTCCTATGCGGCCGGGACCGGCAACGCCAAGGCCAGCTCGATGGTCGCACCCCAATCTTGTTCAGGCGGACGATGCAAGCCCAGGTGCGTGGCGGACTGCCAGATCGTGCCTGGTTGTCGCGGCTTGCCAATAATCGCCCGACAAATAATGCATCAGAAATGATCGCGTCCACACCGTAGAGGCTTTGCGTGCTCAAGGCACTTCTGGCAGGCATATGATTTAGTTCGTGTCATCAGATTTGAACAGCCATCGCCGCGCTCTATGAAGGAGGTGGGGCTGGCCGGCCGATAAGGCAAGACCCGCCATCGGCAGCATTGATCACATCCTGGACCATGACCACGTTGCAGACCGCAACGGTGCAAGATATATTCCCTAACGCCATCTCAATAGCCAATTGAATGTCCTGGGAATTGACCACTCCGTCGCCATTCAAATCGCACGCGGATACGGGAGTAGTGCTGGAACTGGCGCTACCGGGCGGAGTAAAAGCAATTTTAGCGAAGTTCTTGGCATTCTCCGTGCTCACCATTATCCCGTTGTAGCGGCCGTCCCAAGTGCCGTTGTTTGTGGCGTTCAGAGTGACGAACGGTTCGGTCACTACATCCGCGACACAATTAGGGTTGGAGCAGCCCTGGGTGTTGAAGGTAGTGTTTGCAGTAGCCCCCGGAGGGCAGTTGATCGCGAAATTATTGGATCCTACCGCAGTGATCTTGGAGGCATAAAGATTGTTTGGGTCGGTGTTTCCGAAGTTTTTTAACCCCGATACCCATGACCACTGATTGACAAAGACATTGGGCTGATCCGTGAGATTGACGGTGCAGAATGTTGCTGTACCATCGCTCGTGATACTAACCAATTCCCCGGCGGTACTGCCTCCTGGGACAGTCACGAAGAAGTTGTGCCGAGGTTGCACGGCGGTCAACGTAACATTCGTTTGATTTGCACCTGTGTTACCTACGATGCCCATGGTTGTCACATGGTCGCCCACAGCCATGTTGGGATCGGCTTGAAATCCCAGGGTTACATTGCCGCTTGTACCACTACTTACAGCATTCACAATCATATGGGGACGTATTGCGATGTACATCGTAGGGGCGAGAGCGACAGCCGAAGTCTCTATGGTGGCCTGCGAACTGTAGGTAGCACCCAGAGTAGTAGATGTTGCCGTCCCATCCGAAGTGCAACTTGCACTGCTCAACCCGACACTTCTCGGATCTGTTGTGCAATGAAGGAAGTCGTAAGTTACCTTAGAATTTCCAATACCTGCAAGGGCGTATTGTCCCGTTCCAGGAGCAGCCACCGACACGTGATACCTTCCGGTGCCCGGATTGTAAGTAACGAAACGCGCTGGCGTCCACTCGTCGGGCTCAGCACCGCCCTTGCTCGCATCCACTTCGTCGTAATACATGGGACCAATTTGAGCTGTCTGCGCCCCGAGCGCCGCAGAACTCCCCGGCATGTTGAGGTAGAAGGCATTCATTACATCCATGTAGTGGTAAGTTCCTGGAACAAAGCCATCTGAGACATATCCCGTCCAGCCGTTGAATATGGGATCGTCGCCCTGCGGGATATAGCTATTAGATATTTGACCGACTATGTGATTTGGGATGGCCGTATATTCAATAAGAGACCATTGACCAGCAAATCCATCCATGTTTATGTTATGGTACATGTGTGCCGAGAAACCGTACGTCCCCCAATTCATCGGGGCGCCAGTGAAGTTAGCTCCCCACTTCCACCAAGTACGAAAACGATTAAATGTCGGAGAGTAAGGGTCGCCGGTGCTTAGGACCATGTGCGAAGGGTACTCAGCGGGCTCCGGGTTTTGTGCGTAATTAGCAGGTGTAGCTCTGCCAGTTGTGGTAGCACCGAACCAAAAGGAATAATAATCTGCTGAGAGTGGCAGAAAGAAATTGGGAGCCTGGCCGTTAACGGTATAAGTCCCATCAGGAACGCACTGGCCTAAAGAAGAGTTGGAGCCCGCACCTTGGCCCGGATTTGACCCACCGCATCCCATATTATTGAATGTGAGAATCTGGCCTGGACTTCCCGTGGTGATAGAAGAAATGAACCAAGGGCGATTGATGGTTCCGAAGGGCAAACCGCCGCCGTTCGCATCGTTATAGTTCCACAACCAAGCCAATTGACCGATTGCAAGTGGTGAGCCAGGAGAATTACTTACAAAGTTAGTTGAAAGCTGAATCGTTCCGGTGCCGCCACTAACTGCGAGACTCCCCGCTCCTGTGGATGAGCCATAGCCGCGAAAACCCGTTGGGTTGTTATAGGCAAGACTACAACCTAGCGCGTCGCTATGGTTTGGACATCCGGCGATAACTAGCTGCAGCGTTCCGTTCGCCGTCACATCCTGCTGAGAGGCTGAGCCATCCCCGGGGAATTGATGAAAGAGCCGTGTAGGGTATCCGCTACACGTGGCTCTTTCGTAGAAGACAGTTTGACCCGAAAAGCTGCCAAAAGTAGAGGAATCAAGCGGTATTGTAAAATGAGTTGCGTCCACGTTAGTAATTGTCCATGTCGCTGGCACGTTGGTGATCGCATACCCAGCCGGTCTCAAAAGTGGACCAGTAATCTGTGAACTGATAACATGGTTAACATTAGTAGTTCCATTAACGCCACGAGTCCCGATCGCAATTGTTCGCGACGTAGGAAAGGGATTGGATGACGCAATGGTGATATATTCATCTGCGGTCGTAACGCCGGGATAGGTTCCTCCGCGCGAATAAATATACCAAGTCGACCCCCCGGTCGGTTCCAGGCGATTGGTCTCATTCACGTATACGATAGGACTAACGGTGGACATACTGGACTGAAACCATACGTCCTGCTGGTTGTTCATGTTTACCCACTGACCGTTGGATCCCGAAGGTGTCGCTCCAAAGATGGAGATGCACATCCCAGTGATGAGGCCGTGCGGGTGAGCCGTTGTGATCGTCGTGGGGCCACCGGAAGCGCTCGCGACTGCGGTGATCGAGGCCCCGGCCCAATCATCCAAGATAGCCTGCGCCCATAGGGGCGAGGAAAGTGCGGTCAGGAGTAGGAGTCGTTTCATAATTCCCTATTTTCCGTAGGTCTCCAGGTCAAACGATTTCGATAAGCGAAGGTCTCCGTGAACGGGATGTAAGACGAACGTCTTGGACTTGGGAAGGAGAAGTCCTACTTTCCAAATTTCCTTCATCCTTTCGTATTTTACACCGATTTTGCCAACAGACCTTGAACGGAAGGGTCTGACTGTGCTGACTTTGGATAACGTGCCGATAGACGGCGCAGTATTGGGCGTGGACGTTGTGAGTTCGGTGGTGATTCCGCCCCGCTTGACAGACTTGATTCTCGGTAAGCATTGGTACAATGCCGATTAACGGGCGTTCAGCGGGAAGTTGTACGAGGAACATCCGCCGGCGTCGCTCAGAAGAAAGCACCAGGAGATAACAGTTTGGTGTATGCTAATTGAAACAGGGTTTCAAAATGGAAATTCTGGTCTAAGTGGCCCAGGGTCGAACTTGAGTTAAGACACTTGAAACTCCGGGTATTACAATGGGCGCGCAACTCAAAGATCACCAACGCAGAGAAGTCGAATTCCACTCCGCTGAACTTGAGCATGTTGTTGAAGCGGGCACTTCTGTTCCATTTGATTGCTTGAACCCTAACGAGTCCCGTTGGTGGAACGCCTATTGGCAGCTATTCGAATAGGCCCGAGCTCTTGATCTTACAGGAAAGAAATGTTTCACCGCCCGACGGCCGTATCGGCGAAGGGTCTTGCGGGAAAGGTCGGACGAGGTCAGATGCTGGATTAAGGGTAGGAAGCAGGCCACCAGTCTTTCACCGATGGCAGATCTTGTTCCCATCCACGAGCGCGGCCAGGGAAGAAAACCGGGGGGTGCGGTTTCTGGAGTCGCACACTTGGCCGACTCAAACTTTTTCGAACTCGAAACACCCCAACTGATGCGGGGCGTCTTCCGATTGCGCCTGCTCCCAGGCGATGCGATCGCCAGTTGCCCAGACAGGACCGCTGAACAGCCTCCACATTTCGCGCCGCCTGAGCCGTGCCCCAAGCTGCTGCCATTTTTCGATCTCCTTCGCGGAATGGGACCGACAGATGTAGGGCAGATTTTGACCATAGAGCGCATCGGGTCGTTTGTAGACGTTCGGGCACTGCTCGCGATGGTTGTATGGCGTCGTAATGATCAACAGCCCGCCGGGAGTGAGCACCCGCAACATGTTGCGCACGGCGCTTTCGTGCTCTACGATATGCTCCATCACGCTGATACACGTCACCGCATCGAATGGGCCGTGCAGTTCTTTGGGCTTGGTGATATCGACATCAAGCACGGTCCAATGGCGGTTCACCACCTGGTGGCCCCAATAATCGCGCACGTTGTCGATGGCGGTTACCACAAAGCCGCAGTTCCGCAAAAGATGAGGCCACGACGTGGTACCTGTCCCGACATCCAGTACGGTTCTGGGACGTACCCGCGCCAGACACTCAAGGGCAAATCGGTACTCGATCGGCCTTTCGTTGTGGTGCGTGAATTTCTGTGAGTCTGATTCCGCCGAACACAAGCGGCGAACATACCAGTTGCCTGCCCCGCGCGCCAGCACCTTGAATGGGTTCATGGATTTGTTAGATTAGCACCTTCCGACAAGCACAGGTCTTAACTGAAAGAAGATGGCAGTGGTTTTCGCCGCCGCTGCGTCCGCACACGGCTGACCCGATCCCTTCGCCTTCACGTCTTCAATGCTCTACCGCTGAAATATTGCTTGGGTCATCCGCGCCACCACAGTTCAGCACCTTAATGTGATCGACCACGCACACCGCAGTGTTCTGTGTGGATGAGGAGACTGCGATTTCAAGCCTTGGATCGCGATTAGGGAACGGTTCACCGCGCCGTGGGAGGTGTCGCCCAAGCGGAAACTCGCCGAAAGGTGCCCGAAACCTGCCATTAGTTGGGATTGGACGAATTGGTCCACTCCGCAAGCACCGATTCGGAATAAAACGAAATACTCCAGCTCTTCATATATTGGGATCGAACGTGGAATCTTGTTTCATTCTAGCGAGGACAATCGATGCTGTTTCCTCCCAAGTGTGCTTCGCCGCCTCGGCTAGAATCCGTGACTGGTCAAAGGTCGAATTCATAGCGACGCAGAGAGCGGCCCGCAGGCCATCGGGCTGCGACGGGTCGTAGAGTGCTCCGCATCCCTCCTGAATAATCGTTCTCAAGTGTCCGGCCGCCGGCGCCACGACCGGGCGGCCGAAGCTTAGGGCGAGCATCGCGGTTCCCGACGTGAGGACTTCCGCATAGGGCGCTACCACGACGTCGCATGCGCGCATATAGATCTGCATACCATCCCGAGGGACGAAACCAGCATCGAGCCTGATGCGCGCTCGGGACCGCTCTGCGGCGGCCTGAATCACCGCCTGATACTTTGGGTCCTGAAAGGCCCCGGCGATGACGAGAACGCGATCTCCCGGCAGTTCCTCGAACTCACGGATGAGCAGTTCCAGGTTCTTGTACGGTTTGCAGAGCCCGGCGAAAAGAAAGACAAAATCGTCTTTCTTCAATCCCATGCGCATGCGTGCATCGTCACGTCCGATCGTGTTTGGGTAGTAGCCGATCCAATTGCCGTGTTCGATCGGGACCGTCCGCCCTGCCGTGGCTGGGAATTCCGCCAGAACCGCCTGCTCGGCAGCGGGTCCGTGAATCAGAAAGAAAGCACAGTTCTTCACCAGTATCCGCCTCACCCATGTGTCCATCCGCGGAATCACACAACGATCGTGCGGATACAAGTTGTGGACGGTCCATATCAACCGTGCCCCGCGCCACCGGATGAGGGCAATAAGGAACAGAAAAAGGGCAAAAGCGCGCAGGCACGTGCCCCGATCCGCAGAGCCATAAAGAAAGGAAGGCCAATGAATATGGACATAGTCGACGTGGTGCAAATTGCGGAGCAGCCATCGGCCGGCGAAGATGCCCTCGCGCACATCCACGCCCAAGGCTTCGATGGGTGGGTAAAAGCAGTCTACGTAGGCATTCCCTTTGCTGGGGAAAGCCAGGATGGAAATGGGCCGTCCATCCGCCCCCGCTCGGCTCGTCAACAAGTTGAGTCCATTTACAAAAATCTCGCCAGCCTGGCGATGGCCGGATTCCCGGAGTCCTTGACCAAGCTTCGGAACTCATCCATCACCGGCGGCCTCCACCAATACATCACCGTCACATAGAAAGTTGCGCCAATCGCCGCGGTACCGAACAACCGCACGGGTGCGTTTACCACTCCCGCCCGACCCAACCCATAGAGACAGGCGCCCGACACCAGGGTCATCGCAATGCTGGCTGCAAACGTGGGCCAAAGGCCGCGGCAAAACTCCAGGATGGGGAGATCAATCTGCCGCAGTGCAAGGTGCAAACCGGGAAACAACAGCAGGCCCCACGCAATTGCATAGCAGTTGGCGACGCCCTGGATTCCCCAGCGGACACCAATGAAAAAACTGAGCACCAAGACGGCGCCCGAAAATGAGCCCCAGGCGAACAACAGACCGGTTCTGCCTCTAGCCGTATAGACCAAGCCAACCAGGGTAACGACGGATTGCAGCATCCCCAACGGCGCAAATACTCGCAAGAGTCCGATGACAGGAAGCCATTTGCCCCCCAGGACTACGCGCACGAATGGGTCAGCCGTCACGAAGAGGCCAAGCATCACGGGGAATGTGAACAGACTCACCAGCGCGGAGGCCCGCACCATTGCCGTCCGAAACCGCTCCGTCTCTTCCTTCACTTGCGCCATCGCCGGAAAGAGCACCCCGGCGATCAAGGTACTGAAATTCGATAGCGGGTAGGTCATCAGGGTGTAACCCATTTGGTAGTAACCCAACGGTTTCGAGCCCAAATAACGCCCCACGATCAGATTATCGGCGTTGCGCGAAAAGTAGTTCACGATGCTGAAGCCTGACAATTTCACGCCGTACGAAGCCAGGGACTTGGCTCCTTTAAGGTCCAGAACCCATCGCAACCGAATAGGGGAGAAAATCCAAAACACAAGGCTGGTGACACCGGTGATCATCAGATTGGCCACCACCAGACTCCACACGCCGGCTCCCATCAGTGCTAAGGTGATCGCGAAGCCGGTTCCCGTCAGGGACCCCACCAACTGCGCCAGGGAAGACTTCCGAAAAGCCATTTGCCGGGTGAGCATCGCTCCGGGAACGGTACCGAGGGCACTTAAAAAGAAGTACCAGGCGAGAGCTTGCACCACCGGGGCCAGCGCGGGCTCGTGGAAGAACAAAGCCGCTGGAGCCGATAGACCGAACACAATGCCGGCCAGTGCCAACCCAACCATGCAGTTGATCCAGAAGACGGTGCTTATAATCCTATCAGTCAGGTGGGTTTCCCGCACTAACGCCGAGTTAGTCCCAAAGTCCTTAAACGTGTCGAAGAAATTCATCAGAACCGTCGCCATGCTCAGGAGTCCGGAGGCGCTCTCCGGTACGTTGCGGGCAAGCACGGAGACCGACACAAGGGAGAGAACTTGCCTGCTCACCTGAAGGCTGGCGATCCATGCCACGCCGGAAGCGGACTTTTGAGTCAGCGTTGTTCCAGAATCTTCCATAAGATAGCGTGAGTTCCTGTCCTGCCGCCATGTTCCACACGTCAAGTCGCTGAAGGCTTATGTTGCTGTTGGCCCATTATACGATCCGTACGCTACAAGTAGGAGAAAAGAACTACGCTCCAGATGAGTGGCAGTCGTTTCGGGTCCTGTTCATGAAAAAGGTGCTATCCCTTTCACTGTTCTCGAATAGCGAGCGTCGTGTGCATGCTGTCGATTACGTGGAAACGGTACTCCTTCATGATGGCGTCGAAGTCAGTATCACGCCGGGTATCGGAGTGGAATTCGATTGCGATCGCGCGCACCTTTCGAATCCACGAATGATCACCCTTGAACGCTTCCACCTCGGCGCCTTCGACATCCATTTTTAGAAGGTCAACGGTTTCAAATCCCGAGCGCCGGATCAACTCCGCGACTGGCATTCCGGGGATTGTGCCTTGTTCGCTGGGCCGGACGATCGAAGTACTGAAGCGTCCTTCCTTGAAATCTGTGTTGAGCAAACAGTTTCTGCTCCACACTGCTGCATGAATCAGGGTTGCGGATCCGTCGGGGAAGTTCCTGGAGAGGACCTTGAACGATTCCAAATTCGGCTCCACGCAAACGCAGCGGCAGCGGAAGTGGCCGTATAGGTAGAGCGAGGCAAGACCGATATTGGAGCCAAGGTCGAGGAGGGTGCGGCAACCGTCCAGATTCTCGACAACAGGATGGTAGACATGTTTCAGGAAGACTTCATCAAAAGTCACCGGGTCAGTACCCCGTTTTCTGAGAAAAAGGGAACGCCCGCCAAACGCCGGCTTAAGGCGCAATTCCAGCAACTCGTCGGAAGGTGGGTCAACCGACATAAGTAGGTACTCCCGGTAGCGCAGAAACGACGCTGGAGTCAGATATGGCCAAGTCTGGCGCAGAAGAGACAGAGTCCACGAACTCATCATCTTCTTAAACCCCTCATCCCGACCGTCCACTTGAGAAATGCTATCACGAACGTCGCTGCGGGTTCAATATCTCGGCGATTGAACTTCAAGTTGCCCGCCCATTGTCCCACCAGCGGAAGCCGCTTCAGACAAAAGCCGGCGGCTGGCTCTGTGGGCACACTCCAAGGCCGCATGACAATGCTACTCCATAAAGTCCGCTCACCTCTGTCAGTCAAGGTGCTTGGCGCCGTGGATCGTCGAGGAGTTCTCGCCCTTCATCCAAAGCATTCTTGGCCGTGACTGCTAGCATTTCAGCTTCCGGCTTCTCAGAGATAGTACGGGATGTCTTCACACGAATTGTCTGAATGGTCGATCGACGACTCAACGAGCTTCAGCGATAGGCATGGTGGCCTTGTGGCGTTTGAACCAACATGTAGTGCTGGAAGTGGAATGGAAAATCCGGTTGTTTGCACCTCCTCTCATTGCCGGTGATGGCGCCATCCGCGACGGAAAACGTCAATCCATTTAGTGCTTGGAAGCCGCCAAAGGACTGGTGCAGGCTGTGGGCTTGGATCATCGCCTACCATAGTCTCGGCGAGCCAAGAAAACTCACAGTGAGTGGGGAATCGCGCTAATGGCCACTTTTGGACGCGCCGCTGATCGTCACCTGCCCAGTGGCGCAAACAGTCCCCGGGCAACTGACCGAGGACGCAGGGTTGATCGTCAGCGCAAAAGCCGTGGGTGCGCCAGTCTGTGTGTTGCCACTGGAATTGGACGCCGTAACATTGATGGTGGCTGCGCCAGAGCTGGTGGGTGTGCCGCTCAGCACACATGAACTCGACAGATTTAAGCCGGCAGGAACACCTGTCGCGGTGCAGGTGATAGGAGCATCACCGGCAGAAAAGGAAAATGTCTGGCTGTAAGCCGATCCCAGCGTAGCGGCGGGCAACGGGCTCGTGGTTGAGAATACCGGCAAAGTGTCGGTTGTGAGCGAAAAAGCCTGAGTGGGGTTGCCATTGGCATCTGAGACGGCAATCGTAGAACTGCCGGTAGTGGGAGTGGGGCCGCTGGGCGTACCCGTAATGGCGCCGGTCGCGCTGTTCAGTGACGCCCAAGCCGGCAGAGATCCCGCCGAAACACTGAATGCTGGCGCCGCGCAACCCAGCATGCTGATCTGCTGGTTATAACCGGTGCCCATATGGGCACCCGGCAGGGATGTAGTCGAAAACTGACAGCCGCTCCGAGGCGGGGTGAAATTGATTTCTGCAAAATTCTTCAGATTCTCCGTCGAGACCATGATGCCGTTGTATTGGCCGTCCCAAGTGCCGTTGTTCGTGGCATTCAGAGTCACGAAGGGAGATGCGACAATCGCCCCGCAGCCTTGCGTGTGGCTGGAGCAGGCATCGGTGCTGAAGGTGGTGCTGGGCGTTGTTGTAGGTGGACAGGCGATAGTGAACGAGTTCGTTCCGACCCCGGTGACTTGGAAGGGAAAGACGCCACCGGGGTTGCTGTTGGTATTGCCAAATCCCGTTAATCCTGAAAACCAGATCCACTGGTTCACAAAAACATTCGGTTGGACGTTAAAGTTTACCGTGCAGGAGGAAGCGGTGCCGTCACTTTGAATGTTGACGAACGGTCCTGCGGCTCCCGTGCCAGGAACGTAATGGAAGAAGATTTGTCGTGGCTGCACGGCGTTGATGGATACATTGGTCTGGTTCGCTCCCAGGCTGCCGGTGCCGGTATTGCCGCCGATGCCGGAAGTGGCGACGTGGTCGCCTACGATCATGTTGGGATCGGCCTGGAATCCCAGCGTCACGTTGCCGCTGAATCCGGAGGAAACCGCATTCACGATCATGTGGGGCCGAAACACGATGTACATCGTATTGGCCAGAGCGACAGCCGAAGTCTCCGTAGTGGCCTGTGAATTGGAGGCAGAAGTTGCCGTTCCATCTGAAGTGCAGCTTGGATCGCTCAATCCGACGATGTTTGGATTGGAAGTGCAATGGAAAAAATCGTAGGTGACCGTGTTATTGTTCGTGCCCACAAAGACATATGCAGCGTGGCCAGGAACGCCTACTGACATATGATACTTTCCAGTACCCGGATTGTAAGTAACCCAACGTACTGGAGTCCATTCCTCTGGTTCGGCCCCTCCATGCGCAGCATCCACTTCGTCATAATACATGGGGCCAATTTGCGCTGTCTGCGCACCCACCACCCCATAGCCACTGTTCATATTTAGAGCGAATCCATTGATCTGATCCATGTCGTGGTAGGTAGCGAGCGGCAGACCACCAATGCCAACAACCGTGTTGTCTCCAGGAACTCCGACCCAACCGTTGTAAATCGGATCTGTGCCTTGCGGGATATAAACGTTTGATGGCCCAACTACGTGGTCCCACTGTGCCGTGTATTCAGTAATTCCCCATTGGCCAGCATAAGTAGAATCCATCTGGACGGTGCGATAGACATGGGGCAGAAAGCCATAAGTTTCCCAGGTCATTCCCGGCATATTAGTACTGGTAACGCCCCACTTCCACCAAACGCGAAAGCGGTTGAAGGTTGGCGAGTAGGCGTTGCCGGTCGCGAGGACCATGTGGGAGGGGTACTCAGCGGGCTCCGGGTTCTGAGCGTAATTAGTAGGAGATGCCTTGTCGGTAGTTGTAGCACCAACCCAGAACGTGAAGTAATCCGAGGTGAGCGGAATGAAAAAGTTCGTGTCACCACCAGTAGTTGTGTAGGTGCCGTCAGGAACGCACTGACCAAGAGACGAGGAATTTCCTGCGCCTTGGCCTGGATTAGAGCCGGAACAACCCATATTGTTGAAGGTGACGGTTTGCCCTCCGCTACCGTTTAGGGTCACCGAGCCGATGACCCACGGGCGATTGATCGTTCCGAAAGGCAAGCCAGGCCCGTTGTAGTCATTGAAGTTCCAAAGCCAGGCGAGCTGCCCCGCCGCGAAGGTTGTACCAGGGGAAGCATCGGTAAGAAATGCCGTTAGTGTTATACTTCCAGTACCTCCGCTCACTACCAAGGAGCCAGAGTCGGCGTTAGTACCATATCCGCGAAAGCCGGTCGGAGAATTGTAGGCCATGCTGCAACCGAGGGCATCGTTGATGTTCGGACAACTATCAACCACAAGTTGCATCGTGCCGTTCGGCGTCATGTGCATTTCAGACACCGAACCATCGCCAGGGAATTGCGCGTAGAGCTGTTGTCCTTGGTTATTGCAAGTGGCGCGCTCGTAGAAAACCGCCGTTTGCCCCGCGAAACTGCCAAAGGTTGAGGAATTGAGGGGAATTGTAAAATGAGTTGCGTCCACGTTGGTGATTTTCCAGTTGAGGGACACATTCGTGACGGCGTACCCTGCCGGCCTCGATGTTGGACCGTTAAGCTGGGAGCTGACCATGTGGGCGACAGCGGAGGTAGAGTTGACTCCCCTCGTTGCAATGTTGACTATACGGGAGGTAGGAAAGAGATTGCTGGCGGGAAGAGTGATGTATTCGTTTCCCGAAGGTACTCCTGGGTAGCTTGGTCCACGATTATATATAAACCAAGTTGCATTCGGAGTCGGTTCCAGGCGATAAGTCTCACCTACATAAACGGAAGTGCCGATAGCAGACAGCGAGGACTTCATAAACACGGCCTGCTGGTTGTTCATGTTGACCCACTGCCCGTTGGCTCCCGAAGCCGTAGCCCCGTAAACCGAGATGCACATTCCGGTGGCAAGGCCGTGCGGAGTGGCTGTCGTGATCTGGGTGGGCGAAGTACTCGCCACGGCATTGGTGATGTAACCGGCCCAGTTGTCAAGAATGGCCTGAGCCTGCAGCGAACTCAGGCCGAGCAAAAAGAGAAAAAGGGGCTTCATACTGGTTACGGAGGGTGGGTTTGCGTATCCCGATGACTCACACCGGAGGGTAGGCCACCAGAGCGCTTTTAATTTTCGCGCCGTCGTAAAACAATCTTAACTCCACAACCGGCCAACCAGCAGGAACGGCAGCTAAAAAAAACCTGCGCGAATTGGTGACCGAGCGGATGTGATAAATTGAAAAATCCGGTTGATTGCACGTCCTCTCGTAGCCAATGCAGATCCGAATCCTTTGCGTCGCGGGCGCGCGCCCGAACTTCATGAAGCTCGCGCCGTTAGTGGCCGCGCTGGATCGCGACGCGGAATTCTCGCCCTTCATCGTGCATACGGGCCAGCACTACGACGATCAGATGTCGGGACAATTTTTTCGGGATCTTGATATACCTGCCCCGAAGTGTAATCTCAGCGTTGGTTCCGGTTCTCAAGCCCAGCAAACCGCCGAGATCATGAAACGTTTCGAGCCGGTGGTGCTCGAAGAGAAGCCGGACGCCGTTCTGGTGGTGGGCGATGTGAACTCTACCATGGCCTGTGCTCTAGTGGCCAAGAAGCTGGGAATTCGGGTCATCCATGTGGAAGCGGGCCTTCGCAGTTTTGACCGTGAGATGCCGGAAGAGATCAACCGCGTGGTTACGGATGCGATCTCGGACTTACTGCTGGTAACCGAGGAGAGCGGGTACCGCAACCTAATCGCGGAAGGAGTCCCGCGCGAGCGAGTGTTTCTGACCGGCAATTTGATGATCGATTCGCTGCGCGCCCATATGAATAGCGCCAAGCAATCCGATGTTTTGACGCGCCTTGGCGCAAAGCCCGGATCGTATGGATTGGTTACCCTGCATCGGCCTTCCAATGTGGACGATCCGACTCATCTCGCCGAAATCATGGAAACGCTTTCTATCATCGCGGGGGAGCTTACTCTGTATCTGCCGATCCACCCCCGCACGCGAGCGCGGTTGGAGGAGCACACGATTCCCGTGGATCCGCGCATTCATTTGACCGAGCCGCTTGGATATTTCGATTTTCTGTGGCTGATGTCCAATAGCTCGGTAGTGCTTACGGATTCGGGGGGAATTCAGGAGGAAACTACCGCGCTGGGCGTTCCTTGCCTCACCTTGAGAGACAACACGGAGCGTCCAGCCACCATTGAGGAAGGCACCAACATTCTGGCGGGAACCCACAAGGGGTCAATCCTGGATGCGTGGAAGCAGTTGAAGGAGAACCCCAAACGGGGCCGAATTCCGAAGTATTGGGACGGTGGGGCCAGCGCGCGGTGCGTGGAAGCACTGCGCTCCTATTTCGCGGCGGGTGGTTCGGCGCGATAGGGCGATCGAAATCCGATTCGGGAAATTACCGGCGATAGTGCGCCACGATACTTTCGCAAACGTACTCGATATCTTCGGCCGAGACTTCAGGATTGACCGGCAACGCCAGCACTTCGCTCGCAGCTTTTTCGCTCACTGGAAAATCACCGGCATGATAGCCCAACCAGGCGAAGCACTCCTGCTGATGCAGACAAAGAGGGTAATAGATTTCGCTCCCGATTCCACGCTCCCGCAGGTGGGCCTGCAGCCCGTCGCGGTTGGCGCACCGAATCACGAACTGGTTATAGATGTGGCGAGTCTGATAGGCGGCCGGCTGTGGCGCAAAAACCGGGACTTCAGCTCGCGAGAGCAGGCGCCGGTATGAATCGGCGTTCTCCTGCCGGCGCGCGGACCACGAATCCAAATGCCTAAACTTGACGCGCAGCACCGCCGCCTGTAAAGCATCGAGGCGCGAGTTGATGCCGATCCACCGATGAAGGTACTCGCCCGTGCGTCCGTGGATGCGCAGGGCCTTCAGCCGGTCCGAGAGGCTCTTGTCGTTGGTCGTCACCATGCCGCCATCGCCGTAGCCGCCCAGGTTCTTAGTCGGGTAGAAACTAAAACAGCCGATGTCCCCGATGCTCCCGGCCCGCCGGCCTTTGTATTCGGCGCCGATGGATTGGGCGGCATCTTCAATCACCCGGATGCCGCGCGAACGCGTCAGCGTCTCCAGCGCGTCCATATCGGCGCAGGCGCCGAACAGATGCACCGGGATCACGGCGCGTACACGGGGATTCGCCTTCAGTGCGTCCTCCACGCGATTCATGTCCATGTTGAAGGTCGCCGGTTCGATGTCCACGAAAACGGGTTTGGCTCCGAGCGTGCAGATCGCGCCGGCAGTGGCGAAAAACGTGAACGGGACCGTGAGTACTTCATCGCCGGGCCGAATATCCAGCGCCATCAATGCTAACAACAGAGCATCCGTGCCGGATGCGCAGCCAACGGCGTAGTTTGTGGAGCTATAGGCGGCGATTTCCAGCTCGAGTTGGTTGACCTCGTTGCCCAGTATGAACTGCTGGGAATCGACGACGCGCATGATGGCCGGGATCACTTCGTCCCGGATCATCGCGTGCTGCGCTTTCAAGTCGAGCAGCGGGATTTGCCGTTCGCTCACGGTATTCATTTCAGCCCTCACCTCTTTCGAGGATAGCGCTCGTACACGCATTTACGGTAAGCGTCATCAGTAACGACTGCGTGGCTCCCGTTCCAAAGCCCACGACTCTCCTACTGGACCCCGCACGAGGCGGCCGCCTTACCGGAGAGCGCCGGATCGCGGCGAACGACCAAGCAGATGAGAGCAGTGAGTAGTGCCGCGACCACAACATCCACCAGATCTCTCGCAGTGATGGCGGCAGTTGTCCGCAGAAGTACGGAATGAATCCAGGGGTCATGGTT
>Ga0116217_10001861_pt1 | contig 19933 bp, 17 predicted proteins | sample Sb_taG_6_FD_89697 | JGI IMG/M metagenome (GOLD analysis project Ga0116217, IMG submission 89697) | Peat soil microbial communities from Weissenstadt, Germany - Sb_50d_4_PS metaG | ecosystem: Environmental > Terrestrial > Soil > Wetlands > Peat | place: Germany: Weissenstadt | collected 2010-09-21 | reverse complement strand
GCTGCGCTCTGCAGAAAGTCGGCGCGTAAGCCTTTTGGAATCAACGGCGGCTCAGACTCCCGGTCGCGCCGACTTTCTGCTCAGCAAGGGCAGCCGCGCGGCTGTCAATGCTCAGGATGACAAGCGGTTAATCATTTCACAGATCCTAGCCGTGGGTTGGAGGACCCTCACCCCGCCTCCGGCACCCCTCTCCCGCCCGGCGGGAGAGGGGGCGGGGGGTGTAAGCGCTAGGATAAGCGTGTAGGTACGACGTCAAATGCCCGAAGGGCATTAATATCATTAGCCGTAGGTGAAGCCTACGGAGATGAAGCCCCCACCTTTTGGTAATCTCCGACCCCGCAGGGGTCGAATGTTCGACCCTTTCAGGGTCGGATACTGTTTTTTGCCCCGCCCGCCCGTAGGTTCCACCTACGGCTAATGATCTTGGGTCCCTTCGGGACCCCAGGCACGCGCTTCTCCTGGCGCTTATGGGGGACGGGGGTGAGGGTGGCTACGCCACCCACGGCTTGCGCCGTGGGCTACAGGCTGCCGCCCGCTCCACGGGCTGAAATAACAACTATCGCGTGGCTGCGGACTGAGACGCCTTGAGGAATACGCTTGCAGCGGAACTAGAAAATGTTTGAGAATTATAAAGCGAGATAAGAGTTCGGGGAAAAGTCGCGCCGGCAAGAGGCCAGAAGACCAAGAAGCGAAGACGATGGGGGAGGAAGCGGCATGATCGTCGGAATTCCTAAGGAGAGCTTTCCGGGGGAGCGGCGTGTGGCGTTGGCGCCGGCGGTAATTCCGAGTTTGCTGAAGGTGGGTTTCGAAGTGGTGGTGGAGGCGGGGGCGGGGGCTGCGGCCGGCTACCCGGATGCGGAATACGTGGCCAAGGGAGGCAAGATTCTCCCGCAGCGAGCCGAGGTGTTCAAAGCCGCCGATGTGGTGCTTCAAGTCCTCTGCTACGGATCGAACGACGTGACCGGAAAGGCCGACCTGCCTCTGCTTCGACCCGGCCAGGTGCTGATCGGTTTCTTGCGCCCTCTGGGCTCGGTCGAAACCGTTCAGGAAATCGCCGCGACGGGAGTGTCGTCATTTTCCATTGAACTCATGCCGCGCTCGACGCGCGCCCAGAGCATGGACGCGCTGTCCTCGATGGCCACGATCTGCGGTTACAAAGCCGTGGTGCTGGCTGCGGACCGGCTGCCGCGCATGTTCCCCATGCTGACCACGGCCGCGGGAACCATCACTCCGGCGCACGTCTTCATTATCGGTGCAGGCGTGGTGGGGCTTCAGGCCATCGCTACGGCGCGAAGGTTGGGAGCCATAGCTTCCGCTTACGACATGCGGCCGGCGGCCAAGGAACAGGTGCAAAGCCTGGGGGGGCGCTTCGTCGAGCTGCCGGTCGAGGCCCAGGACGCCCAGGACGCGCGTGGCTATGCGCGCGCCCAGGAGGAGTCCTTCTACCAGCGCCAGCGCGAGTTACTTGGCCGCGTGGTGGCGGGGAGCGACGTGGTGATCAGTGCGGCGGTCATCCCGGGCAAGCGCGCGCCGCTGCTGGTAACGCGCGACATGGTGGAGAAGATGGCCCCGGGATCAGTTATCGTGGATGTCGCGGCGGAACGCGGAGGGAATTGCGAACTCACTCAGCCCGGCAAAGTCGTTGTCGAGCACGATGTTACGCTAATCGGTTATATCAACCTGGCGAGTACCGTTCCTTATCATGCCAGCCAGATGTACTCGCGAAACGTCGCGTCGTTCCTCGCTCACCTGACCAAAGACCGTAAGATCGTGATCGATTCAAGTGACGAGATCACGCGCGAAACGCTGGTGACACAGGGCGGCAAAGTAGTCAATACAAGAGTAAGGGAGTTCTTTGGGCTGGACGGGAAGAAAGCTTAAGACAACGGATGCCTGGACACCGGTGGGGGAATTGAGTAAACAGCCCGCGGAGCGGGCGTAAGCGAGTAGCCCACGGCGTAAGCCGTGGGTTCGGGAGGCCATCCCTCACCCCCGTCCCCTCTCCCGCTCGGGCGGGAGAGGGGTGCCGCAGGCGGGGTGAGGGCCGCCCAACCCAGGGCTTAGAAGATGTGAAACAATTAGCCGTCTGTCATCCTGAGCGAAGCGAAGGATCCCCGCAGTTTTCTATGGCTCAACGACTTACGAACAACTGCCGAGATCCTTCGCTTCGCTCAGGATGACAAACGTCGATTTTTTCACAGCTCCTTACGCCCTGGGCTACGTTATGGCGCCCCTGACGGGGCTGCTGGCTCGTGGTCGAATCGTGTCGAGTTATATCGCGAATTATTGAGTCACGACGCCAGATTCAGCAAAAGACCCCTCACCCGTCCCGCTGCGGCTGATGAAAGCGCCGGCAGCGGGACACCCTCTCCCCTCGGGAGAGGGCTGTAGGTTCACTTCGTGCAGGAGAACAACATGACGTCTGATCTGATCAGCAACCTTTGGGTTTTTGTGCTGGCGGCTTTCATCGGATTTGAGGTGATCAAGCGCGTCTCGCCGCTGCTTCACACGCCGCTGATGTCGCTCACCAACGCGCTGGACGCCATCGTGGTGGTGGCCGCGATCATCATTTGCGGACGGCACAAGAGCACCCTTTCTACGGTGCTCGGGGCGATCGCCGTGGCCGCCTCGTTCAGCAATATGGTGGGCGGCTTTATCATTACGGACCGCATGTTGCGAATGTTCAAAACGACCAGGACGAAAAAGCCATGAACCCTCTCACTGCGCAACAACTTATCGATCTTGCCTACCTTATCGCCGTGGCCTTGTTCATTTTGGCCCTCCGGTGGTTGAGTTCGCCGGCGACGGCGAAGCGCGGCGTCCTGGCGGGAGAAATCGGAGCGGCCCTGGCGGTGCTCGCCACGCTCTGCAACTACGAGATCATCGACTACAAATGGATCACGGTGGCCTTGGTGGTCGGGGCCGTGGTGGGCGTCCCACTCGGCATGGTTCACATGACCGCCGTGCCCCAGCGGACGGCCTTGAGCCACGCTTTCGGGGCTCTTGCCGCGGCCATGATTGGTATCGCCGAGTATTACGTGCGCCTGCCCCACGTGGCCAAGTTTGAGATGGTTGAGATCTCGTTGGAGGTGATCATCGGGTCGCTCACCTTCACGGGCAGCTTGATTGCCGCGGGGAAACTCCAGGAAATCCTGCCGCAGCGTCCCATTACTTACAAAGGACAGAACTTCGTCAGCCTGTCCGTACTGGCAGCGGCCGTGCTCCTGGCGCTGTGGTTAGTCTTCCATCCCGAGCATTCGCGCCTGTTTCCTGTCATGGTCGGAATCTCGCTGATCTTCGGCGTGATGCTGGTGACGCCCATCGGCGGCGCAGACATGCCGACGGTCATCTCGCTCCTGAACTCTTATGCCGGACTTTCGGCCGCACTCCTCGGTTTTGTGCTTAACAACAAGGCGCTGGTGGTCGCCGGCGCCCTGGACGGCTCCTCCGGCTTCATCCTCTCGGTGATCATGTGTAAAGCGATGAACCGGTCCTTCACCAACGTCATGTTTGGGGCTTTCGGCCAGGTACAGGTTTCAGCCAGGGCGGAGAAGGAAGAGCGGACAGTGCGCAGCGCCAGCGCGGAAGAAGCCGCTGCGATCCTCGGAAATGCCAACAGCGTTGTCATCGTGCCCGGCTATGGAATGGCCGTGGCCCAGGCGCAGCACAAAGTCCGGGAGCTTTACGATACGCTTACCAAGAAAGGAGTGGATGTGAAGTTCGGCATCCACCCTGTGGCAGGACGCATGCCCGGCCACATGAACGTTTTGCTGGCCGAGGCTGACATTCCTTACGACAAACTAGCCGACATGGACGCGATCAATCCGGAATTCCCTCAGACCGACGTGGCCTTGGTGATCGGCGCTAACGACGTCACCAATCCCGCCGCGAAGACCGACCAGGGCAGCCCCATCTACGGCATGCCTATCCTCGAGGTGGACAAAGCCCGAACCGTGATGGTGATCAAGAGGAGCATGAGCCCCGGGTTCGCGGGCATCGACAACCCACTCTACTACCTCGACAGAACCTTGATGCTCTTTGGAGATGCGAAGGCGTTCGTGGGCGACATCGTTCGGGAGTTGGCGGGGGGGCATTAAAAGGCAGGATTCAGGATTCAGGAGCCAGGAGTCAGAAGCCTGCATTTGGATCCAGGAAAGCGTCAGTGACTGTCATTCCGAGCGCAGCGAGGAATCTTTTCCCGGGCAGAGCGAGATTCCTCGCTCCGCTCGGAATGACACTGCTTTCTTCCATTCGAGATTCACGAAGCAGCCGAGCAGATGTCGTTCTTACTCCTGACTCCCGACTCCTGACTCCTGACTCCTGAATCCTGAATCCTATTTCTTCTTCAGTGACCGGATATAGGAAATGACCGCCGTAACCTGATCGTCACTGAGCTTGTCTCCGAAGGCAGCCATGGCTGTGCCCTTCTTCCCGTCTTTGATGACGACCCTCATCTGCTTGTCAGTCATCGACGCCTGCCACTTCGGCGAGGTGAAGTCCGGAGTCTTGAGCGCAGCGAATCCCTTCCCGTCCTCGCCGTGGCACATTACGCAGTTGTTCTTGAAAACCGCATCCCCGTTATCGGCCGGAACGGCAGCGTGAAAAGCGAGAGAAGAAATAAACAAGCCCACACCAATCAGCAAACATGTCGAGCCAAAGCGAAGATTGATCCTCATAGGTCTCCTGAGTCCTGAGATGCGTTCCCGGTCGAAGCCGCGTCGTACATCTACGCTCTTGATCGGATCGACCGTCCTGACGTTACATTCCCATATTATCAGGAGCGCGAAAAAACTGCATGGGCTATGGGTTGTGTTCTAAATGCGGCTGGTCATCGCCGATGATCTGTCAGCCCCGAAGGGGCTGTGGGCTTGCCACCCCCTGCTTCCCTTGACGGCAAACGTAAGCAAAGTTGCGGTTGCGAAAAGTCTGGATGAAAACATATACTGAAATTGGCTCAGGTTGCCAACAAAAAACTCCGGTTAAAGCTCCGGGAGGTTCAAAACATGGGGGTACTTCGCGATGGAAGGAGAACTCTGTATTGGGGACTCACCCTGATATCGAGCGCCTTCTTGATATCGTGCCTGCTGGTTCAGACAGGCCGCTTCGGGCGGGCCGCCCAAACCACCGCCCCGGGCGTCCGTGAGATCCAGTTGGGCCGAGCTCATCCTGATACGCTGTACGCCCTGACGGTGTGGGTTAAAGATCCCGCGACGCTTCGCGGCGACGGCGCTGTTTTGGCAACGGTGAGAGACGGACGAGGAGACGTCGAATCCAAGTGGCTGCACAGCGCCGACCTGGATTTTTATCTTACCCTCCGGCCTCGCGGGCCCGGCTCGATTTCCGTTCGTCTCTCCGCTCCCTCGAACGGCCGCATTCCGGAAATCGGCGCCACTTTGAACCGTATTCCCATGGCGCCGGCCCACACGTCAAGCCAGACCGGCGACCTACGGACGGGCTTTATCGCCGCTTTGCCCAACGGGACTTGGCAAGCCGCTCAGCGGTTCGAGTTCGGGCAGACGATTTACGGGAGTAATGACGAGAGACCCTACGCACCTTCCAGAGTCGAAGACGCTTATCTGGCGATGCTCAAAGGCTTTCAATGGTTCAAGTTCACCTTTCGGGGAAAGGCGCCGCAGCTCGTCTATTTTGTGCTCAACGTTGCGGATCGCGACGTGCCGCTCGACGTCGACATCTTCCAGGCAGGTAAGAATGCCGCCGGGCAGCCCGATGTCGTTCCCTACGACAAGGGCGAGTTTGTCTACCAGATCGAGGCGACGCGGAACTACCCGGGGCTCTATAAGTTTCGCACGCGCCTTCTGGACCCGGGCCAGGAATACTATGTGCGCGTGGCAGCCAATCACCCTGCCTTTCAGCTTCGTACTTATGATTTCCCGGTTCCGCCTTACTCCGACCCACACCTGGCGGTGCGCGCGGGAATGGACTTCCTCATCAATATGGGCGACACCTGGCTTTCCAATACGCCGCGGCGCGGAGCCATTGCGCTGCGAACAACCATGCAGCATTCCGAAACTCAGCTCTGCATCGCTTGTCACCCCACGCAGTTCTCCACTCGCGGGTATTTGACCGCGGTTCGCAACGGCTACCCGCCCACGCAGCGGGCGGCGCTGGAATTCCTCACCGATCGCATTTATAACAATGCCCGGCCGTTGTATGGCGAGGCCAACACCAACTGGGTGCGCGTCATCTACTCCGCGCGTACAGTCGCAAGCCGCCTGCCCCTGATCGAGAACCTGTTTGAGGAGAACGTAACCCACGACCCGCCACGCAGGAACTTCGACTTGCCCTACGCCGAATTCCTGAAGATTCATTACAAGGGCGTAACTACAATGCCCGGTGACGAAACTGACGGCTGCGAGCCTGACGTCAGCCCCTTCGAGATCGGAACGCAGAGCTGGCAGACCTTCAATCTGGTTTACAACCAGACACACGAAGATGAATGGCTAGCCGAACGCGACAAGGTGGAGCGCCTGGCAGCGGGCGCCGAGCCCAAGAACATGATCGATCTGGATTGGAAGATCATCATGCTGGCCACTGTAGACCGGGCGAAGTACGCCGAACAGATTGATAAGTTGATTGAACAGCTTTATAGCTACGAAACTCCGGAAGGCGCCTGGCCTTATCCCTTCGACAAGAAAGCAAAGCCCGCGGATTTCATCTCCTACAATGCCGTTTATGCGCTGGCGCTGGCAGGGCGCCGCCCTGAGTCCGACGAGAGGATGGAGCGGGCTGTGAAGGCAATGCTGGGTGCCCAGCGGCAGGAAGGAAGTTGGGAAGGCGACCCCGTCTATCAGGGTTTCAACACACCGTTCCGCGCCACACAATTCGCGGTGATGACGCTTTCGACCCTCTACCCGGGGATGGCCAAAACGAAGAACTGGGACGCTGCCTATCCGCCGCCTCCCACTCAGCTCGCCACCAAGAACTTGCCCTTGCTGTTGGCCCAGCTTGACCAATTCTGGGACCCGGCGCCGGAGCCCGTCTTGCAGCAGATCCGCAAAGTGCTGACGGAGAGCGACCAACCGCTCGCCCGCGAAGCCGCGGCACGAGCCATCGGGCATATGGCCGATCCGGGGTCGATGCCGGCCTTGATTAAGGCACTGGGCGATCCCAGCAAGATGGTGCAGACCAGCGCCGCATACGCGCTGCGCATGATTCTGTCGCGGCGACTGAGCGCCGCTGCGGAAGGGCGCAAACTGCTGGCAGCGGCACTCGCCTCGCCGGACGCGCGCACCCGCTGGGGCGCCGCACGCCTTTTCAACCAACACTTCAAGGATCTGACCGAGGATGATGAGTTGCTGGCGGCGTTGCAGCGCGACCTCGACGACCCGGCTCCTTTCGTGCGTTTCGAAGCCGCTTCCGGCCTGTGGCGCTGGTACTACTGGCAGGTTGACGAATCTGCCGTGCGCCGCAGTACACTCGAAGCACTGGCTACCCATCTCAACACTGAAACCGACCCCATGGTGCGGCGCGGGCTCGAGGAGAGCGTTCACGATCTGCTCGACGAGAACACCGGCTACCTCACCGCCTGGGTTCGGGCGAGTTCAAAGGACTTTGATAAGCGCCGCATCGGCGAAGGTTATGAAGCGGCGGTGCGCGATCAAGCCCAAGTGCTCGCCAAGGTTTTGCGAGACGGCACTCCGTTGGGCCGCGAAGGGATTCTGAATGCCTTGTGGGATTTTCACATTCGGCACTACGCTCTGCCGCCCGTGAAAGAGAACACCGTGGCGATTGGCCTGCCGGCGGTTCTCACCCAATACGTAAGGGGCGTTCCGGATCTTCACGTTCCCGGCTATGAATACCCGCCGTATCGCGAGGCCGTCAACTTCAAGTACGACGTTCACAACGGTTTCTTCCAGACACGCATTGGCAACGACAGCGACCTGATCCATTTCTTCAAGAGTTCGGGGCCGGAACTGGAAAACGCGCTGCTGGCTTGCCTCCAGGGTGCTGACGACCCGATGAAAATTGAAGTCCTGAAAGCAGGGAGCACTCTGAGCGGGGCCGGCGACGAGCGATTCACTCTCGCCGCCCTCAACCTCTCGGAAGACCCCAGCGAGGATGTTCGCAAGACAGTCCGCTATGTTTACGAGGACGGTCAGCGTGGAATCCTCAACCTCGACGCGCCGAGCGCACCGAGTCCTCAACTGGTCACTAAGGTTGTCGAGATCCTCGAACATGGCAATCCGGATGGCCAAGCCGTGGTCCTTCCCTTGCTCGCGGCACTTCCCGGCGACTCCCCCTGGGGACGCCAGGAGGAAGTGATGGCCGCGCTGGGCTTCCTGCTCGAAGCGACGCCACGGCCCGCAAACTATGCGCAGGTTCTCAATGCGGCCTCTTCTTTCGAAACCCTAATGAAAGTGCCCGCGCTGCGCCGGCAGGTTTTGGCGGGATTGGATGATCACGACCCCGAGGTGCAGCGCGCTGCCCTGCGGGTGTCCTTGGAGCGTTTTCTCAACGATGCTCAGACCGCTCCCCTGGTGAAGACCGCTTTCGCCAACTTGAACCCCTCGGCGCAGAATATCCTGGTTGAGGAAGTCGGCGATCCGAAATTCATGCGCCGACATCTGGGGATCGCGGGCGGAGCCGTTTCGCAGGACCAGCAGTACTTCCTGGGCGAAAACCTTGCCTACCTGAAGGCGCCGGACCTTCTGGACAACCCCATCGTCCTCGATACGGTTTTGGCCTGTTTGCGCTCCAGCGATCCGAATGTGCGCGCGGGCTCGCTCGATATATTGCGCAAGGTGAAAGGCATTGAGGAGCGGCCGGAGTTCCGCGCCGCGCTGAGCCAGTTAGAGAAAGACAGCAACCCTCGCTTGAAACTCATCGCCGAAAGCGTGCTGGAGGGGAAGGAGCTCAGCGAGGCGCTGAAGGACGTGCAGCCCGGCTCGGTGCTCGACTTCAACTACTTCGTCGCGAAGGTCGAGCCTATCCTGGCTAAGCCGGGAGCGGACGGGAAGGCCTGCGTGTTCTGCCATGCCAGCCACGTGATCTTCAAACTGCAACCTCCCAACGAGCAGGGCGCCTTCTCGCCTCAAGACAGTGAAGAGAATTACAAATATGCGATGCGGGTGGTGGACATCAACGACCCAAGCCACAGTCTCATGCTGATCAAGCCTACCCGCCCCACAGACAGCGCCGGCAACGTGGGCGATTATCTGGCCACCCACAACGGCGGCCAGCGCTGGCCTGGTAACGAATCAAGCTGGCAGTACCGGACGATCCTGGAGTGGATTCGCGGCGGGCGTGTGGAAAATGCTATAGCCGCGAAGCAGGGCGGATATTAGCTCGAGGGGCAATCCTTGTGGTTGCCCCTGGGCGGCCACGAGGGCCGCCCCTACACTTCACTGGGCGTGAGGCGTGCCACGCAGACCAAAGGACGGCAGACCGTCCCTCGACACAGCTAGTATTGCCGTTTCTCGACCTTGGGCCGCTCTGCCCGGCTCATCTGTTTAGTCTCGATGGCCGGGTGTTTGAGCCCTCGAAGCTCCTCGATGTTCTCACAGACCTTGAGTATGCCCGCCGCGATATCATCCACATCCTTGCGGCTGCCGAGGAAGAAATGATGGGGCAGCCAGACGGATTCCTCGTAGGCGGCACGTTCAGAAACAGGACAATTGTAGAGGCTCCGCAGGTCAAGAGGATTCTCCCTGCCCCACGACAGCGCCGGATAATCCGCTGCCTTCACAGGGAATAAAGCACTCTTGTACACCGGCTCGTAGAACAATCCGTCGCACGGAATCCCTTCCATCTCGAGCGCGCCAAGGAACGCGGCGCGGGGAATCCCCTCGAAGTGTTCAGGAAGATATTTAAAGACGTATTGATAGGCCGCCACGCTAGTGATGCGGCGGTCCCGCTTCAGGAAGGAAAGCCCGGGTGTACCCGTGATGCGGCTCTCGAGGTAGTCCATGTTGCCCTGCCGCGTGTCGGCCTGCCGCGGCAAACGCTCGAGCTGCACTTCGAGGATGGCGGCCTGGAATTCCGTCATGCGGTAGTTGAAGCCGATGATGCGGTGGCCAAATTTATCCGTTTCGCTGGCGCGCCCGCAATTGACGTAGGATTGCGCTCGCTCGAAATACTCCAGCTTGCTGGTAATCACCGCGCCGCCTTCGCCGGCAGTCATCAGCTTGCTCGACTGGAAGCTGAAGCAACCCATGTCTCCAGTGGCCCCGGCGCCCTTCTTTTTCCACTGTCCTCCGTGCGCGTGGGCGCAATCTTCGATCACCAGCAAATGGTGCTGCCGCGCGATCCGCCCGATGGCGTCGGGGTCGGCAAAGCTCATCGCCAGATGGACCGGCAGAATGACGCGAGTTTTACTGGTAATCGCCTTTTCGATCAGACCGGCGTCCAGGCAATACGTTGCAGGGTCGATATCAACGAAAACCGGAACGGCATTAAGCTGGAGTACCGGGCCCACGGTTCCTTCCCAGGTGTAGGCGGGAACGATAACCTCATCTCCCGGTTGGATCCCCACCGCCTTCAAAGCGACCTCGATGGCGACCGTGCCGTTGGCCAGTGCGATGCCGTATTTAGCGCGGTGGAATTCCGCAAACCGCTGTGCGAAGGCGCTGGCGTGCGCGTTGGGGAACGGATACCCGCCCCAATTACGGCTCCTGAGAACTTGTTGAATGGCCCGTTCTTCCTTGCGGTCGTAAACCGGCCAGGGAGCAAAGGGCTTGGTGCGAATTGGTTTTCCACCCGTGATGGCAAGATTTCCCATAAAAGGACCTCCGATAAGGTTGACGTTGTCATCCTGAGCAGAGCGAAGGATCCCTTGCAGTTCGCTTACGCCGCCTAGACCGGAAGCTGCAACTGCAGAGATTCTTCGCCCTCAAACGTCGCGGGCTCAGAATGACAGAATCGATTCCTTTATTTTACACGTACTACGTTCGAGTAAGCCGACTCGCCAGCATCGTTCAGTGCGCGGACGCGATAGGAGACTACGCCGGGACCGGCTTGCGAGTCGGTGAATTCCGTCGTTGCGGCAGGGATGGTCTTGATCCTCTCCCAACTCCCTTCCGCGATGCGGCGCTCCACCGCGCTCTGAGTCGGATTGCCGCCGTGCACTTCCCAAGTCAGCGTTACTGCCCCCGCCCCACGCTGGGCGCGCAAAGAGCTTGGCGCCTCCGGCAGCACGTTCCAATCGAAATAGCTCGCATCGGCAATGGCCAAAACGCTGTCGCGGACCGGGACGGACGCGAGCACGTTGCGGCTGCCTTCCTTCCACTCGAGGGGCCTGATCTCGCCCGAAACTACGTCAATCAGCACGGGATGCTCAATCCCGGTATTCTCCAAGGTAAGACTTTCGTAGAAGGGAGCAAAAGCATTTCCCGGCAGGCTGTGAGCGGCCAACCAGTAAGCCACAACGGCCTTGCCGTTCTTGGCGCGGAAGCCGTAAGCATAGAACGGAAAGCCGGACTTGCGGCGGAGAGCGGGAATTCCAGGGCTGTCGATATTGATGGACGGGTCGAACTTGGTATCGGAAAAAAGCGCGTTGGTGTTCTGCAATGAGAAGAATACCGGCCGGGGAGTGAAGTCTTCCGCGACGTTGCGCAGTCCGTGAATCAGCCCGAAATCGTCGTATTCATTTCCGTCTGTGCCTGCGGCGATGAGCCAGACAAAGGTCTTCACGCCCGCCGCCCAGTTGTACACCAGCATGCGCGGAATGTACTTGGCCTGCACGGACTCATCCGAACCCTCCCAGGAAGGAATGGAATTGAACTCATCATCCCAAAACTGGATGTCGGAGCGAATGCCCGGATAGTTGTGCACCAAGTCACGCAACTTGGCCGGGGACTCGGGGCCATACGCGCCATAATCCTCTGATTCAGGGTTGAAGTTCTGGCCGTAACCCGGGTAGGTGTGATAAGCAAACACATCAATGTCGGCGGCGCAACCGCAAGCATCGAGCGCGCGCTTCGCGAAGTCGCGGATGGGATCGGCTTGGCCTCCGTAAATCACCTTCGCGTCCGGGTCGGTTTCATGAACGGCCTTGGCCATGGCTTTCAGCAGATGCCCGTATTCTTCCGGATTCCCCCAGGGGTTCCAATAGCCGATGTCCTCCTCATTCCAGAGGGCCCAGTAGTGAATCTTGCCCTTGAAATGATCCACCATGAAGCGGACGTAGCGGGTGAATGCCTCGATCTGTGCCGGTGTGCGCGGCGCCCAAAAAATGGAATAAAGACTTCGGTCGTCGTTATGAAACGAGCCGGGCATGGGCTCAATTGAATCGGGGAGCTTGCCGGATGGCGACGTATACATCGGGTTGCCGTACATGAGTTGGACCTGAATCTGAATTCCATTGTCGCGGAGCGAATCCACGTATTCGTCCAATAAGGGATTAATCGCCAACACGCCGCGCTTCTGCTCCACATAATCCCAGCTCGTCAGGTCGGAGCTGTTCTCGTACTGCCCAATCCGAATCCACTTCACCCCGGCGTCGAACATCCGGCCCCACCACCAGCGTTCCCATGGCAAATACGGCTCACGCGGCAGGTCCGAGTTGATGCCGAATCCGTCAGTGATCTGGGAAGACCGTTTGGGGGGGATATGATCAGGCAGTTGGGGTTCCTGCGCCAGAAGGCGCTCGCATGGGCAGGCAAGAATGACAAAGGCTAGAACCAACGAAAACCTGACGTGGCGCTTCTGCGGCATGATCGTGCCTCCCACGATAACGGACGCTCTACATCTCATTAAAGCTTGCCGCCTTCCGGAACGCTTCCACGTAGTGGCCGTCCTTCTTCGGCTGCTGGCTCATCAATTCCGCCTTCAGTCCGGCAAGGTCGGAAGGGTCCCAGTCAGGCCGGTACTTGTGGATGGAAGGCTCAAACTGGCTCACGTGCTTAGTCGCGGCTTCGAGCTTCAACTGCGCCACAGATTCGATATTGACCCAGTAGTTGGCCTCCTGGGGCGCGGTGTAGTAGAAATAGGTGATGGGTACGGCGTAGGGCTCGAGGTGCTGCTCAAGGCGCTGGTTGGGAAAGTAGAGCCAGAACTCCGCGGCGCGAATAGCGTCCAGCGTGTTCAGAGCGGCCATGCGATGGTCCGTCTTGTGCCAGCGGGCGTACCAATTTCCCGGATCGATGCTCAAGAGCGCATCGGGGCGGATGCGGCGAATGATCGCCGTTGCTTCTTCAACCAGCTTCGGTTGGGGGGCATACTCTAACATGCCGTCGTCATAGCCCATCCACTGGATGTTCTCCGTCGGGGTCCCTAGGACGGTTTCAGCAGCTTCCTCCTCCGTCTTGCGAATGCGCGCCAGCCTCTGCGAGCTCATCTCCGGATCGTAGGATCCCTTGTCGTCATTCGTGTAAATGACGATGTAAAGCTTGTTGTGGCGTTGATTCAGCAATGCAATGGTTCCACCGGCTCCGAACAGCTCATCGTCCGGATGCGGCGTGAATACGAGGACCGTTTTGCCGGTCATCGTGTCGAGGCCGGGTTCCTGCGCTGACAGTCCCGCCGCCCCCAAGAACCACATCAAGGCGAATATCACAGCGAGGTGCTTCATGGATTGTTCCTTTCGGCCAGCGCGCAGACTTGCTTTTTGGTCCGCGAATCAAAAGATTCACAACACTTGGTTTAGCTCATGACTGGAGATTCTTTGGAAGCCGACTGATCAACTCGTCAAAAACATTATGCGCGGTGCTGAGCGCTTCAACAGCCTCCTCCTGCGACGGTTCGCTGGGCTCTCCAGGGTAGCGAAATCTCCAGGCATACTCAGTGAGCGAGGCAGCACGATCCACGATCGCAGCAAGTGTGGCGTCGATCGAAGTACACGCTCTGCCAAGCTCTTCGAGGTTGTGCGTCTTTCGAAACGGTGCGTCATGCCAGGCTAGGAATGCCTTGAAAGCCTTCTCCGCCGCCTGTTGAGCATGAAAGACAACGTCTGAAAGCAAGCCCGCCTGCGGGTCGGACATCGCGTGTTCTCCTGCTCGCAAGTCGAGGGCGGCTTTGCGCAACCAGGCGCGAACATCCTCCTTGCGCGCGTCGTCAGGCGCCATGCAACCGCCTCCCTTCGCGCAAGACCGTTCCGGGGAGTGAAGCTTTCAGAGTGCGGCGGGGCTCGAAGTAGGACCGGGTGCAGACAAGCACGTCGGCCGCCAAGCCGGTTCCCCGCAGTGCCTCGTAGGCCAAGCGGCTGCGCTTTCGCTCAGGCGGGGCATCGTCGGGTACGACCACCAACAAATCGTAATCGCTATCTGGCCCTGAATCGCCCCGGGCCTTGGATCCAAACAGGTACACTTCGAGCGGTGCGTAGGATTTCACCAGACGGCGGACGATTTCGTTGAGTGCTGGATCTTCCGGGTTCTCCTGCATATTCGCGTCTGCGGGGCCACGCCATGGCGTGCCCCGACGAACAACAATCTAACATACATCAGGAAGATGCCGAACGGTTGCCAGGCGCGGCCAGAGTGGCCGCTGCCTCAATCCACCTTCAGGACTCCCGAAAATCGATGCGGGCGGGGCTGTCCTTGAATCCCCGAGTCTTGACCGCATCGTAGATGGCCCCCGCAACAAACCAACAGCCGCCCAATATCTTGGCCGGCGTAGCCAAGCTCACCCAGATGGCAAAGCAGAAGATGATGCCCAGAACGGGCACAATCGCGTCTCCAAACAGGCGCCTGGACGGGCGTGCCGAAGGCGCCAGATAAAACTCCCGCAAGGCCGCCGCGTTGACGCCCATGAAGGCGAGAAAAGCCCCAAAGTTAATCAACTCCGCCGCGCGCTCGTAATTCAGAACGATAGCTCCGAGGAAAGCAATCACACCTATCATAATGATATTCAGGCTCGGAGCGTTGCGCTTGGGGTCGAGATACGCAAAGAAGCGTCGAGGGATGACGTTGTCGCGGCCCATGCCGAACAGCAGCCGCGAGAGACCTGCCTGCCCGCTCAGCCCAGAGCCCAGATTGGCAAGGATCAGGACGAAAGCCAGGGCTTGAAACAGAAACTTGCCCCCCACCACCTGTGTGACGTCCATGAAGGCCGTTTCGAGGTTCGGGAAAGTGTGCCAGTCGGGCCATACGCGCTGCGCGAGGTAAATCTGCAGGCCGCCAAAGAGTCCCGTGAACAGACAGACGCTCACGGTCGCCACCAGGATGTTCCGGCGTGGGTTCAGGGCGTCTTCGGCCAGAGTCGTAATGCCGTCAAATCCGATATAGGTCAGCGCGGCCAACGATGTCCCCAAAGCTATGGAAGAGACGCGGAAGGTAGCGGGATTGTAAAAAGGCTGAGTCGAGAAGACGCCGTGCCAGCCCTGCTGGTGAAAGAGAAGCCGCAACGCCAGGGCAATAAAAACCAGGATGACGGCGGTCATGATCGTTGCCAGCACAAAATTGGTGCGCGCCGTGGTGCGAATCCCGCGCAAGTTGATCAGCGTCATGGCGCCTGCGAAAGCCGCGGCCAGGAGCGTGTAAGGGACTCCGGGAACCAGACGCTGCACGGTCAATGCGCCGTACACGGTGCAGATGAGGGGGACAATCAGGTAATCGAGAAACATCGCCCACCCGGCCAGGAAACCCAAGTGCGGGTTCAGGCCGTAACCGACGAAAGTGTATGCGGAACCGGCGGAAGGATAAACGGCGGCCATGCGGCCATAACTGAATGCGGTCAACAGCATGGCGAACATGGAGAGCAGAATCGTGGTGACCGCGTGGCCGTCTGAGAGTTTCTGCGCCACACCGAACAGGGGAACGGGCGCAATGGGCATGATGAGCACGATGCCGTAAAGGATCAGATCCCACAGCGTCAGCACGCGTTTGAGGCGAGGCGGAGCCCCGGCGGGATTAGTTGATGTGCTCACAGGTTTTTACCGTTGGGGCGGAACGTACCCGGGAGGAGGCGCAGACCCTTCGCCAAAGAAAAACGTTTCCATCTGCTGAGCGATGAATTCCTGAGCTTCCTTGCTGGCGGGAGCCAAACGATACTCATTGATGAGCATCCTTAAATAGCTCAGCCATTGCTCCCAGGCTTCTTGCGAGACATTGTCGTAGATCCGCTGCCCAAGCTCGCCGCTCCACGGGGGCTCGTCGAGGCCCGGAAGCTCTTTGCCCAACTTCACACATTTCACCATACGTTGCGACATTCGACGTTTACTCCTTTTGGTAGATTTCCAAATCTACCACTTCGCCTTCCAAAAGCGAAAGCTGAAAGTGCGGTTCGAGGACCCCGTTGCGAAACGTAGCGGAAGTACGCAGCGGTTTTCCGGCCTTCGGTTCGTCGCTTTTGGGGGCGATGCGCGAAGGCTCCGTCCCACAAGCCTCCGCGGCGGCCGCGTCCAGGGCCAGGTTGGCAAGGCGATCGGCTTCGCGATTCCGCTCGCGTCGTACATGCTCGATCGAGAACGATTCGAAGCGCGCGATCAAACGCTCGGCCTGCTCGCTCAGAAGCTTTAACCCCGGATTCTTAACCTTGTAAACGCCCTTGATCTGCATCGCCAACAGCTCCGAGTCCGTTTGCACCTGAACCCGCAGGTAACCCTTGCCGAGGGCGTGATCCAGCGCCGCAAGCAGGCCCCGGTATTCGGCAACATTATTTGTAGCCTTCCCGAGATACCCTGAAAACGCAGCCAGCCTGGAGCCGTCGGCAGATTCCATCATCACGCCATAAGCTGCCGGACCGGGATTGCCTCGTGAGGCGCCGTCGATGTGCACAATGACGTGAGGGGATTGGGCCATGGCGTGAGTCCGAAATTCGAAACTGGAAACTAGAAAATGGAAACTGGAAAATCGAAATTCGACTATCGAAACTCAAGCCTAGGTTTCAGTTTCGATTTTCCAGTTTGCAATTTCGAGTTTCGATTTTCGAATCAGGCGGTTGCGCCGGCCTCGGGACTGTCCGATTCGCTTGTCCCCAACGGGGCGGGCTCGGGGTAGTAGATGATGCGCCCGCAATTATCGCAGGTTAAGAGGATCTCGTTGGTCCGGACCTCGTTATAAACTTGGGGGCGCAGCAGAACATTGCAGGCGGTGCACAGCCCCTCACGAACCTCCGCTACCGCAATGCCGCGCCTCGCCGGGCGGATGCGGTCGTAGAGGTTTCGTGTCGCCTCGCTCAAGCTCGACTGGATTTCACTGCGGCGGGCTTGCAAACCGCGGCGTTCTTGGTCGTCGGCCTTCTGTTCGGATTCTAATCGCGCGATCTCGGCTGCCACCAGCGTGCGCTGACTCTCCAATCGCGTTGCGGCCTCTTGCACCTGCTTCTGAATCTCCTCCGCTTCCAGCATCTTCTCCAGAATCTCGTCTTCGATCGACCGCACTTTCGCTTCTTCGCCCTCAATCTCCTTAGTCATGGCCCGGAATTGGTCGTTGGTTTTGACCTGATAAAGCTGGTCCTTGTGCTTGGCAATTTTCTCCTGAATGACTTTGATATCGCCGTCCAGTTCCCTGCGCGCATGTTGATTTGCGGCCAGGCGCTTCTTTCGATCTTCCTGGGCGTGAATATACTCATCCAGGCGGGAATGGAGGGATTGAATCTGGGCAGGCAGGGAGTCGATCTGCTTGGTCAATTCCTCAATCTTCAGATCCACCTGCTGAAGCTCGATGACATTCTTGAGGTCCGGATGCACTTCCTCTCCTCGTCCGAAGAGTCGTTTTTATTCTGGCACATTCCGTGGGATGGGGCAACAAAACAGTCGGAGTAATCGGGAAATCGGGTGAACCATTTGCCATTTGTGATTTCTGATTTGCGATTGGTCTTTTCAATCACCAATCACAAATCGCCAATCACAAATCGTTCATCCGGTCACCGGATCTACTTCCTCATTATCCTCTGAATAGACAGGGCGTGGCCGGTTTGGGGGTCGGCTTCGATCAGGACTGCATGAAGGCGCACGTCGCCTTTGGCGACTTCAAATCGTGTGGGAAGCTGATTGAGGAACTTTTGAATTACGGGCTGCTTGTCGATGCCGATAACCGAATCATAGGGGCCTGTCATCCCGAGGTCGGTAACATATGCGGCGCCGTTGGGAAGGATCGTCTCATCCGCCGTGGCGATGTGCGTGTGCGTGCCCAGCACAGCGGTCACACGCCCGTCCAGATACCAACCCATGGAGATCTTTTCGGAGGTCGCTTCGGCATGGATATCTACGATACGTACTTTGACTTGCGGGGGAATCCTCGCCAACTCGGCGTCCGCCGTCCTGAACGGGCAATCGATGGGGTTCATAAAAATGCGCCCCTGAAGATTCAGGACGGCGTAATCGAACCCTGATCGAGTTTTGCCCAGGTACACGCCGTGGCCCGGGGCGCCCGGCGGATAGTTGGCAGGACGCAGCAGGCGGCCGTCGGCATGCTCGTTCAAATAGGTGTAGATCTCTTTCTTGTCCCAGATGTGATTTCCGGAGGTCAGAACAGCAATCCCCACGTCGAGCAACTCTTCGACAAGGGGAGGCGTGATGCCAAAGCCGGCAGCGGCGTTTTCGCCGTTGGCTAGTACCAGGTCAGGGTCGTATTCCCCAACCAGCGTGGGCAGCAACTCCTTCACGATGCGCCGGCCGGGATGGCCGAAGATATCGCCGATGAACAGGATTTTCATGCTTACTGGGAATCCGCTTCCTTCAGGTATCGATCGAGTAGCCGCGCGCACTCCTCGACTTTCTCATCGACGCGCCGGGTCTTCTCTTCATAGCGGGCTTTGATCTGGTGGAACTCGTCGGCGATATTGAGCGCCGCCAGCACCGCGATGCGCATCGAATCCACCGTCCGCGTGCGGCCGGCGATCGCGCGCATTCTTCCATCCAGGAATTCACCCAGCTTTTGGATATAAGCCTCGTCAAGCTGGCCCCGGATAAAGTATTCCTGGTCGAAAATAACCACCCGAATCCCGTCCGCATCTTTGACCATGTTGGCGACGAGCCTCCTTCGCAGGTATTGACTCCTGTCCAGGCGGGTGACAGATCCGCTCCCCCGTTGACGTAGAGGCGGTTCGCGAACCGCCCCTACTACACGCTTGCCGGGCCCTTATCCCGCGGACTCGGAGCCGGTCAACGCATCGATGCGCTGCAGAAGCTTCTCGATGCGCACACGCACCTCTTCCCGTTCGCGCCGCAGTGCGACGAGTTCCCGTTCGTGAGCGTCAATCACCTTGGCCCGTTCCCTGGACTCCACCCTGAGCTTCTCAAGTTCCTGCTGCAAGGCGAGCTTATCGTCTTGGGTTCGCTTGACAAGCTCAAAGGTCTTCGCGATTCTTTCTTCGAGTTTTCGTAATGGATCGTCAGTTTCGCTCAAGCGGTCCCCCCCCATTCCAGAATTACATTGGCCATGCCTTCGTGATCTTTCAGAATTCCGCTGGCCCTCAGCCCCGCAACGTGATGCCCAGCGGCTCAATTGCCGCCATTACCCTTTGACTTGCCGCCGAAATCTCCTCGCTCGTCAGCGTGTGCGCCCCGCTTTGGAATGTCACTCGCAAGAGAAGGCTGTAATGTCCGGCGGGTATCGAACCACCCCGGAAAAGGTCGACAGGGTGAAGGCTCTGGATCTCCTCCAAAGCCAGATCTCGCAGAGCGGCTTCGAGGCGCGCAAACGTCACCCCTTCGGGGATCACCAACGAGAAATCCCGCTCTACGGCGGGAAATTTCGAAAAGGGGCGAAAGACTCGGGAGTGCAAGGGGAATGCGACGAGGCGCTCAAAGTCCACTTCCGCAAGCCAAGCAGGCTGGCGCAACTTGTAATCGCGCTCGATTTCACGGCTGAGCCGCCCGAAGATCAGGAGGCTTTGGCCCTGTGCCGAGAATCGGCCACTCTGGCCCGACTCGTAGTGTGCGCACTCCGCTGTTTCAAATTGCACTCCCGGAATCTCAAACAATCCCAGCAGTACTTCCAGATCGCCTTTAAGGTCGAAGAAGTCGAGCGGCCTTTCGCTGTCGTGGATGGAGGGCGGACGCCGGTGCCCGGTGAGACCGAGACTCAGAACACGG
>Ga0116217_10001859_pt1 | contig 19952 bp, 15 predicted proteins | sample Sb_taG_6_FD_89697 | JGI IMG/M metagenome (GOLD analysis project Ga0116217, IMG submission 89697) | Peat soil microbial communities from Weissenstadt, Germany - Sb_50d_4_PS metaG | ecosystem: Environmental > Terrestrial > Soil > Wetlands > Peat | place: Germany: Weissenstadt | collected 2010-09-21 | reverse complement strand
GGTGGTGCTCGCGATTGTGATTTCGTTGGTCGCGCTATGGCTGACCTTCCGCTTCCGGGAAGAGATGAAAGGCACCGGCTGGCGAAAAATCGCCAGCGCCTTGGTAATGGGGGCGGCCATCCCAGTCATGCATTACACCTTCTGTCAGCACACACCCCAGTTCGTGGCGTAACGGGCAGCACGAGACAGGAGTGGAGGTCCACCAACTTGCGCGCCAAGCTCTCGATTTTCTTGTTCCTTCTCCTCGCGGCCACCTCGCTGGCTCAAACCTCTGCAACCCTGCCCAAGATCCGCGCTGTCACCGCTTTCATCCAGTTGGATCGGAATAGTTATCGGGTGCAAATCAACGAAACACTTATCAAGCTGCGCCAAGCGAAGGCTGCGTTTGAGCAGGGTGGCTATGAAGTGCAATCGATTCGCATCACAACCCAGCCGTTCCCGCACTATGTGCGCGGCCTCTCGAAAGAACAGGCTCTGGCTTTCTTCCGGGACTACGACGCCTTGGCTCGCAAGGAAAACTTTGACGCCTCTATCGGGCCTGCGATGCTTTCCCCGTCCGACGACAGTGCTCCGGCCGAGTTGCTCGCCGAAATCTTGAGCAGTACGACAGGCTTGGAAGGCAATATTGTTGTGGGCGCTGAAGATGGTGTTCGCTGGAACGCCGTGCGCTCCGCCGCCCGCCTGATGAAATATGTCGAGGCGCACACGACCCACAGCCTGGGAAACTTCAATTTTGCGGCGACCGCGATGCTGCCGCCACACGCGCCCTTCTACCCGGGCTCATATCATGACGACGGAGGCGGTGAATTTGCCGTCGGCATGCAATCCGCCAATGTCGTGGCAGCGGCATTTGCTTCCGCTGCTGATCCCACAGCCGCCGGAAAGGCGCTGGAGACTGCGCTAGGGGATCAGGCACGCAAAGTGGAGGAAATCGCACGGCAAATAGAAGCCAAGACTGGATGGAAGTACATGGGATTGGACCTTTCTCCCGCTCCACTCAAAGATGTTTCGATCGGCGCCGCAATCGAGAGTCTGACTCATGCCCGGTTCGGCTCGAGCGGAACCATGACCGCTGTCGCGACCATCACCAGCGTTCTTCGCAGTCTACCCGTCCTGCACGCCGGCTATTCTGGCTTGATGCTTCCGATCCTGGAAGACAGTCGTCTCGCCCAGCGCTGGAGCGAGGGTAAGCTGAGCGTGGACGATATGCTGGCCTACTCGGCGGTCTGCGGCACGGGGCTCGACACCATTCCACTGCCCGGGGACGCTTCCCAGGAACAACTCGAAAAGATGATTGGAGACATGGCCACATTGGCGGTCAAGCTGCACAAACCGCTTTCGGCGCGCCTGCTTCCCGTGGCCGACAAGAAGCCGGGTGATCGCACCGAATTCGATGATCCTTTCCTTGTGAATGCGACCCTGCAGCCTTTGCCCTAGGTTCTTCGTGAGATTGTTACACGTGCTTGGTGGCGAAGATTCCGTAGAGACGGTTTCCCGTTGCCGGACACAAACTGCGATACGCGCAAACCGGCAATGGAACCCCACGTGAGATACAATCTTTACCGGCGCAATATTCTGTGCCAATCGTGGAGCCTCTCCCTAACTTCGGAAAACGCGGGGCTCCTGGTCGAGGTACCGAGTCCCCATATCCACGGCGTGATGAACAGAACGGTAGAGCGCAGCCTTTTCAGAACCCCGCTTTTGAGTACTTACAACGCTTTACGCGCCGCCGAGGACTGCTTTAGCACGTCGGAACTCCTGTAAAACGGAAACACCACAGGTGTAGACCACAGGTGTGAAATGTAATGCTCGTTTTAGAGAACCGGTCACGGCCCGATACTTCCGCTAGAACCGGTGCCCAGGTTTTTCGTAGCAAACAACCCCTAGAACCCACCCGCTCTGCCGCTCAGATGCCGAGAGAGGCACGATCGGTGTCGGTGGAACCCGTAACCACTGCGTCCAGTCTCTGAATGGTGGCGGCATCTCGCCGCTGATGCAGCGTCATGGTTGGAAGCTCAGGCTGTGTTTGCCGAAAGGCCGCGCGCGCCGAGACGTTTTGAAAGTGCGGCGGCTAACCGTTGTACTGCCTGGATCGCAAGGATCTTCTGGCGCTTATTTAGGGCGGCCTTCACCAAGCTGATGCCGATGCCGGCGGCCGCTTGCTCGCTGCGGGAGTCAAAGACCGGCGCGCCGAAGCAGATCATCCCGTCCCTAGTCTCCTCGTCATCAACCGAATATCCGCGGTTACGGACCTGCGCCAGTTGGTTCAGGAGTTGATCGGCACGGGTCACACTTCGCCGCGTCAGGCGGCGTAGTCCGCCTCCGCTTTCGAGCTCTGCAATGCGTTCCGGCGAAAGCGTGCTCAGCAGCGCCTTGCCGCTGGCGGTGCAGTTCGCCGGCAGCCGCATGCCGATGCGAAAATTCAGCCCCAGCGGGCGCGTGCCATTGCAGCAGGCGATGTAGACGACATCGGCATCGTCCAGCACCGAGAGAATGACCGTCTCCTCCGGCAAAAGAGCCAGGGAATCCCATAACTTCATGAACTCCACGGTAATATCGGTGCGGGCGAGCAACGCGTGACTCAGGTCCATGACGTGCATGCCCAGATGATACGTTCCGCTCTCGAATCGCGTTACCAAGCGGGCCTGTATAAGCGTGGCGCAGAGCGCATGGACAGTGCTTTTTGGCAGTGCCAGAGCATGCGTCAACGCCGCAAGGCTCAGCGGTTCCTTTGCGGCCGCGAGCGTGTCCAGCAGGCGCACCGCTTTGACGACAGCGGGCACGCCGCCTGATCCGTTGCCGTTCGTCGGTGCGCACACAACGCGTTTGGCTGAGTTCGTACTCCCACGGGTGTCCACGTCGAGCCTTCCTTTGATCGGAGTGATTTGTCCTGCGAACCGCGCCGGTTCAAGTTACGTCACTTTACCTTACCACATATCGTTCCGTATACAGAACGATATTCGAAATACGGAAATGCCTATTGACACTGAATAGCCGCAGCACTATTATGCGTGGTTCGGTATGCGGAACGGCATTCATAGTGTGGTACGCGAGGTGATGACATATGGGATCCCATCAAGAACTGCTGGAGAAGGGCATGATACTTAAGGACAACCGTTTATTCCGCCAGCAATGCTATCTGAACGGCGAGTGGATTGACGCCGACAACCGGGCTACCTTTGTGGTCAACAATCCAGCCGATGATTCGGTCTTGGGCCATGTCCCAAATGTGGGTGCTGCGGAAACGCGGCGCGCCATTGAGGCCGCCAACGCCGCATGGCCGGGGTGGCGTGGCAAGACGGCCAGGGAACGTTCCGCCATCCTGCGCCGCTGGAATGATTTGATACTCGCGAACGCGGAAGACCTCGCCAACTTGATGACCGCCGAGCAAGGCAAGCCGCTGGCGGAGTCCAAGGGCGAAGTGGTGTACGGTGCTTCCTTCGTCGAATGGTTCGCCGAAGAGGCGAAGCGCGTTTATGGCGACATCATTCCCCCGCCGCAGAATGACAAGCGCCTGGTCGTGATCAAAGAACCAGTCGGCGTCTGCGCCGCCATCACTCCGTGGAACTTTCCCATCGCCATGATTACCCGCAAAGTAGCGCCCGCCTTGGCGGCCGGCTGCGTCGTTGTCTTGAAGCCGGCTGAGCAAACACCTTTCTCTGCGCTGGCGCTGGCCGAACTCGGCGAGCGTGCCGGCATCCCCAAGGGCGTGTTCAACGTGGTGACGGGCAACCCTGAAGCCATTGGCGGAGAGCTGTGCGCGAATCCAGTGGTGCGCAAGCTGACCTTCACCGGCTCGACGGCCATCGGCAGGCTGCTGATGAAGCAGTGCTCCGGAACCGTCAAGAAACTCTCGCTCGAACTGGGCGGTAACGCGCCCTTCATCGTGTTCAACGACGCTGACTTGGATGCAGCCGTCGAGGGTGCGATTGCGTCGAAATATCGCAACACCGGCCAGACCTGCGTCTGCGCCAACCGGATCCTGGTGCAGGATCAGGTCTATGACAAATTCGCCAACAAGCTCCTCGACAAGGTAAAGCAATTCAAGGTCGGTTGCGGCAGCGAGCCAGGCGTCGTCCAAGGGCCGCTCATCGACAAGGACGCCGTCGCCAAGGTCGAGGAGCACATCGCGGACGCCATCGCCCAAGGTGCGCACATCATGACCGGCGGCAAGCGCCATGCGCTCGGGGGCACCTTCTTCGAGCCCACGATCCTGGTCGACGTTACGCCCCAGATGAAGCTGGCCAAAGAAGAAACCTTTGGCCCAGTGGCGCCGCTGTTCCGTTTTCACAACGAAGGGGACGCCGTCCGCATGGCGAACGACACCGAGTTCGGCCTTGCCGCGTACTTCTACACCCGCGACCCTGGCCGCATCTGGCGTGTCTCTGAGGCGCTCGAGTACGGCATGGTTGGTGTCAACACCGGCCTTATCTCCAACGAGGTTGCGCCGTTCGGTGGCATGAAGCAGTCCGGCTTGGGGCGTGAAGGTTCGAAATACGGGATCGAGGAGTTCGTCGAAGTGAAGTATGTCTGCATGGGCGGCCTCGAACCGGCGAAGTAGCCCGTGCGGCAGGCCAGGGAAATTCAAACGCAAATCACACTCTACGGGAGAGGCAAATGAAAAAGCTATCGTGTGGACCCAAAACGTTCGCCATCGCGGTTTCGATTTTTCCGATGCTTTTGCTGGCCATGCATGCCGGCGCCGGCGCTCAGGAGAAACCACTGAAGATTGGCGTAGTCACGTTCCTCTCCGGGGCGGCTGCGGGGCCATTCGGTGTGCCTGCCAAACAGGCGGGCGAAGTTGTCGTGGAAGCGCTGAATGCAGGCGGCAAAGTGCCGGGTTACGGCAGCAAGGGCATGGGCGGATCATCCATCGAACTGGTCTTTGTTGATGAAGCCGGGGGGACGACGAAGCAGGTAACGGAATACCGTAACCTGATCGAACGCGTCGATCTGGTCATCGGTTACATCTCAAGTGGCGACTGCCTGGCCGTAGCGCCCGCCGCCGAAGAGATGAGGAAACTCACTATCCTGTTCGACTGCGGGACGCCGCGGGTTTTTGAAGACGCCACCTACAAGTACGTCTTCCGTACCGGTGCCACGTCCACGATGGACAACGTCGCCGCCGCACTGTACATCAGCGAAACCAATCCGAACGTGAAAAAGATCGCCGGCATTAACCAGAACTACGCGTGGGGCCAGGACTCCTGGAGCGACTTCCTGGCGGCGATGAAAGTTCTTAAGCCCGGGATTGAAGTCGCGACCGTGCAGTGGCCCCAGTTGCTGTCCGGTCAATACGGCGCGGAGATCTCCGCACTGCTTTCCAGCGGAGCCGACGTCGTCCACTCCAGCTTCTGGGGTGGAGATATGGAAGCCTTTGTTCTGCAGGCTTCACCGCGCGGCTTGTTCAAGAAGAGCACGGTGGTCCTCACCTGCGGGGAGACCGGCATGTACAAGCTGGGCAGCCAGGTTCCGGACGGCACCGTGATCGGCGCGCGCGGGCCGTTCGACATGTTCGCGCCTGACACCGAACTGAACCGCTGGTTCCGGAAGGCGTACCAGGATAAGTACGGTGTTCCGCCAACTTATCCTTCGTACAAGATGGCACAGGCGCTCTTGGGGCTGAAGTCGGCGTATGACAAGGCGCGCAGTTCGAACGGCAACAAGGCTCCCGGTCAGGACCAGGTTATCGCAGCCTTCGAGCGCATCAGCTTCGAAGCGCCGGGCGGCAAAGTGCAAATGGCGCTGGGCAAGGGACACCAGGCAGTGCAAGGGATGGTATTCGGCACCGTCAAACACAACGGCAACCAGGTTACGTATGTAGACGTGAAGACCTATCCTCCGGACAAGGTCACCCCGCCCGAGGGAGTGAAGGCGGAAGACTGGATCAAGTCTGGTTTCAAGAGCGGCAAGTAGGTGCCGAACCAGGCGGCTGGGGCGGTGATCCGCTCCGGCCGTCCGAGAAGCGACCATGACGGAACTGTTGTCAGTTGTTGTCGACGCGGTGATCTATTCTTCGTGGTTGTTCATCATCGCTCTGGGCCTGACGCTGATTTACGGAGTCATGAAGATCCTGAACATGGCTCACGGCAGCTTCTACGCTCTGGGCGCGTACGCGGCGGCGTCGCTGGTGGGGTATTGGTTGGGCCATGGGTATCCCCCGCTGGCCAGCTACGGTATGCTGGTGCTCGCCGCTATCTTGGTCGGCCTGATCACTGGCCCGCTCGTCGAGCGCGGACTGCTACGCTTTATGTACGGCAAGGATGAGATCATCCTCCTCCTTGTTACTTACGCTCTGTTCCTGATCCTTGAGGACAGCATCAAAATCATCTGGGGCGTCAATCCGTATTTCATCTCCGAACCGTACGGACTGCTGGGAGTCTGGGATGTTGCCGGCTTGAGCTATCCCTTCTACAACATTATTCTCATCGCGGTTTCGGTTCTGGCGGGCGTTGGCGTGGCGGTGGTTCTGCAATACACGCGGCCCGGGAAGCTGCTACTGGCGGTCATTCATGATCGCGAAGTCAGCATGGCTATGGGAATCAACGTAAACCGATTCTACATGGTGACCTTCACTGTTGGCACCATGCTGGCCGCCATCGGCGGGGCGCTGACTGCGCCCACGGTTTCGGTAGTGCCGGGAATGGGCGTTGGGGTCATCGTGCTGGCATTCGCGGTTGTGGTCATCGGCGGGCTCGGCAGCTTGCAGGGCGCGGCGCTGGGCGCGCTCATCGTCGGTTTGGTGCGATCTGCGGCCGTGCACTACCTGCCGCAAGTGGAACTGTTCAGCATCTACGTGGTGATGGCGCTTGTCCTGATCTTCCGGCCCAAGGGGCTGTTCGCCGCCGCCGAGGTGCGCAAAATATGATCGGCAAGGGCTACACTGTCCACGTACTCGTTGTCGCGCTGGTGGTGCTGCTGGTGGCCGGTCCTTTCATGCACAAGTGGTTGTTTATGCTGACCATGTCCATGGGTAAAGGGCTGGTCGTCCTGGGACTGATCGTCCTGCTGCGCACCGGACTGGTCTCCTTCGGCCAGGGGCTTTACTACTGTGTGGGCGCATACACCGTCGGCAGCCTGGGGCAGTTCCTGGGCTGGAAGAACGCGCTCGTTCTATTGGTAGGAGGCACAGCCGCGGCGGCGGTGCTGGCCACAATTCTGGGATTTTTGCTAGCGAATTATCGCAGCATCTTCTTCGCCATGCTTAGTCTGGCATTTTCGATGATCCTGTTCGGCCTGCTGGTGAAAACCTCGGCTTTGGGCAGCACGGATGGATTCAATGTTCCCGCGCCAACTTTATTTGGCAAGGCGATTTCTGGGGCGGGACACCAGTATCCGCTGTTCGCACTGGGATGTGTGGTCGCGTTTATCGCTGCCTTGCTGACCAACGCGTATTTGCGAACGGCGTTAGGACGCCTGTCGCCGGCCATCCGCGACAACGAGATTCGCGTGGAGTACATGGGCGCGTCGGTTCGCAACGCGATCCACACGAAGTATGTGATCGCCGGGGCACTGGCGGGCTTGGGCGGCGCCTTGACCGCGATGACGATCGGACACATCGATCCTGAAATGGCTTATTGGACGACTTCGGGGGAATTCGTTTTCGTCGCCATACTCGGCGGTACCGGTAGTGTGATAGCGCCCTTCCTGGGCGCCATCATCTTCGAGATTATTCGTACTTACGCCTATCAGTATTCTCCGAATACATGGCAGATGGTGCTCGGTAGCGCCATGCTGCTGGTGATCATCTTCCTGCCCGCCGGTCTGTGGTCCGCGTTTGCTTACCGGAGCAGGAGAGGTTGAAAATGGCAATCCTTGAAGCGCGGGCGCTGTGTAGGCGGTTCGGAGCGGTCACAGCGGCCTCCAATATCTCGATTGCGATCGAACCGGACACAGTGGTGGGCCTCATCGGCACCAACGGCGCCGGCAAAACCACGTTCGTGAACATGGTTACCGGCTACCTTAAACCGGATTCCGGCAGGGTTCTGTTTAAAGAACGCGACATTACCAGCCTGCCTCCGCGGGATATCACGAAACTCGGTATCTGCCGCTCGTTTCAGATCCCGCAACTCTACGATTCACTTACCGTATTCGAAAATCTGGTGGTGGCCTTGGGAATCGTGCAGCGCAATACTGAAGGCTCGATTTTCTCCCGCACTTTTAAGCTAGTTCCCGCCTCTAACGCCGCCCTGGTTTACGCTGCCGAAACCATGCTGGAACGCTTCGGGCTAATCGAATATCGCGAGAAGGAGGCAGCCGTGCTGCCGGAAGGAGTTCGCAAGCTGCTGGACATTGCTGTGGCGCTGGCCGTGAGGCCCGAGGTGCTGATACTCGACGAACCCACCAGCGGGGTGAGTTCCGATGAGAAGTTCACCGTCATGGAAACGGTCATGAAAGCGGTTCGCGCGAATGGCGTCACGGTGATCTTCGTTGAACATGATATGGAAGTGGTCAGCCGCTATTCGCAGCGCGTGGTGGCCTTCTACGAGGGCCGCATTCTGGCCGACGGCAGTCCCGCAGACGTGCTTGCCAACAGTGATGTGTGCAAGTTCGTAATCGGTGGGCCGCGCACTGCTCACATGACTCCGGCGACGGAAGGCCGCAATGCTTAAAATCACGGGCCTAAACGTGTCGGTTCATTCGGTGGCGATCTTGCGCGCAGTCAGCCTTGAACTGCCAACAGGGATCATGGCGGGACTGATCGGTCGCAACGGCGCCGGGAAAACGACGCTAATGCGCAGCATCATGGGTTTGCTGCGTCCCAGCCGCGGATCGGTGCAGTTCGATGACTCCGACCTGGGTCGCGTTCCTTCGTATGGCAGAACGCGCTTAGGCATTGGTTACATGCCCGAAGACCGCGGGCTGATCCCGGAATTGACGTCGGAAGAGAACATTCTTGTTCCCGCTTGGGCGATGGGGGAGAAGAACGGCGCAGCGCGGCTCAAAACCATCTACCAGATGATCCCGGAGCTCGAACCTTTTGCCAAGCGCAAGGGTTTGCAACTCTCGGGCGGGCAGCAGAAGTTGGTTGCGCTGGGCCGGGCGCTCATGGCCGGTACCAAGCTTCTGTTACTGGACGAGCCGTTTGAAGGTGTCGCGCCGGCGCTTTCGCAGCGCATCGCCGAGGTCATCGGTGGGCTTAAGCAGCAAGGACTTTCCATTATTGTTTCCGAATCCGATCTGCAGCATTCCGCCAGCATGCTCGATAGGGTTTTTCGCATCGAGCGTGGCGAGGTAACCAAGGCAATCGAAGGCCATCCCAGCAGTAATCGACTGTTGATTCGAGATCCTAAGGAGTCATGATGAAAATTAAAGGCGCCGTGCTGAATCAGATGGGCATCAACCCGCCCTACGCGCAATCCAAGCCGCTTTCCATCGAGGATGTAGAACTTGACCCGCCGGGACACGGCGAGGTGCTGGTACAGATTGTGGCCGCCGGACTTTGTCATTCCGACTTATCGGTCATCAATGGCGACCGGCCTCGGCCGACTCCGATGCTGCTGGGCCATGAAGCGGCTGGCATCGTGGAAGAACTCGGGCCCGGAGTTGACGACCTGAAGAAGGGCGATCACGTGGTGCTGATCTTCGTGCCGAGCTGCGGCCACTGCCTGCCGTGTGCGCAGGGCCGGCCTGCGCTGTGCGAACCCGGCGCAATCGCCAACACTGCGGGCACGCTGCTGTCCGGAGCGCGCCGCCTGCACCGGAACGGAAGCGACGTGCACCATCATCTCGGTTGCTCAGCATTCGCGGAATATGCGACGGTGTCTCGCCGCTCGCTCGTGAAAATCGACCCTGAGTTGCCCCTCGACGAGGCCGCGCTGTTTGGTTGCGCCGTGCTGACCGGAGTCGGAGCCGTGCTCAATACCGCGCGCGTAACGGCCGGCTCGACGGTCGCCGTCGTCGGATTGGGTGGTGTCGGGCTGTCTTCGGTTCTCGGCGCAGTTCTGGCTGGGGCACAGCGAATTGTCGCAGTCGATCTGTTTGATGACAAGCTGACGCTGGCGAGGAGCATTGGCGCAACCGACGCCTTCAATGCCTCCGCTCAGGATTGCGTGGAGCAGGTTCGCGCGGCGACGAATGGCGGCGTGGAATTCGCTTTCGAGTTGGCGGGATCGGTGAAGGCGATGGAGCTTGCGTACAAGATCACGCGGCGCGGTGGTACCACCGTAACCGCGGGTTTGCCTCCGGCGGCGCACACCATCCCGGTACCGCAAGTCAATCTGGTCGCGGAAGAACGAACGATTAAGGGCAGCTACATCGGCACCTGCGTTCCGGTTCGCGATCTACCTCGTTACATCGCCCTCTACAGGCAAGGACGCCTGCCCGTCGACCGGTTGATGACCGGCCGTCTGAAACTCGCAGAGATCAACGGCGCCTTCGACCGGCTACGCGATGGAAAAGCCGTGCGTCAGGTAATTGTGTTTTCACAGCTGTCCGGTTAAAGTTGCAACCGCCCTCACTGTGAGTCGTCCCGAGTCTGCAGTCCATATGCTTGTTGTTATTCCTTCTTGAGGCTCAAGTCTTTCGTTACTTTGGCCCGGAAGTGGACTGGACCCCTGGGCTGAGACAATCAGTTAAGCGACATTTCGCCGTTCGCTGCCGAAGCATTGTCGGGCGAGATTGATTGTTGGCAGTATAGCTCCGGCTGGTGAAGCGGAAGCGAACTTTCGGATTGAAGAGAGTATTTCTGGAAGAATGTAACCTGGGGCCTCTCCGCAACGAATCGGGTCGACGCTACTTCAATCCGTCAACCACGTACAGGTCCGACGTGATGCGCTGGTAGGTATACACGTAACTTTTCAGGTCGCGCGAAAACTGCGGAGGCGCATTGGAAAACAGGCCGGTGGGATCGGCAGGAGAAAAAGATCTGAGCAGCTTGCGCTGTCCGCTTGCCAGGTCAATCGTAAAGATCCTGCTAGGCACCTCCCGGCGCCCGACCAGCAAGGATTTGCCGTCCGGTGTCCACTGCACCGGAACATCTCCGGGCAGGGTATTCGGAACAACCAGCGGTGAACCCGTGGCCAGGGGATAGATCGTAATCTTTCCTTCCGGATCCTGCGCTGCCACCTGCTTGCCGTCGGGCGAGATACAACTGCGATAGGCGATACTCACACCCTCTGGGGTGACGGGCCGGGGCGCACCTTCTTCGACTCCCTGTAGCCACAGCCTCAATCCATGGCCACCAGGGGTGTTGCCCAGCTCCAGAATATGTCGGGCATCCGGCAGGAAAAAGGCCTGGTGAACCTGAACGTCCCCACTAGAGATTGTTCGCGACTCACCTGCGCCGGTTGGGAGTTCGATCAAGCCACGTCGAGTGGCAGCATTGAGCGCCAGCGCCCACTTCCCATCCGGAGATAACGTTGGCGTTCGACCATCTCCCAGCCGCACTGCCGGTGAGCCGTCCGTTGCCCGCACATACAGCCCGCCGGTTTCGCCCCCCGCTTCACCCGTTTCGTCAAACGACACCAGCTTGCCGTCGTCGCTAATATCCCGCGGCACCGACCAGTCGTGCCAGCTCAGATCGCGCTCCTTGGTTTCTCCCGGCGCAAGGCTGATCATACCGGCCCGTAAATCGTCGCGCGAGAACAGCACACGGCCGTCTTTCGAGATGTCATGCAAAGTAAGCGTGCCCGTTCCCAGATAGACCAGCCGTTCTCTTCCCGCAAGCGTAACGGCACGCAACTCGCGACTTGATCCCGATGTGGTACCTGTGAACCAAACTTCATTCCCTCCCGGCCACCAGGCCACGCCTTGCACACTTACGAACTCACCGGTCAGCGTCTTCTTGTTACCCGCCTGGTCCACCGTGGCAACGGTGCCGTCATCATCCCTCTGATAGGCATGATCGACAAAGGCTACTAATTTCCCGTCCGGGGATACTCGCGGATGGCTGACCCACCCCGCAGTCTCATACAACACTTTGCCGAGCGGGTACTCCAGCCTGACTTTCCCGCCAACCCGGCGCACGATTGCGATGCTTGCGCCGTCAGGCGACCAATCAGCGTATTCCACATCATCGGCAATATCTCGCGGAGCGCCCCCTCCTCGCGGGGCGCGGGCCAGCATCCCGGCCGACTCAAAACCCATTACAAAGTGGCGATTGGTGGAGACCGCCAATTCTCCCGAGCTAGAGATGGCCAGTATGTCGGTGGTTTGTAAACCGAGGGTCCGCGATTCAGTGCTTCCGTTTTCCGCAACAAACAACTCCTCCGGCCGCCCCTCCCAGGCAGCTCCGTAAATCAAATTGCCGTCGGGCGTAAAACGTGCGTTCCAGATCGTCCCCCGTCGGAAGGTGATGCGGTGCAGCTTGGGATGTAACGCTGTACTGCTCGGATGCAACCATGCTCGTAATCCCAGCCCGGACGCCGCCAGCAGCACCAGCGCCACCAGCGCCACCAGCGCCGGGCGTGCCCATCGCGCACGCGTCGGTGCTGCCGCTGTAGAGGTCGTGGTCGAGATACCGCTAACCGATTCGAGGGCGAAGGCAATATCCTGCGCCGACTGAAAACGCTGCCCAGGTTGCTTCTCCAGGCAGTGACGCACGATCCTTTCCAGCCCCGGTGTGACCGCGAGGTTCCTGCCGGAGAATTCGGGGGGCTCCTCATTCAGAATGGCGGTCATGGTCTCGGCGCCAGTGTTGCGCTTGAACGCACGCTGACCGCAGAGCATTTCGTACAGAATGCTGCCGAAACTAAAGATGTCCGAGCGCTGGTCCGCAGCATCCCCCCGTACCTGTTCGGGCGACATGTAGCCAATGGTCCCCATAACCTGGCCGGCGTTCGTGGCCGCCACGGTCACGCCGTCCACGGTCTCGGCAATTGCCTGCGGACGGCGTAACTTCGCCAGCCCGAAATCCAGGATCTTCAACCTACCGGTGCGTGTTACGAAGATGTTCTCGGGCTTAAGGTCACGGTGAACAATACCTTGCTCATGGGCTGCCGCCAGACCTTGGGCCATCTGGACCGCGAGTTCGGTGGCTTTGCGCGCCGCCATCCCCGAGGCTGAGATGAGTTGACGCAGCGTATCGCCCTCGAGGAACTCCGAGACTATGTAGTGAACCCCGCCTTCGTTGCCGACATCGTAAACCGAAACAATGTTGGGATGATTCAGCGCGGCGACAGCGCGCGCCTCTTGCTCAAATCGGCGCAAGCGATCCGGATCAGTCGTGAACGACTCCGGCAGCAACTTCAGCGCAACATCACGCAACAGACGAGTATCGCGCGCCCGGTACACTTCGCCCATACCACCAGCACCGATGAGCGCGATAATTTTGTACGGGCCTAACTGCGTTTCCGCCGCGAGAGACATAGCCGGCCAAAATTATAATCTTCCCGGGTAGCTTTTGATCGCGATTCCCGAGAAGTTGGGGGCTCCATGGCGGTTGCCGCCGATTGCGGTCGGATACGGCAACCCTGAAGTTGGAACATGGGCCTAGAACACCTGAAACGCTGTCGAGGCTGCGGCCGAATCTCGGGTGTGCCAGAATCCCCGGTTCAAGCCACCTCCGGCAGTGCTGAAAACACGCAGCTTAGCGTCGCTCAAATCACACCGCGGCGCTGTACCGAAATCTACAATATACGGAACAGGCCGGCATCGCAGGATTAGGTAAGAGTTGCCGACATTACATAACCTATCCGGGCAGCACTCCCAGGAAAGCGCAAAACGCTTTCCTTGAGATTATCCCGCGAGCCGTTGACCTATGCGTTCGGCCCTTGCGAAAACCCTCGTGCGAAACAGTCAGCGTATAGACAGCAGGAGCGAGGAAGAAGAATCTGTACACACCTTCCGGATCAGTTTTCGTTGATTGGACGTTACCCTTGCGGTTATCCTTAATTTCGACGTGTGCAGCCGGCAGAACCGCCCTGCTCTGGTCGGTGACAACTCCAGTCAAGCCGCCAGAAGTTGTTGTTTGAGCTGTGAGGACACGCGAGGTCAGAACCGCCGCGAGGGCTACGCAATACAAAAATTGTATGAGCCGGAACCTCATCGAACCACCCCCGTTTGATTCGATCGAGTAGATCGCAGGTCAACAGAGTTGCATCATACCCCCAATTTAGCTTGATTGGGCAACGAGCACGACCGATTCTGCATTCCCTTGCAACTTGGGTCAACACCGACCGAGAGATGAGTGGTCCCACGCGTTTGCGAAGCCTGAAAAGGTGTGCCGCAAAATGTGCCGTACGCTTCGAGCCCCTATACGCCAATACGGGCTTTTTCGATACTTCAGCAGAGCGCTTCCGCGCGGGCTTGGTTGTGGGTAAGTGATTGATTCCGAAGTGTGATTGCACCTGCTGTGCTGATGAGTGTGCGTTAACACTTAATCAGCAGATTGAAGTCTCCGATTCCTTTTGCGTTCACACTTGCGGCTTCGGATGCCCGTTTGGGACTCGCCTCTGATTGCGGGTGGATCACGGGCTAACCGGCAGTAATCCGCCCTGGACGAAGGAACACTTGCCGGCTGAGAATTTATTGATCAAGTGGCGAAGTCACGCTGGCTGCGGATTCAATTTGTCAACCATGTGTTTGCTCTTACACTTACTTTCGGGAAGAGTTGCCGACAATCCATCCAGAGTCATCTCATCTGCCATGCCGACCCCTGCGCATCAGTCAAGGAGCCGGGCATTGCTGTCCGAGCGCATCAATATTGTTTGCAGCGCTTTCGGTGCTGTGAGTCCGAGACGCTACTTTGCGGCTTCCTGAATCAGGACCAGGTCGGAGGGCGCATCGCCGCGCACCAGGGCGAGACGCTTTCCATCCGCGGACCACTGATAGGAATAGATGCGCAAGGACGTGAAGCTGGTCAGTAGCCGGGCGGGACTGCCATCGAGGGGCTGCAGCCAGAGGTTGTCGGTGCCGTGCTCTCGGATCGGGTAGACGACGGCCCTGCCATCGGGGCTGAAGCGCAACTGTCCCGAATGTCGGGGATCATACTGCAGAACGCGCAGCACCTCACCGGTCTCGAAATTGACCAGGGAGATATCGGGCTTGCGTGCTTTGAAATCGTAGGTGCCCACAAGAATGGTTTTGCCATCCCTGGAAAAATCGATGCCTCCCCTGGTTTCAGACAGGATGCTCCCGATGCGTTGCGATTGTCCGCCGTCCAGCGGCACTCTCATGAGCGCGCGGGTCGTACCGTCCACGTAGAGCACCAACTTCCCATCGGGAGAACAGGCTGGAGAGTTGTCGTTCTCTCCCTGGGAGAGCTGCTGCAGGCCAGTGCCGTCGGCGTCCACACGCCACAAGCTCTGGCTGATGTTCCCGGCTCTTGCCCGAACGAACACGATGCGACCGTCGGAGCATGCGCTGGGGCGGAACGAGATGGATGTCTTGTCGGAAGCCAGTTCGTTTCTGAACGCGCCATCGGCACTTACCAGCTGCAAGGACGTTGAAGTATCGATCGCCAACTTTCCGTCCCGGGTCCAGGAAAGCGAACCGGAAAGCTCCCCAGAGGTGATCTGCTTGAGATCGGAATCGTTCGTCACCTGCCCAGAAGTCACGAAAAGGGTGCGCTCGTTCTGCATCATGACCGCCGCGATGGTAGCTCCGTCGCTGGAAACGCTGGGCGTCAGGTAGTCGTTGGTATCGGCCGTGACGGCGTGCAGCACGCCTTCGGGATAGGTGATGATCCCGACCTGTCTGAGGTTGAAGTTGGTGGCCGAGCTGCGGTAGATCACGACCAACCCCTTGCCGCTCGGTAGCCACGTGTCGTCCGACAGAATGGTGTCATTCGACTCATAGAAGCTTCGGGTGGTGCCATCGTTGGGATTCAGCGCGACGAGGGTCGCGCGGCGCAGCCCGATCTGCAAACCAACCACCGTCTTGCCGTCTGGTGACCATAAAGGATTTGCAATCGTATTTTTTACCGGGCCACTGGCAATGGTCTTTTCGTCCGTGCCCTGGGCATTGGCAATGAGCACGTTGAACTTTCCCGGCTCCGGATCGTTGCTGCGCTCGAAGACGAAGCGTTGTCCGTCAGGGGAGAAGCTGGGGGCGCTGTCGATGTCCTTGAGCAGCAATTGCGCGGTGCCACCCAGCACGGGCGTCCGATAGAGGTCGTAGTCCTGCGACGCCGGTCCACTAGTCGGTTCCGTGTGCGTGTAATAGATGAAGCTGCCGTCCGGAGAGAAGCTTACCGCGTTATACTGCACGTGTGCGGAGTGCACGATCTCAACATTGCTGTCGCTGGCTAGATGGCGCAAGCGCAGGGATTCGTTGCCGTCTTCGTTGAGGACGTACGCCAGATACTTGCCGTCCGGTGACATCGCACCCAGCCGCGCCCGGTGCGTCCCGCTTACCTTGCTGATGCGGATGCCCTGGAAGGGCACACTCTTTCTGGAAGTCAAGAACGAATAAGCGCCGAATACCGCGCCAGCAAGCACCACGGCTGCGAACAGCAGCATGGCTCCGGTACCCAGCTTGTGTTGTCGGGCTGCCTGAATGATCGCCGAACTGCTGGGCGGGGATTGCGGCTGCGCGATGGGAACGCCGGCGCTGCTGATCTGAGTCCCGCCCGAGGGCGCGGTCCGCACCCGCCCCGAATCGAGGTCGCGTTTCAGCCGCTTCAGATCGCTGCGCAACTCGGCGGCGGATTGGTAGCGCAGATCAGGGTCTTTCTCCAGCAGTTTACCGATGCACTCCCCCAGCTTCGGCGGGATATCGGGGTTGAGTTGCAGCGGCGGAACGGGATCGTGTTCCAGGATGGCGTTGAAGATCACTGCTGAGGTACTGCCCTTGAAGGGCATCTTGCCGGTCGCCATCTGGTACATCACCGCGCCGAAGGAGAACAAATCGGTGCGCGCATCCAGCCCTTCTCCACGCGCCTGCTCCGGCGACATGTAGGCAACGGTGCCTACGGCAGTCCCTGGACTGGTGAGGTAAGTGGCAGCAGCGATCGCAGCCGTTGCGCTCGCAAGTTCGCCGTGAGAACGCTCCGCGACCAGTTTGGCGAGGCCGAAGTCCAAGACCTTCGCGATTCCACGCGATGTGACGAAGATGTTCGCGGGCTTGATATCGCGGTGGACAATCCCTTTTTGGTGAGCGGCATCCAGCGCATCCGCAACCTGGATGCTCAGCTCCACAACGGCCGATGTATTCATGGCCTGCAGGACGCGCAGATCCAAAGTCTGCCCTTCCAGCAATTCCATGGCGATGAACCAGGAGCCCTCGTGCTGCTCGATGGCGTAAATGGTGCAGATGTTGGGATGATTCAGCGTAGAAGCGGCGCGGGCCTCGCGCTGGAAGCGCTCCATAGCAGCCGGATCCTTGGCAAGTTCGGGAGGAAGAAACTTAAGAGCAACACGTCGACCGAGCCTGGTATCCTCGGCTTCGTAAACCACGCCCATTCCACCGCGGCCGAGTTCGCCGAGAATGCGATAGTGTGAGATGTTTTGATTGATCAGGAGAAAAGGGTCCCCGTCCCCTGAGTGCGTATGGTATCCCATTTTCAGGAAGAACCAAAACCAAAGGGCGATCCACTTATGCATGGGCGAAGTGGATCTCCATTCAGGAGAATGACCGCCCAGCCTCAACACTAATTCCACTCCCGCCAAGCAAATTGACGTCCTCAAACCGGGTGACGTAGGCATTTCTGACATCTAGGTGATTGGATGACGGGCAACCCGGAAGTTGCGTTCAAGGACGGACTCCAAAACGAGCTGGCCCGGAGTCGGCATCTGGGAGATCTGCCTCAGACAGTCGCTGAGATTCCCGAGCGACGGGCGAACCAGAAAACTGAGACAACCACGATTCCGGAGGTGGACCGCGTTGGCTCCGCCGGCGCCATGCCTGCCCAAAAACCCCCTTCATCGTCAGCTTTGCAAGCACCTGAATCTACGAGGTCACAAGATCCGCTGCTCTGCCGCCCACAAACATGTTTTCGGGCAGACGCGACGGATTTTGAGTCCCTCTGCCGATTCCTTAACCATCCATAAATAAACGTATTTGCGGGCATATTTGGAGAGTAAACGTTTCGCCACCTCAGTCGGAGCGTCCGTCCACGCACTCGCAAATCTTCAGATTCATTTACCACTTTGCCAGCCTTGTCGTTGAAGCGCAACTCGGAGCCCGGAGGCTCACCGCCACTGGGGGCAACACTGCATTACGGCAGCATCGGCAATCCCAATTCCTTCAGAAAAGCATTATGCTTCTCGGTTGCCGCCTCGATTTTCTGTTTCAGCGATACCAGTTCGGCATTGACTGCACCCAGATCTATTTCTTCTTCCGCGAACGAATACTTCGACCATGCCTGGAACGAATTCGTGCTGCCGCGCTTCCGCTACGCCATGGAAGTGGGAGCGGTCAACTGGGAAAAGACACCCAAAGTGCCGCCGATCGCATCCACGCTGAAGGTCAGCTTCACTCGACCTTGACCTCTTCTTGTTTCTATTTTTGTTGTCGCTGGTGACGTTGTCTGCACGACAACGTCGAAACAACTTGAAGGGACAGGTAAAAAGCGAAGGCGGGCTCCCCGGACTTGGAAAAATGCACGAAGGAGAATGAACCATGAAGACCTACCAGAAACTGGCGCTGGCAGTACTAGCAGGCGTCTCGATCGGCATTGCTGGCGCCAAGTTGATTCGTGCGCAGCAAGTCAAGACGCCGCCTGGCTACTTCATCGCGGAGGTCGAGGTAACGGACCCCGCTACCATGCAGAAATATCGGGATAAGGTGTCGGAAACGCTAGCGCCTTTCAATCACCACTATGTGGTTCGTGGCGGCGGCAATATCCAATCTCTCGAGGGCGAACCGCCAAAGGGCTTCATCGTGGTAATCGGTTTCGACAGCGTGGAGAAAGCGCGGGAGTGGTACGATTCGCCAGCTTATTCGGCGATCAGGCCATTCCGGCAGAGTTCCACAAAGAGCCGCCTATTCATCGCTGAGGGCGTCGCCCCCCAGTAACGGGACAGGTCAAGTGGTTTTTCAGATGATTTCAAGCGGTCGTCTGGCTCTCCGTGAAGCCAGGCGGTTTTCCTTTGGAGGAGCGATGACCTGGATGACGATTCTGTTCGCAGTGGGGGCGCTAGTAATCGTCGGAGCTCAATCTGAATTGTCGCGGGAAAAGAAAGCGACTGAACAGGTGGTTCGCGAAGGATCGTTTGAACTTGATACCAGTGTCGACAGAGCGTTGCTGTTCTTTACGCCAGAAGGGGAACGGCCCTGGGTGAAGGGCTGGGATCCGAAGCCTATGTACCCGCCGCAAGCCGACGTGGCGTTCGAGACCAATGCCGTCTTTAGCGTCGGCCAGGACGGAGAACGCTCCCTATGGACCATTGTTGAGGCCGATTTGCAGAAACACATCGCGGAGTACATATACGTGGTCGAAGGCGAGCGGTTGTCGCGAGTGCGGGTGCAGATTCAGCCTCTCGACGGAAAGCACTGCCGGGTGCGGGTGCGCTACGTGCACACGGCGACTTCGGAAAAAGGTCTGCACTTTGTAGCGAGTGTGACCGAAAAGTCCTACGCGCAGAAGATGCGGGACTGACAGCGCATGGTTAGCGCTGCGATTCGGTAAGTCTACGATGAAACAACCCGCTTGTTGTCCTATCGGAGGCATTCTGAAAAGAACAGGACATCGCCAACGGCCCGAAGGTGCCGCATCGGACGGTTCCGGGCGAATCGTCGGCGAACCTTACCCTGGGATTACTTCTCGCTTGGCCGTCATCCGCCCGCAATCGAAGCAAAGCGTCTGGGGCGGAGACCGCTTGGTTCCACTTGCAAACCAAGAATCTCGAGAGAATGATGATTTCATTGCCAATGCAAGTTGATCAAACCCTAGTGCCGCTGCCCTAGGAGGTCGTCGATCACTACTTGACGATTTTGGGAGTCGTGCAAAGAGAACCCAGCCTGGAGGCCCTGCGTGAGCTTCTGGCAGCGCACCTAACCCGCATTCCGTTCGAGAATATTTCCAAGCTTTATTACCGCAAGCGTTTGGGATTGGTGAACCTGCCGCCAAT
>Ga0116217_10001858_pt1 | contig 19960 bp, 19 predicted proteins | sample Sb_taG_6_FD_89697 | JGI IMG/M metagenome (GOLD analysis project Ga0116217, IMG submission 89697) | Peat soil microbial communities from Weissenstadt, Germany - Sb_50d_4_PS metaG | ecosystem: Environmental > Terrestrial > Soil > Wetlands > Peat | place: Germany: Weissenstadt | collected 2010-09-21 | reverse complement strand
TGGGGTCCGATTCGATCAGCATCTCGCCCACATCGTGCAGCGGCTTTCCGGAGGCATTGCGGATCTTGAGCAGTTGCTCGGCATCGCAGAATTCTGCGAGAAGGTGCGCGACATAGCCAACCACCTGCGGATCGCGAATGCCAATCTCCTGCGCGTAGTGGCGTCCAACTAGTTCAACAAACAACTGCTGCAGCGGGTGCGATTCCGAAATCATCGTTCAGGGCCCCCGAACTCCGCCTCCAAAGCGGAGTTCCAATCTGTTGCGTGATGTTTTATCGCGATCACGCTAAGAACGCAAGTGACTTTTGTAAGTCACAGCTATCTACTTTTCTTATGGTGCGCAATTGCTGCAAAAGGTTTCTTTGGAATTATTAGCAGCCGTGCAGATCGACTGCTGATCGCCTGCGTTAGCCTCAAGTTACAATCACTGTACAGGAGGAAATTTCGCTTTATGGAACGACAGAACATTTCCAGTGGCACACCCTGGGAACCGATCGTTGGTTACTCTCGTGCGGTCAAGGTTGGTTCTTACGTGCACGTGGCCGGGACCACCGCTACCGGCGCAGACGGCAAAATCGTCGGGTTGGGTGATGCTTACGCCCAAGCTATACAGACTCTAAAGAACATTGAGTCTGCCCTACGGAAAGCGGGCGCGTCATTGAAGGATGTAGTTCGCACGCGGATGTTTGTGATCAACATCGCCGATTGGGAGAAGATTGGCAAGGCCCATGGGGAGTTCTTCCGCGACATTCGTCCGGCGACTTCGATGGTACAGGTGAGCGCTCTGGTTTCTCCGGACATGTTGGTCGAGATCGAGGCCGACGCTGTGATTGGCACGTCCCAGGCGTAGAATGCGCTGGACATTGTTAGATTTTGATCGCAGCCGTTTGACCACGATTCATGGAGCGGGTGAATGAGAAACTCTTGTTGCGTGTTCCTCTTTGTTTTTGCAGTTGTGATTTACAGCGGCACCCAGGAGAGCAACAGCACTCCGGTCCTGCATCCGTTTACGGTTATCCGCGCGGGCGCAGTCATTGATGGCAAGTCCGATTCCGTTCGCCGCAACCAGATCATTATCATCCGCGGCAATCGCATCGAGAGCATCTCCGACGCTGCCGCCGCGAACGTTCCCGCCGGCTCGGATGTGATCGATCTCTCCCGCGCAACCGTGCTGCCGGGCTTGATCGATTCTCATACCCACATTTTCCTTCAAGGAGAAGATCCGGCGCAGGGCGGATACGACGTCAACATTCTGAAGTATCCGTTGGCGCTGCGGGCGGCCCGGGCAACGGTTTCTGTGCGGCGCGGGTTGGAGCAGGGTTTCACCACCCTACGCGACTTGGAGACCGAAGGCGCGGGCTATGGCGATATCGGCATCAAGCAGGCCATCGAGGGCGGATACATTCCCGGACCTCGGCTGTTCGTCTCGACCCGTGCCATTTCCACAACTGGGGGCTATCCGCTCGAGGGCTACGCTCCGGAGCTTGACATGCCCACCGGCGCGCAACTCATCGATGGGCCCGTGGAGGCCCGCAAAGCCGCCCGCGAGCAATTGTCCCATGGCGCCGACTGGATCAAGGTCTACATGACGCATCGCTCGTGGGTGGGAAAGAACGGCGAACTGGTTTCCCAACCGACTTTGACAGTCGAAGAACTGAAGGCGATCGTCGATGAAACCCACGGATGGGGAAAGAAAGTCGCTTGCCACGCCTACGGCGGGATTGGATTGCACCGCGCACTCGATGGCGGTTGCGACTCAATCGAACATGGACTCGACCTCGATGACGCGGCCATAGCCCAGATGCTCAAGCAGGGGACCTGGTATTGCCCGACCATTAGCGCGTACTACCACGATTGGGCTCCGCCAGATACTCCCGAAGGTCAGCGCGATCGAAAGCGAGTAGCGGTGCACGAAGTATCGTTCCCCAAGGCGCTGCACGCGGGCGTGAAGATCGTCTTCGGTACCGACATCGGAGGCATTTCGTGGAGCGAGCCCATGGCCCAGGAGTTCCCCCACATGGTCAATCTCGGCATGCCGCCCATGGACGCAATCAAGAGCGCCACCTCCCGCGCCGCCGAGATGCTCGATATGCAAGGGCAAATTGGCGTGATCGCGCCTGGAGCTTGGGCGGATATTGTCGCGGTAAACGGTGATCCACTGGCTGACATCAAGGTTCTGCAAAACGTCCAGTTCGTCATGAAGGACGGTAAGGTCTTCAAAAACGAGATCAAATAGGGCGGTTGGAGCTGACCGCACCACCGATTACGCGACTAGTAATTAAACTACTTGACACGGATTCCGCACGCGTCATAATGCCCGAATCGTTTTCATCCCCTGAACTCGACAGGGGCAGCGCGGGTACTCCCCCGGGAGGCGAGTATGAATGTGCTTGAACTTTGTGATCCCGAAGCAGCAGCGGTTCCGGTAGAAGCCACGGTAGCGGACGCGATCTCCAAGATGCTCGACTTTCACGTCGGCGCGGTCGCCATTATTGACAACGAGAGGCGGGTCGCCGGAATTTTCACCGAACGCGACGTCTTGCGCAAGTTTTCGCTGAGCGGACGCGATCCCGCTCGAACCCCGGTTCGAGAACTGATGACCACCCCGGTCGAGCTGGCTACATCGCAAACCGGCCCAGGTGAGGCTCTGGTCACGATGGTCGAGCGTCACTTCCGGCACCTTCCTGTGGTGGATAACAATGGCAAACTGCTCGGCATGCTCTCGATTCGCAACGTACTGGAGTGGCGGATCGAGGACTTGTGCCGTGAAGTGGGCTCTCTCGAACAGTACGTCAGCAACGACGCCCCGGGCGGAGATTAATGTAGGCGCGAGCGTCCTCGCTCGTGCGGGAAGCGGAAAACCGGTCGAGCGTGGCAGAAGATCGCCCGCATCAATCTGTGAGAAAATTCAACCTCGAAGAATGCCTACACCCTCCGCAACCCTTTTCAAAACCATTGCCGTCGTGCGCATGGCCACGGCAGTTTTCTTCATCCTGTTCGGCCAGTACAAACTCTTTGGCCCGGGCTTCGCCCATGGCGGATTTCAAGAATATCTACGCGGATACATTCAGGGTAGCGCAGTCAGTTTCTACCGGCCCGTTCTTGCCGACCTGGTGCTTCCTCATGCGGTAATCCTCGGATATGCGGTAGGCGCGGTTGAAATGTTTATCGGAGTGTCGTTGCTGCTGGGAATATGGGTCCGGCCCGCGTCCGTGCTGGGCGCGCTCCACATGCTGAGCCTGACGTTAGCCACCTGGTGGGAACCCGGCCACGGAGTTCCGGTTTGGCGCTATTTTGGCAACGAACTCGATCATCTGCCTCTGCTTTTTCTCTTTATCATCTTCTTCGTTTCCGACGCCGGGCGGCAATGGGGGTTAGATGGACGCCGGCAAAAATAGGTGAGAGCAAGAGATTAGCCGAGAACCAATTTTCGGGATCGTCTACGTCCGGACTTCGATGGTTTGCCTGTGCTACCCGCCCGCGAGTGCTATCATGACAAAATCCTTGGCACTTCGGCGTGATTGAATAAGGGCCTTTTCGCCGACGGGCCGCGCTTACATGCGAATACGACGACGCCTCCCCATCATCCTGGCCGTCCTGCTGATTGCAGGGGCGGTTGCCCTGGCCGTCATGCTGCGAAAACATGCCCCGCCAGAGCCGGCGCGTCTGCTGCCGGGAGCGGATGGATTCGTTTATGTAAACCTTGGCTGGATGCGTCGCGCCAACATCGCTGGAGAACTGCCAGCCGTACCCCACGATCCCGACTACGAGAAGTTCATCCAGGCGACGGGTTTTCAGTTCGAGCGCGATCTGGACGAGGCCGCGCTGGCAATTCACTATCCTGCAAAGTCAGCCGGCACCAAGCCGGATAGCGGGCAGCAGTCCCGCTTTTCGGAAGTATTTGTCGGCAAAATCGATGGCGAACGCCTGCGGCAGTACCTGCGCCAGATCTCCAGCTCTGTCGAAAGTTACCAGACTCGTGACATCTATAGCATCCCGCTTGAAGGACGCACGGTGCGCGTTGCCGTCCTGGGCGTGGACACGGTCGCAGCATCGAATCTTGATGACCCGCTGGTCATCCGCGGAATCATTGAGCGGTCGCGCAAGCTGGCATCGCCTTTCGGCGGACCGGCACTACTGCGCCAATATTACAAAGAAGTTCCTTTTGCCAGCCTGGGCTGGGCGGTTTTCAAGATTCAACCTTCCGGAGACTTCTCCGCTTCCGGCCCAGTCGGATGGTCATTTCTGTTCCCAAGACCGGCGACGGTCGTGGCCTCGGTGCGCTATCTGGGAGCGGTTCATTTCAAGGCTCAGGCGTTCGCCGGGAATGACGAGGAGGCCAACCAGCTTGTCCAAAGAGTTGACACTTTCCTCAACGTTTTTCGCACCGCTGAGGCCACAGTCTCCACTCCGGGGCCCGATCCCGATATAAGAACATTCCTGGACAGCTTGAAAATTCAACCAGAAAAAAGCCGTGCCGTGTTGACCGCGACTGTGCCCTTGGGCTTGATACGCAAGGCCCTGGCGGAGGCTCCCATGTCCGTTAGCCCGGAATCCCAACCATCGCAAAGGCCTGCGCCTGCGTCCCCCGGAAGCAATAGCAAAACCAGGAAAGAAAAGGCGCCCAATTAGGAGACCACCGCTCCGTGACAGAAGTTTTACATAGTCCCCGCAACTTTATGGGCCAGCCACAGTCCAATAGACACGCATGAATAAGCCCGTAGCCTCATTAATTCGCAGTTGTAAATGCTTCCGGCAGGTAGAATAACCCTGTAATGACTAGCCTCCCTCTTCCAATTGCAGCCTTTCTAGCGGGCTTGGTGTCGTTCCTTTCGCCATGCGTACTGCCGCTCGTGCCTGGATACGTATCGCTGATCTCCGGCGCGGGCGTCGAGCAACTTAAGACGCAAGAATCGCAGCTGCTGCGGAAAGTCATGCTGAATTCGGTCGCATTCATTCTGGGATTCAGCGTTGTATTCATCACTCTGGGAGCGGTCGCGACTGAAGTCAGCCAGATGCTGTCGCGTTACCGGTCAACCCTCGCGCAGATCGCCGGAGTAGTGATTATTCTCTTCGGCCTTCACCTGACGGGAGTATTCAAAATCAAAGCTCTCTACACCGACGCGCGTTTGCACAGCGTGAAAGGCGGCAGTACCGCGTGGGGTGCGTTTGTGATTGGCTTTGCCTTCGCCTTTGGCTGGACCCCGTGCGTAGGGCCAGTCCTGACGGTCATTCTAACTTTCGCCGCCGCCCAGGACTCGATCACAAAAGGAGTCATGCTGCTGGCGATCTATTCGATGGGATTGGCGGTGCCATTCCTCCTGACCGCTCTCGGCGTGGAGCGTTTTCTCAAATTCTATAGCCGCTTCCGCGTCCACATGCATGCCATCGAAGTAGCCAGCGGCGCGTTACTGGTCGTATTGGGCCTCCTGTTAGTATTGGGACGCTTTACCATCATTTCGAATTACTTGTCTTTTCTAAATCGATTCGCGTTGTGATTGGAGTGTTTTCGTGAGACGTGATCCGGTTGTCCTAGTCGTGGTAGCCCTGGTGGTTGCCCTGATGCTGGTGTTCGGCTTCAAGATGGCCCGCCACTCCTCCCAGGGAATGGCTACCGGCAATGCCCAGATGAAGAATGGCATCGCCCCCGACTTTACCCTGCAATCCCTCGACGGTAAAACCGTCCGCCTCTCCGACTTCCGCGGCAAACCAGTAGTCCTGAATTTCTGGGCGACCTGGTGCGGGCCATGCAAGATTGAGATGCCCTGGTTTGTCGATTTGCAGAAGCAGTATGGACCGGCTGGGTTGCAGTTTCTGGGGGTGGCGATGGATGACGCGAGCACCAAAGACATTGCGGAATTCGCGGAGAGCATGAAGGTGAACTATCCCATCCTTATTGGCAAGGAATCGGTTGGCGATGCTTACGGTGGGGTGCAGTTCCTGCCAGAGACGTTTTATATTGACCGTAACGGTAAAGTTATCGACAAGGCATTTGGACTGAAAGGCAGGGGAGAGATCGAGGACGCCATCAAGAAAATTCTGGCCCCGAGTTCCCTGGCACAGACGCAGAAATAAACATTGAGCCCGATCACAAAAACCGCATTGCTGATCTTCCTATCCGCTGCGGCGCTAACGGCGCAGGATTCGACGGGAAGGAAAGCGCCGTCCGTGACCCTGTCTCCGCCGCCTGTCGCTACCGCCATCCGCGGTCGGGCCACTAATGTGGAGCTGCGATTCCACGTCGGCTCGGGCTTCCACATCAATTCCAATCAGCCTGCGGCCGACTATCTGATTCCCACAACTTTGAAACTGGATGTACCTACCGATATCGTCGTGGGAAAAATCACTTATCCGCCGGGAGAGGAAATGAGCTTCGCCTTCGCTCCAGAGGAGAAGATCAGCGTCTACAGCGGCGAATTCGACCTGTCCGTACAGGTGCGGCCGCTGGCCAGCGTGCTGCCCGGCAAGTACGAGATTCGCGGCCGGCTAAGGTATCAGGCATGCGACAAAGCTGCGTGCTTCCCGCCGAAACAATTGCCCGTGGATTTTGAAGTCAAGGTGATCAAGGCCCCGCCACCGCCCGCGAAGAATCCCGCCCAGAGTCCGCACGCGCATACCTAGGATCTGGTCTCACGGATGGCGGGCCGAGCAGCGCCTGCGCCGCTCAGACGCGCTCCAGTTCATGAAGCGTGCGCTCGTTCAGGACGTTACCTGTGTTCAGTGTGGAAGCGGGCTCAAACAACAGGATCCAGCATTCCTCCTCGGCTACGGGCTTGTGCTCGACTCCCCGCGGCACCACGATGAACTCGCCTTCTTCCAGCCAGACTTGACGGTCGCGGAACTCCATCCGGAAGCGGCCTTTGACCACCAGAAACAACTCGTCCTCGTTTTCGTGGTGATGGAAGACGAACTCCCCCTTCAGTTTGTCGAGTTTTACGTGCTGACCATTGAGTTCGGCGGCGATGTAAGGCTTCCAGTATTCCGTAATGTGGGCAAATTTTTGGGCAATGTTTACCTTTTCCATGGTGCTCCCTCAGAAAATTATTTCCGCTGCTTTAGGCGCAATGCTCTATAGATGCCCGATTTGCCGGTTGGCTTCACGCTGGCCCAACTGTTAAGTTTCCGCCCCTCGTAACCGGGCCGATAGATTATGATTCTGCCCGACGGCAGACGCCCGTGTGACTGTTTGTCGGGAACTTTCCGGAACGCTGGGTCGTACATAACATTTGTTCGGGCACGGATAACGAAGTTTAGGGTGCCCCGTCTAACGGATAGCTGGTTCATATTAGTGAGCGGGAGCAAGCATATGGTTTTCGAAAAAGCGGCATATTGGATAGCGGTGGGCGTATTGGCTTTATTCGTCACCAATCACTTCGCGGGCCGGTATGAAAACGAGGCTCGCTGCCTCGCCAGCCAGTCGCTGGCAGCAGTCGAACAGGTTTCCGGGCAAGCGACCCGTTTTATGGCCATGACGGAGACGATGCTTGGGCAGGGCGAGGCGCACTTTGTCCGAACTCAGACCATGGTGGCCTGTGCGCAGACCCGGCTGGCTTCGATGCAAACAGTGATCGCGAGCCATGAGGCCGCCTTGGCGCGGGTTCAGGCCGAACACGCGCGAATCGAGGCGTTGCAGCAACTGCGCGGCATTGTCGTTTGTCCGCGGCAGAATGTAAGAATGAACATCCCTCAACTGCATCGTGAGGGGACGATTTAAAGACGATTTAAAACAGATCGCTCAAGAAACCAGTTTTTGGGTGGCGCAGCGGCTTCAGCGCTGCGGTAAATGCCCTCGAATGAGAGAAGGCTTTAGCCGCTGCTTTCTTTGCAGGGGATTTCATGCAGGAAACCCCGCAGCAGTACATCGAGCGCATTCTCGGCTTCATTGATGGTAAAGACCCGTTGCGCGTGCAACGGGAGACTCCGAAGAAACTGCAGACTCTAATCAAGCCGCTGAGCAAGAAGCAGTTGACGCAACGGCCGGAGCCGGGGAAGTGGTCGATCGCAGAGATTCTTGCTCATCTGGCCGACGCCGAACTGGTCGGCGGCTGGCGCATGCGGCTTATCCTGGGCAACAATGGCGTGTCCATTCAGCCCTTTGACCAGAATATCTGGGCTGAGACGTTTGCCTACTCGCGACGTGATCCTGCAACTTCTCTCGAGACCTTTCGCGTGCTGCGGGAGAGCAATCTAGCCATGCTGAAGGCACTACCGAAGAATCTGTGGGACAACTACGGCATGCATCAGGAGCGTGGCAAGGAGACGATCACCCACATCGTCCGCATGTTCGCCGGACATGACCTGAACCATCTGGCACAAGTGGAAAAAATCACCAAAGCCAGCCGAAGCAAGCGCGCCGCCTGATCCTTCTATGTAGGCGCGAGCGTCCCCGCTCGTGCAGCGCGCCCGCTTCAGCCACGGTGAGAACTAAAATTGACTGGTCACTACTTCGTGTAGCAAGTTACGGCGTTATACAGCAACTGCTCGTCGTCAGTGCCGCCGTTGTACTCCGGAAAATTCGAGACGAAGACACCGGTGTAGGTTGGGGCAGTATACAGGGTGATGACCCCAGCAAAGCTGTCGGATTCAGCCACGGCAGTGGCCTTGCCCAGATGGCCCTTCCAGCTTCCTGTAGCGGGGACCTCGGTGAACGGGTAACCGTCCGATTGCCATGAGCTTCCGCTGATCCCCTTGAGCAGGCATTCCTTCTGTTTTGTCTTCTTAAACAGGTTGGAAATCCCGACTTGTGTGGTGTTGTATTCGATCTTGGAATTCAATCCGAAAATCGGAGCCAGCCCGCGGTTGTCGGTGCCGGCATACTGGAGTACCGCATAAGTCCCAAGGATGGTGTGTCCTTTCTTGGCATACTTTGCCACAGCCCCTATCTCCGCAGACGAATATTGGTGTATGCCGCCTGCAGGATCGCTGAGAACAATAACGTTCGCTTTTGAGTTGACGAGATCCTGATAGGTAAAATCACTGTTGACGTACGTCGTGTAGTCGACAGTCACCGGCCTTTTTCCAAAATTCTGCCAGTTCGTGCTCATGTCTTGCCAAATGCTGGCCGCGCCCCACGACTTTACCAGCAATACCTTCACGGTCCCGGCTGGGGCGATTTCGCCGGCGCTGTTCTGGGCAGGCTTAGCGTCGATTTCCCTACGCGGAGAGGCTTCCTGGGCAGCCAGTTGAACGGCAAACAGAATCCCTATTGTGAAACAAACCAATGTTGCAAATGTCTTGCGCATTGTGAACCCTCCATGGGTAGCAGGAATGAAGTTGAACTCCGGCGAGGCATTCTACACCGAAATCGACCACGCCGGCTTCGGGATCGCCAGTCCTCGGCGAATGTTCTCCCGCTGCGGGTGTTCCACGGGGTGCCCCAGGTCTCGCGCTTTTCGAGATCTGGGCTCTAACCAACTCAGGGAATTTCACTTACTGTCTCCGTCGAAATCTGGAAGAGCGAGGATCGGGCCGCGATACCTGGTTGGACGGGGAGCACGTTTTTCACAAATGCACCAACTTTCATCTACCTCAATTCCCCAAAAGCAGTTATAGTTATTGGCGCTCAGCGATTCACTGACGACAACTGACCTGGTTTGATGGCGCGAAAAAGCGGTTCCACCATCACGCAGGAGGAGTTGTATCCACCAGCCCACGAGCCTGCGCACCCCGCGCCCGACGGCGCACTGGACGACGCGCGAATGCTCGACTTGGACGTGGAACAGGAATCGCCCTTCCTGCGCGGGCAAAAACGCGTCTCCGTTCGCCGGGGTTCTCTGCCGAAAAAGGCTGCCACTGGCCTGACTTGGGGCATCCTTGCCTTGGGCGTTGTATTCCTGTGTGGGGCTGCCATCGCGGCGCTCTATCATTACGGCGAACATTCGTGGCGCTTCCGGGTCGAATCGAGCGATGACATTGAGGTTACCGGACTGCAGAACGTTACCCGCTACCAGATCATCGAAGTCATGGGCGGCGACATTGGACGCAACATCTTCTTCGTTCCGCTGACCGAACGAAAGCAGGCTCTAGAGAAAATTCCGTGGGTGGAATCAGCCAGCGTCATGCGCTTCGTTCCCAATCGCTTGAGGATCGAGATTCATGAACGCACGCCAGTGGCTTTCGCGCGCGTCGGTTCCAAAATCCTACTGATTGATCCCGTGGGCACACTCATGGATTTGCCGGCGGCGGGCAAGAAAAAGTACTCCTTCCCCGTGATCCTGGGAATGAATCCCGGCGAGCCCGCCTCGACTCGGGCGGCGCGAATGAAGATCTACAACGATCTTGTCAGCCAGCTGGATGCGGGTGGGGCACACTATTCGCAGGACCTCAGCGAAGTGGATCTGTCCGACGCCGAGGACGTGAAAGTAGTCACCAGCGACCCTCAGGGTGAGGTGCTAGTGCATCTGGGATCTTCCAACTACCTCGAGCGCTATAAGGTGTATGTCAGCCACGTGCGGGAGTGGCGGCAGCAGTTCGACAGACTGGAGTCGGTTGACTTGCGCTACGACCGGCAGATCATCGTGAATCCCGATTTGCAGGGGACGGTGAAACAACCGCCGCTTTCGAAGTCATCTGCCAAAGTAGCCATGGCCGCAGGGATGAAGATGAAGCCTGCAGCGCTGATCACGCACCAAGTCCCGCCTCCGAAACCCACTGCCCCAATAGTGACCCCACAACCACAACCAAAAGTTGTTGCGAAGAAAACTTCCAAGAAAGCACATCACAAAGTAACGGCGAAAGCGCCGTCAAAATCAAGCACTACACCTGGGCAAACCCAAAGCGTGGCCCAGACGAATCCGTCTTCAACGCAGACTCCATCGACACAGAGCACGCCTGCGCCCAACACGTCAGCAGCGCCGACAACCGCGAAAACGAATCCCGCACCGCCGGCGACCGGTACCGTCATGACCAAACCAGGAAGCAAACCGAGTCCAGCGATTGTTAAGGGAGAGGATCATCCATAGGCATGGCGAATCAGCAGCAGAATCTTCTGACGGCGATTGACGTAGGCAGCGCCAAGACCTGCGTGCTAGTGGCGGAAGTCACCGACTCCGGCCTCCGTTATCGCGGCCATGGAGTTTCTGAATCACGCGGCTCGCGCAAGGGCGTCATCGTCGATCTCGAAAAAGCGGTGGCCTCGATCCAGAAAGCGGTGGAGCAGGCCGAAGACGTTTGCGGCGCGCCCATCGAGCATGCGCTTCTGGGAGTGGCCGGTGCGCACGTTCGCGGGATGAACAGTCACGGCGGGCTCAGCCTGGGCACCCGAGCGCGTGAAATTGCGCGCGATGAGATTCGCCTTGCCGTCGACAAAGCTCGCGCCATTCCCCTACCCGCTGACCGTGAGATTCTGCACCTGCTGCCGCAGGAATTCATTCTCGATGAACAGAGCGGCGTGCACGATCCGCTGGGCATGATGGCAATGCGCCTCGAAGTTCGGGTGCACATGGTCACCGCCGGTTCGAGCGCGACTCAGAACGTCGTCACAGCGGTGAACCGCGCCGGCGTGCACGTGGACGATACCGTCTTCGAACCGCTCGCCTGCGCCGATGCTGTACTACGCGCCGATGAACGCGAACTCGGCGTGTGCCTGATGGATTTGGGCGCCGGTTCGACCAGCCTTATCGTTTTCCAGGAAGGCGCCGTGATTCACACCGCCGTGATCCCAATCGGCGGCGATCATTTCACCAGCGACCTTTCAGTTGGCCTCTGCACCCCGCTGGCCGAAGCGGAGAAGATCAAGAAACTGTATGGCAATGTGATCGTGACCCTGATTCCTGAAGCAAACGAAGTCGAGGTTCCCTCCGTCGGCGATCGGCCTTCGCGTCTGGTTTCGCAACGCATGGTCGGAGAGATTCTGGAGCCGCGCGCCCGCGAACTATTCGAGATGCTGCGCGACAACTTGCGGCACAGCGGCATGCTCGATGTCTGCGTGGGCGGCATCGTGCTGAGTGGAGGCACGTCGCGTCTGGCGGGGATTCTGGATATCGCGGAATCGGTATTGCGGCGTCCTCTGCGTCTGGCGTGGCCGACGGCGCTGGCAAAAATGCCATCGACGCTGGCAGAGCCCGAGTACGCCACGGTTTTGGGGATGATCTTTTACGGCCATCGCTCGCGAATCGCCCGCGGTTTGCAAGACACCCGCTGGAGTTCGCGCCTGATGGGGCTATTCGCAAAAAAGGGAGCATGAAAATCAAGAGCTTGAACCACAAAGGACACAAAGATAGGCAAAGGAAAGTCTGATCGAAAAAACCTTTGTGTACCTTCGTGTCCTGAGTGGTTAACGGTTTTAGCAGGACAGAACGAAAATCCATCGAGGTGCAGTAACCATGAAAAATGAAAACGACATTCGCATCAGCTTCAACGAAGACGCTCGCAACGACGCCAAGATCAAAGTCATCGGCGTGGGTGGAGGCGGCGGCAACGCCGTGAATCGCATGATCGATTCCGGCATGGAGGGCATCGAATTCGTGGTCGCCAACACCGACCTTCAAGCCCTGCGCATGTCCCGCGCTCCCATGAAGATTCAGCTCGGGGTCAAACTCACCAACGGCCTCGGCGCAGGCGCCAATCCCGAAGTCGGCCGCAAGGCTGCGCTCGAGGATTCCGACAAAATCATCGAAGCCCTCGAAGGGTCCGACATGGTCTTCGTCACCACCGGCCTGGGCGGCGGAACCGGAACCGGAGCAGCCCCGATCATCGCGTCACTGGCGAGCGAGATGGGCGCACTCACAGTCGCGGTCGTCACCAAACCGTTTGCATTCGAAGGCAAACGCCGCATGCAGCAAGCCGAGCGCGGCATCTCCGAGTTGATGGAATCCGTCGATACCACCATCGTTATCCCCAACGAAAAGCTGCTGGCGGTGGCGCAGGATGCCGGCTTCTTCGAATCCTTCCGCATCGCCGACGACATTTTGCGGCAGGGCGTCCAGGGTATTTCAGACATCATCACCATTCCTGGAATCATCAATCGCGACTTCGCCGACGTGAAAGCCATCATGGCCGGCATGGGCTACGCAGTCATGGGCGCGGCCACAGCCAACGGGGCGCGCCGCGCGACCGAGGCGGCGCAAAAGGCGATTGCGTCTCCGCTGCTCGAAGCCGGAGCAATCGACGGCGCTCGAGGCATCCTCATCAACATTACGGGATCTGCTTCGCTCAAGCTGGCTGAGGTGCAGGAAGCCTGCACCATCATTCAGAGCGCAGCGCACGAAGATGCCAACATCATCTTCGGCGCCGTGCTCGACGAAAAGATGAAGGACTCGGTGAAGATCACGGTCATCGCCACCGGCTTCAAAGACTCGGATCGGCACCACCGCCGCACGGAAGAACGATCCAGTTTTGTGGTTTCGCGAGAAACTGTTTCCCACCACGACGATTTCTTCGACGAGCCCCAACCCGAACCCGAGTTTGATCCCGAACCACCCCCGCCGTCGATGGTGATGGAGCAAGTTGTCCCACACGTCACCGCCGCCGTCAGCGAATCCATCTCAGTCGATAGCATGCGCAACGCAATGATCGCGAATTTCGAGCAGGCCGATCTCGACGTCCCCGCATTCCTGCGCAAACGGAGTGAAACCATGTAGCGAGCGGGAGAGGGAAAACTCTTTCCACTCTAGGGCAGTATCGTTCCAGTAACCAGCCGGCATTACGAAAGGGCCGTGCTGATGCCCAGAATGGTCCGTAACTGTCTAGTTCGCAATGGGTTAGCTCAACTCGCGTCAGTTTGCGAATAAGTACGTTTTAGATTGCTAATCGAGATGAACTTTCATAACATCTAGATCAGTGGGGACTTAGCCAGGGGCGACGATCGTTGGCAGGTTTCGTGCTGTGAAGTAGGAGTGAACTCCGGGGATAGGTACAGGAAATTGACTTCAGGGAAACGTTCCACTGGCATCGGTCCAATTTTCGCATTCATAGTTGTTCTGGTGCTGTGCCCGTCTGGCATTGCCGCTACCGTCAGCCCCCATTCTGCGACCACGCACAAACCTAAGTCGTCGCAAAAAATCAGTGAAAATCAGCATGCGCGAAAGCGCATGCACCATCTGGCCCACAGCCGCGCGACCACTACTACGACTGCGGCAAGCACGACCGTACATCGTCGACATCACTATTACGAGCGTTTCTCCACCAGTTCCTTTGCCCAGGATATTACCGAAGGCGACGTCACCACTGGCGAAGATCCAGTTGTGCGCGAAGCAGCCATCGATGCCCTGGGCGGCATGAATGGCACAGTCGTGGCCATCGAGCCCACCAGCGGCCGAATTCTGGCCATGGTGAATCAGAAGCTCGCGCTTTCGAGCGGCGCCCAACCCTGCTCTACCATCAAGCTTTCCGTTGCGCTGGCTGCGTTGAATGAAGGCATTATTACCAAGGAGACTGAAGTCCGTTTGGGTGGCCGCTACCACATGAACCTGACCATGGCGCTGGCGCACTCCAACAATGCGTATTTCGAGGCGCTCGGCCGTCAGTTAGGTTTCGAGAAGGTCAGCTACTACGCGCATCAGTACGGACTCGGCGAGTTGGCTGGTTACAGCATTCCCGGTGAGCAGCTTGGGATTTATCCGAACGAAGAAATTCCATCCAAACTCGGCGGCGTGGGCAAGATGTGCTCCTTCGGTGAAGGCGTTTCCGTAACCCCGCTCCAACTCGGCGCGTTGGTCTCGGCCATCGCCAATGGCGGCACGCTCTACTATCTGCAACATCCTACGGCTCCCGAGGACATCGCAAATTTCCAGCCGGTCGTAAAACGCCACCTCGACATTGCCCCGCTCATCCCCGAAATTTCTGATGGAATGGAAGGTGCCGTACAGTTCGGCACCGCCCGCCGCCTCCGCACCAATTTCAGCGAGGAAGAGGTTCTGGGCAAGACCGGTACTTGCTCCCACGCGGGCACGCGTTTCGGATGGTTTGCCTCTTACGCCAAAACTGACGTTGGTCACATTGTCGTCGTCGTCTTCCTCGAAGGCGGTCGTCCGACTTTCGGCCCCAAGGCCGCGGAAATCGCCGGCGTGATGTATCGCAATCTTTACGATCACAACTTCTTTGTGGTCAAGCCGACTTTGCCCTCGGATAGCGCGACTGTACGTCAGCTCGGAGCCCCGCAATAAATCGCTCCAGTCGTTAGCAACTTACCTGCGCAAAGTCTCTGCGCCCGCTACTCTTCGCCCCGCCGTGCGCCTGCCAAACAGATTTGCAAGTCGGAAATCCACGCGGACTATAATTCATGAGGTTTGTACTGCCTGCCTACGGAGCACACAGCGATGGAAAAACGCGCCATGGAAGAACTTTGGAAAGTCCACACCGACGAAGAATTCCTGCAGCACGATGTCGAAGCCACGCTGGCAACCATGACCGAAGATGCCTTCGTCCTGAACATCCCCACTGGCATGGGCGGACGGGGCAAGAACGAAGTCCGCGCTTTTTATCGCGACAGCTTCGTGCATTCATTGCCCAGCGACATTGCCAACCAGTTTACACACCGCGTGGTCGGCGATAACGCCCTAGTCGACGAATTACTCCTCACATTCACCCACACCCGCCAAATGGATTGGATTTTACCCGGCGTTCCTCCCACCAACAAAAAAGTCGAAGTCGATCTGGTGGCCGTAGTCTACTTCCGCGGCGACAAAATATGCGGAGAGCGTATTTATTGGGACCACGCCAAAGTGCTGCGCCAGGTCGGTTTGCTGTCGGCAGACGCCGCGTAAAACCGAGCATCCGAACTCACTTTTGGTTGGGGTGGTTCACGAGAAACTCAAGCAAACTCTGGAAAGACGTCATCCTAAACCCGGCTTCAGCCGGGTGAAGGATCTCGCGCGTGGTGCCAGGACTCGGCCTTTAGCTCACCAGCCTAACCAATCCGCGCCAGGGTCCAGGGAACGCGTTACTCATTCTTGCAAACAAACCAGTGCCCACCAATCATCGCCACAAAAGGTTTCGCAACTAAACTCTGGAAAGACGTCATCCTGAACCCGGCTTCAGCCGGGTGAAGGATCTCGCGCGTAGTGCGTCGGCGCGCGCCAGTGACATTCGATCTCCGGGAAGAACCTCGAACCAGGATTGCCTGGAACGTGAACAACCACTAAGGATTAAACCAACCTGGCAGGGCGGCGCACCGCCGATCTACTTACCTCTGAAACGGATTCGACCCTTCCGACACCATAGAGATGAACGCTGGTGAGTATCAGCAATGCAATAGGTTTCCGTTCCGACGCATCTAGTCCCGCAATCTAGGGTTGTTGGGTAGGCAATTGGTCTTCCGGTAAACCGAATTCTCCCTTCGATACGAAAGCTGGCAAATCAAAAAACTAAATCATAGGAGGATGTATGTTTCGAATCAATGTTTCTGTGTGTGCGTTTTTTCTCGCGTGTGTTCTGCCCGTGGCTGCCCAGCCGCAGGCGGCCTCGGCCAATGCAGTCCTGTCACCAGCATCAGTGACTTATTACGGCTGCGTCAACAATTCAACCGGCGACATCAGGATCGTAAGCAAAACCACGACCTGCAAAGCCACCGAGCACAAAATTAACTGGAACGAAGTAGGACCTCGGGGACCGCAAGGAAACCAGGGTAATCAGGGGCCTCGAGGACCTCAGGGTCCACAAGGTGCACAAGGGCCGCAAGGTCCGCAGGGACCTCAGGGTCCACAAGGACCTCAGGGACCGCAAGGACCTGCGGGAATCTCCTTGGGCTACTCTTCGCTCGCCGGTCCAGCTTCGGATATACCCTTGTCGCCGAGCGCGGTGGTCGTCGCACAGACCAATCCGGTTGGCGTTTCGGGGACGTACTTCATCTCCGCGTCGGTGTTGCCCTTCGTTGTGAGCGGCGACTCCTACACTTTCTGCTACGACGCCCTGGCCAGCAGCGGGTCAGCCAGTCAGTACGGTGGAGGCGATACCGCCGGCGGTTACATACAGGCGAGTATCAGCGACGTGCTTTTCGTCGGATCGGGCGACTCGGTCCAGCTTCTCTGCTATAGCGGGGGGACTGCGGGCGACGTTGCCTTCAACGCCGGAATCACTGCCACTCTGATTAACAGCTCCGACAAGGCCAAGAAGGCGCATTCCCGCCGCCATGTGACCCCTGAACAAGACCATTCACGTTAAAACAAATCATACAACCTAACTCGTTTTTCCAATTGCCCCACTCCGGCCTCGTGCTGGGGTGGGGCACCCTGGATGTCAGCAACCAACATCTGGAAGACTGTCATCAAAGGTTCAGCAACCAAACTCCGGAAAGACGTCATCCTGAACCTGGCTTCAGCCGGGTTGAAGGATCTCGCGCGTGGTGGACGACGCAGCGGAAGCCCTGCCCTTGTCGCGTTCTGTGCGAAAGGGTGGGCCCTTTGCAGATTTGCTGAAAAACTCTGCTTTTGGGTGGCGCAGCGCTTCCAGCGCTGCTGTAAATGCTCTCGAATCAGCGAAGGCTTTAGCCGCTGAGGTAGCCAAACCGACTTTTCCAACAACCACAGGATTTATCGACAACAATCGGTTTCGTAAGGTCAGGTGCACTCGGGTGCGGGGGACACAGATTCCTCGGGTTTCCAGATTGCCAATCCCGGCGCTCCTAGCGCTAACGCGCCTAGCGTGGTCGGTTCGGAAGTGTGTGGCTTGAGCGATGCAGGAACCGGTTGATCGTCATCATCTGGGCCTCTCGTCTTGCCCGTCATGATGGGCTTGTTCGGGATGGTCTCGTAGGCGTAGCCGGTCAATATGCCGGTGACTTTGTGGTTTCCGTACATTGTCGTGCAAGTGACATTCAGGCGCGCCCAGCCGAAGTGGGTGGTTCCGTTAATGGTGAACTTGAGGCCGAGGTAGCGATTCTTGAGGTTGTTCCACTGCCCGGCGCAGGTGCCGCTGCCTCCGGTGCCGTCGGCGTAATAGTCGACGGCCATGGTTTTCTTGGAGACGGAGAATTTGCCCTTGGGGCCAACCTGGACTCCGGCGCGAAGCGCTGAGGCGTGGTGGGCCTTCCCCCAAATTTCGTTGTTCTGGTGGGCGGGCAGAACCGACAGAATCAGGGAATGGTCTTCGCCGACGCTGGTCGTAGTAATGAAGGTTTCGTGGAAAGTGAAATCGTTCTTGCCGTCGTGATTCAGGTCGAGAGCGACTGAGTGGTCGCGTGTGATGACCGCGTGCGCAGACGTATAGACGATCTTCGCGGCGGCGGGTTGGGTCACGGTGAGCACTCCGACTCCGGCTGCTCCGGCCGCGAGTGCGTAGGAGTTGAGCCGTTGCTGGAGCGGGGGAGAAAGGAGGATGTGCTGCCGGGGAGAGCGTTTCATAGAACCTCCTCCGAACTGGCTCATTATCCGTCCCCTAGGATCGAGAGTCAACCCTGCGATTTCTCAAGTAACGAAACCGGGCCATAGCACTCATTGACCGTCGTGGATGGAATCGCGAGGATGGCTTGCTAGAACGTGAACGCCACGCCACCGCTTACCGCGCGTGCCGACTGCACCAGGTACACTGTTTCCCCATCGTGCCCCAGAACCGGGAAAGAAAAAAGGAATCTTGGAACCGCAAAAAGCGTGTTTAACGACGACCGGCCTTCTCATCAATGGCGATTACATAAACTGAGGATGGCAGGCCCAGCGTCAATGAGTGATATCGCGATGTTACGCCAACCATCCTTTGCGGACACTGCCAAGTCCACGGCTTTCATTGACTTGCCTCCTCAGCAGACGTAAGATTCGCGCCAGTGATCGGCCAAACTATCTCGCACTACCGCATCGTCGAGAAGCTCGGCGGCGGGGGCATGGGTGTGGTTTATAAGGCTGAGGACATCGAGCTTGGCCGCTTTGTCGCATTGAAGTTTCTGCCCGAGGACTTAGCTCAAGACCCGCAATCTCTCGAACGCTTCCGCCGGGAAGCACGCGCCGCTTCCGCGTTGAACCACCCCAACATCTGCACGATCTACGAAATCGGTAAGCACGATGGTCAATCGTTCATCGCCATGGAGTTTCTGGACGGCGCGACCCTGAAGCACCGCATCGCGGGGCGTCCGCTGGAAACTGAGTTGATCCTGTCGCTCGCCATCGAAATCGCCGATGCACTAGATGCGGCCCACTCCAAAGGGATCGTGCATCGGGACATAAAGCCCGCAAACATTTTCGTGACCGAGCGTGGGCACGCCAAGATTCTGGATTTTGGATTGGCGAAGGTCAGTCTGGCAGGCAGTTCTTCGAGCAAAATTGCGTCTCTTAACACGCAGACGGGTTCGGTGGACGCGGAGCATCTGACCACTCCCGGTTCTACGCTGGGCACCATATCCTACATGTCGCCCGAACAGGCCAAAGGCAAAGAACTGGATGCCCGCACCGATCTGTTCTCGTTTGGGGCCGTTCTGTATGAGATGGCAACAGGGATGTTGCCGTTCCGTGGCGAAAGCTCTGCGGTCATCTTCAAAGCCATTCTGGACGCGGCTCCCACGCCAGTGGTGCGGCTGAATCCCGACGTACCGCCCAAGCTGGAAGACATCATCCACAAGGCTCTGGAAAAGGATCGGAATCTGCGCTATCAGCACGCTTCGGAGATGCGAACGGATTTGCAACGACTGAAGCGGGACACGGAGAGCTGGCACAGTTCTGCGGCAAGCTCGGGCACGGTGGCGGTTGCAGAAGCTCCAGCAACTCGGGTTGCGAAGCTCTGGAAGATTGCGATTCCCGTCCCGCTGGTCGCTCTACTCGTAGCGGGTGGACTTTACTATCGTTCGCAGCAAAGGCAACTCCTCACCGAGAAAGACACCATCGTGCTCGCCGATTTTTCGAACAGCACGGGCGATGCGGTCTTCGACGACACGCTCAAGACGGCGCTCAACGTCTCTCTCAACCAGTCGCCGTTTCTGAATGTGCTCTCCGACAACAAGGTCACGGCAACCTTGCAACTCATGACTCGTCCGGCTGGCACGAGACTCACGCCCGAGGTCGCCCGCGAGCTTTGCCAGCGGGCGGGCAGCAAAGCTTAC
>Ga0116217_10001854_pt1 | contig 19969 bp, 16 predicted proteins | sample Sb_taG_6_FD_89697 | JGI IMG/M metagenome (GOLD analysis project Ga0116217, IMG submission 89697) | Peat soil microbial communities from Weissenstadt, Germany - Sb_50d_4_PS metaG | ecosystem: Environmental > Terrestrial > Soil > Wetlands > Peat | place: Germany: Weissenstadt | collected 2010-09-21 | reverse complement strand
GATGTTGTATCCGGTCTCGGTATTCATCCACGGAGTCGTGGCCCACCCGTTGGCGTTCTTTGTGTCCAGAATAATCTGAACCCACCCCATGCGCACCTCGGGGGTATAGTCTAGCAAGTAGACGTGGAAGCCGTAGTAGTCGGAAAGCCTGCCTTTAGTATTCTCCAGAGTCATCCAACTGGCCATCCATGAAGCATGTGCGCACACCGGAGGAGTCGAGACTATCGCGCCCGGAACGTTGTTGCGGGTGATCGGAATCACAGGCTTGAACATGTAATACAACTGGTTTGGAGTGCCCGTCCAGTAAGGTAGGTTGTCGGGCTCGTTCCACATCTCCCAGTACTTGATGTAGTCCTTGACGCAGTTGCCGGCAGGAGAACAATGATGCACCAACGCGGTGACAAAGGCGTCAAAGGCGCGGCTGCCACTGGAGGTAAGGTCGCGTGGCGGACTGGCTGTGTAGCTGTGCCCATTGCCCCAGCCTTTATGATCGCAATTAGCAGTGGAAATCCAGCAGGGGGTATGGCCGAACGTGTAGATGACCGCACGTGGCTGGTGTTCGGCAATCAGGTCAAGCCACGTATCCAAATTCTCCCAGTCGTATGCGCCAGCGGCCGTATTAATATCCGACCACGCCGTTCCCGAGTCCCACAGGCGCACCGTCCCCGGCTGCGAGGTCGTAGTAATCCACGAGCCGTTTGTGCCACAGTCGGTGCCAATGATGCATTCAAAACCCCAATCTGTAGCCTGTATGGGATGACTACCCATTGGCAAGGCCGTGCTCTGCGCGTCGGACCGAAAACTGGTTCCAAGCACACACATCAGGCACAATGAAGCAAACGCGATCAATCTCCGCAATTGACCCCCTGTAGCGAACGGTGAGCCAGCGGCGCTCAAACTCCGTGGCCGACAGATCAGGAGTATAGGCTGGGTATAGAAGAACGGGATACAGCACAGAAGTACATCTGCCAAGACGAAAAGAAAACAGTGCACTTGTAGACAAGGTGATACGGTCATCGGACCGAACCTGCAATTTGTGTCAAAGAGAAAAGTTGCATGTCGAAATACACCACCTGAATGGCAATCTCAGCGACAATCGGTATGACACATGGCATCTAAAGGCCCACCATCTTGCAAAGAACGTGAGAAGGGTGGGGCACCCTAATTGTGTCCATAGGGAAAGCTTGCGTTAGCCACCGAGTATCGTTGCTCTCCCAGGTCTCGAAAGGCGCGAGACCTGGGGCACCCGACGAGATTCAATCTCGACTGCGCCTTCTTCCTCCATGTAGTGATGGGCCGCTGCCTGCGGTAGAAGTGCAGAGATCCACTCGGCAGGCTCGGGGCAGGCTCTTCGTTGGCAGGCCTTCGCTTTGCGAAGGTCTGCACTTCCTCGGGATGACAGCGGAAAAAGGGTGCCCGGCCTCTAAAAGCCCCACCCTCTCGCAAAGAACGCGAGAAGGGTGGGGCACCCGCATCGTTCACAGGTAAAGCGTGGGCCAACGATCAGGTATCGTTGCTCTCCCAGGTTTCGAAAAGCGCGAGATTTGGGGCACCCGGCCGGATGGATCTTTGCCAAAGGGAGAAAAAGTCGAGCTTTGCTCGACTGGACAGCCGGGGGCGACTGTCCCCACGTGAGTGTTGCTGACGCTACAAAGCTCGGGCGGCGGTGATGGCTTGGCGGACGTGGCCGTGGGTTGATTTCAGGGCCGTGGTGGCTTGCAGGCGGGTTACATTCGCTTGCAACATTACCAGCGCTACGGGGACATCGTTTCCTGCCGCTTGCAGGGCTTGCTCGGCGGCTTCGCGATCGATTCCGGCGGCCTGTTGCAGAATGGTTAGACCACGTTCGCGTAGTTTGTAGTTCTTGACGTGGACGTTGATCATCAGGTTGCCGTAGACGTAGCCCAGGCGAGTCATGGCGCCGCTCGAGAGCATATTCAAAATCATTTTTTGAGCGGAGCCAGCCTTCATGCGGCTGGATCCGGCGATGACTTCGGGGCCAACCTCAGCAACGATGGCGAAGTGCGCGGCTTTTTCCAGGGGAGAGGCTGCGTTGCAGGTGACGGCGATGGTTTTGGCGCCTCGACTTCGGGCGTACTCGACGGCGGCGATGGTGAAGGGAGTGCGTCCGCTGGCGGCAATTCCAACTACGACATCGTTCTTGCCAGGTTTTTTCTTGGCCATCTCACGCTGGCCGAGTTCGCGGGAGTCCTCGCTGGCTTCGGTAGCGCTGTGCAACGCTTTGATGCCGCCTGCGATGATGAACTGCACGGTCTTTGGATCGGTATTGAAGGTGGGTGGACACTCGGAAGCGTCGAGCGCGCCGAGGCGGCCGCTGGTTCCGGCGCCAACGTAGATGAGGCGGCCTCCTCGTTGAAGGGCTTTTGCGATCAGGTCAATTCCGCGCGCGATCTGGGGCAAGGCGGGCTTCACGGCGGCGGCAACTTTGGCGTCCTGCGCGTTGATAATGCTGGCGATTTCCAGGGAGGACTTCAGGTCGAGATTCCCGGCGGCCGCATTGGGTTGCTCGGTCGGAAGATGGCTGAGTCTCGTGGCGGCCTTGCTGGGTGGTCGTGTCAACGGTTTGTCTCCATGGGTCGAGCACTCCACTTTAGTGGCTAAAGAGGTTCGGTCACAAGTGATCTTTGCGATTGGGGCCCCAGCCAATTGAAGCCCGCGCTTCGCGAGGGCAATCGACTTCCTTTCCGAAGTCTGCGGGAGTTGGTTGACTCGCACTCGAAATTCTTAACGGTCGTCGTTTGCGCACGAGATCATAAGACGCTGTCCGAGTACCGGTTTGTGGCTGTGCTTCGCGCAATGCAATAAGGTCGCAAGGCCGAGTTCGTACTTCAACGGCACCTATGGCGGCGCGAGCAAATCTATATCACCGGGACGATCAACCACAATTGGAGTCGCGCCAGTTATGTTCGAGTCTGGCACGTAAGATCTGCTCGTTTGGCCGGGCCATAAAACGACTGGTAGAGTGGTCATACCAATTGTGATATAACGGAAGGGTTAGAGTTGAAAATCGGTAGAGTCGGCTAGCCACATGTCATCCGTCCGCGTTCTCGTGGTTGAAGATTTCGAACCCTTCCGTCGATTTGTCTGTTCGACGGTGGGAGACAGTTCGGAATTGCAAGTGATCTGCGAAGTGTCCGATGGACTAGAAGCTGTCCAGAAGGCGAAAGAACTGCAGCCGGATTTGATCCTCCTGGACATTGGGCTTCCAACCCTGAACGGCATCGCGGCCGCTCGCCAAATTCGCAGGCTCTCACCTCAATCCAAGATACTGTTCGTCAGCCAGGAGTCCTCTCCTGATGTAATCGAAGAAGCTCTGAGCTTTGGGGCGATGGGCTACGTCATAAAGGCGCATGCAGGAAGAGAACTGCTACTTGCTATGGAAGCGGTGCGAGAGGGCAGGCAGTTTATCAGCAGTGGAGTGGAGCTCGGGCCGCCGACTGTGTTCGCCAGAGATGAACGAGCGATTACGCAGCAGTAGATGCCGCGCCACGTTCCCCCAGTTGGCGCAACTCAGCTTCAGGAACAGTGAACTCGGCGACGCCACAATCCAAGCAGACAACGAGTTTCGGAAATACCAACACGGCGGCGTTATCCCGATCTCTGGGGAGGTGGATGTTGATCTCCGCGCCATATTCTGCCTTGTTGTTCGATCCGCACAATCTACAAGTCATGACGTACTGCACCCCATTCCGGCCAGAAGTGGATTGATTCTAGCAAAAGTCACGTAGCGAACAATACAGTTTATGCGGTTTATGGCCGTTCAGCCTTCTGAGTCAGGAGGCTTTCAATGACTCAATGACTGCGTCGTGAAATTTGGGGCGCAGTTGCTTGATGGCTTGATTGCTGCAGTCGGGCCAGGTGCGGTTGGTGAGCAGGGTTATGGACAGATGGCGGTCTGGGTCGATCCACAGCGAGGTTCCGGTGTAGCCGAGATGGCCGAATGAATTGGCGGAGAAGTATTTTCCGGATTGTGACGGGGATGACGGCGTGTCCCACCCCAGGGCACGCGAGGTCGTCGGCGGAGAAGACTCGCGGCGGGTGAACACCGCCAGCGTTTCGGGGCGAAGGATGGGGCGTCCGCCAGAGAGCATAGCGTGGGCAAAGGTGGCGAGATCCTCGGCGCTGGCAAACACGCCGGCGTGGCCTGCGACTCCGCCCATCACGCTAGCATTTTCGTCTTGGACTTCTCCCTGAATGATGCGATGCCGGAAAGATTGATCGTTTGCGGTCGGCGCGATGGAAACTCGCCATGCTGACGGAGGATTAAACGCGGTGTGCGTTATTGCCAAGGGGCCGAAGACTTCATGTTGGCAGAAGCGGTCGAGAGATTCTTCGGCGATGCGCTCGAGAGCTGCCCCTAGGATGATGAAACCGATATCGCTGTATTCGGTTTTGGCGCCAGGATTGGCGGTGAGCGGAGTTGCGAAGGCGGCGGAAAGAAGTTCGTCTCGCGTTTTGACTCGCATGAACAGCTTTTCGTACGCGGGCAATCCGGAGGAGTGCGCGAGCAACATGCGCAACGTGACTGCGTCCCGCCGGGGATCTTCTCCGGCGAACTCTGCTACGACGGCCACAACGGGCAGGTCGAGGTCGAGGAGTCCGCGTTCGTAGAGCATCATGGCCATGCTGGTTGTGGCGACAACTTTGGTCACGGAAGCGAGATCAAAAATGGTGGCGGTGGTTGCTGCGGGCGAATCGGATTCGTAGGTGAAACGGCCGAAGGCTCTGAGTCCGACAAGGTTCCCCTGGTGCGTGATGGCGACCGAAGCCGCGGGAAATACGCGATCCGCAATGGCTCGTTGGATCAATTCAAAAGCAGGCGCGAAGACGGCGTCTTGTTGCTCATGAGCCGGAGCAGGGAAGGGAGTTCCGCTCCCAGTGGCGGTGTTCGTTCCAGGGAAACGTTTCGGGGAAAAGGCTGTGGGTTCGATCCTCGGTTTATAACAAAGTTCCGCATCCGGGTAAAGATGACTAATCGTCCTGTACTCAGATTCGCCTTTTTTCTGACGAACAATGAATCAAAATAACCGATCGGGTGACCATCTGGCTGTTGACCGGTTTTATGGGTTGCCTTAGATTTTATCGGTGGCGCATATGAAGCAAAAGGGGAGCAGCAAGTCGAGGGGCACGGTTCGGGTTGACGCCGAGCAGATGGAGTACCTGCGGTATTACCACCAGCTGACCGGCCAACGGATTGCGGACATCCTGCGGGATATGATCGCGCAGTGGGTTGCGGTCGAGTACGCGACACGTATCCCTACGCTTAAAAAGAAAGGTGCGCAGAAGCCCGGTAAGAAGCGTGTGAACAGCAGGAAATCTTAGTCGGATGTCCTCTGAGTATTTTCCCTAACTGTGATTGTTTCGACTCGAAGGGCGGAGATGCCCGTCCCCCATTTGGCAAAGATGGCACCTGCTTACTTCGGTTTGTTGAGCGGGCTGCTGGGCTTGTGTAGAGTCAGAGTATCCTCATGATTAAGCTGAATTTGGGCCTCGGACGAAGGGTCTCAGCCTTTCTGTCGATTGTGTTTGTCCTCGGTGCGCTGTCCCCGTTTGCGCTCGCTGCGACGCAGAAGACCGTTACCGCAACGGGCCGTCTTGATGTGCTCGACGATATTGTGCGGGAGGCGATTCGCGATGAGCAGGTTCCAGGGGCGGTGGCGCTGGTCGGGCACGACGGCCAGGTGATTTACCGCAAGGCATTGGGCGAGCGCTCGCTCGAACCGCACCGCGAGCCCATGACCGTGGACACAATTTTTGATATAGCTTCGCTGACCAAGGTGGTCGCGACCACCACGGCGGTGATGCAACTGGTACAGCAGGGCCAGGTTCGCGTCAACGAGCCAGTGGCGAAGTACATTCCGGAGTTCGCGGAGAATGGCAAAGAGGAAATCACGGTTCGCGAACTGCTCACCCATTACTCCGGTCTGCCGAAAGATTTGGATTTGTTGCAACCGTGGGAGGGACGCGAAACGGCATTACGCATGGCTTATGCGGAGAAGCCCATCTATGCACCCGGATCGCAATTCCTGTACAGCGACGTCAATTTTATTGTGCTGGGTGCGCTGGTGGAGCGGGTATCAGGAATGTCGTTGGAAGAGTACTGCCAGAAGAATATTTTTGTTCCGCTGAAGATGACGCACACGCGTTTTCTGCCGCCGGCATCGTGGGCGCCAAAGATTGCGCCTACGCAATATGACGAACACGACAAGATGCTGCGCGGAATTGTGCACGATCCCACGGCTCGACGAATGGGTGGAATGGCTGGACACGCGGGGCTGTTCTCGACGGCGGACGACCTGGCGACGTTTGCCGAGGCCTTGCTGGACGGAAGTTCGATTCTTTCTCCGTTGATGATCGAGAAAATGACAACGCCGGAGCAGCCGCCGACATCGCAAGTGCTGCGCGGATTTGGCTGGGACATCGATTCGCCCTTCTCCAGCCCTCGAGGCGATCTGCTGCCGGTCGGTTCGTTTGGCCATACCGGATTTACCGGGACTTCGTTGTGGATCGATCCCACAACGCGGACGTACATCATCATATTGACCAATGCAGTTCATCCTCGGGGGAAGGGAAGTGCGATCGCTTTGCGATCGAAGATCGCAACCGCCGTAGCTGCGGCATTGCCGCTCACGGTGACTGAAAGTGACGAACTGCGATGGAAGAGCATCACCGGTTACAACGAAGCGGAGACGGCGGCGCGTCGATTGGCGGTTCGCAACGGAACGGTGCAGACGGGAATCGATGTGCTCGAGGCTCACGGCTTTGATCTGATTCGTGGCACAACAGGGAAGAAAAAGATTGGCCTGCTGACCAACCAGACCGGGATGGATTCGCAAGGACGCCGCGCGATCGATGTGTTATCGCAGGCGCCGGGAGTTTCGCTCGACGCGATTTTCAGCCCCGAGCATGGGGTGACAGGCTCTCTGGACACGACCGAGATCGGCGATTCGAAGGACGCGGCCACGGGTGTTCCGGTTTACAGCGTCTACGGCGGGACCGACGCGGCGCGGCGGCCATCGCTCGACGTATTGAAGACGCTGAATGCCGTGGTCATCGATATTCAGGATGCCGGGGCGCGCTTCTACACCTACGAAACCACGCTGGGATATTTTCTGGAAGGCGCGGCTAAGGCGGGAATTGAAATCATTGTGCTCGACCGGCCCAATCCGATTACCGGGTCGTTTGTGCAGGGACCGATTCCCGATCCCGGCCATGAGAGTTTTACCGATTATGATTCGGTGCCAGTGCGTCATGGCATGACCATGGGCGAGTTGGCGAAAATGTTTAATGGCGAGCGCAACATTAATGCTCATCTGCAGGTCGTCCCCCTGGAGGGGTGGATACGGGGTGACTGGTACGATTCGACCGGACTGGCGTGGATCAATCCGTCGCCAAATCTTCGCAGCCTTACCGAAGCGACCCTCTATCCCGGCGTGGCGCTGGTCGAAGGGACGAATGTTTCCGTCGGACGAGGTACGGATACGCCGTTTGAATTGTTGGGCGCTCCGTGGATCAATGCACTAGAGTTGGCGCAGTACTTGAATGCGAGGAATATTTCCGGGGTGCGCTTCGTGCCTGTCAGTTTTACTCCAAATGCCAGCGCGTACGCTGGGCAGAAGTGCCAGGGAGTCAATATTATTCTTGTCGAGCGCAATGCCTTCGATGCGCCAGAACTGGGAGTGGAGCTGGCATCTGCTTTGCACAAACTTTATCCAGAGCAGTTCCACATGGAACGGATGATCGAACTGCTGGTGAACCAGTCGGCGTACGATGCCATTGCTAAAGGCGAAGATCCGCGGCGCATCGCGGAGGACTGGCGCGAGGCTCTGGAGAAATTTCAGCAGGTTCGGCAAAAATACCTGATCTACAAATAATCAGATCTGCTGAGCGAAGCTCCTGCCCGGACGAGGCGTCCGGGCCTACGGGAGTTTGTCTACCTGAGGCTTGTAGAAGCATCGTGCTTCTGGCTCGGAGATTGGCTAGAATAGGTGCGCGTTATTTCACCTACTCGGCCAGGAGACGTAAACCCGTCATGCAAGCCGCCAGCCCCAACTTTCCGATCCCCAATAATTTCTACCGCTGTGCCGGTCCGAACTGCGGTTTGCTGAAGAGTTCGACCGACCGCTGGTGGCTTATGTGGACTTCATTCGGCGAGTACAACCGTCCGCTGCTTTATCTGTGTCCATGGGATGAAGAGATCGCCGCCCGCGAGGGTACTTTGCACGTGTGTGGCGAGCTTTGTGCGCAAAAGCTGCAATCGCAGTACATGGGAAATGTCAGGGAGAACGAGCTGAAACGGTCGGGACGGTGAAGGTTCAATCTTGAACAGCGGCGACTAACTTTCTTTATGTTTCCTGCATCGTACTTTCATCGAGACTTGATGCGGAGCGCGATAGCGGGCAACAATCAGCCCGGTTGCGGGTTGCTGTATCCGAAGAGGTGTTTCATGCGTGTCATTTTGAGCGTTTTATTTTTGGCTGCTTTGGCCTCAGCTCAATCCACTCCGGCCACGAAGCCGGATGCCGGTGCCGTTACTCCTGCATCTGCAACCGCCCCCAGCGAGCTGACAATTCCCGCGGGAACCAAGTTCCCGGTTGAGCTGAAACATGCGGTCTCGAGCAAGGGGACGCACGAGGGGGACGGGGTTTATGCGGAGACCACATTTCCGGTCGTGATCAACGGGCGGGTCATGATTCCGGCGGGCACCTATGTGCAAGGGAGGATCAGCCACATCCAGCGTGGAGGGCGGGTCAAAGGGCGCGCCGAAGTTCAGATGCATTTCACGACGCTCATTTATCCCAGCGGGTATACCGTTCTTCTGCCGGGCGCGGTTGAAAATGCGCCCGGAGTGGATAAGACATCGGTGAACGATGAGGAGGGCACGATTCGCGCCGACAGCCAGACCGGCGAGAAAGTCGGGACCGTGGCTACCACCGCTGGCACGGGCGCGGTGGTCGGCGGGCTGAGCAATGGTGGCAAAGGCGCGTTGATCGGCGCAGGAGTTGGTGGCGCGGTTGGAACTGCAATCGCTATGTTGACTCGCGGGAACGATGTGAAGATGGATGCCGGCACGACCATGGAGATCGTCATCCAGCGCGACGTTCCGCTCGATGCCAGCCGCGTGCCCGCGACCACGCGAGCGTACTCGTCGACGCAGCCGTGAAGGAGACCAGGTATGCTTCAACGAGTGTAGCGGGCTGTTTGCCTCACTCTGACGGATCGTGATTTCCGAACTTTCGTTCCTCCCACTGTTCTACTTTTTCGATAACCTTTTGGTGCACTTGCGTGTGCAAGGAAACCCATGCGGCCGCGCTATATGCAACGCCAGCATAAAAAGGAGCCGTGAAGCTAACCTGAGCCATGCCTCGCATCATGTCGGGATTTGAACGAACAATTCTCCAAAAATCGTCCCAATCACGATACTCGGCAATCAGGAATCCGCCCCCGAAATACTGATGAAATGCTGATGAAGATGGACTTTGAAACACCGACGCCACCGCAGGAAATGTGATGAGTTTGTACGCGAGAATCGCTGTTGGCACTACCCAGACAAATTCAGCGACCATGTGCTTGAATCTGGCATTGACTAGCCCAGCGAAGAAGGCTGGGACGAAACTGAATACGAATAGGTGGGAGAAGAAAAACTCGAATCCGCTTGATGACTTGCTAGGCATTTGCAGGAGCGGAAGAAGAGTTCCGCGAGTCCAAGCAGCCAACCACGGAGTGCAGAAGTGCACAATCAGATAAACCGCCGCTACATGGGGGAAAAACCAGAGAATTTGCGAGCCCACTGCGGTTTTTCTGGATGGAGTCTGCTGTCGCAATTCCGGTCTCTCTATGGAGTCCTCCATGGCGAAAACATTTATATGTCAAGTATCGGAAAAGCGCAATCTCAGAGATGCCTTTCTTTGTTGGCGTAGTATCGCAATTTCACGCACTGACTACACAGTTTGATCGAGAAATTGGTGACGCCACCCGTGTGCTTGATCTGTCGCTGAGAGTTTCCCGATTTCTTGGTTCAGGTCTGTTGCGAAATGATCAGGTTGCTGGATGTTTGCTCGCGCCAACACCTGCGGTCACATCTTGTGCCATCTCCTTGCGTCGTTCAGGTCCTCTGCGGTTTTCGAGCACTCGCACCCGCCGGGCCGGGACGTTCGTGGGGTTCAGGCGGACGATGCGTCCGTCGTCCACTTCGATATAGAAACGGAACCAGTCGGTACGGAACATGCGTCCTGAGGAATAGAAAGTCACCGAGGCGGCAATGAGGCCCTGAAAATCCGGCCCCGTGCATACTACCAGGCGCTTGCCGACGTCTTGCGTCCAAGTCATCCCGCCGACCAGCGGATCATTAAGGAAACAGCGTTCAAAGGGCACGGCGTGGGAAATCTTGCGCAGCTGCAAGAGCTGAAGCAAGACCGAGATCTTGGCCAAGTTCGTGACTACGACTCGGGTCTCGCTCGCGGAGAGCCGCTCCAGCTTGATATGCAGTTCGGGCGACCATTCGCGCTCGAACTCCTCACGGGCGAGGGCCAGACTTTTGTCGGTGGCCTCGGCATAGCGCAGCGTGGCGCGGGCGAGAATCACGCTCAGAACGCAAGTAACCACCGTCGCCACCAGTGGGATGTAGTTGACCAAGCTGAAAATAGGGATGCTGTGAGAATTGATCGACTGCATGTGCATAGAACCGATTGGCTCCTCGCGTGCAACCGCAATCGTGGTTACTGAGTGTTCGGGGGGATTCCGGCCTGCAGTGAAACGCTCACCGAGGCTCGCACCAGCAAAAGTCTAAAGAGGGCGCCGGGCCCGCTCCAGATGCGGATGGTACAGAGCCTAGATCAGTGATAAAGGCGGTCTTTGGTAACGCTCGGAGAGTCGAATTTAAAGGGTTTGCAGGACGGCCATTACGGAATCGCGAAGCTTTTCGCCACCCAGCACGGGCGAGGACGCCCGCGCCTACATTCTTAAGCTGATTGCTCACTTCAGCGTGAACATTGCGTTTACGTGAGCCGTCACCGAACTCGTCTGAGGACTGAATTCTTCGGTCGGCGCGGGCGCCGTTGCTGCCATCGCAGACATTTTCGCCATCGGCATCATGGGCATCGGACGGACGTTTTCGAACGTATCCACCGAGGCGTAAGAGAGCTCACCCAAGGTGCGCCCACCGGCGCGAGCTACGGCTTCCGCCGACGCGCGGGCGCGGCGGTAGGCGTCTTCCACGGCCTTGATTTTGGCAGCATCGATATCGTCGAGGGTGTAGCTGATCGACTGGTCGCTGGTAATGTCGCTATCGGACAGTTGCTGCACGATGGGCGCAATCTTCGTGAAGTCCTTGAGCTTTAGAGACACGTTCACATTGACCCGGTATGCAATCAGCTTGCGTTTCGCGTCCTTGTAGTCGTAGACAGGTTCAATTGAGAAGTAGCCCAGCTGAGCCGCCGTAGGTTCAATGCCGTTGGAGCGCAGGATCTGGCGGACTTGCTCCGCCGATTTCGAGGCCCGATCGTAGGCCGCACGTGAGTTATTCTCCTGGGCAGAGATGTTGAATTGAATCAGGGCTGTGTCTGGCTGAGCTTCAAATTTCCCGTCCGCTCCTACGAAGACGGTGTTGGGTTGCGCGGTAATCGTAGGTCGATCCTGTCCCAGCGTAAGCCCAGCAAAAAGGAAAACCACGAGTAATGTGGCAGCGGATTTCATAGTGCGCCTCCCGCATAACTGAAAAGAAAGTTATACGCCAACAACTCAACTAATAGAAGAACGTAAAATTTATGCCAACTTGCGGAGGGTGGGCGGCGACGTTCTCCAATCCATGTAAGGCGACAGGAGGAGACCTGACTACCAACCGCAGAGAGAAGTTCTCAGGTTGAACTCTTAGCGGAGGAGTAGGCGAAGCGGTTAATTTGGGAATCGATATCCTTGCACAGATCTTCCCAAATATTCTCCGGCAGGTCGAGAAATACTTTAACTACTTCGGGATCAAACTGCCGTCCAGAGAAGAGTTCAATTTCCTTGCGGGCAGCGGCCAAGGTTTGCGCGGCGCGATACGGACGGTCGTTAATCATGGCATCCAAAGTGTCAGCAACCGCGAAAATACGTGCTCCCAGCGGAATCTCCTTGCCCTTCAGTCCGCGCGGGTAGCCCGTGCCGTCGTATTTTTCCTGATGCGAGTAAACGATTTCCGACGCTTCGGTGAGGAAGGGAATCTTCTTCAACATCTGGTAGCCGCGGTAGGCGTGTTCCCGCATAATCACGACTTCGTCCGGGTCCAACTTGCCAGGCTTGTTGAGGATGGCGTCGGGAATCGCCATTTTGCCAATATCGTGAAGGAACGCGCCCCGCGCAATCACTGCAATCTGGTCTCGCGGCAACCCTATGCGTTTGGCGATGGCGATAGTGAATGCAGTAACCCGTCTGGAATGGCCTTCAGTTTCCGCATCTTTTGCGTCCAGGGCATCTCCCAGAGCTTCCAGTGTGATGTCGTAGGAGCGCTCCAGATCGGCCATCGCACTCTTCAACTGCTCGGTACGGGCTTCGACCATCCTTTCGAGATCAGTCTGGTACGCGCGATTCTCCATCTTGAGCCGCCGGTTCTCCAAAGCCCGGCGTACCGTAGCCAGCAGTTGTTCGCGTTCGAAAGGCTTTAGCAGGTAATCGTAGGCGCCATTTCGAATGGCGGCAAGGGCAACCGAAATGTCGTGCACCGCGGTCACCATGACCACGGGCATGTCCGGATATCCCTCCTTCGTACGCTCGAGCAGGCCAATGCCATCCAGATCGGCCATCATGAGGTCGGAAAGCATAAGCTCGAATTCCTCGCCGGCATCGAGGATAGCCAACGCCTTCAGCCCGGAAGAAGCCTGCCGGGTCTTGTAGTTGGCAGCGGCCAGCATGGAGCAAACGATCTCGCGGATGGGGTCTTCGTCGTCGACGACCAGGATGCGCTCAACGGGCATGGTTCTGCTAGTGTACCGCGAAATACGCCTGGATTTGGCAGCTTCCTGGATTGGAAGTCGCTAACCCAGAAGTTCCCAAAGTAATCACCCATAAGGGGAAACCTCATTGGCTGCAGGGATCGGCATGTTATTAAGAAAGGTGCGCTCGGCCCCTTTTCGCGATGAATAGCTCTGCCTTATTTGCCTGGTACGCTTTGGTGGAACTCCCGCTGCCGAAGTTCGTGGCGGTGGAATCCGCTGCGCTCGTCATACTGGCCGCGGGCCTACTGGTGTTCCGCACGTTTCGCGAGCGCTACCTGCTGGTCTGGATCCTGGGCTGGCTGGCGTACTTCGTTTCCAATTGGACGATTCACCATCCCGGCGTCGATCCAAACTTCCGCTATGCGGTCGCCGTTTCCCAATCGCAATTTGTCCTGGCCTTGTGCTTGTTCTCGGCGGCGGTCTTTGTCTATAGCCATGCCCGCAAAGTGTTGGTGCCACTACTGGCGTTTTCCATCGCAGTGGTCGCCTATTCGGCAGTGCGGGCGCTCTGGTGGCCGGACTCGTTCGCTCTGCGCGTGGTGCTCGAAGTTTCCTACCGGGTCATCACCTTTGGCGCTGCTCTGCAATTGATCCGGTTTCGCTGGGCACGCTGGGAGATCGGGCCCTGGATGTTGAGTATCAGCTTGCTGGCGGTGCATCTTGACTGGACTCCCTTGAACTCTCATTTGCCGCCAGGGTTCAGCCTCGCAGTCGATCTGCTGCTGGGATTGAGCATGCTGCTGATGGTGTTCGATGATTCCAGAATGCGGGTTCGACGATTGGGTGTGCTCAATGCCCTGACCACGACCATCACGCGTTCGCAGCAGCATGGACCCATGACCGAGACCGCCCTCGGAGAGTTGAAGACTCTCATGGGAGCCAAAGCGGCGTGGTTTCGCCTGCTGGAAGGCGAGAGATTGGTCCTCACCACCCAGATCGGACTTTCTTCGGATTATGTTCGCGATCGCTTTTCGGTCCCTCTGGATGAATCGACCAAGGCCATGCTCACCGAAACCGTGCCCATGGTGATTGAAACTTCCAGTGCGGCGGACACCACCCGGCCCCATCTCAAGCGGGAACGTTTTCACCATGTAGTCATGCTCCCGGTGCTGGGGAAGAAGTCGGTGGTCGGGACCTTGTCCCTGGGCAGTCGCCATCGCTTCTCCTACACTCCCGACGATATGGAGTTCCTGGTCACCAGCGCGCATCAGCTGGGACTCGCCGTAGAGAACCTCCGGCTCGTGGAACAGATTCTGCGTTCGCATCGCCAGTGGGCGAACACTTTTGATTCCATTCAGGACCTGGTCTTGGTGCACGACGCCGAATTCGTCGTCATGAAGGCCAACATGGCTCTGCTCCAGCGCCTCGGGCAAGCTCCCGCGGACGTGATCGGCCAGCCCTGCGAATTCGTGCTCCCGCGCAAAGGCGAATGGTCCGGATGCCCCTACTGCGTCGCCGCCGAAGAAGGGATTCAGGAGGCCCAAGATCCATGCTTCGGCGGCAATTGCATGATTTCCACCTCGTCCTACAGCGAGCACGGAAGCCAGCAAAAGGGCACCATCCATGTAGTGCACGACACCACCGACCGGCACGATGCCGAAGAAAGGTATCGCCTGATTTTCGAGCAAGCCCAGGAAGGCGTCTTCGTGGCTACGCCCGGCGGCAAACTGCTCGACTGCAATGACGCCTTCGTGCGCATGCTGGGCTACGACAGCCGCGCCGAACTGATGGCCATGGATCTGGACACGGAACTCTCCGCGTCCGCTGAGCAGACCGATGCCTTTCACCGCGAAATCGAAGCCCACAACTACGTCCGCAACTTTGAAATGACGCTGCGCCGGAAAGACGGCGTTTCGATCACCGTGCTCGAGAGCAGCTTCGCCACCCGCAATTCCCTCGGCAAGATCGAACGCTATCAGGGCTTCCTGCTCGACATCACCGAGAAGAAACGAGCCGAAGACGAAATCCGCAAACGCAACCGCGAGCTGAACGCGCTGAACGCGATGGCCGTGATCGCGACCCAGTCTTTTGACCTGGACGAAATTCTGAACCTGACATTGCGCCAGGTCATCTCGCTGCTCGGCGCCGAGACTGGATCGATCTATCTCGGTGACGCCGACCAGACCACCTTCCGTCGCCGCGCCGGTTGGGGTCAGCGCAGCGCCGATCGTGCCCGCTTGTCGGAAGTTCAGTTCCACACTGGCTTCGGCGATCTCGTAACCCGTTCCCGAACCGAAGTCATTACTCCGGAATACTTGCCCCACCTTCCGCCGCTCGTGGCCGAGTTCATCCGCGCCGACGGCCTAAGTTCCTGGATCTGGGTGCTGCTGTGGAGCAAGGATTCGCCCATTGGCATGATGGGAATCAGCAGCCGCGAGAACCGCGTTTACACCAGCAACGATGAAAATTTGCTGGTCGCGATCGGCCGCCAGCTGGCCACCACGATAGAAAAGGTCCGTCTCTACGAAGAGACCTGCCGCGCCTACGAAGATTTGCGCAAGACTCAAGAACAGTTGCTGCAAAGCGAAAAGATGTCGGCCGTCGGACAGCTCATTGCAGGCGTGGCCCACGAACTCAACAATCCGCTGACCGCCATTCTCGGCTACGCGCAACTTCTCGAAAGTGAAGGACTCAACGATCACGCCGCCGACTTCGTCAGCAAGCTCTTCAAGCAGGCGCAACGCACTCATCGCGTGGTGCAAAGCCTGTTGTCCTTCGCCCGCCAGCGCAAGCCTCAGAAAGAGCAGGTGGACATTTGCAAGGTGCTCGACGACACTCTCGCCCTGCGCGACTACGACCTGAAGGTGAACGGCATCAACCTGCAGCGTGAATTCGAAGCCCCCACTCCCGCAGTGACGGCCGATCCTCACCAACTCGAGCAGGTATTTCTCAACATCATCAACAACGCCGTGGACGCCATGCTGGAAGCCGGCCAGGGCGGCACCCTGAAAGTGCGTGTCCACACCAAAGATGGAAACGTCCACACCGAATTCCACGACTCCGGCCCGGGGATCAAGGAACCGCATCGCATCTTCGAACCGTTCTATACCACCAAGGGCGTCGGCAAAGGTACCGGACTGGGCCTGAGCATCTGCTACGGAATTATTCAGGAGCACGGCGGACAAATTACCGCCCGGAACCAAACCACCGGCGACGGAGTGATCGAAGTCGTTCTCCCGTCCGCAGGTGAGAGCGCAACTCCCGAAAAATCGGCCCCCACAGCGCGCCGCGAAGCCGCCCTCGCAGGACGCGTCTTGCTGATTGAGAACGAAGAAGCCGTGCTCGAATTCGAACGCGACGTCCTGACCGGCGCCGGAGCCGAAGTGGTCACCTCGATGAACGTCGAAGAAATGAAGCCTCTGCTGCGCCAACAGTCATTCGACGCCATCATCATCGACGGCAAGGCACAAGGGAACGGAAGCGCCCGAGAAGTCTACGGCTGGCTCGCAGAAAACTGTCCCGGCATGGAGAAACATCTGCTATTCACCTTCTCCACTGTCGCCGAGCCGGAAGTACGCAGCTTTCTGCAGGAAAAAAACATCCCCTGCCTGGTAAAGCCCTTCGAGGTAGCCGACCTGATCGCTCACGCCCGCCGCCTGATGCAAAAGACCCAAGCCGCCAACGCAAGCTAAGCCCGTGTAGAGCGGACACTCCTATCCGCTGCCGTTGACCACGTTTCCATGAACGCAAGCTACACATTCGTAGGTACGAAGGCGGCAACAATCCATTCGCTCAACGGACGCATGTCTCCGCAATCCAAACACTGGGTCAAGGGGAACTGGGCCCCACAGTGCGGACAAATGGCCCGAGTTTGGAATATGTCGAACGGTTGACCGCATTGCCCGCACTTCCACAGGGCTCCCAAAGGCGGCGCTGTCTTGCACCTCGGGCAGGCAAATCCTTCCCGACGCGGCAACTTTGCGAAACTTGCCAGAGCCTGCGCCTGTCGCAGTCCGCCCCAGCAATTCATCAGCATGAAAACCGCGAGGACCGCAAACCATGCGGAATGGATCCAGAGCGCAAGAAGCCCCGTCCAAGCTCCGCTTGGCGGGGATTTTTCCTGACCAACTTATCCGCGAGGTGATTTTTCGTCGACTGTCGACCCGTGGGCCTCTACCATTGCGAATGTCATTTCGTGATACGGGAGGAAGAAGACGAACTCTTTTGGCTCGGTGTGGATTTGGAATACTTGCAGGAGGACCCTGGTCGCAGCTTGACTGGAAATCCATATTCCTCCGCCTTCCACTCCAAGTACCTTTACGTGAAATATCTTGACCTTATCGATTCTTGGAATCAGTACGCCAACCTCTTGGCCAATCAATTCAGAGAATTGCACGAGGATTCTCCACAGCGCCGTGAATTATACGCCTCCCGGCCGCCCGCATTTCTCAATCAGATGGGAGCGTGGGGCGTAAGACTCGCCCATTGTGCTGTCGAGTTCCGATCAGCGTGGCTAAGCCCGCCCGGACGGGGGCGTCCAGGGCTATTTGTGCGATGCGGACGGACTGAGACACTGGCGACGGCTTGAATCTGAGGAATGATTTGCTCTGCTTTCTCGCCGGCCTCGGCTTGGGCTTCGATGTCTGGGATGGGCACTTCGGCGGTCCATTCTTTATCTTCGCCGAAGTCTTCGGGCTTGGCCTCGACTGGCTCGCAGGCTTCGTCCTGATCGGCTTGTTCTTCTTCTTCGAAATCTTCTTCGCACCACGGATCTTCGCCGAGCGGAGTTTGGTCTACCGTGCGGGGATCAATGACTACGCGGGTTTTGATGACGGGCTCGAAATTGGTCCGGCTCAGGTTTGAGGATGCGGTCTGCAGGGCGTAGAGCAGGAGGCCTGCAGTTTTGGGGTCCAGTTGTCCGCTGAGGATGAGGCGCATTACCTGCATTAACGAGACCTGGATGGAGTTAGCGTCTTCGAGCACGGGGAGATCGAGCGTGGCGCGTCCTCGACGGGCGCGGTTGGCGTTCAGCACGATGCGGGTTTCTTGCCAGCGCTTATGAAAATAGCAGAAGTGATTGCGTCTTAGGGCGGGCGATCCGCACTGGGTGCCGTTGACTTTGAGGTGCTCGCAACGGGGAATGCTAGCGGGGTATAACGACATAATTGGTCTCCACCCCCCTCCCCCCTGATCTTTTGGAATCAGAGGGATAGCGGGGGACTAGGGTTGAAATCTTTGAGTTAAAAGGAGTTACGGGGAAAATCTTGAAAAGAAACGGGTTGTGGTTGGGGGAGGGCATTCTGATAAGTTAGCTATATATTGTTTATCTTTTATAGCTAGGTTGAAGTCAAGGAAATTGCGAAGAAAAAGAGTGGTGGGGTCCCGAAATGGGAAGAACGGACGGGCTCGCACAATACGCGAGATCGGATCGCAGTGGAGAGCGCCTCGTCGGGACAATCCAGAAAAATCCCCGCCCAAGCGGGCTTGGACGGGCCACCGGCCTCTTCGCAAGGTCAATGAGTGCTATCGAGATTTTTCGCCAACCGACGATAGATTCCGAATAGCCGACAAGCCGGGAGTTGATCGGATTGGTCAACACAAGCCCGTTTATGAGGACTAATCCAGACTCAAGGAGTGCATCGGCCTGAAGTCAACAGTTGAGCCAAAGGGTCACTTATCCGGAGATGCGACTATTCGGCCGAGCGGCGAGAAGCCTGTTCTAACCAAGCTTTCGCCGCCAGCCTCAGCTGTATCTCGCGCATGACGATCGTCAAAAGGTCAACTTCCTATTTCGCCTGTACCAGCCCCGCAATAACCGCAGCAAGTTTATCGAGTATCTGGTTCCAGCCCTCCATTTGACCGCTATTTTTCGCGCTCTCCATGGGTTCATTTCCAATGAAGGTAAGTTTCGTCTGGCCGTTTCCGAGATCCTCAAAGATGGTCACGTCGTACGCACCGTCTATAGCCTCATGTTCTATTCCTAATTGCGCAGGCTCGATCTTGTTTCCCTTCGAGTCCGAAAAGTACATGGAGGAAACGATCTTCTCGTGCAGAACAATCTCGTGGTATACCCCACCATTCCAGAACTCCTGCCCATCCGGCGTTCTCATGCAGCAGAGAAATTTTCCTCCAACGCGAAAATCCATCTGACAAACGGGCGCAGTAAAGCCCTTCGGCCCCCACCACTGCATCACGTATTTCGGGTCTGTCCACGCCTTCCAAACCAATTCGCGTGGGGCATCAAAAACTCTTGTGACAACCATCCGCTCTGTCTCGTTCACCGTGCTTTTTGTCATCTCTGACCTCCGTTTTTTTCATTTCGTTCACAACTACATCCAGCTTGTCGAAACTCTCTTCCCAGAACCGGCGATAATACGCCGCCCAATCGCTGACCGTCTTGATCGCCGCTGGCCTAAGCGTGCACACACTCTCTCGTCCACGCTTCGTCTTGATCACCATCCGCGCCCTCACCAGGTAGGCAATATGTTTTGAAATCATCTGCTGCGAGAGTGCAAACGGTTCCGTCAATCCGTGCACAGAGGCAGGCCCATGGGAGAGCCGTTCGATCATTGCCCGCCGGGTTGGATCAGACAAAGCCGCAAACGTTGTACCTAATTTATCCACAACCATATGGTAGTGGATTATCTGTCAATGTCAAGTGTGAATTTTGCTATCCCTGATTTCTGTTCACTGATCCCCCAACTTGCCAGCGTTGGCCGACAATTTCCCGGCCACGCTACACTGGAAGAGGCCCCCGTGCCGCGACCTGCTCCTTCAAAATGATCTCTTTCTCAAATATCAATAAGCAGTATGGCAAGCAGTTGCTCTTCGTGGATGCTTCGTTTCAGTTGAATCCCGGCGAAAAAGTTGGGCTGGTCGGTCCAAACGGGGCGGGCAAGACAACGCTCTTCCGTATGGTGGTCGGCGAGGAAACTCCCGACGAGGGCGCGGTCTCAGTCCCCAAGAAGTTGACGATCGGATACTTTCGCCAGGACGTCGAGGAAATGCAGGGCCGTTCGGTCCTGGATGAAGCGATC
>Ga0116217_10001850_pt1 | contig 19988 bp, 14 predicted proteins | sample Sb_taG_6_FD_89697 | JGI IMG/M metagenome (GOLD analysis project Ga0116217, IMG submission 89697) | Peat soil microbial communities from Weissenstadt, Germany - Sb_50d_4_PS metaG | ecosystem: Environmental > Terrestrial > Soil > Wetlands > Peat | place: Germany: Weissenstadt | collected 2010-09-21 | reverse complement strand
GAACTCACCCTCGGCTTGGGATGCACGCTCGTGTTCTTGGCCATCGGGGGGCTGCTCTTGGCCAGCGGTCAGCATGCCTATGGCGTCGGCTTCATGGCCATCGCCCCCTGGTTGCCCTTCCTGCTGACCCAGGACTACTGGAGATGGGTCGGTTTCATGAAAGCCGACCCAGCGAAGTCGCTGTTGAACGATCTCCTGTTCTTGGTGGTGCAGACAGCGATGTTCGCGATGCTCCTGGCCCTCGGCGTGCACTCGACCGCACTGGTCATCGGGGGCTGGGGGGTCGGAGCGCTTGTCGGCGCGGCCTATGGCCTGAGGCAGTTCCGCAGCCGGCCCACTCTGCATCGGGGAGCCAAGCGACTTCGCATGCGGTGGCGGATGAGCAAGTGGCTCCTCGGTTCGTCGACATCGACGTGGGGTGGGGCGCAAGCCTCGGTCATCTTGACCGGGATCATCCTGGGTCCGGTAGGGCTCGGCGGGCTCAAGGCCGCGACCAGCCTGGTCAGCGGGCCCGCCCTGGTCCTCGTGCAGGCCGGGGGGAGCGTCGGCCTCCCCGAGGCCTCGCGAGCTCTCTCCGAGCGCGGCTGGCGGGGTCTCCGTCGCGTCGAACGATTCGTGACCCTGGCTGGCCTGGTGAGCGTGACCGTGGTGGCCGTGGTCATTGCCTTCTTCGGCAAGACGCTGCTCTCGGACTTCTACGGACACGAGTTCGCTCGCTACTCCGGCATCGCCGACATCCTTGCCATCTCATTCGTGGTGATGTCGCTGGGGTTGGGGGCCATCTTGAGCCTTAAGGCCACCCGGCAGACCCGGCACCTCTTCACCATGGGCATGGTGGCGTTGATCGGGGCGGTGATAGCCGTCAATGTGCTGGCACCCTTGGACGGCCTCCGTGGGGCCGCCTGGGCCATGGTGATCGCCAATTGTCTGACCACGACCACGGTGGTCTGCATCCACCTGCGGCACTCCAAGGTCGAGGCGCAGCGCATGACTGCGGAGGCTCCGAGGGCAGAGGGCCGCCTGCCCGTAGCACTGCCCGAGATGCAACTCCAGAGTCAGGGCCAGCTGCTTGCTGCTTCGCTCCGCCCCATAACTCCTCGCGGGAGTTGGTCGTGATGGTGCGACTCCCTCGCTCGAAGGGACCGATACCCCCTCCTACCCGGGGAAAGACGCTGCGAACGTGAAGGTTCTCGTGGTTCACAACCGCTACCGGTCGTCGCTTCCAAGCGGCGAAGACCACGTAGTGGAGCAAGAGACAACAGCCCTGCAAAGCCTCGGAATGAGCGTCGATCGTTTCGAACGCTGCAGCGACCACATTGCCACGATGCCCGCTGCCCAAAAGGCAATGGTGCCGGTGCGTCTGGCGTGGAACCGTCAGGCTCAAGGCGCTCTCGCTCGTGCCATCGCCACGAGTCGACCTGACGTTGTCCACGTACACAACGTGTACCCGCTCATCGGGCCGAGCGTCCTGCGAGCATGCGGCGAGGTCCCGGTGATAGTGACCTTTCACAACTATCGGCCGATGTGCCCGACCGGAGAGCTGTTCCGTGACGGCCGGCCATGCTCGGACTGTGCCGGAAAGTCGCTCCCCCTCGATGCCCTCCGCCACCGTTGTTACCGTCAGTCGGCGTTGGCCACCGTCTCTATGATCGCCGGCTCGGTGGTCCAACGACGGCTGTGGCAGACCGTGCCCTCCGCCTACATCTTTTTGAGCCAGGTGCAGCAGGAACTCCTGGGCCCGTTGGGGCTGCCACCGGAGCGGTGCTTCGTCAAGCACAACATGGTGCCGGCAAACGTCGCGTCGGATGCCCGGGAGCACCTCGTGGCCTTCATCGGGCGTCTCGACGAGCGCAAGGGCATTTTGTTGCTGCTCGACGCGTGGGACGCCATGAGCCAAAGGCTCAGCGAATCGCCGATGCGCTTGGCCATCGCTGGTACCGGTCCGCTTGAAGAACAGGTCAGAACCTGGGCGCAACATCGGCCCGAGGTGAGCGTGCTCGGAATGCTCGGGCGCGACCAGTGCGCGGCCTTGGCCGCTCGGGCATCGGCGGTTGTCGTTCCTTCGACCTATGCCGAGCCCTTCGGCTTGGTGGTGGGTGAGGCGATGGCTGCCGGCACACCCCCCATTGCGCCACGCTTCGGGGCTTTCCCTGAGCTCATCGAAGACGGCGTCGACGGCCTGCTCTTCGCTCCTGGCGACCCCGCCGCCCTTGGGGCGGCGATCCGTCGGGTGCTCGACGATCCGAAATGGAGCCAAGCCATGGGCCGGCGAGCTCTTGGAACCTATTGGGCCCGTTTCTCCCCCGAGACCAACGCCCAGGAACTGGCCGCCATCTACCGCTTTGCGCTGGAACACCCTCGTCGTTCGGATACCGACCTGGTGGTCTCGGGCAAAGGAGCGGCCTGATGCCACCGACACGATGTGCCGCTGACGAAGCGGCCGGAGCAATGGACTGAGCATGCCAGTCATCTATGCATCGAGCCATCCCGAGATGACCGACCATGAGCGTCGGACGTCGGCCTTCGAGGGCGACTTCTTTGTCTACCCGCCACGACCGACGACGGTCGCCCTTTGTGCATATGCCCGATCGCTGCTCGAGCAGATGCTCGGGACCGATCCGGCATGGGCCCAGCAGCGCATGAGTGAGCAGGAATTCGCGCTGTTATTCAAAGTGGCCGTGAACCACTACACCCGACGGCCATTGGTCATGGAGCACGTGCGATCCCTGTTGGCCGATATGGGTTGCGAGCTGGCGTCCACCTTCATGAGCTGTCCAGATCTGGTTGCCATCACCGGCGAAGGGTTCCTCGCGCACGGGTTGGGGTCTCCCCAGCACCCCCACCGGGCCACCTGGTTTGCCTCCTCCCCGAGCGAGTTGCACTGGTGGATCCCCCTCTACGACACCGCCACGACCGCCTCGTTGGCCTTCCACCCCCGATACTGGGACTGGCCCGTGGCCAACAACTCGGTGGAATTCGACTACGACCTGTGGAAGGGTTCCGACCGCACCGGGAGCGAGGGCGTCCTGGCTCGCTTGGCGGAGCCCCGCCCACTCGAGACGGTCACGCTGGACCCGGTGATCCGCATCGCCTCACCCGCCGGTGGGCTCGTGGTCTTCTCGGCAGCCCAGTTCTATTCCATCGTGCCGAACGACTCATCGACGACTCACTTCGCCACCTACTTCGAGACGGTCACCGAGTCCGACCTCCTTGGGGGCATCGGCGCCCGAAACCTCGACGCTGCCCCTCGAGGCACCACCCTGACCAACTTCGTTCGCTGTGACGACTTCTCACCGATCCCCGCCGACCTGGTGGCCCGAGCAATTCCTGCCAGCGAACCCGGCTAGCCCGATGCGGGGTCGTTCAGTGCTCCATTCCGCGACGGCAGCCGTTCGCGCCCTATGAGCGTCGACTGGCTTCCCGAGGGACCCGACGGGGACCCGGCGGTTCTGCCGAGGAGGTCTCGTCAAGGCGATCGCGGGACCGAGCCCTCACTGGGCGGGTCGGCGATTGTGGCGGAGGCGAGTCCCTTGCCCGATGAGCGTCCGTACCGCCCGAAGGGGGGCAAGGGCTTCGGAAAACTGATGGAGCCGGTAGTAGAGCATGGGTGGAAGCGACGGGATGAGCGGCGACCTTCGGGCCTGCATGAGGGCGAACATGGCCTCGGGTGGCAGCGTGATATAGCGGGAGACGTCTTCGAACCATCGCGCGCTGAATTTGGCGTCCGTCTGCAGCTGTCGGAGAGCGTTTTTCCGGGACATCTCGTAGCGAGTCAGGATTTCGCTCCGGGGTGCCGACTCTCCCAATGCCTGTGCTAGCGCGATGGCGTCTTCGATTGCCAAGCGGGTGCCGGAGCCGATTGTGAAGTGGGTGGTGTGCGCCGCGTCCCCCAGCAGAACCTGCTCGCCTGCCGACCAACGATCGTTGGTGAGCGTGAGAAAGCTGCGCCATGGGCTGCGGACGGCATCACGCTCGGCAACGATCAAGCGATGCCCGTCTAGGTACTCGGCGAATAGTTCCTCCAAGACCTTCACCGTCTCGTCGCCCGTTGCGTCGGACAACCCAAGTCGCTCCCAGGTCTGTCTGGTGCATTCGACGATGAAAGTGCTCATTTGTTCATCGATTCCGTAGGCGTGAGCCCAAATCCAGCCGGCATCCGAGCGAGCGAAGATGAAACTGAAGGAGCCGAATACCTTCGTGCAGCCAAGCCAGATGTACTGATTACTTCCGTGGGCGATCCTGGGTCCGAACGAAGCCGCATTGAGCGAACGGCGCCCGCTCCCGACTCCTTCGGCGACGGCGACCAGATCGAAGTCCGAGAGGTCCGCGTTTGGGGCAACCTCTTCCGCGAATCGCAGCTCGACTCCGAGCTGCGTGGCCCGGGCGCGCAGCAGTTCCAACAGTCGCTGGCGGCGCATGGCATAGCCGTGGCCGGGGGTGGTGACCCGAACCCCGTCGGGTAACGCCAGGACCTGGTGCTCCCAGCGGACGGCCGCCTCGGCGATGGCTTTCTCCGATTCAGGGTCGTGGTGGCGCAGTGCCTCGAGCAGATCGTCCCAGAAGACCACGCCCCAGCCATAGGTGGAGTCGGCGGGATCACGCTCGACGACGGTGACCTCGTGGGCTTCGGAACCAACCCTTTTGAGCAGGATGGACAGGTACAAGCCGGCGGGGCCACCTCCGGTGCAGATCACCTTCATCGGGGTGTCCCGTCTCCCGCGTCCACTAGGACATACGGAGCTGCGCTCGCTCTAGGTCACGAGCGTCGTCGACCTCTTCCCACCAATGCCCCACGATGTCCACGATGTCAGGGTTCCAGCCATGATGATCCAACAGATCCTGGTACGCCCGTTCGTAGTACTCGTCCACGATGCCTTGCTCGACCAGCTCTTCGAGCCGGCGTCCGAGGATCTTCGCGTCGTCGCCATCGATGAACGACAAACCGATCGACTCGGCGTGACACACCTCGCGCGCCAAGGACTTGGAGAGCTGGCGGAGACGACCGTCGCAATCCAGCCTGCACTTCATCGCTTCGGCATCGAGCGCACGGTCCGAGTCCACGATGATCGTCGATCGCTCACAGCCGGCGGCAACGCCGACGATGTCGACACTCAGGACCAGATCGCCGTCGATAAGGACAAAGCCTTCGTCGAACCAGTCCAACGCCCGGTAGAGCGAAAACAAGTTGTTGGTGTGGGCGTAGCGATCATTATGGATCGTCAACACCTCGAGCTCATTACACATGCTCCATCGTTGTGCGAACGCGTCGAGCTGTTCAGCAGCGAAACCGGTCACCACCACGGCTTGGGTGAAGCATCCGGTGTTCTGAAGCTGATCGAGCAGGCGGTCCAGGATGGTCGTGGGCCCCAGGGATATCAAGCACTTCGGCGTGTCGGCGGTCAACGGCCACAGTCTCGAGCCGGTCCCCGCCGCCAGCACGACAGCTCTCACCGGGCCACCAGCGTGCCGTGCGGCGGCCCGAGGGTTCCGGCATAGGTCTCGACCAACTCCATGAAATGCTCGATCTCCGTACGGCTCAGCCACCCGATGTTGGCCACCTGGAATGCTCGGCCAGCCAGTGGACCCTTGCCGCGGTAGACGACGTAGTTCTGTTGACGGATCCAGCGATGGAAGCCCTCGACGTCGATCCACTCGGGGTAGTACACCGTGGTCAAGACCCGGGACATCGCCTCAACCGGCAGAACCAGCGGCCATCCCAAGGCGGCGAACCGCGCCCGCACGATGGAGGAGAGCTCGTCGTAGTGGCGCATCCGGGACGGCACGGTCTCGCTCAGCAGCTCGTCGAGCGCCGCTTCGAGGGCGAAGAACAGGCTCACCGCCGGAGTGTTGGGGGTCTGGTACTGCTTTTCCTCGAACTGGTAGTACCGAAAGAGATCGAGGTAGTACGAGTGGGTGGGTTGACCTGCCAAGGCGGCGAACTCTGACTTCTTTCCACAGACGAAAGCCAAGCCTGGGAGCGATCCGACGGCCTTACTCGCACACCCAGTGCAGAAGGCGACGTCGGCCTCCTCGAGATGGAGCGGCTCAGCCCCAAGGCTGCTGATGGCGTCGACACAGAGCTTGACTCCGTAGCGCCGACACAGCTCCCCGACCGCGAGAACCGGGTTGAGCATGCCGGTACTGGTCTCGTGATGGACCATGATCAGCGCCTCGACCTGCTGAGTGGAAAGCAGCTGGTTGATCTCTTCGAGGCGATAGCTGCCGCCCCAGCCGAAGTCGAGCCCAGAGACATCGATTTGGTGGCAGCGGCACAGAGCGGCCAGGCGCTCGCCAAACTCTCCGTTGCTGAGCACCGCCACCCGCTTGCCGGAGAGGTAACTCGAGATCAGCGCCTCGTTTGCCGCGGTTCCCGATCCCGTCAGGATCACGTCTGTGTACTCAGGACTTGCACCTACACCGAACACTCGCAGCAACTTCTGGCGCGTGCGGGTCAGGATCTCGACGAACTCGTACTCCCGATGTCCGATGTCGGCGTGCTGGAGCGCTCGGCGGACCTGGGGCGACACGCGGACCGGGCCCGGGCACAGCAGCACCTGCTCCGAGACCGACGGAGCCACCGCGGCACTGCCGCCTCCGAACCGGGAGGCGGCCTCGAGGTAGTCGGTGACGAAGTCGATTTCGGTCCACTCGGCATGGTGGACGCGCAGCGTGGTGATGGGCATCTCGGCGGCAACGGCGTCGAGGGCAACTTCGTAGTACGACTCCTCCAGCTCCGTGGCGCTGAGCCCGTCGAGTGCGGCGAAGAAACGCTTGGTAGCCAACTGGTCGAGTGCAGTGATGCCGATGCACTCCCCGGCGATGCCGGCGTCGATCTGCTTGCCCAACCGGACCGCGACCTCGGGTTGCTCACCCGAGTCGACCTCCAGCTTCATCTCCTCTGGTCCGGTGATGGGCTTGCGCTCATAGGCGATGGTGCATTCGGGCCGCTCTGCCATCTTGGTTATGACCCTGTCGGTCACCACGATGTCCCCGTCGATGAGCAGGAAGGCCTCCTCGTCCACCCACGGTGCTGTGAGCGATGCCGAGTAAGCGGTATTGGTGGTGTCATAGGCATCGTTGTCCACCAACGTCGGCTCGATGCCCAACTGTGAAGCCACGACTGAGAGATGACCGCACAGCCGGTCGGCCTGATAGCCCACGACGATGCACACCTCGCTGATACCGGCCCCCACCAGCTGACGGAGCAACCGTGCGATCACCGTCTCGCTACCGATGGGCAGCATGGCCTTGGGCAGGTGCTGGGTGATCGGACCCAGGCGGGCTCCGTCTCCAGCGGCGAGGACCACGGCCTTCATAGGTTCGCGTACCCACCCAGCGAAGGCTCCAGGTGCGGTGGGCTCTCGGCCCCAAAGGGCAGCTGCAGCTGCAGGACCGGCTCTTCTTGGGCATCTCCGACGCCGGGGTGCACACTGCGTCTGGCGTCCCGAGCGATGTGCAGCAGCAAGACGGCCAGGTTGGCTCCGGTCACCGCCAGTAGCGGCACGTACAAGGTGCGCGGTGCCACAACCAGCCAGATGCCCATCACCAAGATGACGAATCCGTAGTCCCGGCCCAGGTCGACAACGCTCATAAGGCGCGGGTGCCGTGGAAGGTACGGGCTCGAACCGGGGCTCTTCGAAAGCAGAAACGTGACGAAGTTGATGAACCACGCAGAGCCGAAGAGCACCACGATGACGCTGGAGATCTCGTGGTAGAAGACCACGATCCGGCTCACCGCCGTGACCACCGACACCTGCACTGCGAAGTCCACCAGGAGATCAATGGAAGCGCCCGAAGGTCCGGTCTTACCGGTTGCCCTGGCCAAAGGACCATCGGCGCAGTCGAACACGTATGCCAGCTGCCACAGGACGACCCCCAGGATCAGCAGAGGCAGGCGGCGTGGCGAACTGACCATGACGGCCATGCTGCCGCCGGCTCCAAGCAACAGATTGCAGAGGGTTAGATGGGTGGGGTGGGCACCAAGGCGCAGGCCGACCGTCGCCACCATGGTGCCGAGCCTGTCGCTCACCTTGCTCGAGAAGAGGAACCCGCGGCTTCGCTGTGGGGCCACCACGGCGTAGCAGTCCCGCAGGGTCGGGGCGCCACGGGGTGCCTCAGCGCCAGAGCCGGCGGGAGCCTGGACCGGAGGAGTCCCGGCTGGCCCCCGGCGGTCGCGCTGGGTCGAGACGGGCCGGCGCTGCTTCCTGCTGCGATCAATCACAACGCCCCGGTCGCTCACGCCTCCGCCCCAAAATTGTCAAAAGCCCAGGCTGTGGCCCTGCAGGCGGGCAGGGCACAGAACTACCTGAACAGAGCGCGACCCAGATGGCGTGATACCGAGCCCGGCCGTCGGCTCGGCTCGGGCGAAACTAGGTATCTGGCCCGACCGTGGCAGCCCCGCGGCGCACCTGACGGCGATGGGCCCAGTCGTAGAGGCGCCGGTGGAGCGGCCGCGCCGCCATCAGGGCGCGGATGCCGGCGACGTCGAGGGGATTCGTGCTCAAGGGGAGGCACAGCCCCTCGATGGTCTTGCGATCGGGATAGAGCCTGAGCAGCGTGGCGTTGTCTCGATAACAACAGGTGTCGATCCAGAGAGCGTCGGTGCGGGCGTGGAAGTGCTCCATCAGACTCAGGTGGAGCTGGATCCCGGGACCGAAGCGGCTGAACTTCTCGTCGAAGCTGGTCTTGAAGCCGAAGAGCCCGGGCTCACCCTTCAGCAACACGGACATGGCGACCGTGGTCGCATCGACCTCGAGGGAAAGCAATTCGAGGCGCTGGGTGGCCATCAACCGGGAGCACACTTCACGAAAGAACGAGGCCCCACCTTGCTTGGCGGTGAGTGCCACGCCAATGTCGCTCTTGTAGGTGGTGGCCTCCATCGCGAGGTAGGTCTCGATGGCTTCGAGGTCGTGCGAACGCTCCACGATGCGCGGCTCGGACCCCAGCTCCTCAGCCAATCGGCGGCGGCGGCGGCGTACGCTCGAGCGAAAGTCCTTGGACAGGTGACCGTCGTAGGCGCCATCGTCCCGCCGGCGAAGGAAGGGTTGTTCCCAGCGTTCGTACACCACCGGGTGCATGCCCGCAGTGGCGGCTGCCTCACGTACCGCTGCCGCGACCGGCCCCTGCGCATTCAACTTCGGTAGCACCAAAACCCGACCTCGTGCCCAGCCGGCCTGCGAGCGCAAAGCCCCGAGGATGACCGCCAGGCCGTCAACACCGCCTTCGGCAGCCAGCAGCAGGGTGCCGGACTCGATTGTCGGTCGGATTTGGGTGGTTACCACCGGGAGTGGGAACCGCCGGAGATCCCAGGAAGAGCGAAACGGAAGCGCAGCCACGAAGCGACCAGCCTCCTGGGCCACTGCCAGCCCAAGGATCCCATCGTCCGGGCGGTGGCGCGCCGCAGGGATGAGACAGTCCGGCTCCATGAACGGGTTGGGTTCCATCGCCCTGACAGCCAGGTCACGCCATGCCGACTCGTCCGCCGCACCGATGTCGTCTAAGCGAAGTATGCGAACGTCCATGCGGATGCCTTCCCTGCAACCATCCGTTCGGTTTCCGGCTCGAACTTACTTCGATAAGTTCGACCCATGGACTGCCGAAGTGACGGTGGCATCTATGTTGGCATCGAGGGGCCACGTGGGGAATCTGTGGCTGCTCGTTGAGCCCGCCGCGACGCCGAGATGAGGGTGGTCTGCGTCGGCGCGGGTCCGGCGGGCCTCTATTTCGCCATCACCATGAAGCTAAGAGACCGCCGGCATGACGTGGTGGTGTTGGAGCGATCTCCGGAGCGCCAGTTGCGCGGGCTCGGATTGGTGTTCTGGGATCCGCTGCGTGACCAGCTGCGCCGGAATGACCCGACCAGCGCCCGCATGATCGAAGAGGCGATGTTCATCCTCGGCGAGCAGCAGATCGTCCTGGACGGCCACGCAGTGGTCGATCCGGGCACCTACGGCTACTCCATCAGCCGACCCGCGCTGGTCAAACTCCTCGCCAGCCGGGCGCAGGACCTGGAGGTACGAATCCGCTTCGACCACGAGGCCGGCGAACGCGACCTCGGCGACGCCGATCTGGTTGTCGGTGCCGACGGCATCAACAGCATGGTGCGCAGCGCTCAACCCGAGGCCTTCGGCAGCAATCTGCACACGGGCAAGAACTGGCATCTCTGGCTGGAGACCGACGCGGTCTATGACTCGTGGAGATTCACCTTCGTGCCGGCGGGTCCTGGATGGATCTGGGCCGCGGTCTACGCCATCGACACGCGCTCGAGCACCTTCTTGATCGAGTGCACGCCACAAGCCTGGTCACACTTGCAGATGGGCGAGCTCTCCGACCCCCAAGCCCTTTCCGTGCTCCAGGAGCTCTTCGCAGCCGATCTGGCTGGACATCGGTTGATCAGCCGCGAACCCATCCGCTGGTCGCACTACCCCACGGTGACCAATCAACGCTGGTTCTGCGACAACCGGGTCCTGATCGGCGATGCCGCCCATACGACCCACTTCAGCATCGGCTCGGGCACCCGCCTCGGGATGGAGGATGCCGTCTGCCTGGCCGACGAGCTGCATCGGCACCCTGAAACGGCCGAGGCGTTGGCCGCGTACCAGGGCATCCGAAAGGCGGCCGTGGTCGCACCTCAACTCGACGCCCGCCATAGCCAGCAGTGGTTGGAGCACGTCGATCGGTACACCGGGCTCCGCCCGCACCAGTTCTACGAGCTGTGGAAGCGACGCCGCTCCCCCCTCCAGGCCCACATGGCCCCCCGCGCCTACCTACTGATCGATCGGGTGACATCGCTTCCCGCGCTGGTCGGCGCACGCCGCCGAGCGGGGGCTTGGGCCCGACGGCGCCGCGGCGCCTCCACGGGCGGTTGAAGCCGGGCGGACCCTCGGCTCGAGGGGCGCCCTCCGAAAGACGTCCTGGTCGGCCCCCAAAACATGGGGGCGGACACATGTATCAGGGAGCGCCCTGACGGCTCCTATCGGGCATGAGGGTCGCCGTATTCGGCCTTGGGTACGTCGGAACGGTGACGGCCGCGGTGCTGGCGGCGAACGGTCATGAGGTCGTCGGCGTCGACGTCGACCCGAACAAGGTGGAGGCCATCAATGCCGGGGCCAGCCCGGTTGTCGAACCCGGCCTGGGGGACCTGGTGGCCCGGACCGTCGCCTGCGGCACCCTGGCGGCCACCAGCGATATCGACACCGCGGTGGCGCGCAGCAATCTGTCCTTGGTCTGTGTGGGCACGCCGTCGTCTCCGGCTGGTGGGACGGACCTCACCTACCTCCGTCGAGCCGTGGCCGACATCGCCAACGCTCTGCTGAAGAACATCGTTCCAGGGTCGACTCGACACCACACTTTGGTCATCCGCAGCACGGTGCCGCCGGGCACCGTCGATGACCTCCTGGTTCCGATGCTGCGCCAGCACATCGGAGACGACCGAGTTTCGGTGGGCGTGGGGGTGTGCCCGGAGTTCCTGCGGGAGGGGACGGCGATCGCCGACTTCTCCGACGCCCCGCTCTCGGTGGTCGGCACCGACCAACAGGCGGTCGCCGAGGCCGTTCAGGCGCTGTTGGGTTTCTTGGCCAACCCGGTCCAAGTGGTCGAGGCCCGTACCGCCGAAGGATTGAAGTTCGCCTGCAACGCCTTCCACGCCACCAAGATCTCCTTTGCCAATGAGCTGGGACGGGTCTTCCGCTCCCTGGGCGTGGATTCTCGTCAGGTCATGGACCTGTTCTGCCAGGACACCAAACTCAATATCTCCTCCGCCTACCTGCGCCCCGGCTTCGCCTTCGGCGGCTCCTGCCTTCCCAAGGATCTGCGCTCGCTGTTGCACATCGCCCGGATGCAATCGCTCGATCTCCCGATGCTGGCCGGGACCATGGCGACCAACGCCCTGTCGGTGAGCGACGTGATCAATCGGGTCGTGGCCAGCGATGCCCGTTCAGTGGCGATTCTGGGCTTGAGCTTCAAGATGGGCAGCGACGACCTGCGCGAGAGCCCCTTCGTCGACGTCGCCGAGACCCTGATCGGCAAAGGCTTCGACGTGCGCATCTTCGATCCTACGGTGCAGTCGTCCACGCTCGTCGGGGCCAACCGCAAGTTCGTGGACACGAAGCTCCCCCACCTCGGTCGACTCCTGGCGGCCAGTCCCGCTGCCGCGCTCGACGGGGCTGACATGGCGCTGGTGTCCTCGTCGGACCCGACGATCACCGAGGCGCTCGCCGCCATGACCCCACCCGTGATCATCGATTTGTGCGGGTCGCTGGGCCCCGAGTTGGAAGCCTCCAACGGTTACCAGGGCGTGGCGTGGTAGACGCACTCGAACGCCAGCGCGCCGATCAGCGATCCGGCAGCCGCCGAGCACTGCGCAGCGTCCTCATCATCGTGCAGAACCTCCCGGTCCCATTCGACCGTCGTGTCTGGCTCGAGTGCCAGGCACTTCGGCGGGGTGGCTACGAGGTGAGCGTCATCTGCCCCAAGGGCCCCGGCGATCCGGCCGAGGAGACCATCGACGGCGTCACCATCTACAAGTACCCCCTCTGGGCCGGCGGTGGCGGACCGCTGTCGTTCTTGGTGGAGTACGGCATCTCGTTCGCCGCGACGGCGTGGCTCACCGCCAAGGCTTGGCGACGGCGCCGCTTCTCGGTGATCCAAGCCTGCAACCCGCCGGACATCTTCTGGCCCATCGCCTTGGTGATGCGCCTGGTCGGCGTGCGATTCGTGTTCGATCACCACGACCTGTGTCCCGAGCTCTTTTGGTCGCGTTTCGCCTCGGGTTCCAACAAGCTGGTCCGCCTGTTGTTGTGGCTGGAGTGGGCCACCTTTCGTACTGCCGACCACGTCATCGCCACAAATGAGTCCTACCGCTCCGTCGCCCTCCAGCGCGGCCGCGTGCCCGCCGAGCGAGTGAGCGTCGTCCGGACCGGTCCGGACCCCGAAAGGCTCCACAGCGTGGAACCGGACCCGGCCTGGCGTCGGGGCCGCAAGCACCTCGTGGCCTACCTGGGCGTCATGGGTCCCCAAGACGGGGTCGACTTGGCGGTGCGCTGTGCCGACTACATCGTCCACGACAAGAACCGAGACGACGTCTCCTTCGTCTTTGTCGGTGGCGGCGACTGCTTCGATGAGCTCGTGGCCCTGTCCGAGCACCTGGGCTTGAGCGATGTGCTCACCTTCACCGGCCGGGTGCCCGACGACGTCGTGCGCTCCATCCTGTCGACCGCGGACGTGGGACTGTGCCCGGACCCGAAGAACCCCCTCAACGACGTGTCCACCATGAACAAGACCATGGAGTACATGGCGCATGCGGTTCCAGTGGTCGCATTCGACTTGGTCGAGACCCGGGTCACTGCCGGGCAGGCCGCCCTCTACGCCGCGCCCAACAGCGTCGAGGACCTGGGGTCCAAGGTCCTCGAGCTTCTCGACGATGCCGAGCGCCGTGAGGACCTGGGCGAGTGCGGGAAACAGCGGGTCCGCGAGGCGTTGGCCTGGCCACATCAGGCCAGCCGCTACCTGGCGGTCTACGACGAATTGACGGAGAGTGTGGCACCGCTCGGAGCGGAGCCACCTGAGCCCCCATGTGCGGCATAGCCGGGTGCTACCAGCAGGTCGACGGCGACGACCTGATCGTGAAGATGAACAATCGCCAGGCGCACCGGGGCCCTGACGACGCCGGCGTCTTCACGCACCGGGACGCGCGGGTCTCCGTACAGCTCGCCCACCGACGGCTGTCGATCATCGACCTGAGCGCGGGTGGCCACCAGCCGCTCATCCGAGACGGGCTTGCCCTCACCTACAACGGTGAGCTCTACAACTTCAAGGAGCTGCGGGCCGAGCTGAGGCAGCACGGTGTGAGCTTTTCCTCGTCCTCGGATACCGAGGTCGTGCTCGAAGCCTGGCGCCGGTGGGGGCCCGATGCCCTGAAGCGCTTTCGGGGCATGTTCGCCTTGGCCGTCTTCGATCAGGCTTCGGGAAAGCTGACATTGGCGCGCGACCAGCTGGGAATCAAGCCCGTCCACTACCTGATGCGCAAAGACGGCGTGGTCTTCGCGAGCGAGCTCAAGAGCATCGTCGCGGCCTTGGGGCCGGAGCTTCGGGCCAACTCCCAGGCCCTCGTGGCCTCCATGCTGTTCTATTGGGTGCCTCCGGACATATGCGCCATTGAAGGGGTCACCAAGCTGGCGCCGGGCTCCTACGCCACCTTTTCCCCCGACGGCTCGGTCTCGACCACCACCTACTGGTCGATCGCCGAGGAAGCCGAACAGGCGGCCCACCGGCCGAGGCCGGACCTGGTGGCCACCATCGAGGACTCGGTCAGGGCCCATCTGGTGTCCGACGTTCCCATCTCGTGTTTTTTGAGCGGTGGCCTGGACTCGAGCATCATCACGGTGCTCGCCGCCAAGGCCGAACCCGGCGTTGAGGCGTACACGATCACCTTTCGGGCCGAGGACCGCCGAGTCGAGGCCATGCCCGACGACGCCCGCTACGCCCGGAAGGTCGCGGCCCAATTCGGCATCGCGCTCCACGAGATCGAGGCCGATCCGAACATCGCCAACCTGTTGCCCACCATCGTCGACGTCCTCGACGAGCCAGTCGGCGATCCGGCCGCCATCAACACCCTGCTCATGTGCGAGGCGGCGCGGGACGCAGGGGTCAAGGTGGTGCTCTCTGGGATGGGTGCCGACGAGCTGTTCGGTGGCTACCGGAAGCACCTTGCCTGCCTCACCGCCGCCCGCTACCAGGGCCTGCCGCTCTGGGCCCGGCGTACCGCCAGCAGGGTGGTGGGCGCGTCCCCGGTCGTCGTGGCCGATCACGGCCTGCGTTACGTGCGTTGGGCCAAGCGCTTCCTCACCTTTGCCGAGCTCCCCGAGGCGCAGGCCTTCCGGCGCAGCTACTCCCTCTACGACACGGCCGAGCTCGAGTCTCTGGTCAACCCCGACCTCGCTGGACACGTGGCCCAGGTGGTCGCCGCCCACGACGCCGTCTACCAGGACAACGCGCTGGACGACCGGGTGAACCGCATGTGCTTGGCCGACACGCGGCTCTTCTTGCCTGGATTGAACCTCGCCTACACCGACCGCGCCAGCATGGCCGCCTCGGTTGAAGTGCGGGTGCCCTTCGTGGATCCGAAGGTGGCCGTGGCCGCCTTCAGTTTCCCCGGAGCCGACAAGATCGCCGGCCGTTCGAGCAAGGCGGTGCTCAAGGAAGCGGCCAAAGCCTGGTTGCCCGACGAGATCATCCACCGGCCCAAGGCCTCCTTCGGTGTGCCGCTGCGGTCCTGGATCTCTCGGGACCTGCGTGGCTATGTGGACCAGGTGCTCCTCGACGGCACGCTCGTGTCGAGCGGCTGGCTCGAGGCGGGCGCGGTGAACCGGCTGATCGCCGAAGAGCGGACCGGACGTCAAGACCGGGCCAAGGAACTCTGGCAGCTCCTGACCCTCGAGCTGTGGGCCTGCAACGTGGCCGAACAAGGGGTGAGCCTGTGAGCTCCCGGTTGGCCACGGCCGCGGCGCAGTCCCCCGGGTCGGTCTCAATGGACGAAGATCGGAGCGAGCGTTGAAGCAGGTTGCTCAGAACTACCGCTCGGGCGAGCTCTCGGTGCTCGACGTTCCCGAGCCGGTCTGTCGACCCGGTGGAGTGCTGGTGCGATCGCAGTTCTCGCTCATCTCCACCGGCACCGAGATGATGAAGGTCACCGAGGCCAAGCTGTCCATGATCGGCAAAGCCCGCGCCCGACCGGACCAGGTCCGAAAACTGATCGACACGGTGGCCCAACAGGGCCTGGTCGCCACCTACACCAAGGCGATCAACCAGCTCGACTCCTACACCCCGCTCGGTTACTCGGTGGCCGGGACCGTGGTGGAGGTCGGGCGGGGAGCCGAGGAGTTCCACGCGGGCCAGCTGGTGGCCTGCGCCGGGAACGAGTACGCCCTGCACGCCGAGGTCAACTGGGTCCCCACGAACCTCTGCGTCCCGCTGCCCGAAGGGGTGAACGCAGAGCTCGGGGCCTTCGCCACCGTGGGCGCCATCGCCCTGCACGGCGTTCGACGGGCCGAGCCCCAACTGGGTGACGCCGCCTGTGTGATCGGGCTCGGGCTCATCGGACAGATCGCCGTGCGTTTGCTGCGCGCTTGTGGGGTGCGGGTAGTCGGACTGGACACCTCGCCGCAACGTTGCCGGCTGGCCGAAGAGGGCGGAGCGGCCACCTGTGCGCTCCCCGACAGCGTGGGTCTGGCCCACGTCGAAGCGACCCTCATGTCCCTGACCGGCGGCTTCGGCGCCGACCACGTGTTCTTGGCGGCCGGTGGATCGAGCAACGGCCCCGTCGAGGCCGCAGCCCGCGTGGCCCGGGACCGGGCCACGGTGGTGGACATCGGCAAGCTGCATCTGGACCTGCCTTGGAACAAGTACTACGAGAAGGAGCTCGACGTCCGCTTCTCCCGTTCCTACGGACCGGGACGCTACGACTCGACCTATGAGGAAGGCGGCGTCGACTACCCCATCGGTTACGTACGATGGACCGAGCGTCGGAACCTCGCCGCCTTCTTGGACCTGATCGGTGCCGGCCTCCCCATCGAGCAGTTGCTGAGCGGGGTCTTTCCGGTGACCGAAGCCGAGGAGGTGTACTCCCGCCTGGGGGACGGCACCTTGGACGGCGTGGGCTACCTGTTCTCGTATCCCCGACGCCAAGTCCCAGAGCAGCCCGGTCCCGGGGCCCGACACAAGCGGATGCGCCCCCAGGGCCGGGTCCAGCGCGGTTCGCAGCCTCTGCGGGTGGGATTCATCGGCGCCGGGAACTACGCCTCGTCGATGCTCCTCCCCCACCTGGTGGGTCGGGGGGACGTCGAGTTGGCGGCCGTCGCCACCGCCACCTCCTTGTCGGCGGCCAACGGACAGCGGCGCTTCGGCTTTGCCCACGCGGGAACCGACAGCGAGGCGATTTTGACCGATCCGAGCATTGACACGGTGTTCGTGGTCACCCGCCACTCTTCTCACGCAGCACTGGTGTGCGCTTCCCTGGCGGCCGGCAAGTCCACGTACGTGGAGAAGCCCTTGGCGCTCAGCGAGGATGAGCTGGACCAGATCGCTGCGGTCATCGACGAGAGCGGCAACGACCGGCTCATGGTGGGGTTCAACCGGCAATTCTCACCGCTGCTTGGGGAGGTGCGGGACCGCCTGGGGCCGATCGTTCCCGGGGCGACCCTGCGCTATCTCGTGAACGCCGGCTCACTGGACGCCAAGAGCTGGTACGCCAACAGCACCGAGCAGGGGTCGCGCTTCGTGGGTGAGGGCGGCCACTTCATCGACACTGCCAGCTGGTGGCTCGGCGAGCTGCCCATCGAGGTGTGGTCGACGGGCGCCGGTGACGATCTCCATGTCGTGGTGCGTTACGGCTCCGGGTCGCTGGCCACCATCGACTATCTGTCCACCGGACACCCTCGCTTCCCCAAGGAAACCATCGAGGTCCTGAACGGCGGTCGGACGGCACGCTTTGACAACTTCCGCCGGGGCACGGTGTGGTCAGGGCGCAAGCACGACACCCTGCGCAGCCGGGGCCGCACCGACAAGGGACAGAAGGCCGAGATTGACGCCTTCGTGACGTCTGCCCGGACGGGCGCACCCATGCCGATCTCCTTCGAGTCACTCTGGGCCACCACCAGGGCCACCCTGGCCGCCCAGCGCGCCGTGGCCACCGGCTGCTGCGAAAAGGTCTAGATGTCGTCGGCTCTCAGGTGGTACGCCCGGCGGCTGCGCCACATGTCCGGCCCCGAGGTGGCGGGTCGGGCGTCCGACCACCTCCGGCGGCTGGCTTGGTCGCACCGGGCCCTGGCCGGGAGTCTCGTCACCCCGGCCCCGTCCATGCGGCAGCGCGAGGACTGGGTCATGGCCCGTGCGGGCGACGTGTCCACGCTCGGCGATGGCGCTCGCCGCAGGGTGATCGAGGCTGCCGAAGCACTGTTGGCCGGACGATGCGAGATACTCGGATCGCTGCGCAAGGACATGGCCGATCCGGACTGGTTCCACGACGGCCGCAGCGAGCAGCGCTTTCCCGACGACATCGCCGCGGCACAACTCGACTACCGCTCCGGGCGCTACGGCAATGTCAAGCAGGTGTGGGAGCTCTCGCGCCACCACCACCTCACCGTCCTAGCCATGGCCTGGGCCCTCACCCACGACGACCGCTACGCGGTGGCGGTCGATCGCCAACTGCGTTCGTGGTGGTCGACCAACCGGTTCATGTACGGCGTCAACTGGGTGAGCGGCATCGAGCTGGGCATTCGGCTCATCTCGTGGGTGTGGGTGCGTCGCCTGCTCGAGGGATGGGTCGGTGCCGCCGCGCTGTTCGAAGAGAACGACGACGCCCTCGGTCAGATCTACTGGCACCAGCGCTTCCTGGCCGCCTTCCCGAGCCGGGGCTCGTCGGCCAACAATCATCTGGTGGCCGAGATGGCGGGGCTCCTGGTTGGATCCTGCGCCTTCGGGTGGTTCACCGAGAGCGAGCGCTGGGCGCACATGGCGTTCAAGAGGCTGGACGCCGCGCTGGCCGACAACACGTTCGACAGCGGAGTGAACCGGGAGCTGGCCTTCGCCTACCACGGACTGGTCTGCGAACTGGGCCTGGTGGCGATGGTCGAAGCCTCCGCCGCGGGGATGGAGGTCGGCGGCGACGTGTGGAGTCGGTTGTGCTCCATGGTCGACGTGGGCGCCTCTTTGATCGACGGCCGCCTGCGGGGCCCGCGCCAAGGAGACGGGGACGACGGCCGAGCACTGGTCCTCGATGACGCGGCTGCCCCTCAGTGGGGCTCCCTGCTGGCAGTGGGCGCCCGGCTCTTCGGCCCGCTGCCGTGGTGGCCGGCGTTCGATCCCGACGACCCCGCCGGCGCCGCCCTGGCCGACATGGTCGCGCCACCGCCGTCCGTCGCCAACCGACCCCCGTCGCGGTTGCGGTCCATCCCCGACGCCGGCATCGCCCTGTTGCGAGCCGAGGGACCCCGTGGGGAAATCTGGTGCCGCTGCGACGGCGGACCCCATGGCTTCGGCTCCCTGGCGGCCCACGCCCACGCGGACGCGTTGTCCGTCGAGGTCCGCTACGACGGGGTGGACATCCTGGCCGACCCCGGGACGTACTGCTACCACGAGGAGCCGGAATGGCGGAGATACTTCCGCTCGACTCGAGCCCACAACACCGTGCAGTTGGACGATCGGGATCAATCGGAGGCCGGCGGTCCGTTCATGTGGCAGCGCCAGGCTCGTGCCACCACGTTGGAGCTGGCCGATCTGGGCGTGAAGCAACGTTGGTCGGCGGAGCACGACGGCTACCACGACCTCGACGGCGGAGCCACGCACTGCCGGACGGTGACCCTGGACGCCCGACGTTCGACGATCGAGATCGTCGACCTCGTCCGCGGCACTCACGATCACCGGGTGAGCCTGCTGTTCCACCTGGGCCCCGCGGTCGTCGCGACGCTCCAGGGCCGCTCGGTGGCGCTGGCGTGGACGTCCCCTGGAGGTGCCGACTCGAGAGCGGTGATGACCCTGCCGGTCGGTCTCGATTGGGAACTCCACCGCGGTGAGACCGAACCGATTATCGGGTGGTATTCACCGGGTTTCGGGGTGAAGGAGCCGGCTCACACGTTGGTCGGGAACGGGACCTTGGCTGGTGCCGAGTTCACGACCACCTTGGAGTTCGATCCGTCGTCCTGAAGATCGTCTTTTGACCACCGCTGTGGGTGGTGCCCCGCACGGACATGGGGTACGAGGCCGCCAAGGTGCCACGGGAGGACGGTCATCGGGGCCGAAGGTTCCCGATCCCCCCTTTCCGTCCTCGGGGTTTCGTGGACCGGCGCGAGGCGCTCGGCAGGCTGAACGGTCCCCAGTCGACGCGACCTGAGTCGGATCCGAATCGCCGCGGGTTGCCTCGGGGGTGGGCGAGAGCGCGTGTCATACGCTGCCGACGCGCGCGACCCGCCGACCCTCGGCCGGCCGGCAGAGTT